>WNGC01001153.1_pt1 | contig 21569 bp, 26 predicted proteins | sample 5400051 | NCBI WGS metagenome assembly WNGC01 (sample SAMN13153368, study PRJNA577476) | soil metagenome | isolation source: 20 cm soil or saprolite under grassland replicate 2 | place: USA:California | collected 2016-06-15
GAAAAGGCTCTCCTGCTCGTGATGCTGAGTGGAGACGAATGGCGAGCTCGCATCTTGGCAGAGGTCGATCGCGAGAACTTCACGTCGGAGCTGTACCGATCGGTATTCGACGCGCTCGCCGAGAATCGACCCGACCGGCTGGACGAGATATCCGCCCGTACTCTGGAAGAGCTCCAGGCCGCAGGATTGGCCGGGATGTCCGCTGATCATCTGTTTACCTGGGCGCTCAACAACATCGAAGCTGACCGGAAATCGCGGGAAATTGTTCGAATACAGCGCGAGATCGACCTCGCCTCCGAAGACGAGAAAGTCCGTCTGACTCTCGAGAAACGAGCCTTGACTGATGAACGAAATGCCAAACGTCCTACTTGGAAGATCCTCGAGTCTGCAAGGAGGAAGGGTGCACCCGGATCTTGAAGCGTTGTTGGTTCTGCAAGATGCGGACGTCGCAGTAGCGAGCTGCGATGTCCGGCTGAAGGCGCTGGAACCCGAAATACAAACGCTCGACGAGCAGATCGCCGCCGCGCAACGCGCGCTCGATCAGGCGCGCGCCGGCATTCAGGCCGCGCTCGACCGGCGTGATGCGATGGAAGGCAAGATCGCGAACTATCGCACCATGCAGGAGCAGCGTCGCCAGCGGCTCGAGTGGGTGCGCGGCGCCAAGGAAGCCTCGACCCTGATGGCGGAGATCGATCTCACCCGCTCGGTGCTCGCGAAGGAAGAAGCGGAGTTCATGCGCTCGGGCGATGCGGTGGGCGATGCGGAGCGTAAAGCGGCGGAAGCGGAGCGTGACCTCGAGCAGCTGGGCGAAGCGCAGGCGACGCAGCGCGAGCAGCTCGCGGGCCGGCGCGACACGATCGCGGCCGAGCGTGAAGCGGCGGTGCTGGCCCGCGCCGAGGCGGCGCGCGGCGTCAACGCGTCGCTGCTCGTGCGCTATGACCGCATTCGCCGCGGCAAGGCGCCGCTCGCCGTCTATCCGCTGCACGACGGCACCTGCGGCAACTGTTTCACCGCGGTGCCGACGCAACGGCGCGCGCTGATCAACCGCGGCGCGACGATCGAAGGGTGCGAAGCCTGCGGTGTCCTCCTGTACGCCAAAGAAGCGTGATTCCTCCGCGCTGGATCATCACGGCGGCGGCTGACCCGGGCGCGACGCGCACACTCGCCTCCGAGCTGCGCATCCCGGAGGCGCTGGCCGCGATTCTGGTGCAGCGCGGGCTCGCCGCGCCGGAGCTCGCCAAGGCGTTTCTCCGCCCCGATCTCGAGCGGCTGTCCGATCCCCATTGTTGGGCCGACATGCCGGCGGCCGTTGCGCTGCTGGTGCGGGCGGTGCGCGAAGGGCGCACGATTCTCGTGCACGGCGATTACGACGTGGACGGCCAGTGCGCCGCGGCGATGCTCACACGCATTCTGCGCAGCACCGCGGCGAAGGTCCATGCGTTCGTGCCGCACCGCATTCGCGACGGCTACGACTTCGGCCCGGCTGGTCTCGCCGAGGCGCAGCGCCTCGGAGCCAGCTTGATCGTCACCTGCGACTGCGGGATCACGGCGGTCGATGCCGTCGCTGCGGCCCGTGCCGCCGGTATCGACGTCATCGTCACGGATCACCATCTCCCCGGCGATGTGTTGCCGCCGGCAAATGCCGTCCTCGATCCGCGCCGGCCCGACTGCCAGTCGGAGGACAAGAACCTCTGCGGCACCGGCGTCGCCTTCAAGCTCGCGCAAGCGCTGGTGCAGGCCCTCGGCCTGTCGCCCAACCTGCCGCTGCACTTTCTCGATTACGTCGCGCTCGCCACGGTCGCGGATGTCGTGCCGCTCGTGGGCGAAAACCGCATCCTCGTGCGCCACGGTCTCAAGATGCTCGCGGACTCGCGCTGGGTGGGGCTGCGCGCGCTCGTCGCGACCGCGGGCCTAGCCGGCCGGCCGCTGCGCGCCGCACACCTCGGCTTTATTCTCGCGCCGCGCCTCAATGCCGCGGGACGGATTGGGGACGCCAACGACGGGTTGCGGATGCTGCTGACCGAGAATCCCGACGAGGCCGCCGCGCTCGCGCGCGAGCTCGAGACGATCAACGCGCGGCGGCAGGAGATGGATCGCGTGATTCTCGACGACGCGATCGAGCTCGTCGACAAAACGCTGCACCCCGCCGACGCGGCCATCGTGCTCGGCGCCGACACGTGGCATCCCGGCGTGATCGGGATCGTCGCCTCGCGCCTGGTCGAGCGCTACGGTCGTCCGACGTTTCTCGTCGGCTGGGAGCCCGGCGGCGAATTGGGCCGCGGCTCGGGGCGCAGCATCTCCGGCTTCGATCTCCATGGCGCGCTGCATCGTGTCGGCACCCATCTGGAGAAGTACGGTGGCCACATGATGGCGGCCGGCTTCACGATCCGCCGCGACCGATTCGATGCATTCCGGACGGCGTTCCTCGCCGTCGCCGGTGAGCTGCTGACGCCGGACGATCTCGCGCCGTGTCAACGCGTGGATCTCGAGCTGCCGCTCGCGCTGCTGAGCGAAGATCTCGAGCGACTGATTCGTCATCTCGAGCCGTGCGGGGCAGGGAATCCGGCGCCGGTGTTCGGCGTACGCCACGCGCGCGCCGTCGGCGCGCGACGCGTCGGCACGAATCATCTGCGCTTCACGCTCGATGACGGCTCCGGCGTCCTTCCCGCCATCGGCTTCCGCTGGGCCGACGCCGTCCCGGAAGACTGGCTTGGCCAGCCGCTCGACGTGGCCTTTCGCCTCGAGCGGGACGACTGGCAGGGTCGGGTGACGATCCAGGCCAGGATTGCGTGTTTGGCGCCGGCGAAGTGATCGCTTGAGTTGTTACGGATTATTGCAGGGGAGTTCAAAGGCCGCCGCCTCAAGACGCCCAGCGGGCGAACCGTACGGCCGACCTCCGACCGCGTGCGGGAGGCGTGGTTCAGCATTTTGCAGCAGTTTATTCCCGACGCGCGCGTGCTCGATCTGTTTGCCGGCTCGGGTGCCCTGGGGTTCGAGGCTCTGTCGCGCGGGGCGCGAGTGGTTGACTTTGTAGAGAAGCACAGCGCATCACTGGCTGCGATTCGTGCCAACGCCGAAACACTGAACGTGACGGATCGAGTGACCATCCATCGGAGTGATGCGATGCGCTTCGCCGAGCGGTTGCAGCCGGGTGCCTACGACGTCGCGTTCGCCGATCCGCCGTACGCCGGCGACGAATCCGAACGGCTCGTCGCACTCTTTCGGACGACTCCATTCGCGCGCGTGCTCTCGGTCGAACACGCCGCTGATCAAGCCATTTCCGGTGATGACACACGACGCTATGGGGACACAGCCGTGACATTCCTTTACTCACCCTTACCGTCCCTTACCGTCCCTTACCGTCCCTTACCGTCGTCTTGATGAAGCGCATCGCCGTCTACCCCGGCTCGTTCGACCCCATCACCAAGGGTCACGAAGATCTCATCCACCGCTCGCTCGAGTTCGTGGATCAGCTCATCGTCGCGGTCGCGATCAACGTCGCCAAGCAGCCGCTCTTCTCCCTCGAGGAGCGCATGGCCCTGATTCGCCAGGCGGTGCCCGACACGCGCGTCGAGGTGCAGTCGTTCGAAGGCTTGCTCGCGGAATTCGCCAAGAAAGTCGGCGCGTCGGTGATCATTCGCGGATTGCGCGCTGTCTCGGACTTCGAGTACGAATTCCAAATGGCGTTGATGAATCGCAATCTCGCGCCCAAGATCGAGACCGTCTTCCTGGTGCCCGCCTTCGATCTCACCTATCTGAGCTCCAGCCTGGTGCGCGAGGTCGCGCGCTTTGGCGGCGACGTCTCGCAGCTCGTCGACTCGGCGGTCCAGCAGGCCCTGAAGCGCAAGTTCGGCAAATGAGTTTCATGGACCGCGTCTTGGAGCGGGCGCGGGACATCAAGGCTCGCGTCGTGCTTGCCGAGGGCGATGACGCGCGCGTGCAGGAAGCGGCGACGAAAATCGAACGGATGGGACTGGCGAGCGTGCAGTTGCTCAGCCGCAGCCTGCCGATGGCACGGTTACCGATGGTTGCGCTGCTGCGGAATCGTCGTCCCGACAAGTTCCCGACGGAGGTGGCAGCGCTGCAGGCCCTGGCGCACCCGTTGCTGTTTGGGGCGTGCCTCGTCGCAGTCGGCGAAGCCGATGTCATGGTTGGGGGTGCAGTCTACACCAGTGCCGAAACGATTCGCGCGGCGTTGCTCGCGGTCGGAACGGCACCCGGCATCGCGACCGTGTCGGGCGCGTTCTACATGACCAAGGGCGATCAGGTGCTCACGTTCGCAGACAGCGCCGTCTGCCCCGAACCGACTGCCGCCCAGCTCTCCGACATCGCGATCGCCGCCGCGCGCGAGCGCCGCCGCATTGTGGGGGACGAGCCGGTGGTCGCCTTCCTTTCCTATAGCACGAAAGGGAGTGCCGCTGGTCCGCGAATCGATCGGGTGCGTGCGGGAATCGAGGAGCTCAGGAAGCGGCAACCGGACTTCGTGTTCGACGGCGAGCTCCAGGTGGACGCGGCCCTCGTCCCCGACGTGGCCGCACGCAAGGCGCCCGGCTCTGCCGCAGCCGGCCACGCGAACGTCCTGATTTTCCCCGATCTCGACGCCGCCAACATTGGCTACAAACTGGTGCAACGGCTCGGCGGATGGAGCGCCTTCGGTCCGATCCTCCAAGGACTGGCGCGCCCGATCGCTGACCTGTCGCGCGGCGCAACGGCCGATGATATTGTGGACACGGCCGCGATCGCCGTTCTCCAATCCCGGGAGGGGTAGCGGATGCGGTTTACCCTGAAAAAAGACAAGAGCGGCATCGTCATCGTCGGCGTCGAGGGCCAGCTCATCGTCGGCAACCGCCAGGAGCTGAAACAGAAAGTGCTCGAGGCGCTCGAAAGCGGCTCCCGCAAATTCGTCATCGACTTCAGCAAGACCGGCTACATCGATTCTTCCGGACTCGGTGTATTGGTGTCGCTCTCCAAAAAAATCCGCGAGCAGGGGGGCGAGCTCCGTCTGGCCGGCCTCAACGCCGACCTGCAGACGCTCTTCGAGCTGACCAAGCTCGACACGCTCTTTGCGATCACCCGCACGGCCGAGGAGGCGCTCGCGGCCTTTTGACGTGACCCTCCGCCTCCAGGTAAGCCCCGCCGCCATGAGTCTCGACGTCCCCAGCGATCTCGGGGCCGTCGGGGAAGCCGTCGATCTCTTCGCCAATCATCTGCCGCCCGGCACGCTGTCGCCCCGCCGCCTGAGCTTCAACTTCCGCACCGCGCTCGCGGAAGCGCTCGGCAACGCGATCCGCTACGGTACCGGCGAAGACCCCGACAGAGTCGTGCGCGTGCGCGTGGAGCTGGGCGACGACTTCATCCGGATCCACGTGACCGATGAGGGCGACGGCTTCAACACGTCCCGGCTGCCCGATCCCACACTCGCCGAGAACATCGAGCGCGAAGAAGGCCGCGGGTTGTTCGTGATACGCCACCTGGTGGATGACGTGGCGTTCAACGAGAAAGGCAACGGCATCTGTCTCACCCTGCGGGCGGGGTGACACGGCTCGAGCGCCTGCTGCCGGTGCTCGCGGCGCTCTCAGGCACTACCCTGCGGTTGTGGCGTGCCCGCACTCCGGGTGGGCGGTTGCTCCCCGTCGGCTTCGGGCTCGGTGAAGGACGCGAAGAGCCGCACTGGACCCCGGCGCCGAATGGGGATGGCCCCGGCCGGCTCGAGACGCCCGATGGTCCCGCCTGGTTTCAGCCCATTCCCTCCATCGATGGCGCCTGGCTCGAGATCCGTGGCGGCGGCAACGGCGAGCGCGATGCCGCCGAGCTCGCGGAGGTGATCGGCGCGGTCCTCGGCGCGGAGCAGGAGACCGGCCAGGTCGCGGCCGAGCTGTCGGGCCGCTACGAGGAAATCGATCTGATCTACACGATCAGCGAGATCCTCGGGCATACGATCCGGCTCGACGAAGCCGCGAACCGGATTCTCCGCGAGGTCTCGGCGGTGGTGCGCGCGCGCCGCGCGACATTGCTCGTGCATGACCCGCGGGCGAATGTGCTGCGCCTCGTCGCGGCGCGCGGCGTCGAGCTGGGGGAGATCGATCCGATCGAGGTCGACGATCCCCTGTCGATCGCGGCGCGCGTGTTTCGCGAGATGCGAATCATCAGCTACGACCCCACCGATCAGCGCGCGCAGAAGCCCGCCAATCCCATCGAGCGGCAATATCGCGGCCTCGCCTTTCTTTCGGTGCCGGTGGTCTACGCGTCGCCCGGCCGCGTCCCCACGCCGATTGGCGTCATCAATCTGACGGACCGGACCGGCGAGGACGCATTCACCGCCGGCGACCGCAAGCTCGTCGCCGCGATCGCCAATCAGATCGGTGCCGCAATCGAGAATGCGCGGCTCGTCGAGCGGGACCTGGGCCAGCAGCGGGTGCGCCGAGAGCTGGAGCTGGCGCACGACCTGCAGCTCAAGCTCCTGCCGTCGCCTGCGGTGGTGGCGTCGAAAGCAGACGTCGCGGCGCGCTGCCGCCCGGCGGAATCGGTCGGAGGGGACTTCTACAACTTGTTGAGCCTGCACGGCGAGCGCGTGGGCGTGATGATCGGCGACGTCTCGAGCCATGGATTCGGTGCGGCGCTGATCATGGCGCTGGCGATGGCGGCCTCCGGTATCCACGCGGAGACAGCGGAATCGCCGTACGAGGCCCTGCGCCGCCTCGAGAGCTCGTTGTCGGAGGAGCTCACCGAGACGGAGATGTTCCTCACGCTGTGCTACGCCGTCGCCGATCCTTCTCGCGGCACGCTGACCTACGCGAACGCGGGACACCCGCATGCGTTTCTCGTGTCGACCGAGGACGGCAAGAGCATCCGGCTCGACGCGACCCGGCCGCCGCTGGGACTCGGCGACGGCGGCAATGAGCGCATCCTCCCGTTCCAGCGCGGCCAGGCGATTCTCTGTCTTTTCACCGACGGCCTGGCGGATGCCCGCGGCCCCAGTGGGGAGCGGTTCGGCGAGCAGCGCGTGTTGAGTCACGTCACCAATCTTCGCAGCCGGCCCGCGCAACACATTCTCGAAGCGGTGTTCACCGATATCGCCGCGTTCACCGGCGGCGCCGCCGCCAACGACGACCGCACGCTGGTGCTGCTCAAGGTTTGAGTCCGCGCCGACTAGGCCAGCATTTTCTTAATGATCCGAGGATCCTGGCGAGGATCGTGGATGCGCTGGAGGTCACGAGCTCAGACGTCGTTTTGGAGATTGGACCGGGGAAGGGAAGTTTAACCCGAGAGTTGCTCGCTCGCGGAGTGACGGTGATTGCGATCGAAAGGGATCGCCGGTTAGCCAGTCAACTGCGCGCGCCAGCTCTCACCGTGATTGAAGGTGACGCACTCGAACTGGCTTGGCCTCCCACCAACAAAGTCGTCGGCAACATTCCCTACTACATCACCTCTCCGTTGATCGATAAGGCGCTCACGCCGCCATTACCGGAGCGCGTGGTCTTCCTGGTGCAGGACGAAGTGGCGGACCGCCTCGCCGCGCCGCCTGGGGGCAAAACGTACGGTGCGCTCTCGGTGAATGTGCAGGCGGTGTGTCGAGTCGAGAAGCTGTTCACGGTCGCACCGGGCGCGTTCACACCGGCGCCGAAAGTGCGCAGCGCATTGATTCGCCTTCGGCCTCTGGCGGAACCGCTCGTCCAGTACGGTGAGATCGAGGCGTTGCGTGCCTTCGTGACGGCGTGCTTCAGCAAGCGGCGGAAGCAGCTCAAGAACGCGGTGCCGGGAGTGACTGAACCGATGTTGCGAGAGCTTGGGTTCGATCCGAAGGCGCGTTCGGAGACTTTGGCGCCCGCCGCGTTCGTGCGCTTGCTACGGGCGGTCCAATGGTACCTCCGATAATTGCATATCAATGATTATTGATATGGTTTTCGGACAGGGGTCACTGACATGGTGTTCGGATGAGCCGCCGCGCCCTGCTTCGCGTCGCCACGAAGCTCGCCCGACCCCCCAAGGGCGTCCCGGCCCAACCACATTCATTGCCCAGCGAGTTGGCGCACGTGGCGTTGTGGTTCCATGCGCTGTCCGATGTCACCCGGGTCAACATCGTCCAGATGCTTTCTTACCAGGAACGTTGCGTGGGCGAACTCGGACAGGTGCTCGACGTCCCGCAACCTCTCCTCTCCTTTCATCTAAAAGTGCTGAAGGATGCCGGCCTCATCGGTCGCCGCCGAAACGGACAATGGGTGTACTACGCACTTCAGGAGCATGGGCTGAATGTCATGATTGCGTTTATCGAGACCGTAAAGCCTGGAGCACACGCCGACTGCGCTCTTGATTGCTGCCGCGCTCTTGCGCCGAGGTCCAGAATTGTGAAATAATTCACAATGCGGAAGATCTCGGACAGCACCATTCGGCGGCTGTCTGTCTACCTGCGATTTCTCGAGCAGGCGCACGCGCAGGGCCGCGTCACCATCTCCTCAGGCGAGCTCGCGCGTCTCGGCGGCACCACCTCGGCACAGGTTCGCAAAGACCTCTCGTTCTTCGGCTCGTTCGGCAAACGGGGACTCGGCTACGCCGTGCCGGAGCTGGCGCGCCGCATCCGCGACATTCTGGGCCTCGAGCGCGGCTACCGCGTCGTGCTCGTCGGCGCGGGGCGCATGGGTGGCGCCCTCGTCCAGTACCAGGGCTTCAAGCAGCGCGGCTTTCACATCACCGCGATCTACGATCAGGACGCGCGCAAGATCGGCTCGCGCTGGAACGGGCTCGTCGTGCGCGACGTCAAGCACCTCGAGGTCGATCTCAAAAAGGATCCGAGCGACATCGCGATCGTCGCGACCCCCGCCGATTCGGCGCAGCAGGTGGTGGACCGCCTGGTGCGCAGCGGGATGAAAGCGATTCTCAATTTTGCCCCGGTGCCCCTCAACGTTCCGGCGGATGTGGAAGTCAAGACCGTCAACATGGCGCTGGAATTGGAGACGCTGAGCTACTCGCTGGCCAACCGTTAGCTTCCCTCCCATGCCCAAGGTCCACGTCACATCTGAAATTGGCGCGTTACGCACGGTGCTTGTCCACACCCCCGGTAAAGAGCTCGTGGCCGTCACCCCGGGGACACGCGAAGACTATCTCTACGATGACATCATCGACCTCGAGATCGCGCAGCGCGAGCACCGCCGGCTGGTCGCGCTGTTGGAGCGTTTCGCCGATGTCTACGAGGTCCGCGACGCGCTCGTCGAGCTCGCCGGGCGGCCTGAAGTACGCGAAGTCATCACGACGCGGGCGCTCGAGGTCGTGCCATCGGACGTACTCGCCAAACAGCTCGCCGCATTGTCATCGGAGGATTTCGTCGCGTTGATGGTCGAGGGGGCCCTCGAGGATGGCGGCCCGATCGCCCGCGCGTTGAACGAAGTCGCCTACGCGCTGCCGCCGCTGCCCAATCTCTTCTTCACGCGCGACGTCGGGATCGTGATCGGCGAGCACGCGATCATCGGCTCGATGCGGCACGGCGTGCGCTGGACGGAAGAGCTGCTGATCAAAGCGCTGTTTCGCTACGACACCAAGTTCGAGAACGCGGGCATTCTCTACGACGGCTCCGACGAAAAGCGCATCAACTACACCCTCGAGGGCGGGGACGTGCATCCCCTGCGCCCCGACCTCATGGTCCTCGGCTTCAGCGAGCGCTCGAGCCCGGCGGCGCTCGATCTCCTGTGCGAGCTGGTATTCGCGCATTGCAGTGTGACGGACGTGATCATCGTCGTGCTGCCGTCCGAACGGACCGCGATCCATCTGGACATGATCTTCACGCAAGTGGATCGCGACCTGTGTGTCGTCTACCCGCCGCATTTCGTCGGCCCCGAGCGGCTCGCCGTGCTGCATCGCCGCAAGCGGTCGAAGGGCGTGAAGGAAGTCCCCAACTTCTTTGCGGCAATGCAGGCCGTCGACCATCCGCTCGAGCCGATCTTCTGCGGCGGCAGTCAGCGCACCGTGCAGGAGCGCGAGCAGTGGGCCTCGGCGTGCAACTGCTTCGCCGTGCGGCCGGGCGTCGTGCTGGGCTACGACCGCAACGACGCCACCCTCACCGAGCTCGGCGGCGCCGGGTTCCGGCTGATTCCCGGCGTGAACTTCCTGACCGGCGATGAGACGCTCCGGGATGGGGAGCGCGCGGTGATCACGATCGACGGCAGCGAGCTGGTGCGTGGCGGCGGCGGCCCGCGCTGCATGACGCTTCCCTTGCGCCGGGACGACCTCTGACCGGTCTAGCCGCGGTTCCCGCGTCGTCGCTGACGGCGCGCGCGCTTTCGTTTTTGCAGGGCGGTCCGGCTGCCAGTTTTGTGCTGGTGCGCGATGCGCTGGGCATCGCAAACGCGAACCGTCACACCGCCGATCGCATCGCCGCCACATTGTTCGCGCCGGATCCGCGCTTTAGCCGCACCGACGACGGCCGCTGGATGGCCGTCGCCGCGATACCCACGAGCCCATCACTGGAGAGCTGCCGCTTCGCCGTCGTAGACGTCGAGACGACCGGCTGCCGTCCCTTCCGCGGCGACCGAATCATCGAGATTGCGGTCGCGCTGCTCGACGGCACCGTTGCCTTCCACTCGCTGGTGAACCCGGGCATCCCGACGCCCGCATTCGTGCAGGGATTGACCGGCATTACGCCGACGGTCCTGTCGGAAGCGCCCCGCTTCGACGAGATCGTCGACGATCTGCTGCGCGTCTTCCAAGGCTCTGTCTTCGTCGCTCACAACGCGCGGTTCGATTGGGCGTTCGTCTCGAAGGAGATCGAGCGGTCGCGCGGCCTGCTGCTCCAGGGCCCGCGCGTGTGCACCGTGCGACTCGCGCGTCGATTGCTCCCCGATTTGCCGCGCCGGAATCTGGACTGGGTCAGTGGGTACTTCGGGATCGAAATCGAAGGACGCCACCGGGCGGTGGGGGACGCGGTGGCAGCGGCGAAATGTTTGGCGCGGCTGTTGAGACTGGCGAAAGACGAGGGTGCGGTGTGCTTGGCGGACCTCCGATAGCTTCCAGAATGCACACCTCATTTACGGTGGGTCACCTCACTTGCCATGCCCTGGAGGGTGGGAAGCAGCGCTTGGATGGCGGCGCAATGTTCGGCGTCGTTCCGAAGCCGCTGTGGGAACGCCGCATTGCCGCCGATGAGCGCAATCGCATCCCGCTCGCGCTGCGCTGCCTGCTCGTCGAGCACGATGACGGGCTGGTATTGATCGACACCGGCATCGGCAACAAAGAGAATGCGAAGTTCCGCGACATCTACGGCGTCGATAACGGCGGCGCCGACGGTCGCACGCAATTGGAAGAGGCACTGACCGGGCTCGGCCATAAACCAGAAGACGTCGCGTGGGTCATCAATACCCATCTGCATTTCGATCACGCCGGCGGAGACACGTGGGTCGATCCTGCCGGGAAGATCGGCCCCGCATTCCCCAAGGCGCGGTATGTGGTGCAGCGGCGCGAGCTGGATTTCGCTCGCCACACCAATGAGCGCACCGCGGGGAGTTATCTCGCCCACAACTTCGAGAGCGTCTCCTTCGACCTCATCGATGGTGAGACCGAGATCCTCCCCGGCATCCGTGCGCTTCCGACGCCCGGGCATGTGCCCTACCACAATTCGATTCTGATCGAGAGCGCGGGCGAGCGTGCCTGTTTCATCGCTGATCTCGTGCCCACCTCCGCGCATCTGCCGCTGCCGTGGATCATGGGCTACGACCTGGAGCCGCTCGTGACGCTCGAGACGCGACGTCGTCTGTATCAGCGTGCCGAGGCCGAAGGGTGGTTGCTGGTGTTCGAGCATGATCCGAAGGTGGTCGCGGGACGATTGGGGAAAGACGGGAAGGGCATCGGACTTGTGGAGCCTATGGCGCTCGACTAAGTTGCGGGCGACAATAAGCCAAGTGGGCACGGTGTGCCCCACCCGCACGCCTCTCGTGGAGAGCGCGACAGGGTTCGGTAGAGTCGTTGGTTATCGGTCATCAGTCGTCAGACAGACAACTGATGACGGACAACCGACCACCCATACGGGACCCAAGTAGCACGCCGGGTCCTTTTTTTTATCCATCACTGAGGAGTTAAACACTGCCACCAATTGAGAGTAGCAAAGCGCCGCGCACCCGTGTGAATCGGCAGATCCGTATCAGTCCGGTGCGTGTGATTGCGGATAACGGCGACCAACTGGGCGTGCTGACGATCGATGAAGCGATCGCTGCCGCCAATGAACGAGGGCTGGATCTCGTCGAAGTCGCGCCGCTCGCCCGGCCGCCCGTCGTCAAGATCATGGACTATGGCAAGTTCAAGTTCGAACAGGCCAAGGCAGCGCGGGCGGCGAAGAAAAAGCAGCACGTGATTCACCTGAAGGAAGTGAAATACCGCCCGGGGATCGACGACCACGATTTTCAGTTCAAGACCCGGCACGCGCGGGAGTTTCTGGAAGACGGCAACAAAGTGAAAGTGACGATGATGTACCGCGGCCGGCAGATGGCCCACATCGAGCTGGGTCGAGAGGTGCTGGATCGGGTCGCGCTGGAGCTGAAGGACATCGGGAAGATCGAGCAGGAACCGAAACTTGAGGGCCGGAATATGTCGATGGTCCTCGCACCGAAATGAGCTAGCAATGCCGAAGATGAAATCCAAACGCGCGCTGCGGAAGCGCATCCGGCTCACGGGGACAGGCAAGTTGCGGCGCTACCGAGCCTACAAGCGCCACATCCTGACGTCGAAGCATCCCAAGCGGAAGCGCCACCTCCGGAAGGCGACGCTGGTGTCGCATGCCGATCGCCGCCTCAAGCGCCTGCTGATGGCGTAAGGAGCGACCAAATGCCTCGCGTCAAAAGCAACGTTGCGCGCCTGAAGCGCAAGAACAAAGTCATGAAGCTCGCCAAGGGGTACTGGGGCGGGCGCAGCAAACTGTGGAAAGCCGCGAAGGAAGCCACCGAGCGGGCGGCGCGGTACGCCTATCGCGATCGCCGCAGCAAGAAGGTCGAGTTTCGCCGGCTGTGGATCCAGCGCATCAATGCGGCCGCCCGGCTGCACGCGCTGTCGTACAACCGGTTCATGAACGGGCTGCGCAAAGCCGGCGTCGACATCAACCGCAAGATCCTCGCCGATCTCGCCGTGCGGGATCCCGCGGCATTTGAACAGCTGGCGGAGGTCGCGAAGAAGGCGCTGTAAGAATGGCCCTCGATGATCTGCGGGAGCGTCTCAAGGAGATTCCGCAGGCGGACGAACGCCGGCTCCAGGAACTCAAGACCGAGCTGCTGGGACGCAAAGCCGGCGCGCTCACCGAAATCCTCAAATCGCTGCCCACCCTCGACGCGGACACCCGCAGGCAGGTGGGCGCCGCCGCCAACGCACTGAAACGCGAGCTGGAGCGCGCGATCGAAGAGCGCGAACGCGAGCTGAAGCAGCGCGCCACCGCGCTCGGCGGCGTCGATCTCACGATGCCCGGCCGCCCGCAATGGCGGGGCGGGGTGCACCTCGTCACCCAGGTCGTCGATGAGATCTGCGACGTCTTCCGCGAGCTCGGCTTCACCCGCGTCGTCGGCCCCGAAGCGGAGACCGAGCGCTACAACTTCTACGCGCTGAATTTTCCCAAAGATCACCCCGCGCTCGACGCGCAGGACAGCTTCTACCTCGGCGGCGACGTCCTGCTGCGCACCCACACGTCGCCGGTGCAGATCCGTACGCTCGAGACCTATCCGCCGCCGATTCGCATCGTGACGCCGGGGCGCTGCTACCGCCGCGATCCGTTCGATGCCTCGCACTCGCCCGTCTTCGAGCAGATCGAAGGCTTCGCGGTGGACGAGGGGATCACGTTCGTCGATTTCAAGGCGACGCTCGCGCGATTCGCGCGCCGCATCTTCTCGCCCGACACCAAAGTGCGGTTCCGTCCCTCGTACTTCCCGTTCACCGAGCCATCGGCCGAGATGGACGTGCAATGCCTGATCTGCGGCGGCTCGGGCTGCGCCGCGTGCAAGCAGACCGGCTGGATGGAAATCCTCGGCTCCGGCATGGTGCATCCCGCGGTGCTCGAGAACTGCAACGTCGACAGCGAGAAATACACCGGCTTCGCCTGGGGCATGGGTCCCGAGCGCATCGCAATGCTGCGGCATGGCATTCCGGATATTCGGCTGTTCTTCGACAGCGACGTGCGCTTCTTGGAACAGTTCGCCAACCACGCACCACGCACGACGCACGACGCACGGTCGTTATGATCGTCTCTCGTCGTTGGCTGGAAGCTCTTCTCGGTCGCCCCCTCGAGGGCCAGGACGTCGCCGACCGCTTGGCCCGGCAAGTCGCGCCGGTCGACGCCGTCGTCCCCATCCATCAGGACCTGCGCGACGTCGTTATCGCGCGCGTGCGCGAGGTGCGCCCGCACCCGAACGCCGATCGCCTGACGCTCTGTCTCGTGGACGCCGGCGGCGGGGGGGCTCCGCTCGAGGTCGTGTGCGGTGCCTCGAACGTCCAGGCGGGGAAGACGTATCCCTTCGCGCCCGTCGGCGCCGTGCTCCCCGGTGGCCTGAAGCTCGAGCGCCGCAAGATTCGCGGCGTCGAGTCGAACGGCATGCTGTGCTCTGCCAAAGAGCTCGGGCTTGGCGTCGACCACGCGGGGATTCTCGAGCTCGACACGGAAGCACCGCCGGGCACGCCGTTCCTCGAAGCGATTCCGATCGCGGATGAGCAGATCGTAATTGATGTCTCGGCGAATCGGCCGGATTTGCTGTGTCATAAAGGAGTCGCGAGAGAACTGGCGGTCGCTTTCGGCGGAACGGTAAAGCTCCCAGAAATCCCGGGCGGTCAAGGCGGTCAACTACGGCGACCGCCCCGACCGCCGCTTCATCTGACCGCCGCCGTCGTCGACGGAGTGGAGGTCCGCCTCGAAGATCCCGAAGGCGCCCCCCGCTACATGATCGCGGTGATCCGCGGGGTGAAGGTGGGGCAGAGTCCCGCCTGGCTCGCCGCACGGCTGCAGGCCGTCGGCCAGCGCTCGATCAACAATATCGTCGACGCGACGAACTACATCCTGTTCGAGATCAACCAGCCGTTGCACGCGTTCGATCTCGCCAAGCTGCGTGGGCCCGCTGTCGTGGTGCGTCGTGCCCGGCCCGAAGAACAGATCGTAACGCTGGACGGAGTCAGCAGACGGCTGACGGCTGAAATGACTGTCATTTGCGACGTCGAGCGGCCGACGATTGTCGCAGGCGTGATGGGGAGCGCCGATTCCGAAGTGTCGGAAGCGACGACGGACATCGTGCTCGAGTGCGCGTACTTCCAGCCGACGCGCATCCGCCGCACGCGCCGGGCACTCGGCATCTCGAGCGAATCGAGCTATCGGTTCGAGCGCGGGATCGACATGCTCGCGATGCCGGACGCGATGGATCGCGCCATCGCGTTGATTCGCGCGGTCGCCGGCGGCGAGATGCGCGAAGCGCCGCTCGATATCTGGCTCGAGCCGGTGCAGCCTCGCACAATCTTCCTGCGACCTGAGCGCGTCTCCCATCTGCTGGGCGTTCCCGTGCCGCGCGCGGAAATCGAGCGCTTCCTCTCCGCCGTCGGCTTTGTCGCCGCGCCCAAGGACAATCGTCTTGCTGTGCAGATTCCCGGCTGGCGCCCTGACGTCACGCGCGAGGTCGATCTCATCGAAGAGGTCGCCCGGCTGCGCGGCTACGACAGCTTCCCGGACGAGCTGCGTCCCTATCGTCCCGGCACGGTGCCCGATGCCCCCGCCGAGGTCACGCTGCGGCGCATTCGGGAGCAACTGGTCGCGAGCGGGAGTGGACTCCTCGAAGCCAGGACGCTGCCCCTGGGTCCTGCCGACGGGCCGGACGCCGTTGCCCTCCAGAACCCCCTCTCAGCGGAGGAAGCGCACTTGCGCAGCCGCCTGCTTCCGGGGCTGATCCGTCGCGTCGAGTACAATTGGGCCATGGGAAACCGCGATGTCCGCCTCTTCGAGGTCGGGACTGTGTTTCGGGCGTCGGGCCGTCCGGCCGACCGCCCGTCCGAGGAGCTCCGTGTGGCAATTGTCCTCACCGGGCCACGATCCAGGCGGCCGCGGACGGGTCGGGATGGGTTGCAGCGCAGAACGGTCAGCCGTGGGGCAGCGCGAGCCCGCTGGAAGCTGATGCACCGCGGTGGGCAGGGCGGCTCCTCGGTCTCGAGGTCCGCATTGACGTCGCAGGACAGGCGCGGGCACGGTATGAGCCGCTGCCGACGCAGCCGGCTGTGGTGCGCGACCTGTCGTTGGTGGTACCGGCCGGGGTGAGCGCCGCCCAAGTCGAAAGCGTGTTGCGGCGCGAGGGGAGCACGTGGCTCGAATCCCTGAACGTGCTCGATGAGTATCGTGGGGCGGCACTCCCGGCAGGCACGCGCGGCGTCACGTGGCGCTGCACGTTCCGCGATCCCGGGCGTACCCTCACGGAGCGGGAGATCGACGCGCTGCTCAGCCGGATGCTGAAGGCGCTGGAGGACCAGTTTGGCGTACATCGACGAGAATCTTGATGCACTGGAAGCGATGCTGCGCGACCTCGCGGAGGAGCTGGCCGGGTGGCGCTCGCGCGCCCAAAAGGCCGAAGCGGAGTTGAAGACGCGCGGCAGTCCGGTCAAGAACTCCGAGCTCGAGTCGGAGAATAAAGCGCTCCGGCAGCGCGTCGAAGGGGCGCGTTCGCGCGTGCACGAATTGATGCAGCGGCTGACGTTCCTGGAGGAACAGGCACGGGACAATGGAGGCCACAAGTGACCGCGAAGAAGCATGCGGTCCGCGTCATGATCGGCGGCGAGGAGTACACGGTGCGGTCCGACCTGTCGCCCGAGTACACGCGGGAAGTCGCGGCATACCTCGATCAAGCCTTGAAGAAGGTGTTGAGCCAGGGACCCCTCGTGGAGACGCATAAGGCCGCGATCCTGGCGGCGCTCGACATTACGAACGAGCTGTTTCAGGCCAAGCAGAACGAGCGCGAGGTGGCCGCGCGGCTGGCGGCTGTTGCCGACGATCTCGCGAAAATGCTACCGCCGGCCAAGCGAAAGGCGCTGAGCGCCGGCTGACAACCATGCTTCAACCCACGTTCCTCCTCTCCCAGCGGGAGAGGGGGTCGGGGGGTGAGGTTGGAGATAGATCCATGGCTGAATGGCCTAGTCTTATCGTGGCCCTTCTCAGCGGCTTCGTCGCTGCGGGAATGGCCTTTTATATCTGGGGCCGGCGCGTCGAGCGCCGGGCAACGGAAGCGAGCCAGCGCCTCGTGCTCGCCGCCAAAGAAGAGCTGATGTCGGTGCGCGAGTCCCTCCACAAGAGCCTCGACCAGAAGCTCGCGAACGTGGACCGGCGCGATCATGATCTGCACCGGCTCGAGCAGCAGCTCCACGACCGCGGCAAGGCGCTGGGGACGCGCGAGCAGGAGATGAATGCGCGGCTGGAGCACGTGTCGGGGCTCACCGCGCAGGAAGCCAAACTCGAGCTGACTCGCCGCCTCGAAGACGAAGCGCGCGACGAAGCGGCCGCCCTGGTGCGCGACATCAAGGAGCAGGCGCGCAAGGGCGCCGACCGCGAAGCCAAGAAAATCGTCGCGCTCGCGATTCAGCGCATCGCCGCGGAGCAAACCGCGGAGTCGAGCGTGTCGGCCGTGCTGCTGCCCTCGGACGAAATGAAGGGACGGATCATCGGGCGCGAGGGCCGCAACATCCGCGCGTTCGAGGCGGCGACCGGGGTTGACGTCATCATCGACGATACGCCCGACACCGTCGTCGTCTCGTGCTTCGAGCCGGTACGGCGCGAAGTCGGCCGCCTCGCGCTCGAACGACTGATCGCCGACGGTCGGATCCATCCGGGGCGGATCGAAGAAATCGTCAAGAAGGCGCAGGCCGACATCGATGCCGGCATCGTGGAGGCGGGCGAGCAGGCCGTCTACGACACCGGCGTTCGCGGCATGCACCCGGAGCTCGTGAAGCTCGTCGGTCGGATGAAGTACCGCACCTCGTACGGGCAGAACATCCTGGAGCATTCCAAGGAAGTCGCCTGGCTGGCCGGCATCATGGCCGCCGAGCTCAAGCTCGACATCGCGCTCGCCAAGCGCGGCGCGCTGCTGCACGACGTCGGCAAGGTGATGACGCATGAGCACGACGGCACGCACGTCCAGCTCGGCGTCGAAGTGGCGACCAAGTACGGGGAGCACCCGATCGTGATCAACTGCATCGCGGCCCATCACGACGATGTCGCGCACGACACGCCGGTGAGTGTGATCGTGCAAGCCGCGGATGCCGTCTCCGGCTCGCGCCCGGGCGCCCGCCGCGAGGCGTTCGAGACCTACGTGAAACGCCTGACGCAGCTCGAGCAGCTCGCGGCGGAGTTTCAGGGCGTCGAGAAGGTGTTCGCGATCCAGGCAGGCCGCGAAGTGCGGGTCGTCGTGACGCCCGACTCCGTGGACGATGCCGGCGCGGCTCGGCTCACCGACGAGATCGCGCGCAAAATCGAGCGCGAGCTCCAGTATCCCGGGCAAATCAAAGTCGTCGTGATTCGGGAAACGCGGGCGGTGGGCGTTGCACGCTAGTCCGGCATCGATCCAGTCCGGCGCCCAGCTGATCGACGGCAACGCGATCGCCGCAACGATGCGCGCCGAGCTTGGGGCTGACATCACCGCGCTCAAGAAGCAGGGCGTGACGCCCGGCCTTGCAGTCGTGCTCGTCGGCGACAATCCGGCGTCGCAAGTCTACGTGCGCATGAAGGGGAAAGCCTGCGAGGAAGCCGGGTTCTACCATGAGACGCTCAAGCTCCGGAAGGACACGTCTGAAGCGGAGTTGATGGCGTTGATCGAGCGGCTCAACGTCGACTCGAAAATCCACGGCATTCTCGTGCAGCTGCCGCTGCCATCGCAGATCGACACGCGTTATGCGCTGCATCGCATCGATCCGCGCAAAGATGTCGACGGGTTTCATCCGGAGAACGTCGGCAAAGTGGCCGTCGGCGATCCGAGCGGATTCCGGCCCGCGACGCCCTACGGTGTGCAGCAGCTCTTGATCCGCTCCGGCGTCGATACGAACGGCAAGCACGCGGTGGTCTTGGGGCGCTCCACCATCGTGGGGCGTCCGATGGCGGCGCTGCTGCTGCACGACGCTCCGGGCGGTAATGCGACGGTGACCGTGTGTCACTCCCGCACGCGCGGCATCGACCAGTACACGCGGCAGGCCGACATTCTCATCGTGGCGATCGGCAAGCCGGAATTCGTGACGGGCACCATGATCAAGCCGGGCGCCGTCGTCATCGACGTCGGCGTCAATCGCGTGGACGATCCGTCGCGCAAGCAGGGCTATCGCCTGGTGGGCGACGTGAAATTCGCCGAGGCCAAACAGGTCGCGTCTGCTATCACCCCCGTTCCCGGGGGCGTCGGCCCGATGACGATCACCATGCTGCTCTACAACACCGTTCAGGCCGCGCGACAGTGGGTGCACCACTAGACCTGTTCAGCGCCGCCTCGGCGGAAGGCGCGTGGACCGTCGGCGAGGTTACGCGTCGCGCCCGCGCGGTCGTCGAAGCGGGCTTGCCCCCGCTGTGGGTGCGCGGCGAAGTGTCGGGCTTCAAGGCCTGGCGCAGCGGGCATTGGTACTTCTCGCTGCGCGACAAGACGGCGCAGCTGCGCTGCGTGATGTTCGCCAAGCAGAACTATCAGCTGCCGGCCGCGCCCACCGATGGGATGCAGGTCTTCGTGTTTGCGCGTCCCAGCGTGTACGAGGAGAAAGGCGACTTTCAGCTCACGGTCATGGAGCTGCTGTCGACCGAACAGGGCGGCCTGTGGAAGCTCGCATTCGAGAAAGCGAAAGCCGCGCTCACCAAGGACGGCTTGCTCGATCCGGCGCGCAAACGCCGCCTGCCGCCGTTCCCCGCCCGCATCGCCGTGGTGACGAGCCCGGATGGCGCGGCGCTGCGCGATATCCAGGCCGTGATCGGCCGGCGCTGGCCCCTCGCCGAGCTGATCGTGGTCCCCGCGCAGGTGCAGGGCAACAAGGCGGAGGTGTCCATCTGCTCGGCGCTGAATCGCATCCGCCGGCTCCCCGTGCAGGTGCTGATCGTGGCGCGCGGCGGTGGCTCGGTCGAGGACCTTGGGGCCTTCAACTCCGAGCGCGTCGCGCGCGCCGTCGCGCAGATGCCGATGCCCGTGATCTCGGCGATCGGGCATGAGACCGATGTGACGCTGTGCGATCTCGTGGCCGACCTGCGGGCGCCGACGCCGTCAGCTGCCGCGGAAGCGGCGACGCCCGATCGGGGTGAGGTGCTCGTGCACTGCGGCGTCGTCGCGCAGCGGCTCGCCCGCGCATTGCGGATTGCGTCCCGGCACGTGGTCGAGCGACTGGATCGCAACGGGGACCGTCTCGTTCGCTGCGTGGAATCGAGACTGGAGAAGTCCGGCGCCCTGCTCACGGCGCACAGCGCACGTCTCGACGCGCTCTCACCGCTCCGTGTGCTCGCCCGGGGCTACGCGGTTGCCAGGGGCGCCGACGGCCAGGTGTTGAAGCGCGTCGCGCAGCTTCCCGGCGGCAAGGAATTCCGGCTGCGCGTGAGCGATGGGGAGGTCGATGCCCGGGTTCAGTGAGCAGCTGGAGCGGCTCGAGACGATCGTGCGAAAGCTCGAAGCCGAAGATTTGGATCTCGACGAAGCGCTGAAGCTGTTCGAGGAAGGCGTCGAGCGGCTGCGCGTCGCGCGCGAGCAGCTGACGCAAGCCGAGCTCAAGGTCAAAAAGGTTCTGGAGATTGAAGGCCCCACCGCTAGCTAGTTATCTCGCCGACGCGCGTTCGCGAGTGGACACGGTGTTGGCGACCTGGGCGGAGTGCGGGGACGACGTGATCCGCTACAGCCTGCTCGGGGAAGGGAAGCGCCTTCGCCCCACGCTCGTCTTCGCGTCGCACGAGGCCCTGAACGGCGCGTCGTCCTCGGGTGTCGCGGAGCTCGCGGCCGCGGTCGAAGTCGTCCATGCCTATTCGCTGGTGCACGATGACCTCCCCTGCATGGACGACGACGATTTGCGGCGCGGGCGCCCGACCGCACATCGCGCCTTTGACGTGCCGCGCGCGACCCGCGCGGGCTACGAGATGGTGGCGCTCGCGGCGCGCGTGCTGGCGCACGGCCTCACATCGCTGCGCTTGCCGGAGACGCGCAACCGCGAGATCGCGCTGGAGTTGTTCCGCGCCGCGGGCGCCGGCGGGATGATCGGCGGGCAAGCGCTCGATCTCGAAGCGGAGGCCAAGACGCTGCCGATCGACGCGCTGGAAGAAGTGCATCGCCGCAAGACGGGCGCGCTGATCGCCGCGTCATGCGTGATTGGCGGCCTCTCAGCGGGCGAGGATATCGGCCGGGGTTCGATCGAAGCGCTGCGGGCCTACGGTGAGGCGATCGGCCTCGCATTTCAGATCGCGGACGACGTGCTCGACGCGACCGCGACGTCGGACCAGCTCGGCAAAACGGCCGGCAAGGACGCCGCGCATGCCAAAGCGACATTCGTGACGCTCCTGGGCGTCGGCACCGCGCGCGCCGAGGCTGAGCGGCTCGCGGCCAAGGCCGTAGACCACCTGCGGGATGCGGGGTTAGTTTCCCCCACGT
>WNGC01000573.1_pt1 | contig 21552 bp, 21 predicted proteins | sample 5400051 | NCBI WGS metagenome assembly WNGC01 (sample SAMN13153368, study PRJNA577476) | soil metagenome | isolation source: 20 cm soil or saprolite under grassland replicate 2 | place: USA:California | collected 2016-06-15
GCCGCGTCACGAACGCGGTGAAGTGCCTTCCGCCGCAGAACAGGCCGCTGCCCGACGAAGTGCGCCGCTGCAACCGGTATCTTGCCGAGGAGATCGCCGCCGCACGGCCGCGCGCGATCCTCGCGCTCGGCGCGATCGCCCACCGCGCGGTGCTGATGGCTTTCGAGCTCGCCCCGGGGCGGCATCGCTTCGCGCACTGCGCCGTTCACCAGCTGCCTGCGGCTTCGCTCGCAGCGCGGCTCTTCGATAGCTATCACTGCAGCCGCTATAATACGCAGACGAAGCGGCTCACCGCAGAGATGTTCGACGCGGTGGTTCGCGATATCGCGACTTTCCTCCGCGGTGCCCGATGACTTCCCCAAGCAAAGCGCTCCGAGCCGAAGAGAACCGGAGTTCTCCGGTCACGGCAGCCTTCGACGCGCATGCCCTGCTCGCCACCTTGCCCGGTTTACCGGGCGTGTACCGAATGATCGGAGCGGAAGGCGAGGCGCTCTACGTCGGCAAGGCGGGCGACCTGAAAAAGCGCGTATCGTCCTATTTTCAGAAAACCCAGCACGGACCGCGCACTGCCAAGATGCTGACGCAGGTCGCGGCGGTCGAGATCACGGTCACGCGCTCCGAAGCGGAGGCGCTGATCCTCGAGAACAATCTCATCAAGTCGCTCGCGCCGCGCTACAATATTCTGTTCCGCGACGACAAGTCCTACCCATACCTCATGGTGAGCGGCGGGGAGTTCCCGCGTCTCGGCTTTCACCGCGGGGCGATGGACAAGGCGCACCATTATTTCGGCCCGTTTCCGCACGCGGGCGCGGTGCGCGAGAGCATCCAGCTGCTGCAGAGGGTGTTTCGGCTGCGCACCTGCGAGGACTCGGTCTTCCAGAACCGCTCGCGGCCCTGCCTGCTCTACCAGATCAGGCGCTGCACGGCGCCTTGCGTGGGACACATCGCCGCCGCGGCTTACGCGGAAGACGTCAAGAGCGCGCAACTCTACCTCGAGGGCCGCAGCGACACCGCGCTCAAACGGCTCGAGGCCCGCATGCAGCAGGCTTCCGACGCGCGGCGCTACGAGGAGGCAGCGATCTACCGCGACCAGATCCAGTCCCTCGTCAAGGTCAGCCAGCGCCAGTACGCCGACACCGGCGCGGACGTCGATGTGGATATCATCGCGGTCGCCCTGGAGCACGGCTTCGCCTGCGTCAACCTCATGATGGTGCGCGGCGGCAGGCAGCTCGGGGACCGCAGCCTCTTTCCGCAGAATGCGGAGGAACGCGACGCAAGAGAAGTGCTCGCGGCGTTCATCGCGCAGCACTACCTGGAGCGGCCGATACCGGCGGCCCTGGTCGTCGGCGAAGACCTGGACGTCGAGGAGCTCGAGGCAACGCTCACCGAACACGCGAAGCGCAGCGTGCGTATCTACACGCGCCCAACCGCCGAGCGCCGCGCCTGGCTCGAGATGGCCCGGCAAAACGCGCTTCTGGCCTTGAAGTCGAAGCTCACCGAGCACAGCACTCAGGAAACGCGGCTCGCGGCGCTGCGCGAGGCGCTGGGCCTGCCCGACACCGTGCAGCGCATCGAATGCTTCGACGTGAGCCACACGATGGGCGAGGCCACGGTGGCGGCCTGCGTGGTGTACGATCGCATGGACATGTGCCGGGGCGAATACCGTCGCTACAACATCGAAGGCGTGCAGCCGGGCGACGACTACGGCGCTCTCGCACAGGCGCTTTCGCGCCGCTACGCAAGGATAGCCGGCGGGGAGGGCGTCGCGCCCGACCTGATTTTCATCGACGGCGGCAAGGGACAGGTGAGCGCGGCGAGAGAAGCGCTCGCGGACGCCGGGCTCTCCGACATTGCGCTCGTGGGCATCGCCAAGGGCCCGGAGAGGAAGCCCGGGCTCGAAGAGCTGTGGGCAGGCGAGCGCGCGGTGACGCTTGCCCCCGACCACCCCGGATTGCACCTGATCCAGAGGATTCGCGACGAGGCACACCGTTTCGCCATCGCCGGGCACCGGGCGCGACGCTCCAAGCGGCGCACCACTTCGACGCTGGAGGGAATCGCGGGGATCGGCGCCAAGCGCCGCAAGCAGCTGCTCACGCGGTTCGGCGGGCTGAAGGGCGTCATGGGCGCGAGCGTCGAGGACCTGACGCAGGTCGAGGGGATCAGTCGCAAGCTCGCGGAAAAAATCTATCAGGAGCTCCATGCCGCTTAACGTCCCGATCCTTCTCACCTGGCTCCGCATCCTGACGATCCCGCTGGTGATCGGGGTTTTCTATGTCCCCGAGATCTGGCTCTCGAGCCGGCATCAGAACCTGATCGCGACCTCGTTGTTCATCGCGGCCGCGATCACGGACTGGCTCGATGGTTACCTCGCGCGGCGCTTGAACCAGACATCGGCGTTCGGCGCGTTCCTCGACCCGGTCGCCGACAAGCTGATGATCGCCGCGGCGCTGATCGTGCTGGTCTGGCTTCAGCGTGTGGACGCGATCATCGCCGTGGTCATCATCGGCCGCGAGATCGCCGTGTCCGCGATGCGCGAATGGATGGCGAAGATCGGCCAGTCGAAAAGCGTCGCGGTGAACTTCCTCGGTAAGATCAAAACGATTTCGCAGATGATCGCCGTGCCGATGTTGCTCTATAGTGAGCGGATCGGCGTGCTGAGCCCGCAGCGGGTCGGCACTTGGCTGATCTACCTCGCAGCGATATTGACCCTGGTTTCGATGTTTTACTACCTCAAGCTCGCACTTGCACCGCGCGCGGCAGGAGATCGCCGCCGGCTTGACCGCAGGGGGAGCGGCCCGTAAGATTCCGCCTTGCCCGCGGGAGTAGCTCAGTTGGTAGAGCGTAACCTTGCCAAGGTTAAGGTCGGGAGTTCGAGACTCCTCTCCCGCTCCAGAATCCTGAAGGAACAGCCTGAAGTCCTTCGCTGTTCCGAGTCTCAAGCACGCGGCGGGGTGGCAGAGTGGTCATGCAGCGGCCTGCAAAGCCGTGGACGCCGGTTCGATTCCGACCCCCGCCTCCAGCCGGAGTCGAGGGTACCCGCTCCCAGTTTCTTTCTGACACAATCGCCACCTCTAGCCCGGGTGGTGAAACTGGTAGACACAAGGGACTTAAAATCCCTCGACGGGTAATTCCGTCATGCAGGTTCGACCCCTGCCCCGGGCACCATCGGAGTAGCATGAACTCGAACCTCAATGTGCAATTCCGCAACATTTCTATCCATTCTCAATGACGTTAAGTGACGATTCGGGTGACGATTCACTTACGGGAGGTCAGCACTCATGATCGAGAGTTGGGTCGACTTCGTCTTCAGCGTGATCGGAGGAGCGGCCGCGTTTCTGTGCTTGTTTGACGGCACGCGGCGCCTTTGCGCCTACGGCGTGCATGGGAAGGCGGTGTTGATGACGGTTCTGGCCGCCGGCATCTGTGCCCTGTACGGCGGATTCGCCTACTGGAAATATTCCGACCTTAAGGCGACCTTGAGCGCGAATCAACGAAAGGCCGCGGCCGCGCAACCCGCGAATTGGAGCAGGCTTTCGCCGGAAAAAAAGGAGGTCCTGAGCGTCGCGCGAGCGCGCCGGACGTTCATGGAGTCCGGAACGCTGGCAAGCTACGCCGATCGCGGCGGCGAAACCAGGACCTTTACCCCGACCCAGGAAGATATGATGCGGCGCGAGCGCGTGGTGACCTACTTCTCGCGCGCGGAATACTCGGCTCGCAGCAGCTTGGCTGAAGCTCTGCTCTGGATGATCCTAGCCTTGGTTGCGATACTGTTCGGAATCCTCATGTCGCTCGAGAAAGTGCCGGCGCCGGCCCGCCCCCCGGGCGACGCCTAGTTTCCGACGGCGATGCCGCTGCTCTCCAGCCTTAAGCAACGCGCGCGGCACCTCAAGAGCGAGACTCTCGCGCTTTGGTTCGCCGCGCGCCACCCCGGTACGCCCTGGTACGCGAAGCTTCTGGTCGCGGGCATCGTAGCCTATGCGCTGAGCCCGATCGACCTTATCCCGGACTTTGTTCCTATCTTGGGATACCTCGACGATCTCATACTGATCCCGCTCGGAATCGTGCTCGCGATCAGGATGATTCCTCGTCCGATTCTGGAAGAGTGCCGGGCGCGGGCGCAGGAGAAGATTGCGAGCGCTCGTCCCGTGAGCCGCGTTGCCGCGTTTGTCATCGTCGCGGTCTGGATCGCCGCGGCGGCTCTGTGCGCGCTGTGGGCATATCGGACCTGGTTCAGCTCTTGAAACAATGCATTGGCGCACCGATATGATCCGAGGGCGGTAGAATGTTTTCCAAGGAACGAGAACGTGATCGTATTTGAGCTGATTTGTGCGGATCGCCACCGGTTCGAGGGTTGGTTCGCTTCGGCCGGTGACTTCGAGGGCCAGAAGGCCCGCGGCCTGCTGTCGTGCCCGGTCTGCAGCGATTCCAGCATCGAAAAGCTGCTCACGGCGAAAATCGGCAGGGCGGATGGCGAGCCGACGCGGGAGAGCGCGCAGCCACCGGTCGCGCCGGCCGCGCGGCCGCGCAACCTGCACGAAGTCATCGACTACATCCTGCTCAACACCGAGAACGTGGGAGAGAATTTTCCCGCCGAGGCGCGGCGCATCCATCACAAGGAAGTCCCGCAGCGAAACATCCGCGGCGTGGCGAGCGGCGAGGAGACGCGGGAGCTTCTCGAAGAGGGGATTGCCGTGATGCCGCTGCCGATCCCGCCCCGCAAGGACTGGCACTGATTTTCCGCTCCCGCGAGTCTGCGGGATTCGTCTCGGTCAAACCAAGGTTCGTTGCTTGCGCAGCTCGGGCATGCAGTGCAGTATCCACTGCGCGGTGATCTTTTCCTGCAGCGAATTCTGTCTGAGACGCTCCGAGAGCGCGCCGAAATCCACGCTGTCGAGTTCCTGGTCCTGGTTGAAGCAGGAGAACACGTAGCTCCTCTTGCCGGTATGCGGATCGCGGTGCGGCTGCAGGCACTGCGCGCAGATCTCCTTGAGCATGCACTGCATCGGCGAGTTGATCGAGCCGAGCGCGAGGTGATCAGGCTTGAGATAGTCCCTGAGGACGTCGTGGCGCGCGCGCGCAACCGCCGCCATCATGCGATCGGAGCCTATCGCGATGAGGCGGTCGGCGTCCTCGATGCGGATCGAGGGACGCCCGAGCCTCCCCTGGGCGTAGGCGTCCATTGCCTGGACGATGTTTCCGACGAAGCTTCTGTCTTGCGGACGCGCCTTTGCGTTTTCCAGCTTGAATCCCGGCTCTTCATCGCAGCACCACACGACCATGTCCGCGGCGTTCTCTATCTCGGCGACTTTGTAGCGGTCGATGACTTTCTTGTAGCCCGCGAAATAAAGCACTTTCGAGCCCCGCGCCCGGAACGCCGCGCCGATCGAAAACAATACCGCGTTGCCCAGACCCCCGCCCACGAGGATCACCGTCTCGCCTGAGGCAATGTGCGTCGGGCTTCCGGTCGGGCCCATAAGGATCACCGGCTCTCCGGGTTCGAGCATCGCGCACAGGTCAGATGAGCCGCCCATCTCGAGCACGATGGTCGAGACGAGGCCGCGGTCCCGGTCCACCCAGGCACCGGTCATCGCGAGCCCTTCCATCTGAAGGCGGGTCGTCGCGCCGGCGTCTGTCACGACGGGCGAGAGGGTCTCGAAATTCTGCAGCCGGTAGAACTGGCCGGGCCGGAATTTGCGCGCGGCGAGCGGGGCCTTTACCACCACTTCGACGATGGTGGGCGTGAGCCGCTCGACCTTGTGCACAGTGGCGAGCAGCTGGCCGGCGAGCGAAGCGAAGAACGCGCCCGGCGCGCTCCGCGACCGCGGAGGCGTCTTTCCCAGAGCGCGCGACACGACCGGGTAGCCCTGGCGCGCCGACGCGAGCGCCTTGACGACGTTGCCGAAGTAAGAGGGGTGCAGATCGCCGAAAAAGCTGACGAAGCGCCCGTCGGGAAAGCGCGAGAGGAGCACGTCCGCGCGCTCGGGCTTGGAAATCGCGCGCTGCGGCTTCGCGGGGCGTCCGTCCTCGTCGCATGCCTGGAAATATCTTCCGTCGAGGTGAAAGTGCGCAGCGTCCTCGCGGGCGAGCACCGTGTTCGGCTGCGTCCCGGCGGCGACGAACACGGTGTGCGCCGCGAGCCAGTGCTCCGCGGATTCGCCGCCGAGTCCGCTTTCCCGAGCGAAGCGGATGCCGCGCGCCGCGCCGTAGTTGTCCACGTCCACCGCTACCGGAGATAGCCTTTCACAGAAGGCGACCCCTTCCTCGAGCGCCTTCTCGACCTCCTCGTGATTGAGCGTGTAGGAAGGGCTGTCGATCAGCCGGCGCCGGTAGGCGATGGTGACGCCGCCCCAGTGCCGGAGGAGCTCGACGACGCGCGCGGCGCGCCCTTCGCGCGCGGCGAGGGCCCGCTCCTCGCGGATCGCGCGCGCGTGCGCGAGGAACTCCTCCGCGATCTCGCGCTCCTGGTCATCCCACTTCTGGCGCACCGCATCCCCGCCCGTTTCCGCGACAAGGGTCTCGTAGCGCATCAGGAACTTCTCCACTTGCACCGGATAGTAGGCGAGCGATTCGGTCGCGGTGTCGATCGCGGTCAAGCCGCCGCCGACCACCACCACGGGCAGGCGCAGCTGCATGTTGGCGATGGAGTCTGCCTTGGCCGCGCCGGTGAGCTGAAGCGCCATCAGGAAGTCGGAGGCCGCGCGCACGCCGCGCGCGAGCCCGTTCGGAATGTCGAGCACCGTGGGCTTGCCCGCGCCCATGCAAAGCGCCACATGGTCGAAGCCGAGCTCGAGCGCGTCCTCGACGGCGACCGTGCCGCCGAAGCGCACGCCTCCGTACATCGCGAACTGCGCGCGCCGCTCGAGCAGGAGGCGCACGAGCTTGAGGAAATTCTTGTCCCAGCGCACCGTGATGCCGTATTCGGCGACGCCTCCGAATCCCGCCATGACGCGGTCGTCGAGGCCCTCGTACAGCGTTTGCACGTCCCGGATCGGCTCGACGGGCACGCGGCTCCCGTCGGCATCGATTCCGGAGAATCGGGCCGGCAGGGGCTCGATCTTCAGGCCGTCGATGCCAGCCACCGCGTGTCCTTCGTTCATGAGGTAATGGGCGAGGGTGAAGCCCGCGGGCCCCATGCCGGCGATAAGCACCTTGTATCCCGTCGCGGGAAGGGGAAGGGGGCGCCGGAAATTGAGCGGATTCCAGCGCGTGAGCAGCGAGTAGATCTCGAAGCCCCAGGGCAGCTCCAGCACGTCCTTCAGGGTGCGCGTCTCGATCTGCGGTATGTTCACCGGCTCCTGCTTCTGGTAGATGCAGGCTTTCATGCAGTCGTTGCAGATACGGTGCCCGGTCGCGGCCACCATGGGATTGTCGATGACGATCACGGCGAGCGCCGAGAGCGCGTTGCCCTGCGCCTTGAGCGTGTGGAACTCGGAGATCTTCTCTTCGAGCGGGCAACCGGCGAGCGTCACGCCGAACGCGCTCTTCTTGAACACCACCTTGTCCGGTGTTTCCTCGGGCGATTTCTCCCGCAGACCCTTGGAGCAGGAATCCTTGCCCTGCGTGTGGCACCAGATGCAGTAGTTCGCCTGGTCGAGCGCGCCGACGAGGTCGGTGCCCGGATCGGTGAGGGCGAAGCCTTTGCGCCTGCGGATGTGCTCGGGGCGGATCGTGTAGGTGACGACGCCCTCGCGGTCGCTCTTTTTCGCATGCACGAGGAGGTTGTGCGGATCGATCTTTGACGGCGTCTTGAAGAGGACCCCTGCGCGCACGCGCGCACGGCCCGCCGGCGTGTGCAGCGCCCAGGCGGCGTATTTCATCGCGGTATCGAGTTGCGCGGCGTGCCCGGCCTCATCGGCGAGCCAATGGGTGACTTTTTTCGCGAAGGTCAGTTCGTCGAAGCGCCCGTCCAGGTGATTTTTCAGATCGGCCTCGAGCGCGGGTCCGTCGAGCCTGGCCGCCTCCTCGGGCTTCACCTTGTTGGCGGCGCGTCGCTGCACGAACTGGCGCTTGACGCCGTAGAGCGGGGCGAGCTCGTTGTGGCGGGCGGCAAGGGTGCGGAATTCGGTCTGGATGCCGAACAGCTCGGCGAGAAAATCGTCCAGGTGGGGCGCGATCTCGAGGATCAGCGCCGATTCGGCTTTCGAATCGAGACTGGCAGCCGCGCGCGCGGCTTCGAGCTGCGGTCTCAGCGCGGATTCCGCGGCGCCGAGATGGTCCAGGAATGCGGCATCGAGCCTGACAAGGCCGTCGCGCTCGTAGAGTTCCGCGAAGGACAGGCCGTGGGCAAGCTTCAGCATCCCGCGCCTAGCGCTCCAGGAGCGGGAGCTTGTCCTTCACGTCCTTCCACTGGTCGGCGTCCTCGGGTCCGGGCTTGGCGTCGGTGATCACGGGCCAGATCTTGGCGAGCTCGGCGTTCAGCGCGGTGAATTTCTTCTGCTCCTCGGGCACGTCTTCCTCGGGCACGATCGCGTTCACCGGGCACTCGGGGATGCAGACCGCGCAGTCGATGCACTCGTCCGGGTCGATCACCAGCATGTTCGGCCCCTCGTGGAAGCAATCGACGGGGCAGACATCGACACAGTCGGTGTATTTGCACTTGATGCAGCTTTCCATGACAACGTGGGTCATCGCGCGATCCTTGCCGTGGCCGTGAGGCCTTGAAAGTTCAAAATTATAAGGCTTTCGTCGTGCTGCGCGAAACCGCGGGTTGATGGTCATTGGTCATTTGCTTATGCCCAAATCCAGGTTGCGCTAGAATCCGGTTCCGCCGGCCAGGGCAGGGAACTTCAGCCGACCAGTGCCGGTCTGTGTAGGTGTTTTGGAGGGGCGCCGTGATCAAGGTGGAAAATCTCAGCAAGTCCTTCGGGTCGAAACGCGCGGTCGACGGCGTTTCCTTCGAGGTCGGCAAGGGCGAGGTGCTGGGCTTCCTCGGGCCCAACGGAGCGGGCAAGTCGACCACGATGCGCATGATCACCGGCTTCATTCCCCCGAGCGCGGGCGCGGTCTCGGTGTGCGGGCTGGCCGTGCAGGAAAATCCGATCGAGGTGAAGCGCAGTATCGGCTATCTTCCGGAAGCGGCGCCTTCCTATACCGAAATGTCCGTGCTATCGTTCCTCAGGTTCGCCGCGGAGATGCGCGGCCTGCGGGGCGAGGCATTGCGCAGCGCGATACGCCGCGTTGTCGAGCTGTGCCATCTGGAGAACGTGCTCGGGCAGACGATCGATACGCTTTCGAAGGGCTTCCGCCACCGCACCTGCCTCGCGCAGGCGCTGATCCACGATCCAGAGGTGCTGATCCTCGACGAGCCCACCGACGGGCTCGATCCGAACCAAAAGCACGAGGTGCGCACGCTCATACGCAAGATGGGCGAGAGCAAGGCGATCATTTTCTCGACGCACATCCTCGAGGAGGTCGAGGCGGCCTGCACCCGAGCGATCATCATCGACCGCGGCCGCATCGTCGCCAACGGCACCCCTACTGAGCTGAAGGCCCGAGCCGCGACTGGAAAGCTGGAAGATTTCTTCCGGTCGATCACGCGCTCGGATACGCTTGCGGAGGGAGCGGCATGAAAGGGAGCTGGGCGGCGATCAGGATCATCGCGAAGCGCGAGCTCTCGGCGTATTTCGAGTCTCCGGTCGCCTACGTGTTCCTGGTGATCTTTCTCTTGCTTTCCGGATTCTTTACCTTCACGTTCGGCGGCTTCTTCGAGCGGGGCGAGGCCTCCCTCGCGGCGTTCTTCAACTGGCTGCCGTGGCTGTTCCTGTTTCTGGTGCCCGCTGCGGGGATGCGCCTGTGGTCCGAGGAGCGCCGGCTCGGAACGATCGAGCTCTTGCTGACGATGCCGGTGGCCGCCTGGCAGGCGATCGTCGGCAAGTTTCTCGCCTCGTGGCTGTTCCTCGTCGTCGCCCTGGCGCTTTCCTTCCCGATCGTCGCGACGGTCAACTGGCTGGGCGATCCCGACAACGGGGTGATCGCGAGCGGCTATGTCGGAGCGGCGCTCCTCGCCGGGGCCTACCTCGCGATCAGCTGCCTGACTTCGGCCCTCACGCGCAACCAGGTCATCGCCTTTATCCTCGCCGTAGTCTTGTGTCTGTTTCTCATTCTGGTGGGGTTTTCGCCGCTGACCGATCTGCTCGCGCGCTGGGCGAGCCCCTGGCTGGTGGAAGCGGTTTCGAAGTTTTCGGTCCTCACGCATTACGACGGCTTCCAGAAGGGGATGCTCGATTCGCGCGATCTGCTGTATTTCCTCTCGGTGATGGCCTACGCGCTGTTCGCGACCGGCGTCGTCATCCGCAACCACCGGACCGGTTGAGAGCGGTCATGCACAAGAAGACGGAAAGTCTGCTGTATTCGGCCGGGGGCCTCGTCGCTGCGTTGATCATCCTCGTCCTCCTCAATCTGGTGCTGGGCGCGGCGAGAGGGCGAATCGACCTGACGCAAGGCAGGCTGTACACGCTCTCCGAGGGCACGCGCGCGGTTCTCGGCAAGCTCGAATCTCCGGTCAAGATCCGCCTGTACTTCAGCCAGAGCGATATCCCTCTGCCGATCAAAGCTTACGGGCGAAGGGTCGAGGACCTGCTCGCGGAGTTCAGGCAGGCCGGCCGCGGCAAAGTCGCCGTCGAGAAGCTCGATCCCCAGCCGGATTCCGATGCCGAGGACTCGGCGACCCTGGAAGGCGTCGAAGCGCAGGTCACGCCCTCGGGCGACAAGTTCTACCTCGGCGCATCGATCAGCTACGCAGACCAGAAGCTCGCCTTGCCGGCGCTTGCGCCAGATCGCGAGGCGCTGCTCGAGTACGATCTGGTGCGCGCGATCGCGCGCGCCGCCGCTACCGCGAAGCCGGTGATCGGGGTGATGAGCGCGCTGCCGGTGTTCGGCATGCCGCCCAGTCCCATGACCGGCGGCCAGCCGCTGGAGCCGCAGGTGTTCATCGGCGAGCTCCGGCGCGACTACACGGTGAAGCGCGTCGGGCTGGACCCCGAAAAAATCGACGACGACGTCAAGGTGCTGCTGGTAATCCACCCGCGCGGCATCGGCGAGCGGGCCCAGTACGCGCTCGACCAGTTCGTCTTGCGCGGCGGAAAGCTCATCGCTTTCCTCGACCCTAGCGCCTATTTCGACCAGCTGGGCCAGATGGGAGGAATGGGCGGCGGGGGCACGCCGTCATCGCTCGACAGGCTGCTCAAGGGCTGGGGCCTCGCCTTCGACCCGGGGAAGGTCGTGCTCGACATGCGCTACCTCACGGGCGCGGGAGCGCGCACGCTGCCGACGCTGCTCTCGCTCAACGACAATGCTTTCGATCCGCACGACATCGCGACGGCGCGGCTCGGGTCGCTGCTTATGCCCTTTGCGGGGGCATTTACGGGCAAGCCCGTCGAGGGGCTGAGCGAAACGGTTCTCATGAAGAGTTCCGCGTATTCCCAGCTCGTCGATTCGTTCGCGGCGACCGCGCAGGGCGAGTCGGCCATCCGGGCGTTCAAGCCTTCGGGCACCGAATATCCGCTGGCCGTGCGGCTGACCGGCAAGTTCAAGACCGCGTTCCCCGAGGGCCGGCCCAAGGACGAGAACAAGGGCGAGAAGAAAGCGGCGAAGGCGTCCGACGCGAAACCCGAAGCCGCGCAGCTCAAGGAATCGGCGGGCGAGAACGCGGTCGTCCTCGTCGGGGACAGCGATTTCATCAACGACGGCGCGGCGGTACAGATCCAGGAGATCTTCGGACAGCGGATCGTGATCCCGCGCAATGGCAACATCGCCTTTGCGCAGGCGCTGGTGGACCAGTTCGCAGGCGACCCTGCCCTCATCAAGCTGCGCGGCCGCGCGAGCGCCGCGCGGCCGTTCACCGTGATCCGCGACATGGAGGCGAAGGCGCAGCAGGCCTACCTCGGCAAGATCAAGGAGCTGGAGGACAACCTCGGGCAGACGCAGGAAAAGGTGAACGCGCTGCAAAAAGGCAAGGGGCAGGGCGCGGGGGCGATTCTCTCGGCCGAACAGCAGAGCGAGCTCGAGAACTTCCGCAGGAAAGCCGCGGAGACGCGCCTCGCGCTGAAAGAGGTCCGCCGCGAGCTGCGCGCCGACAGCGAAGCGCTCCAGTTCTGGACCAAGGTGCTGAACATCGCGCTGATGCCCCTCGTCGTGGCGATCGCCGGCATCGCGCTCGCGATCCTGCGCCGCCGCAAGGCGCCCGCCCTATGAACCGCAGGCAGTTCTTTATCGCGCTTGCCGCTTTGGCGGTCCTCGCCGCGCTGGGTGCTGCCGTCGTACTGTCCGAGCGCTCGGCCTGGACGAGCACCGATTCCCGCGCCGGGCAGAAAGCGATTTCGGGACTGCGCTTGAGCGAGGTCGCCGAGATCGCGATCCGGGATTCGTCGGGCGAGCTGCACCTCGTTCGCGGCGAGGGCGGCTGGAGCGTGCGCGAGCGCGCCGACTTCCCAGCCGATACCGATCGCATCGCCGCGCTTCTGGTGAAGCTCGCCGAATTGAAGATCGTGCAGAGCGAGCCGCTGCCCGAGAGCCAGCGCGCCCGGCTGGAGCTTCTCGAGCCGAAGGATTCCTTGCCGGGCGCGGGGACGGCGGTCGAGCTGAAGGACGCGAAGGGCGTTTCGCTCGGGCGGCTGCTCTTAGGAAAGAAAATCGTGAAGGGGCCGCCGCTCGCCTCGCTTTCGCGGGGCGAGGCCGAGGCGACGGGCCGTTACCTCACCGCAGGCGGCGAAGCCGGCACGATGCTCGCCGTCGGGGAGGCCCTGACCGAAGTCGAATCCAAGCCCGATCAATGGCTGGTGAAAGACCTCCTTCGAGCCGAGGGAGTGAAGTCGGTTTCTTCGGCCATGGACGGAAAAGCGCGCTGGAGCGTGACGCGCGAAACCGAGTCCACCGACTGGAAGCTCGCCGGCGCCAAGGAAAGGCCCGATCTGCAGAAAGCGACCGACCTCGCGAGCTCGCTCGGCTGGGTGAACCTCGTCGATGTGGTCGCCGATCCCGCCAAGGCCGACACCGGGCTCGACCACGCGATCGTCATCAAGGCCGATACCTTCGACGGTTTGAGCTATACGCTCAGAGTCGGGAAGCAGGTCGGCAACAACTACTACCTCAAGGTCGCGGTCGCGGGCGAACCGCGTAAGACGCGATCGCCCGCGAGGGGCGAGAAGGCCGAGGACAAGGCGAAGAACGACAAGGAGTTCGAGGAACGCCGCAAGAAGCTCGTCGAGAAGCTCGAGCGCGAGAAAAAGCTCGAGCGCTGGACTTATCTCGTCGCGAAGAACGGCCTGGATCCGCTGCTGCGCGACCGCGCGGGGTTGATGCCGGAGAAGAAGAAAGGCGCGAAGAAAACCTAAAAGGGCGCTATGCAGCTCAAAGGCAGCACGTTTATCGTCACCGGCGGTGCCTCGGGCCTCGGCGAAGGCACGGTCAAGATGCTCGCCGAGAGCGGCGCGAACGTCGTGATCGCCGACCTTCAGGCCGACAAAGGCGAGGCGCTCGCGAAGCAGCTAGCGGCAAAGGCGCGCTTCGTCAAATGCGACGTGACGAGCGAAGCGGACGGCCGGTCCGCGGTCGATGCGGCGCTGAAGAACTTCAATTCCCTGCAGGGCCTGGTCAATTGCGCCGGCATCGCCATCGCCGAGCGCACCGTGAAGAAAGACGGACCGCATTCGCTCGCCTCGTTCTCGCGCGTCATCGGAATCAACCTAATCGGCACTTTCAACATGATCCGGCTCGCTGCGGTCGCGATGGCGAAGGGACAGCCGAACGCGGTGGGCGAACGCGGCGTGATCGTCAATACGGCTTCGGTCGCCGCCTACGACGGGCAGATCGGGCAGGCCGCCTACTCGGCCTCGAAAGGAGGCGTGGTCGGCATGACGCTCCCGATCGCGCGCGATCTGTCGCGCGACGGCATCCGCGTGTGCACCATCGCGCCGGGCATCTTCGAGACGCCGATGCTGCTCGGCATGCCGAAAGACGTGCAGGAGGCGCTCGCCAAGCAGGTGCCGTTTCCGCCGCGCCTGGGGAAGCCCGCGGACTACGCGGCGCTCGTCAGGCACATCGTCGAGAACGAGATGCTGAACGGCGAGGTGATCCGGCTGGACGGCGCCATCCGCATGGCGCCGAAGTGACGCGCGCGTGACCGGGACTAGTCGCGGTCTTTGGGAAGGCGGCCAGCGTCTAGGGCTATGCCTACGAAAACAAATGAGACGATAACCAGCAACACAGCGGCGATGATATCCATGGTTACAGTCCTCTCAACGACTCAATGTGGCGCCCGATTAGCCGATGGAGTAGGAAGATGCCAACGGATAGGGCCACGACGGCTATGACAGCACCCCACCGAAGAGGTGCCGTGGTAGTGCCAAGATTGGAAACGAACCACCCGAAGATGCTGATATCCGTCACCACAAGAATTCCTAACCACACCTTGAGATAGGCGATTTTCTCCTTTGCAACGTCAAGCTCGGACATCAGGCGAACGCTTCCCGGAGCTATTTCTGCAAAGGATACACCGGTTTGTGCGGTCACCTCACGATCGCTCAATCGGCTTTGATTCCCGCTTCACGCACAACTTTAGCGTACCTCGCCGATTCGGACTGCAATAGCGCACTGAACTGCTCCGCGTGTGGGCCTCCTCACGAAGATACCGATCACCGTGCCGTCGAAGTCTTCCCCGGGCCGTAGAGCACTCTTCCGGGACGCGCGGCTGTCATCGTTCCGTTTTCGTACACCAGCTGGCCGTTCACGATCACGTACGAGAAACCTTCCGCGTATTGGTGCGGCTTGTCGAACGTGGCTACGTCGCGCACGCGTGTCGGGTCGAATACAGAGATGTCTGCTTTCATTCCGGGCCGAAGCACGCCTCGATCCGCCAAGCCAATCCGCGCGGCAGGGAACGATGACATTTTACGGACGGCATCCTCGAGCGTGAGGATGCCTTTTTCGCGCACGTATATGGCGAGCACGCGCGCGAAGGTCCCATAGCTTCGCGGGTGGATCGAGTCGCGACCGAACTGGGCCACCTGTCCGTCCGATGCGATCATGGTTGCCGGGTGCAAAACGATACGCTGCAGGTCTTCCTCTCCCATGGCGTGGTAGACGCCGCGGCAGCCGCCGTTCTCGATCAGCCAGAGCACGCTCTCAGCCGAGTTCTCGAGCGTCGGTTCCTGGCCGCGATCCCGCGTGATCTCCGCGAGATTCTTGCCCGCGAGGGACGCATCCCACGCGCAGGCCACGATGACGACATTCCGCGGATCGCCGCCGCCACGCTCGGTCAGGATTAGGTTGGCGACTGCGGCCTTGACCTTCGGGCGCGTCGTTGGGTCCTTGATGCGCGCGATCGCCTGCTGCAGGCCTCCGTCGAGCGCCCAGCCCGGCAGCAGCGCTGCCTGAACGGTCGTGCTCGAGGCAGTATAGGGATACTGGTCGAGCGTGACGTCGACACCGCGTGAGCGAGCTTCGTCGACGAGCTTCAGCGTCTCGACGCTCTTCCCCCAGTTCGCCTTGCCGATCACCTTGTGATGCGACACGTGGGTCGGCACGCCCGCGCGCTCGCCGATCGCGATGGTCTCCCTGACGCTCTCGACCACGCCACCCGCTTCGTCGCGCATGTGAGAGGTGTGAACGCCCCGGTAGGGGACGAATAATTTCTGCAGTTCGATCACTTCGGACATCGGCGTGAACTTGCCCGGTATATAGAAAAGCCCGGTGCTCAGTCCAAAGGCGCCGTCGTGGATGCCTTGGCGCACGACCGCTCGCATGCGCTCAAGGTCCGCAGACGTCGTGACACGGTCAGCCATACCGATCACTGATTCGCGCACAGCGCCCTGGCCGATAAAAGTTCCGAGGTTTACCGACCTCGGGGTTGCCTCGAGCCGATCGAGAAACGGCTTCAACGGCACCGGCAAGCCGCCGAAAAGGCCGGAACCACCCCCATCGGCGCCCTCCATCAGCGTAGTGACGCCTTGGCGCACGTAGTTATCGGCGGTCGGCACCTGGAAAATATCGCGCGAAGCGTGCGTGTGAATGTCGATGAAGCCAGGTGCGACCACCATGCCACCGAGGTCAATCACGCGGGCGGCAGGCTCGGGGATCGCCGGCGCGATTCGCGCTATCGTGTCGCCTTGTACAGCGAGATCCGCGCGATACCATGGGCTGCCCGTCCCGTCGACGATGCGGGCGTTGCGTAGAACAAGGTCATACCGTGAGTCGGCTGCAGCCGCGGAATTCGACGCCGTATCGAGACAGACCGCGATTAGAGCAACGAGACCTAGGGCGAACACCGACTCTGTTCTAATCATTTTCGTACCTCCCAAAAAACTAGCCGCAGCGATTACCATGAGCCGGATCATGGCCGTTATCGTCCGAGTGCGCCAACGAGGTGTTCATACCTGCGGCTTGAGTTTCTCGCGGTAGAGCTTCGAGTGCCGGACGTAGATGTCGGCGATCTCGAGCAGCCCTTCTCTTTCCTCCGGCTTCAGTTCGCGCACGACCTTGCCCGGCGAGCCGACGACGAGGACGCCGTCGGGATAGGTCTTGCCTTCGGGGATGACCGCGCCCGCGCCGATAAGGCAGCGACTCCCGATCACCGCATGGTTCATGACGATCGCGCCGATGCCGACGAGCGTGCAGTCGCCGATGATGCAGCCGTGCAGCATGGCCTGGTGGCCGACCGAGACGTTTTTCCCCAGCGTGAGCGACACGCCGGGATCGACGTGCAGAACCGCGGCGTCCTGGATGTTGGTGCGCTCGCCGATGGTGATGGTGTCGTTGTCGCCGCGGACCACGGCGTTGTACCAGACGCTCGCCTGGTTATGAACGATCACCGAGCCGATCACGGTGGCGTTGTGCGCGATGAACCACTCCTCGCCCTGGAATGAGACTTTGCGCTCGCCGAGTGAGTAGACCGCCATGGTTGCGGCTCGATCATATCAGACGCACGCCGCCTGCTATCATCACGCGCTTCCATGAAGCCGAGTGAATCCCTGTTCGTACCGGTGCGCGGCCTGGGCTACCACTGCCGCTGCTGGGGTGACGAGCGCGCGCCTAAGATCTTCATGCTGCACGGCTGGATGGACGTGTCGGCCTCGTTCCAGTTCCTGGTGGACGCGCTGCGCGGCAACTGGCGCGTGATCGCGCCGGACTGGCGCGGCTTCGGGCTGTCGGAATGGGCGAAGAGCGACGGCTACTGGTTCCCGGATTATTTCGCCGATCTCGAGCGGCTGCTCGATCATTTCCAGCCGGCGGCGCCGGTGACCCTCGTCGGTCACAGCATGGGCGGCAATGTCGCCGCGATGTACGCAGGCATCCGCCCCGAACGCGTCGCGAAGCTCGTCAACCTGGAAGGTTTCGGGCTGACGGGGACGCGCGCCGAGAAGGCGCCCGAGCGCTACGCGCGCTGGCTAGTCGAGCTCGGCGAGAAGCCGTCGTTTCGCGACTACGACTCTTTCGACGCGCTCGCCGAGCGCCTGCGCGGCAACAATCCCCGGCTGAGCGCGGAGAAGGCTTCGTTCCTCGCCCGGCATTGGGGGAGGGGAAAACCCGACGGCCGGGTCGATCTCGCGAGCGATCCCGCGCACAAGCTGGTCAATCCGGTTCTCTACCGGCTCGAGGAAGCCGAGGCCTGCTGGCGCAAAGTCGCGGCGCCCGTCCTCTGGGTCGCGGGCGCCGAATCGAACGCGCTCGAGGTGTTGAAGCTTTCGAGCGCCGATCTCGTCGCGCGCAAGGCGTGCTTCCGGAAATTGACCGAGCGCGTGATCGCCGACGCCGGCCATATGCTGCATCACGATCAACCCGAGCGGCTCGCCGCGGTGATCGAGGAGTTTCTCGGGTAAGATGCCTCATTGAATATCGATCTGCATTCCCACTCCACCGCTTCCGACGGTTTGCTCAAACCCGAGGAGCTCGTCGCGCGGGCCGTGGCCAACGGGGTGGAGGTGCTCGCACTGACAGATCACGACGGCGTGTCGGGGCTCTCCGAGGCACGCGCCAGGGCCGAAGCGGAAGGCCTCCGCTTCGTCGACGGCGTCGAGATTTCGGTGACCTGGGAGGGAAGCGCGGTTCACATCGTCGGCCTGCAGATCGACCCGGAAAACCCGGTCTTGCGCTCCGGCCTCGAATCGATCCGGGAAGGCCGCGCAAGGCGGGCGGAGAAAATGGGCGACGCGCTCGCCGCGGCCGGCGTTCCCGACAGCCTCGCTGGGGCGAAGACTTACGCCGAGAACCCGGACCTTATCAGCCGCTCGCATTTCGCGCGACACTTGGTGAAGACCGGCCGGGCGCCGGACGTGAAGAGCGTGTTTCAGAGCTATCTGGTGAAAGGCAAGCCCGGCTTCGTCCCGCACCAATGGGCCTCGCTCGCGCAGGCCGTGAGCTGGATCCGCGCAAGCGGCGGAACCGCAGTCGTCGCGCACCCCGGTCGCTACAAGTTTTCCAAGCCCGAGCTGCAGGTCTTTCTCGCGCAGTTCAGGGACTGCGGCGGCGCCGGAATCGAGGTCGTGACTGGAAGCCACTCGCCGGAGCAATATCTGGAATTCGCCCGCGTCGCTCGCGAATTCGGCCTCGCCGCCTCGCGCGGCTCCGACTATCACGGCAAAGGGGAGAGCAAGGCCGATCTGGGCGCGCTGCCGCAGCTGCCCGACGATCTGAAACCCGTCTGGCATGACTGGTAGCACGCGCGGGACGGCCGGGCCGCTCTGATAAAATAGTCGGCGTTCCAACCGACCGGCCATGGAATTGAACCTCGTCCAGACCATCGCGATCTATGCCCTGCCGGTCATCTTCGCGATCACCTTGCATGAAGCCGCCCACGGCTACGTCGCCCGCCATTTCGGCGACAACACCGCCTTCAAGCTCGGGCGGGTCAGCTTGAATCCGTTGCGCCACATCGACATGGTCGGGACGATCGTCGTCCCGCTCTTGATCCTCGTCGTGAGCAAGCTCTTCGGCGGCGCCGGGATCCTGTTCGGCTGGGCGAAGCCCGTGCCGGTGGATTTTCACGCGCTGCGTCACCCCAAGCGGGACATGCTGTGGGTCGCCGCAGCCGGGCCGGCCGCGAACCTCATCATGGCGATCGGCTGGGCATTGCTGATGAAAGCCGCGCAAACGCTTCCGCAAAGCATGTTCTCCCTGCCTATGAGCCTGATGGCCGAGGCGGGAATCACCGTCAACATCGTCCTCATGGTGCTGAACCTGCTGCCGATCCTGCCCCTGGACGGCGGACGAATCGCGGTGAGCCTGCTCCCGGACCGCATTGCGCTCGGCTACGCGCGCCTGGAGCCTTTCGGCTTCCCGATCTTGCTCGCGCTCATCTTCATCCCCCCTCACGTGCTCGGCGCGATCATGCTGCCGATGGTGCAGGCTTCGATCGGCCTGATCGAAGCGATCTTCCGCCTGTAGGGCGCATGTACGAAGAACGCGTGGTTTCCGGCATGCGCCCCACGGGCGCGCTGCACCTGGGGCATTTCCACGGCGCAGTCAAGAACTGGGTGAAGCTGCAGAGCGAATATCCGTGCCTGTTCTTCGTCGCCGACTGGCACGCGCTCACGACGCACTATGAAACGCCCGAGGTGATCGAAGAGAGCGTCTGGGACATGGTGATCGACTGGATGGCGGCCGGAATCGATGCGGCGCAGGCGACGCTGTTCATCCAGTCGCGCATTCCGGAGCACGCCGAGCTGCACACGCTGCTTTCGATGATCACGCCGCTCAGCTGGCTCGAGCGGGTACCGAGCTACAAGGACCAGCAGGAGAAGCTTATCGACCGGGACCTGTCGACTTACGGTTTCCTAGGTTACCCGCTCCTGCAGGCGGCCGACGTGCTCGTGTACCGCGCCAAGTATGTTCCGGTCGGCGAAGACCAGGTCCCGCACATCGAAATGATGCGGGAGGTGGCGCGGCGCTTCAACCACGTCTACGGCCGCGAGCTCGGATTCGAGGACAAGGCCAAGGCCGCCGCGAAGAAATTGGGCAGCCGCAAGGCGAAGGTGGTGATGGAGCTGCGCGCCAAGTACCAGCAACACGGCGACGCCGAAGCGCTGGCAGCGGCGCGCGCGCTGCTCGACGGGCAGGGAAATCTGTCCGTCGCCGACCGGGAGCGCCTGTTCGGCTTTCTCGAGGGGGGGGGCCGGATGATCCTGGTCGAGCCCGAGGCGCTGCTCACCGAGTCCTCGAAGCTTCCCGGCATCGACGGCCAGAAGATGTCCAAGTCCTACAACAACACCATATCGCTCCGCGAGGACGCGGAATCGGTCAAGAAGAAGATCCGCACCATGCCGACCGACCCGGCAAGGGTGAAGCGCAGCGATCCGGGTGATCCCGACAAATGCCCGGTGTGGCAGTTCCACCTGATCTACAGCGATGAAAAAACCCGCCAGTGGGCGAACCAGGGGTGCCGCACCGCCGGAATCGGCTGCCTTGAATGCAAGCAGCCGGTGATCGATGCGGTGCTCGCGGAGCAGGGCCCCATGCGGGAACGCGCCCAGAAGTATCTCGACGATCCCACGCTGGTGCGCAACATCGTCGCCGACGGGTGCGAAAAGGCGCGCAAGCTCGCGCGCGAAACCATGCGCGAGGTGCGCGAAGCGATGGGGCTGGCCTACACATGAGCGAGCCGGCGCAGCTCTCCATCCCGACCCCCGCGCTCAACGCCAAGGTGCGGGGTCACCCGTTTACCGATCTGCCGCAGGACCTGTATATCCCGCCCGACGCGCTCGAGGTCTTCTTCGAGACCTTCGAGGGCCCGCTCGACCTGCTGCTCTACCTCATCCGCAAGGCGAACCTCGACATCCTCGACATCCCGATGGCGCGGCTCACGGAGCAATACATGGAGTACGTCGAGGTGATGCGCACGAAGAATCTCGAATTGGCCGCGGAGTACCTGGTCATGGCGGCGATGTTGATGGAAATCAAATCGCGCATGCTCCTCCCGCGCCCGACGATGCCGGGCGAGGAGGGCGCGGACCCGCGCGCCGAACTCGTCCGGCGCCTGCTCGAGTACGAGAAAATGAAGCTCGCCGGGCAGAAGCTCGACGCCCTGCCGCAGCTCGGGCGCGACTTTTTCCCCGTGGAAATCTGGATCGAGCAGACTCTCGCGCAGCGCCTGCCGCAGGTGAGCGTCGTGGACCTTCAGGAGGCGTGGCGCGCCCTTCTGGTGCGTGCGAAGATGACACAGCATCATCGCGTCACCCGCGAGGAGCTTTCGGTGCGCGAGCACATGAGCCTGATTCTGCGCCGGCTGCGGGGCGGCCGCTTCGCCGAGTTCGGCGAGCTGTTCGAACCGGAGCGCGGCGTGCCGGTGCTCATCGTCAATTTCCTTGCGGTGCTCGAGCTGGTGAGGGAAAACCTGCTCGAGGTCACGCAGTCGGAATCCTTCGCGCCCATCTATGTGAAGCTGGCCAATGCTCAGTCCGAATGAGGTGAAAATCGTGCTCGAGACGGCCCTTCTCGCCGCGCAAGAGCCGCTTCCAATCTCGGAGCTGCGCAAGATGTTCGACGAGGAGATCGGCGCGGACACGGTCCGCCGGCTGCTGGAGGAGCTGCGCGAGGCGTGGAAGGACCGCGGAGTCGAGCTCG
>WNGC01003364.1_pt1 | contig 21524 bp, 20 predicted proteins | sample 5400051 | NCBI WGS metagenome assembly WNGC01 (sample SAMN13153368, study PRJNA577476) | soil metagenome | isolation source: 20 cm soil or saprolite under grassland replicate 2 | place: USA:California | collected 2016-06-15
GGCTCGAGACGGCCGTCTCGGTGCTCCTGGACCGTCTCGTCCGGCCCGGCGTCCTGCCGCTCGGCACGCTCGTCGCGCGCCTGTCCCGCGATCCCGCGCGGCTCCTCAACCTGCCGGGCGGGAGCCTCGCGGCCGGCGCCCCGGCCGACCTCACGCTTCTCGACCCCGAGCGGACGGTCACGGTGGATCCGTTGACGTTCCGCTCGAAGAGCCGGAACACGCCGTTCGGTGGCTGGACGCTCACCGGCGGGCCCTGGCTGACGATCGTCGGCGGCAACGTGATCCGGCCGTGACGCACGCCTTTCTCGTCCTGCGCGATGGCCGGACGTTCGCGGGCGAGCCCCTCGGCGCGCTCGGCGAAGCGTCTGGTGAGGTGATCTTCAATACGGCGATGCAAGGCTATCAGGAGATCCTCACCGATCCGTCGTATCGAGGGCAGATCGTCACGATGACGTACCCGCTGATCGGCAACTACGGCGTCAACGACGAGGACGTCGAGTCGCGGAAGCCGTGGGTGAACGGCTTCATCGTCAAGGAGTGCTCGCCCGTCGCCTCGAACTTCCGTGCGGGCGTGAGCCTCGACGACTACCTCCGGCGCCACGGGATCGTCGGCATCCAGGGGATCGACACGCGCGCGCTCACGCGCCATCTCCGCGACCACGGCGCCCAGGACGGCGTCATCTCGTCGGTCGCGGCCGAGCCGGCGGCGCTGCAGGCGCGCGCGCGCGCGCTGCCGAGCCTCGTGGGCCGCGACCTCGTCGCCGAGGTGACGGCGGCCGAACCCTACGGCTGGAGCGAGGGCGGCTGGCAGCTCGCGCGCGGCTACGTGACGCCGCCCGCGCCGCGCCTCAGCGTGGTCGCGTACGACTGCGGCATCAAGTTCAACATCCTGCGCCAGCTCCGCATGGCGGGCTGCGACGTGACCGTGGTGCCGGCGTCCACGCCGGCGGAGGCGGTCCTCGAGCGGGAGCCCGACGGCGTGTTCCTCTCGAACGGCCCGGGCGACCCCGAGGGCGTGCCGTACCTGATCGCGTCGGTCGCGAGGTTGCTCCCCCGCGTGCCGGTCTTCGGCATCTGCCTCGGCCACCAGATCATGGGGCTCGCGGGCGGTGGCAGCACGTACAAGCTCAAGTTCGGCCATCACGGCGCCAACCACCCGGTGAGGGACCTGGCGACGCGCAAGATCGCGATCACCGCGCAGAACCACGGCTTCGCGGTGGAGCCGGCGTCCGCCGCGCGGCACGGCTGGGAGCCGACGCACGTCAACCTGAACGACGGCACGTGCGAGGGGCTCCGCCACCGCGAGTGGCCCGCGTTCTCCGTGCAGTACCACCCGGAGGCGTCGCCGGGCCCGCACGACGCGAACGACCTCTTCCACCGCTTCACCGAGCTGATGACACGCAAGGGAGGCTGAACCCGGTCATGCCCAAGTACCTGATCTCGTATCGGAAGACGGAGGGAGCGGGCCAGAAGCCCGAGTGGACCTCGTTCACGACCCAGAGCGACGCCTCGCTCGAGGCGCACGCCATTCGCGAGCGCGTCGACCGGCGGATGAGCGTCCTCGGCGAGCAGCTCTGGGGGAACGGCGAGGTCGTCTGGATCGGCAGCGGCCGCATCGACGACGTCCTCTACCGCCGCGAGGAGGCGGCCCCCGAGACGTCGATCGTGTACGGGCTCTGCGAGGAGTAGCGCGGAGCGCCCGATGCCGAAGCGCACCGACCTCACACGCATCCTGATCATCGGCTCCGGGCCGATCGTCATCGGGCAGGCGTGCGAGTTCGACTATTCGGGCACGCAGGCCGTGAAGGCGCTCCGCGAGGAGGGGTTCGAGGTCGTGCTGGTCAACTCGAACCCCGCGACGATCATGACCGACCCGGAGCTGGCCCACCGCACCTACGTGGAGCCGCTGACGCCCGAGTTCGTCGCGAAGATCATCGAGCGGGAGCGGCCCCAGGCGCTGCTCCCCACGCTCGGGGGCCAGACGGGGCTGAACCTCGCCGTCGCGCTCGCCGAGGATGGCACGCTCGAGCGCTTCGGGGTCGAGCTGATCGGCGCCAAGCTCCCCGCGATCAAGAAGGCGGAAGACCGCCAGCTCTTCAAGGAGGCGATGGAGCGTATCGGCCTGGCGCTCCCGCGCTCGGGCTACGTGCGGAGTCTCGAGGAGGCGCGCGCGACCGTCCGGCAGGTCGGCTATCCCGCGATCATCCGCCCCTCGTTCACGCTCGGCGGCACGGGCGGCTCCGTCGCCTACAACCCCGAGGAGCTCGAGGAGGCGATCCGCTGGGGTCTCCAGATGTCCCCGGTCGGCACCGTGCTCGTCGAGGAGTCGGTGATCGGCTGGAAAGAGTTCGAGCTCGAGGTCATGCGCGACCTCGCCGACAACGTCGTCGTCATCTGCTCGATCGAAAACGTCGACCCGATGGGGGTCCACACGGGAGACTCGGTCACCGTCGCCCCGGCCCAGACACTGACCGACAAGGAATACCAGCTGATGCGCGACGCCGCGATCGCGATCATCAGGGAGATCGGCGTGGAGACGGGCGGCTCGAACATCCAGTTCGCCGTCCACCCCGACGACGGGCGGCTCGTCGTGATCGAGATGAACCCGCGAGTCTCGCGCTCCTCGGCGCTCGCGTCGAAGGCGACGGGCTTCCCGATCGCGAAGATCGCCGCGAAGCTCGCCGTCGGCTACACCCTCGACGAGATCCGGAACGACATCACGCGCGAGACGCCGGCCTCGTTCGAGCCCGCGATCGACTACTGCGTGGTGAAGTTCCCCCGCTGGGCCTTTGAAAAATTCCCCGAGGCCGACCAGACGCTGACCACTCAGATGAAGTCGGTCGGGGAAGTCATGGCCATCGGTCGAACGTTCAAGGAAGCACTTCAGAAGTCTATCCGTTCTCTGGAGCAGGACCGCTTCGGCCTGACGCTCGGGCGCCCAGCCGGCGACGAGGAGCTGCGCCGGCTCCTGCGCATCCCGACCCCCGAGCGGATCTTCGCGATCGGCGACGCCTACCGCGCGGGGTTCGCGACGCAGGAGATCCATGCGCTCACGAGGATCGACCGGTGGTTCCTCGAGGGCATCCGCGAGATCGTCGCCTTCGAGCCCGAGATCGCCCGCGCGGGCCTCGCCGAGGCCGGCGTCCTGCGCCGGGCCAAGCAGCTCGGCTTCGCCGACCGCCGGATCGCCGAGCTCACGGGGGCGACGGAGACGGCGGTACGGGCGCGTCGGCGCGCGGAGGGGATCCTCGCCACCTTCAAGACCGTGGATACCTGCGCCGCGGAGTTCGTCGCCCACACGCCGTACCTCTACTCGACCTACGAGGAGGAGGACGAGGCGCCGCCGACGGACCGTCCCAAGGTCGTCATCCTCGGCTCCGGGCCGAACCGCATCGGCCAGGGCGTCGAGTTCGACTATTGCTGCGTCCACGCCGCCTTCGCGCTCCGCGACCTCGGCGTGGAGGCGATCATGGTCAACTGCAACCCGGAGACGGTGTCGACCGACTACGACACCTCCGACCGGCTCTACTTCGAACCGCTCACACTGGAGGACGTGCTCAACATCGTCGAGAAGGAGCGGCCGCTCGGGGTCGTCGTCCAGCTCGGCGGCCAGACGCCCCTCAAGCTCGCCGTGCCGCTGCAGGCGATGGGCGTGCCGATCCTCGGGACCTCGCCCGACGCGATCGACCGGGCCGAGGACCGCGAGCGCTTCAACGTGCTGATCCGTGAGCTCGGCCTGAACCAGGCGGCCGGCGCCACCGCGCGCTCGCTCCCCGAGGCGCGGACGATCGCCGCCGGGATCGGGTACCCAGTCCTCGTGCGGCCCTCCTATGTCCTGGGCGGGCGCGCGATGCGGCTCGTGTACGACGACACCGACCTCTCCGAGTACATGCGCGAGGCGGTGCTGGTCTCCCCAGAGCACCCGGTGCTCATCGACAAGTTCCTCGAGGACGCGATCGAGATCGACGTGGACGCGGTCGCCGACGCGGAGCGCGTCATCGTCGGGGGCGTCATGGAGCACATCGAGAAGGCGGGCATCCATTCGGGCGACGCCGCCTGCGCCCTCCCGCCCTACTCGCTCGGCGACGACCAGATCCAGGCGCTCCGGGAGCAGACCAAGGCCCTGGCGACCGCGCTCGGCGTCGTCGGGCTCATCAACGTACAGTTCGCGATCCGGCAGGAGACGATCTACGTCCTCGAGGTGAACCCGCGCGCCTCCCGCACCGTGCCGTTCGTCTCCAAGGCGATCGGCGTGCCGCTCGCCAAGCTCGCGACGCGCGCCCTGCTCGGCCACTCGCTCGCCGCCTGGGCCGGGCTCGAGCAGCGCGAGCTCGCCCACATCGCCGTGAAGGAGTCGGTGTTCCCGTTCGTGAAGTTCCCCGGCGTCGACGCCGTCCTCGGGCCCGAGATGAAGTCCACCGGCGAGGTCATGGGCATCGATCGCGACTTCCGCAAGGCGTATCTCAAGGCCCAGCTCGCCGCCGACTCGGTGTTGCCGACCTCGGGCAAGGTGTTCATCTCGGTCAAGAACCGCGACCGACGCCTCCTGATGTCGCTCGCCAAGCGCCTCAGCGAGATGGGCTTCGCCCTCGTGGCCACCGCGGGCACCGCGCGAGTCCTCGAGCGCCACGGCATGAAGGTCGAGCTGGTGCACAAGGTCGGCGACGGTTACCGCCCTAACGTCCTCGACCTCATGAAGCGCGGCGAGATCGCGCTCGTCCTCAACACGCCCGAGGACGGGCGCGGCCGGAAGGACTCCTACACGATCCGGCGCACCGCGGTGACGTATAACATCCCCTACCACCTCACGATGGACGGCGCCCAGACCGCGATCGGCGCGATCGAGGTGCTGCTCAAGGGTGAGCAGCGGGTCCTGAGCCTGCAGGAATACCACGCTGGCGCCTCCTGAGGACCGCCTGCTCGTCGCCCTCGACGTCGAGAGCCTCGGCGAGGCCGAGACGTTGATGGGCCGCCTCGCGGGCGTCGTCACCGGCTGCAAGATCGGCACGCAGCTCTTCACCGGCGCCGGTCCGGCCGCGGTCGAGGCCGCGCGCAAGCGGGGCCTTCGCGTCTTCCTCGACCTCAAGTTCCACGACATCCCCAACACCGTCGCCGGCGCCGTGCGCGAGGCGACGCGCCTCGGCGTCTTCATGCTCAACGTCCACGCCTCCTGCGTCGGCGTGACCGTGCTGACGAGCCTCGACCGGGCCGCGCTCGAGCGCGAGATGGGCGTGACGGCGAGCGTCCCGGCGCACGTCCTGCGCTTGGCCGAGCGCGCGCGCGAGGCCGGGCTCGACGGCTGCGTCGCCTCGCCGCAGGAGATCCGGATGCTCCGGATCGCGCTCGGCGTGCGCTGGGTGATCGTCACGCCCGGGATCCGGACCGGCCCGGCCGAGGGGGACTCACGCCCTCCTCACGACACCCCCGGCTCGCGTCGCGACGACCAGGTCCGCGTCGCCACGCCCCGGCAGGCGCGCGCCGCGGGCGCCGACTACCTCGTCGTCGGCCGCCCGATCACCGCCGCGCCGGATCCAGCCGCCGCAGCGCGCGAGATCTTGAGCCAGCTCCGATGAATCGCGCCATGCGGAACGCAGCCGGGGCGCACCTGACTCAGGCCACCCCCCGAGTGTCACCGGCCTCGCCGGCCCCGTTACAGTGACGCCACACGCGCCTGCGGCAGGCCACCCACGGTCCACGCCGGCCTCGCGGACCCCGTTACAGTGACACCACACGCGCCTGTGGCAGGCCACCCACGGTCCACGCCGGCCTCGCCGACCCCGTTACAGTGACAGAAAGAGAGACGCTCGCCCTCTACGAGAAGACGGGCGCGCTCATGCGCGGCCACTTCCGGCTGACCTCCGGGCTCCACTCGGACGTCTACCTCCAGTCGGCGCTCGTCCTCCAGTTCCCCGAGCACGCCGCCGCTCTCGGCGCGGCCCTGGCGGCCCCCTTCCGCGACGACGCCGCCGCCACCGTGCTGGCCCCGGCCATCGGCGGCATCCTCGTGGCCCACGAGGTGGCGAGGGCGCTCGGCAGCCGCTGCCTCTTCACCGAGCGCGAGAACGGCGTGATGACGCTGCGCCGCGGCTTCTCGCTCGCACCCGGCGAGCGGTGCCTCGTCGTCGAGGACGTCATCACGACCGGCGGGTCCACGCGCGAGGTGGTCGAGTGCGTAGAGAGGGCGGACGGGCGTGTGGTCGGCGTCGGCTCGCTGATCGATCGCTCGGGCGGCGCCGCCCGGTTCGCCGCCAAGCGCGTGGCGCTCGCCACCGTCGAGGCCAAGGCCTGGAAGCCCGAGGCGTGCCCGCTCTGCCAGACGGGTTCCCAGGCCATCAAGCCGGGCAGCCGGACCTGATCACGGCACGCGGATCGCGTGGTGGTCGCCGAGCGGCCCCGGGCGGCAGGCGGCCGCTACCCCGCCGCGGCCAGGATGCGCGTCACCTCGTCGCCGAGCGACTGGAGCGAGAGGTTCGACTTCACGAGGTAGCCCTCGATGCCGAGGCGGGTGACTTCCTGCACGTCCTGCTCGCGCGACGAGTTCGAGAGCACGAGGACGCGGAGCCCGCGCGTGGCCGGATCGCTCCGGAGGGCCTTCAGGACGTCGAGCCCCGAGAGCTTCGGCATGAGCATGTCGAGCAGGATCAGGTCCGGCCGCTCGCTCCGGGCGAGGCGCAACCCCTCCTCGCCGTCGACGGCCGACGTCACCGCGAACCCCCGCTGCTTGAGGCTCACCTCGCAGGCGCGCCGCAAGAAGCGGTCGTCTTCGACCAGCAACAGCCGTTTCCCCGTATCGCTCATGGGCCTCACTCGCTCAAGGGCAGCGTGAAGAGGAACGTCGAGCCCCGGCCTTCCTCGGACTCGCACCAGACCCGTCCGCCGAGCCGCTCGACGATCAGCCGGACGAGGTAGAGGCCGAGCCCCGTGCCCTCCGTCTCGATCGTCGCCGCGTTCTCGGCGCGGAAGAACTTCTCGAAGAGCCGCGCCTGCGCCGCCGCGGGAATGCCGACGCCGGTGTCGCTGATCGCCCAGCGCGCGACGCCGTTCTCGCGGCCGATCCGGACCGTCACGGCGCCGCCGGCCGGCGTGTACTTGATCGCGTTCGACGTGAGGTTGAGGATCACCTGGCGCAGCAGCTGGGGGTCGGCCAAGACGCGCGGCGCCGTCTCGACGCCCTCCACCGACAGCTGGTGGCCCCGGGCGCGGACGAGCGTCGTCACCTCGTCGAGCACGCTCCGCGTCAAGTCGGCGAGGCCCGTCGGCCGGGGCTTCATCTTGAGCGTCCCGCTCTCGAGGCGCGAGGCGTCGAGCAGGTCGTTGACGAGGCCGATGAGCCGCTCGGCCGAGTCACTCGCGTCGCGGACGTAGCTCATCAGCTCCTCGGAGATGGTGGGCGTCTTCCCGGCCAGCTCGAGCATCCACTTGATGCCGGACAGCGGCGTGCGGAGCTGGTGGGTGACGAACGACACGAAGTCCGACTTCAGCTGGCTCACCTGGCGCTCGTGCGTGACGTCCTGGAGCGTCAGCGTGAGCCCGAGCGCGGCGCCGGCGGCGGCGCGCGTCGCCTGGCCGACCCAGTGGATGACCCGCCCGTGCCGCCGGAGGTCGAGGTCGCCCGCGCCACCGCGCTCCGGGTTCTCGAGGAGCCCGCGCAGCGCCGCGAGCCCGTGCTCGGCCTCGGGCGTCGTCGCGGCGAGCCGCGCGAGCACCTCGGCCAGCGGGGTGCCGACCGCGCGGCCCGCGTCGAAGCCGAGCAGCTCGCCCGCGCGCTCGTTGACGGCCTGGATGTCGCCGCTGCGACCGACCAGGAGGATGCCGTCCGAGGTCGAGTCGAAGATCTGCGCCAGGCGCACCCGCTGCGTCTGCGCCTCCTCGTAGATCTGCGCGTTCTCGAGCGCGGTCGCGAGCTGGTCGGCGTACGACGTCAGGAGGCGGACGACGGTGTGCGGGAAGAGCTGCGGGGTCTTGTAGTAGAGCAGCAGCACGCCGAGGGCGCGCCCCTGCTGCCCGAGGACCGGCAGCGCGGCGATGGACTTCACCCCCCGGGTGAAGTTCTCGGGGTGGACCATGTCGCGCCGCTCCTCCACGTCGCGAATGAACAGGGGCTGCCGCGTCTCGCGGACGTGGGCGGTGATCCCGCTCCGGCGCGCGTGCAGCTCGCGGCGCTGCGTCTCGGAGAGCCAGTGGCCGACGCTCCGCAGCACCTCACCGTCGGCGCCGAGCAGGTTCATCAGCGCCGCGTCCGCGCCGAAGGCGTTCGCCAGCTCGAGGAGGGCGCCGGAGAGCATGCGATCGACGTCGAGCGTCCGCTGCAGCGCGCGCGTCGCCTGGTTCAGGAGCGCCAGGCCCCGCGAGAGGGTGCTGGCCTCCTGCTCCCGCTGCCGCGTCTCCTCGAGGAGGCGCACGTTCTCGAGCGCCATGGCCACGTGGTCGGCGAGCGTCGAGACGAGCTGGATCTCCCGCGGCGTGAAGTCGTGGGGGCTGAAGAAGTACTCCATGAGGACACCGTGCACCTCGTCGCGGCTGATGATGGGCACGGCCAGATAGGACCGCGGCGCCTTCGCCATCAGCACGCGCGACGCCGGGCTGTACCCGAGGCTCGGGTCCGCGGTCCGATCTCGGGTCCACACCGGACGGCGCTCCTTGAACGCGCGGCCGCCGACGCCCTCGCCCGCCTTGAGGAAGACCCCGCGCGTCAGGTCGGGATCGAGGTTGAGGCCGCGGCCGAAGACGAGCCCGTCCCGCTCCCGGTCGTACACGTAGATGCCGCTGGCCTCGCAGCCCGTCAGCTCCATGGTCTGCGTCACGATGAGGTCGAGGACGCGGTCGCGGTCCAGGCTGGTCGCGATCTGGCGCGTGACGCCGTAGAGCTTCGTCGCCTCCTGCTCGCGCGCCCGGGTCTCCGCGTACAGCCGGCTCTCCTCGAGGGCGATCGCCAGGTTCTGGCTGAGCGAGCTGAAGGGCTCGACGCTCCCGGGCTGGATCGGGCGCCGGCTCGGCTTGTTGTCGGCGCTGACCACCCCGATCACCAGATCGCCCGCCAGCAGTGGCGTGACCACGAACCGCCGCGACCTGAGGTACGGGTGCGCGAGGTACGCGCGGTCGAGGCGCCGCACGCGCCGCAGGTCCTCGTCGGACAGCACCGCCACGGGCCGGCGGCTCTCGAACGCCTCGTGGTAGGCGCCCGCGCCGGGCCCGAGCGGCAGGACGAGCACCGGGGCGCCGTCGTCGCCCTCCGACGTCGCGAGCTCGAGGCCGGACCCGTCCGACGTGAGGAGGAACACGTTCACGCGGTCGAAGCCCAGCACCTCGCGCGCCGCGTGCACGAACGCCCGGAGCCGCTCCTCGCGGTCCCAGGAGCTCTGCATCGCGATCGCCGCGCGATAGAGCCGGGCGAGGAGCTGCTGGCCCTCGACGGTCTCGCGGAACAGGCGCGCCTTCTCGATCGCCGTCGACGCCTGGTCGGCGAGCCCTGCCAGGAGATCGATCTCGTCGGGCTGGAAGTGGCGCGCGCCCTGCGTGTAGACGTTCAGCGCGCCGAGCACCCGCCCGCGGCTCTTGAGCGGCACGCCCACGAACCCGCGAAACCCGTGCTCGAGCGCGCTCCGCTTGTGGGCCGGGTCGAACGTCGTGTCCTGCGAGAGGTCCTCGACGACGACGGTCTCGCCCCCCGCGACGACCTTGCCGGTCAGGCTCTCGCCCGGCTTGATGCGCGGCCGGATCATGAGGGGGGCGGCCGACTCGGTCCGCGCGCCGACGACGAGGTCGTCGCCCTCGAGGAGGCGCAGGCCCGCCGCCTCGGCCTTCACGAGCCGGGCCGCTTGGTTGACGATCAGCGTGAGGACCTCGTCGGTGTCGTGGACCGCGGCGAGCTGGCGCGAGACGTCGTTGAGAACCTCGAGCCGGTGGCGGTTCCGCTCCGCCTCCTCGTAGAGGCTCGCGTTGCGGAGGAGGAGCCCGACCTGCTCGCAGACGTGGTCGAGCATCCGGAGCTCCTGCTCCTCGAAGCGCCGGCGCGCCTTCCACCACACGACGTAGAAGTTTCCGGCGACCCGGTCATCGATGACGAGCGGCAGGAGGAGGCCGGACTGGTGGTGGAAGCTCCGGAACATCTCGTGGCTGAAGCGGGCGTCGCGCGCGACGTCGTCCGACCAGACCGGACGCCGCTCCCTCCACACCGTGTCGTGGAAACCCTGCTCGCTGAGACGGAGGGGCGCCGCCGCGAGCACCGCGAGGTACTCCTTCGGCACGTGGTACGCGGCCGTCGGCACGAGCTGGTCGGTCCCGAGGTCGTGGAGGTACGCGGCCGCCGTGTCCGCGGCCAAGAGCCTCGTCAGCGCCCGGCAGATGCGGCGGAGCGCCTCGCGGATATCGAGCGTCGAGCTGACGGTGCTCGAGATCTCGACGAGGGCCTCGCTCTCCGCGAGCCGGCCTCTCAGCTCCACCTGCAGCCTGGTGTTCTCGCGCAGGAGCCGCCGTCGCTCGAATACCCGGCGGACGATCCGGCCGAGGCGGGCGAGGTCCACGGGCTTCGGCAGGTAGCCCACCGCGCCGCCCTCGATGGCGTCGATGGCCGCGTGGAGCGCGGCCTGCTCCGTGATGACGATGAACTCCGGCGGCGCGTCGAGCTGCTGAGCATCGCGCATGACGGCCGCGCCCTTGACGTCGGGCAGGACGAGGTTGAGCAAGACCAACGCGACGGCGCCCTCGCGGATCTTCCGGAGCCCTTCGGCGCCGCTGCGCGCGACCTCCATGCGGTACCCCTCGCCCTGGAGGAAATCGCGCAGCGCCTGGGTGACGTCGCGATCGTCGTTGACCAGGAGGATGAACTCCTCCCCGCTCATATCCTCGAGGCTATCACCAAACGCCGCCGAGCGTGCCGTTCTGCAGGAGCACGACGACGAGCCAGAAGAGCTGACCGCCGACGAACACGACGAGACCGCGCTCGCGGCCGCCGGCGACGGCGGCGCGGTACTGCCAGACGGCGCCCGCGAGCGCGAGGAGCCCGAAGAACGCGCCGGGGTACGCGCCGAGGACTCCGTAGCGGAGCAGCAGGCCGCCTGCGAAGCTCCAGAGCACCCAGGCGCCGAGCCACTGGGCGACGACCGAGACGAGGATCGCCGCCCGGGAGCCCGACCGGCCGGAGAACCGGGCAAGCGCGACGGTCGCGATCGCGAGGACCAGGAGCGCGCCGACGCCCACGAGCGCCCAGCGCGTCACGTGCCCTTCCGGTACTCGGGCCGCCAGCGCAGCAGCCGCGTCTCGAGCTGCTTGATCCCGAGCGCCATCACGATGCCGATCACGCCGAGCGCCACCAGGGCCACCATCATGTCGGCCGCGTTCAGGGTGCCGAGCGACTGGATGATGAGGTAGCCGAGACCGCCGCCCGACTCGCCGCCGAGGAATTCGCCGACCACGACGCCGATCAGCGCGAACGAGATCGAGGGCGTGAGCGACGCGAAGGTCCAGGCGAGTGCCCACGGCACGACGACCGTCCGCATGATCTGCCGGTCGCTGGCGCCGAGGAACCGCGCCGCGTGGATCAGGTCCGGGTCCACCGTCCGCGCGCCCTGGAAGGTGTTGAAGAAGACGATGAAGAACACGATGGTCCACGCGAGCACGACCTTCGCGAGGAGCCCGAAGCCGAAGATCATCGTGATGAGCGGGACCAGCGCGATCCGGGGCAGCGAGTTGAAGGCGATGATGTACGGCTCGAGGATCCGCGCGAGCCGGCCGTTCCGGCCGAGGACGAGCCCCGCCACGAAGCCCGTGGACACCCCGACGAGGAACCCCCAGAGGGTGGACTGCACGGTCGAGAGCGCCATCGCCCAGATCGACAGCCGCACCCGGCCCGAGGCCAGATAGACGAAGCGCTGGACGATGGTGGAGGGCCGGCTGACGAAGAACGGGTCGAGCCAGTAGAGCCCCGGGAGCTTCGAGATGGCCGGGACTCCCGTGAGCCACTCCCACGAGCCCAGGAGGACTGCGAGGATCGCGAGCCGCCAGGCGAGCACGCGCGCGCGCTCGGTCATTGTAACGGGGTCCGCGAGACCGCCGCACTCCGTGGGTGGCCTGAGCCGAGGCGCGGCCCGGCGGCGTTCCGCATGGCGCTATTCATTCCACCGGGTCCGCGAGACCGCCGCACTCCGTGGGTGGCCTGACATCGATGCGCCGAACTCCTCCCCGAGCGCGTGCCAGAGCTGGCCGTACTCGCGCGCGTACTCGTCCGCCTCGCGCAGCGTGATCACGTCGCGCGGGCGCGGGAGCTTCACCTCGTAGACGAGCTTGATCCGCCCGGGCCGCCGCGTCATCACGACGACGCGGTCGGCGAGCGTGATCGCCTCGGACAGATCGTGGGTGACGAACACGACGGTGGGGTGCCCGACCTCCCAGAGGCTCAGCAGCTCGGCGTGGAGGCCGAGCTTCGTGTGCGTGTCGAGGGCGCCGAACGGCTCGTCCATCAGGAGGATCTCGGGCTCGACGACGAGGGTTCGCATGAGCGCCACGCGCTGCCGCATGCCGCCCGAGAGCGTCGCGGGGAACGCGTCCTCGAACCCCTCGAGGCCCGCGAGCCGGATGCCCTCGCGCACGCGCCGCGCCTGTTCGGCGCCCTTCACGCCGCGGTACTCGAGGCCCAGCGCGATGTTCCGGGCGACGGTGCGCCACGGGAAGACGGTATCCTTCTGGAAGACATAGCCGACCTTGGGCGGGACGCCGGTGACGGGCCGGCCGTCGAGCTCGATCGTGCCGGCCGAGGGCGTGACGAGGCCGCCGAGCATGTTGAGGATGGTGGACTTGCCGCAGCCCGACGGCCCGACGATCGCGACGAATTCCGCGTCGTGGACCTCGAAGGACACGTCGCGCACGGCGGCGACCTCCCGCCCTCCCTCGCTGAAGGTCTTCGCGAGGTCGCGGATGACGAGGCGCGGGCGCCGCGGGCTCAGGACTTGTACTTCGCCTGGGCCTTCCGGACGAACGAGAGATCCACGGCCTTGGCGAACGCGACCGGCTTGTCGATCGCGATCGGAATGAACACCTTCATGCCGTTCGCGTAGTCCTTCTCGTCGATCGTGAAGTCCCAGTCGAAGATCGTCTTGTAGTAACGCACGGACCGGAGGACGTCGTCGCGGCTGAAGGTCTCCATGTACGGCCGGTGGAGGAGCTCGACGATCTCCTCGTCCGCGGCCCGGCGGATCCACTGCTGCGCGCGGTAGTTGGCGTTGACGTAGGCCTGCACGAGGTCCGGCGACCTCGCGAGCGTCTCGCGGAGCGCGTAGCCGACCGTGACCGGGATCGGCCCGCCGAAGACGCGCCGCCACGCCTTCTCGTCCTGGACGTCGTAGATGACGCGCCCGAATCCCTCGCCCTCGGCGGCGAACTGCCATTCGGGGACCGCCATGATCGCGTCGAACTTCCCCGCCTTGAGGCCGCCCAGCATCGTCGTGGAGGCGCCCCCGCCGACCCACTCGACGTGGTCGTCGACGGGCCGCCCGTCGGGCGCCTTCGTCTGCTTGAGCACGTAGGTGCCGTAGACGTGCGTGCCGGAGCCGGGCGAGGTCATCGCGACGACCGCCTTGCGCCCCACGAGCCTCTGGTCGGCGAGCGCCTCGACGCCCCGGACGCCCTTGTCCCACAGCTCCCTGCGCACGACGATGTTGGCGTAACTGCAGCGTGTGTCGGTGCCGAAGAGGATGACCGTCTCGCGCCCCTTCTCCGTCGCCTTGAGCGGGTGGTTCGAGTCGCCGAGGCCGAACATCGCCTGACCCGCCGTCACGGCGTTCACGACGCGGGCGCCGCCGCCGGGCACGATGAACCCCGGCGCGCTCACCCCCTCGTCCTCGAAGAACTTCTTCTCCATAGCGACGAGATGCTGGCCGTAGACGAACGTGGAGACGCTGTGCGCGAGCGTGATGGGGGGCTTCGCCTGCGCGTGGGCGAGGCGTGCGCGGCGTCCGGCGAGCGCCGCGCCGGCGGCGCCGGCGGTCGCGAGGAACTGCCGACGGGTGACGGGCATCGTGTGCGACCTCCCTCTCGTCCAGGGCGGTGTGCGCGAGTGTACGCCGGCCGCGCGCGGGCTGTCAATCGCAACATATTGACACTACAGGAGATTTCACCCTATCATCACTGGATGATTCCCACCCCGGCCACCCCCCTCCCGTCTCTCCGGAGCATGACCGGCTTCGGTCGGGCGGAGGTCGGCGGGCGGACGCTCACCCTGACGGTGGAAGCGCGCAGCGTGAATCACCGCCACCTCGACGTCGCGGTCCGTCTGCCGCACGCCCTCGCCGCGTTCGAGCCCGACGTGCGCCGGCTCGTGCAGTCGCGCCTCGAGCGCGGCCGGGTGGAGGTCGCCGTGCAGCTGGCGCCGGCACCGGGCGCCTCGGCACAGACCGTGCGCGTGGACCCGGCGCTCGCCGCCGAGTACGTCGCACGCGCGCGGGAGCTCGGCCTCGCCCTCGGCGTCCCCGGCGACGTGACGCTCGCGTGGCTCCTCGAGCGTCCGGGCGTGGTGCGGCTCGACGAGCTCGACGCGCCGGCGCCGGAGGCGACGTGGCCCATCCTGGCCGACGCGGTCGGCAAGGCGCTCGACGAGCTGGTCCTGCGCCGCGCGGCCGAGGGCGAGGCGCTCGCCGCCGAGCTCTCGGCCCTCCGGACCGACCTCCAGGCTCACGTGGAGGTCGTCGCCGCGCGCATGCCCGCGGCGATGGCGCGCTACCAGGCGAGGCTCCGCGAGCGGATCCGCGCCCTCCTCGGCGTCCTCACCGAAGTCGCGATCTGGGCGGAGAAGACAGACGTACAGGAGGAGCTGACGCGGCTCCGCGCCCACCTCGCCGAGCTCGCCCTCGTCCTCGAGCGCGGCGGTCCCGCGGGCCGGGCGCTCGACTTCCTGATGCAGGAGCTCAATCGCGAGGTCAACACGATCGCCTCGAAGGCGGACGACCTCGAGGTGAGCCAGGCGGCCCTCGCGGCGAAGAGCCTGGTCGAGAAGATGCGCGAGCAGGTGCAGAATCTTGAGTAGGCGTGGCGGCCTCGAATGATCCGCCGGCGCGGCACCCTGTTCGTCGTCTCGGCGCCCTCCGGTGCCGGCAAGACGACGCTGTGCCGCGAGGCGCGGCTGGGCGTTCCCGGCCTCGCCTACTCCGTCTCCGTGACGACGCGGGCGCCACGCCCGGGCGAGATCGACGGTGTGGACTTCCGCTTCGTCGACGAGGTGTCGTTCCGCGCGATGCTCGGGCGGGGCGAGTTCGCCGAGTGGGCGACGGTGCACGGCCACCTCTACGGCACGCCCGCGCGCGCGCTGGAAGAGGCGCTGGCCGGCGGCGGCGACGTCCTGCTCGACATCGACACGCAGGGCGCGGCCCAGGTGCGCGCCCGCTACCCCGAGGCGGTGCTGATCTTTCTCGTGGCGCCGTCCCTCAGGGACCTCGAGCAGAGGCTGCGCGAGCGGCGCTCCGACAACGAGCAGGAGATCGCGCGGCGCCTGGCGCGCGCGCGCGAGGAGATCGCGCTCTGGCGGCGCTACGACTACTTGATCGTGAACCGCGACGTGAAGGAGGCCATGGAGCACCTGGCCTCGATCATCCAGGCCGAGCGCTGTCGTACGGCGCGGCTCGGCCTCACTTTCCCCGATCTGGAGGTGTCCAAGTGATGGCGTTCCCCTCGCTGGAAGGCGCACTCAACAAGGTGTCGAACCGTTACCTGCTCGTCGTCCTCGCGGCCAAGCGGGCGCGGCAGCTCAATCGCGGCGCGCCCCCGCGCGTCGAGAGCCACCACAAGAAGCCCACGAGCGGCGCGCTCGAGGAGATCGCGGCGGCCAAGGTCGAGTACCGCGTGAAGGACGAGGGCGAAACGCCGAAGGCATGAGCCTCGCGGGCCGCGAGCTGATCCTCGGCGTCACCGGGTCCATCGCGGCGTACAAGGCCGTCTACCTCCTGCGCGAGCTGACCCGGCTCGGCGCCTCGGTGACCGTGTGCCTCTCCGAGCACGCGCGCGAGTTCGTGGGCCCGCTCACCTTCCGCACGCTCTCCGGCCGGCCGGTGCTGACGAACCTCTTCGATCCGCAGAGCGCGGACGCCGTCGAGCACGTGGCGCTCGCCGAGCGCGCCGACGCGATCGTCGTCGCGCCCGCGACGGCCAACCTCCTCGCCAAGGCCGCCCACGGCATCGCCGACGACTTCCTGACGACGCTCCTCCTGGCCGCACGCCGCCCGCTGGTGATCGCGCCCGCGATGGACGGCGGGATGTGGGAACACCCGGCGGTCGTCGCGAACGTGGCCACGCTGCGCGGGCGCGGCGCGGCGGTCCTCGAGCCGGACGCCGGGGCGCTCGCGTCAGGGCTCTCGGGCAAGGGGCGCTTCCCCGAGCCTGACGCGATCGTGGAGGCGATCCGGCGCGCGCTCACGCCCGCGCGGGACCTCGCGGGCGAGCGCCTGCTCGTCACGGCCGGGCCCACGCGCGAGCCGATCGACCCGGTGCGCTACATCTCCAACCGCTCCTCGGGCAAGATGGGCTACGGCCTCGCGGCGGCGGCGCTGCGCCGCGGCGCCGCGGTCACGCTGGTCTCAGGGCCGACCGCCCTCACGCCGCCGCCGGGCGCCGTCTTCGTTCCCGTCCAGACGGCCGAGGAGATGCGCGAGGCCGTGCTCCAGCACCTCGCCGACGCCACGCTCGTGATCAAGGCCGCGGCCGTCGCCGACTACCGCGCGCGGCAGGCGGCGCCCGTCAAGCTCAAGGGCAAGCGCGACCTCACGCTCGACCTCACGCCGAACCCCGACATCCTGGCCGAGGTCGCGGCACGCCGCACCGGCGCGTTCATCGTCGGCTTCGCCGCCGAGACCCACGACGTCGTGGCCCACGCGCGCCAGAAACTCGAGAGCAAGGGGATCGACCTGCTCGTCGTGAACGACGTGAGCCAGCGGGGCATCGGCTTCGACGCGGAGGAGAACGAGGTACTGCTGCTCGACCGCTGGAGCGGCCAGAAGGCGCTCCCGCGGATGCCGAAGACCGACGTCGCCGACGCGATCCTCACCCACGTCCTGGCGCTGCGCGCGAGCGCCGCCGCCAAGAAGGTGGCGAGAGAGCGCTGACCGGCCGGCCCAGAAGGACGGAGCGATGACGGCGCTCAGGGCGGTCATGACGATCCAGGCGATCGTCCTCTTGGTCTACGGTCTCCCGTACTTCCTCCTCCCCAGGTGGACGACGGCGATCACCCAGCAGTCGCCTCTTCCCGAGAACTACATCCTGCGCGCCTTCGGGATCGCCCTGGTTGTGCTGGGCCTTCTCGAGCTCCGGATCCTCGGGGACCTCGACCGGTACAGAAACCTCACGATCCTCTACGCCCTCCTGCCTGCCCTCTACGTCGTCACGATCGTCGCTCAGGCGTTCGTCCGTGGATTCCACGGCGCGCTCTGGTACTGGTGGCTCAACGGGATCGTCACCGGTGTGTTCGCCGTCGCGGTGTACGCGGCCGGACGCAAGGTGAAGGCCTAGAGACCGATGCCGACCGCCGACCCGCGCGAGGCGCTTGCCGAGGCGCTCGGCGCCCTCGGCGCCACCCTCCGCCACCACCGCGACCTCGGCACGGCCGAGCTGGCCCTCGGGGGCGCCTACCTCCTCTCTCCCGAGGAGGCGCTCTCCGCCCAGGAGCGGGCGCTCCAGGGCTGCCGCAAGTGCAAGCTCTGCGAGGGGCGCACCACGATCGTCTTCGGCTCCGGCCATCCGCGGGCGGAGTTCGTCGTGATCGGCGAGGGACCGGGCGCCGACGAGGACGCGCAGGGTCTTCCCTTCGTCGGCCGCGCGGGCCAGCTCCTCACCAAGATGCTGGAGGCGCCGGGCGTGAGCTTCTCGCGCGACGAGGTCTTTATCACGAATGCGGTCAAATGCCGCCCTCCCTCAAATCGAAATCCCGAGGCCGAGGAGCTCGCGGCGTGCGCCCCGGTGCTCGCGGCGCAGCTCGGCGCGCTCCAGCCCAAGGTGATCCTCGCGCTCGGCAGCGTCGCCACGCAAAGCCTGCTCGGCACCAAGGAGCCGATCGGCCGCCTGCGTGGGCGCGTGCACCCGTACGGCTCGGCCGTGCTGATCCCGACCTTCCATCCGGCGTTCCTCCTACGAAACCCCGGCCAGGAGTACAAGCGTATGGCCTGGGACGACCTCAAGCTCGCCAGACGGGAGTACGACCAGCGCCGGACGCGATGAGCGACGCGCGTCGTCTCGCGCTCCTATAAATGACCATGATCGCGGACGTCGCCTTCGACGCCCCGGTCGCTCACCCGTTCTCCTATCGCGTGCCGGACGGCTGGGCCGTGGCACCGGGCCAGCGCGTGGTGGCCGCTCTGCGTCGGCTCGACCTGCGCCGCGCTGCTTCCGCCGCCGCTCCGAGACGCCGAGGGTGTGTCCGGTGGGGCTCGCCCCCCGCGCGCCGCCCCGAAGCCCGAGCTGTTCGTGGGCGCCGGCCGCGAGCGGCGGGTGCTCGAGCGCATCGAGGGCGCGACCGGGACCATCCTCGTCGTCGCGCCCGACGTCGAGACGTCGGCGCGCTGGGCCCAGCGGCTGGCGAAGCTCGACCGCGTGGTCCGGCTCGACTCCGGCGTCGGCGACGCCGCGCGCGCGGCGGCCTGGCGGGCGCTCGCCGCGGGCGCGGCGCGGCTCGCGACCGGCACGCGCTCGGCGCTCCTGGCGCCGCTCGTCCCGCCGGCCATGCTCGTCCTGGTCGACGAGCACGAGGCGGCGCACAAGCCGCCGGGTCATCCGCGGATCCACGCGCGCGAGGTCCTGCTCGAGCGCACCGCGCGCCAAGGCGCGGCCCTCCTCTTGACCTCGGCGACGCCGAGCGTCGAGACGTGGTGGCGCGCCGACAGCGGGCGGATCGCACTGGCGCCGGCGCCCCCCGCCGCCTGGCCCGCCGTCGCGCTGGCGGACACGCGCGGCATCCTCCGCCGCGAGCCGCTGACGCCCCCACTCGCGCGCGCGATCCGCGAGACGCTCGCGGCGAAGCGCCGGGTGTTTCTCGCCATCAGCCGCCTCACCTCGTCGCTCGCCTGCGACGAGTGCGGGACCGTGGTGGGCTGCGAGGAGTGTCGGCTCGCGCTCGCCTATTCGCGCGCGGGCGCGACCCTCGCGTGCCGGCTCTGCGGGCGGACGCGCCCGCTGCCAGACACCTGCCCGTCCTGCCGCGGCCGGCGGCTCTCGCCCTTCGGCTGGGGCGCCGAGCGCGTCGAGCACGCGGTGCGCCGCCGGTTCCCCGACGCGCGCATCGCGCGCTACGACCCCGAGGCGACGCGCGGCGCGCGCGCCGGCGCACAGCGCGAAGCGGCGGCCGCGGCCGACGTGGTCGTCGGAACGCGCGGCGCGCTCAGGCTCTTCGGCCCCGCCTCGCTCGGCCTCGCGGGGTTCGTGTCGCCCGACCAGTTCCTGCGCGTGCCCGACTTCCGCGCGGGCGAGCGCGCCCTCGCGTTCCTGTGGGCGGCGGCGGAGCGCGTCGGCGCTGCCGGCCAGGTGATCATCCAGTCGCAGCACCCGAGCCACTACGCGTTCGACGCGGTGGCGCGTCAGGACCTCACCGGTTTCTACACGCACGAGCTCAAGTTCCGTGCGGAGCTCGGCTATCCGCCGTTCCGGCGCCTGGCGTTCGTGACCGCGCGCGGGCGCACGCCCGTGGAGACGGCGGCGCTCGCGGAGCGGGCGAGCGCGGCGCTCTCGGCGGCGAGCGAGCTCACCGTCTACCCGCCGCTCCCCGACCGCCGCGAGCGGATCCGCCGCATCGTCGTCAAGGGCCGCGCCGACCTGCCACGCCTCCTGGAGGGCGCGCTCGCTTCCTTCCGCGAGGGCGGCACCCCGCGCCGCGGTATCATAGACGTCGAGGTGGATCCGCTCGAATGGCCGTTTTGAAAGTCCGCAAGTACGGCGACCCGATCCTCCGGCGGCGCGCGCTGCCGATCGAGGAGGTCACGCCCGAGACCCGGCAGACGATCGCCGACATGACCGAGACCATGTACGACGAGGTCGGCATCGGCCTCGCCGCGCCGCAGGTCGGCGTCTCGCTCCGGCTCATCGTCGTGGGCGACGAGGACGGCAAGGGCGTGCGGGCGCTCGTCAACCCCGTGATCGTCGAGCAGGGCGGCGAGGCGACGGCCGAAGAGGGCTGCCTCTCGATCCCCGGCGTCTTCGCGCAGGTGACGCGCGCGGCCTGGGTGCGGCTCGAGGCGCGCGACGCGGACGGCGCGCCGGTGGAGATCGCGGCGCGCGGCCTGCGCGCGCGCGTGCTGCAGCACGAGCTGGACCACCTCGACGGCGTCCTCTTCATCGACCGGCTCGATCCGGTGACCCGCGATCGCATCAAGCGGAAGATCAAGAAGGAAGGTCTCCGCGAGGACGCCGCCCGCCACGCCTTCGCGCTTTAGCGTCCTCTTCTACGGCACGCCCGAGTTCGCGCTGCCGACGCTCGAGGCGGTGCTCGCCCGCCACGACGTCGTCGCCGTCGTCACGCAGCCGGATCGCCCGGCCCACCGCGGCCGGCGGCTCCAGCCGCCGCCCGTGAAGGTGCGCGCGCTCGCGGCGGGCGTGCCGGTCCTCCAGCCCGCGCGCCTGCGCGACCCCGAGTGGGCGCCGCGTCTCCGCGAGCTTCACGCCGACGTGGCCGTGGTCGTCGCCTTCGGCCAGATCCTGCCGAAGGCCGTGCTCGAGGCTCCGGCGCGCGGGTCCATCAACGTCCACGGCTCGCTCCTGCCGCGCTACCGCGGCGCGGCGCCGATCCAGTGGGCGATCATGCGTGGCGAGACGGTGACCGGTATCACGACCTTCCAGATGGACGAGGGCCTGGACACGGGGCCGATCCTCCTCTCGGCCTCGACACCGATCGGCCCGGAGGAGACCGCGGGGGAGCTCGCGGCGCGCCTCGCCGTCCTCGGCGCCGAGGTCCTCGTCGAGACGCTCGAGCGGCTCGACACGCTCACGCCCGCGCCCCAGCGTCACGAGGAGGCGACGCTCGCGCCGCGACTCAAGAAGACGGAGGGCCACCTCGACTGGGAGCGGCCGGCGCGAGACCTCGCGAACGTGGTGCGCGGCTGCAATCCGTGGCCGGGCGCCCTCACGCGAAGCCGCGATGGCTGGCTCACGATCTGGCGCGCCCGGGCGGGAGCCGGCCCCACGGACTCGCCGGGCACGCTGTTCCGGCCTCGAGCCGGCAGCGAGGAGCTCGCGATCGCGACCGCCGATGGATGGCTCCTGCCCGTCGAGGTGCAGTCCGAAAACCGCCGGGCGATGCCGTGGTCCGACTACCTCCGCGGCGCGCGGCTCGGCGCCGGCTTCAAGTTCCCGGGCCCCGCACTCTCCACCACGCCGTGACCCCGCGAGCGCGAGGGGCGTCCCCGGCTCGCGCGGTCGCCGCGGGAGTGCTCGAGGGTGTCGAGGCCGACGGGGCGTTCCCCGAGATTCTCCTGGACGCGGAGCTCGCGCGCCGCACGCTGGCGCTCCGCGACGTGGCGCTCGCGACCGAGCTGGTCTACGGCGCGCTCCGCTGGCAGCGCTAT
>WNGC01001211.1_pt2 | contig 21513 bp, 21 predicted proteins | sample 5400051 | NCBI WGS metagenome assembly WNGC01 (sample SAMN13153368, study PRJNA577476) | soil metagenome | isolation source: 20 cm soil or saprolite under grassland replicate 2 | place: USA:California | collected 2016-06-15
GCGCTGGATGGCGCGCTCGCGCTCGGCGTCGCCTGGGGCGCGGTGAGCGTGGATGCCACGATGATCGCTGCGCCGAGACCGACGGCTACCACCAGGGCAACTCGAACGATCCGTCGGTTTGCAAGTGGCCCTGCAGATCTACTCAAGGCGCAGCACGTAACGCGACCACCCTGCGCCATGCGTGCAAGCGAACTCCATTGAAAGACTCATCGTCCGTCTGGATACTGCGGCCTATTGCAAGGCAGTCAGCACGGCGCCTCAACTAGCCAGGAAGTTTCGCTACCATCTCGGGCACGATTTCGAGCCAGCGCTGAACTTCATCGAGCGTCATCACTTTGCCAGTCGGCGGAACGTCCACTTGGGTGTGTACCAGCACGGCGCGAGGTCCGTAGGCCTGCGGGTTGAATACGTCGAGGCCAAGAGCCTTGCAGTAGCGCTCTAGCATCTCCGAGGTGAACCGGTCGCGGACCCGTGGCGCCTGGTAGGCATCGATCTCCTCAAAATCCTGCGGCGTGCCGATGGCGTCGAACACCCAGTGGCTGCCATCGAACGACGCATGCACCGTGCGGATGTAGTTGAGGAAGTCGGTCTTGAAAGGACCGAACATCTCGAACTGAACCGCGCCCATGCGTCCGTGGCTCAGACCCGGCTGGCCCAGGGTGTGGGGCACGGCGCGAATGCTCAGACCCTGGCAGCCGGCTGCCTCAGTCAGGTAGCCGACCGTGCTGACGGCATCCGTGCCCCGGAGCGAGCAGTCGAAATACGCCGTCCAACCCTTTGAGGCTTCGACGAGGAGCTCGCGCGGCACGACGCCGCCCGTCAACGGCTCCAACCGACGTAGGCATTCCGGAAAGGGATCGGTGACCTCCTCCACCGAAACCGGGCGGCCCCGACTCAGCCTGCGACGCCACGTCGACAGGGCACTGACGGCGTCATCCAGGCCCAACTTCAGGTAGCCCGGGGACGAAGTGATCGGGGCGAATCGATCGTTCAGCAACGTCCGCATCGGCTACGCAGCCTCGAGGAACACCCGCTCGGCCCAGGGGAGATCCATGGCGAGCGCTTCAGTTCGCGACACGAACCGACCGTCATGGACGTTCGGGTCCACCGGTGCCTGGGTCACCGCTCCGGCGGTCGCCTCGAACACGACGTGGTAGTTGAGTGGGTACGGGTAGGCATGGCCTTCCGGTCGAGGCCCATCGTTGCGAAGCTCAAAGAACCCGAGCGGCCGAGGCTCGCCGATTAGCGCGCAGCCGACCTCCTCGAGGATCTCGCGGGCGAGGGCCGCGAGCACGGGCTCCGTGCCCTCCCGCCGACCCCCCGGCAGCACATGGAACCCCTGATCATCAAAGACGAAGACTTTGCCATCCAGCGATGTGAGCACCGCCCGCGCTGAGACGATCAGCTCAAGAGGCGGCTGCTTATCGGTGAGGAAGCACGACAGGACGAGGGGCGTCACACCCCAGACGACGTTCCCGGTCGCGACCGGGATCAGGTCCTCGATCCCGCTCAGTACACGTCCGATGACTCGGGCACAAACGTCCAGGCGATTCCGAACCGCGCCTCAACAAGCTGCGCCAGCGCTCGCACGCCAAATGTCTCGGTGGCGTAGTGCGACCCCGCCACGAGATTGATCTTCCGCTCCTTCGCGTACATCCGCGTGTACATCGTGATCTCGCCCGTCACATAGGTGTCGGCGCCGCGCGCGGCCGCCTCCTGGACGAACGTGGTGAAAGGCGCGCCTCCGCTCGCGATCGCAACGACACCGAAGCGCTCGCTGTTCTCGCGGGCTTCCACGATGGTGCCCAGCGTCGAACGTAGGCGATCGACGAACTGCTGGAACGTGCCGGTCGTCGTACCGATCACCCCGGCCATCCCGCCGTGATAGGGCAGAAATCGCTCGCGCACCTTGACGCCGGTCGCTTCGGCGATGCCGTCGCCGTTCGAGATGCCGGGCGCCCCGTCCAGCGCGGAGTGGGCGCCGTACAGCGAGATGCCGTTCTGACGGAGCCGCGTGTGCTTCTCTCCGACGAGCTCGAGATCGATTTCGGGCCAGCTCCGGTGATGGACGATCAGCAGGTCGGCCTGTGCGCTCTTCGCCCGCGAGATCGCGTGAAACGACGTGCTCACCGCGGCCGCAACGCTGGTGACAACTTCGGAGGCGCGGACGATCAGCCCGTTCGACTCGACCTCGTCGAATTTCGTAACCTCGAGACGCTCATTCAGGAACGCAACGACCTCGTCAAGCCGAACGTGTTCGGTCATGTCATGCGTTCGGTCAGGATCCGGTTGACGACCGCTGCATTGGCTTTGCGGCCGAGCTTATTCATCACCGCGCCGACCAGAGCGCCGAGGGCGATCGTCTTTCCGGATTTGTAGGCGGCGACCGCCCCGGGATTGGCGTTGATGACTTCGTCGACGGCCGCTGCGATCGCCTTTTCGTCGCTCATCTGCGCGAGTCCGCGAGTGTTCATGATCGCCTCGGGGTCGCCACCGCTCTTCCACATTTCGGCAAAGATCTCCTTCGCCGCCGAGCCGCTCACCCTTCCGGTGGCGATCAGCCGCACGAGGACCGCGAGCTGTTCCGATCCGATACGCGACGCGCCGATCTGGACCGCTTCGCGTTTCAGCGTTGCCGTGAGCTCGCCGATCACCCAGTTCGCGATCAGCTTGGGCTGGCCCGGCTCGGCCTTGACCGCGGCCTCGTAGTAATCGGCCAGGGCGCGATCGGAGATCAGGATCCGCGCGTCGTAGTCGGAAAGCCCGTATGCCGCCACGAATCGCGCTCGCCGCTCCGAGGGCATCTCGGGCAGGGCCTCGCGAAGCTTCGCGACCGTTTCGGGCGGCGGCGCGAGCGATACGAGGTCCGGTTCGGGGAAGTACCGGTAGTCCTCGACGTCCTCCTTCGACCGCTGGAGGTAGGTGCGGCCGCGCTCGGGACTCCAGCCGACGGTGATCTTGCCCGTTCGGGTGCGAATATCGCCGCCCGACCGCCACTCTTCCCAGAGGCGGTTCGACTCGTACGCCACCGCGTCACGCAGCGCCTGATAGCTGTTGAGGTTCTTGATCTCGCTCTGCGGCGGCCACATCGTCTTGCCGTTCTCCTGAAAACGGATGGAAACGTTCACGTCGAACCGGCCCGCACCCTCCTCGAGGCGCATCTCCGAGACCCCGGAGAAGATGAGGACGTCGCGCAGCGCGCGAACATACGTCTCGCCCTCTTCAGCCGAGGTGATGTCCGGCTCACTGACGATCTCGAGCAGCGGAACGCCCGAGCGGTTGAAATCGACGAGTGTGTAGCGGCGGCCCGCGTCCTCGCCATGCTTGAGCGTGCCGGTGTCTTCTTCGAGGTGCGCGCGGGTGATGCGCACTTTCTTGCCCGTCGAGAGCTCGAGCCATCCCTTCACGCTGAGCGGAAGGTCGTACTGCGAAATCTGGTAGCCCTTCGGCAGATCGGGGTACAGATAGTTCTTGCGGTCGAACTTCGTGTGGGGCGGGGTCTCGCAATGGAGGGCGAGCCCAGCGGTGATCGCGAGCTCGATCGCGCGCCGGTTCGGCACGGGAAGCGCACCGGGAAGACCGAGACACACCGGGCACACGAGCGTGTTCGGTGGTGCCCCGAACCAGCGGGCCTGGCAGCCGCAGAACATCTTCGACTCGGTCTTGAGCTCGACGTGCGTCTCGATCCCGATGACGAGCTCGTACGGTGCCCCGCTCATGGAGTGGGCGGCGCGGAGATGCGCTCGGACGAGACGATGAGACGGCTCAGGTACACGATCACGCGGTCGTCGCTCACCGAGACAAGATATCGGTCGAGGCCGCGCGGAGCACCGGGCCCCGCCTCGCCGCGCTCGTTGAAGAGCACGAGAGCCGAGCCCTTGCATGCGGCCGTGAAGAACCGAAAGGGCCGGTTGTCGAGCCTGTCGTTCCAGGTAACCGGGCACACGCGCCCGAGCTGATCCGTCCACAGCCCGCGAAACGCCACGACCTCCGTGCTCGACAGCCGCTCGAGCCAGAACGCGTGCGCGTCATCGACCAGAGGCGGGCCAAAGCGTTTCGGCGCGGCGCCGACGGTCGGGAGCTCCGCGGTCGACAGCACCAGGCGCTCGCCCGGCACGAGCGCGGGCGGCGTGACGAGCTGCGGCGCCGCAGCGAAAGCCGCGACTCCTGCGAGAAGGACGAGGCCCAGGACGAGGAACACGCCGATGAGCGCGAACTGCTTCCAGACCGGCGTCGGGTCAAGCGACTCGGGGCCCGCCCAGTGCTCGGGCGGCTGATCCTCGTAGCGCGTCCCCACCTAGGCGACCAGCGTACGAATGCGACGCTGGGCGGCACGGACCGCGCCGCGCACGAATGGGCGTTCGTCCGACGCCAAGAACTCGAGAATGTCGGGCGCCTTCTGGCCGATGCGCGCACCGCTCGCGGCAGAGAGCGCCATCGCGACGTTCCAGCGCACGTTCTCGTCAGGGTCCTGCATCCACTTGCGCAGGCGAGCGAGCGTCGCGTCGGGGTACGAGCGAACGAACTGATCGCCGATCGCGAACGGGCCGAGGCTCTTGCGCACGTACTCCTCGTGATCGCGCAGCGCCGGCTCGACAAGGTCGAGGAGCGGCTCGGCCCACTCCGCCGTCCGCGTGCGAGCCGCGTACTTCGCCGCGACCACGACCGCGCGACGCAAACGGCTGTCGGGTCCGCTCACCCACTCGCGGAGCTGCGGGATGGTGTCCGCCCACGCCTGGGTCAGGACCTCGCCAAGGAGAGTCGCCGCGGTCTCGCGTACGGCCCAGTCGTTGTCGCGCGCGAGGCGGTACCCCATCCGCGTCAGCTCGCGGAAGTGCGTGCGCGCGAGCGGCAGCACGATCAGCCCGGCCAGCTCTTTGTCGACGCGTCTGGGGTGCGCTATCAGGCGCTCGGCCCAATCGAGCCGGACGCGAGGGGCCGGCCCGACCGAATCGACCACCTTGATCGCGCTGTCGTACTGGTCCTTGCGCACCCAGCCGTTCAGACCGGACTTGCGGAGCGTGTCGGACGCGCCGAGCGGGTCTCCCGCCCGCAGCGAGCGCTCGAAGCGGGCAAGCCACTGCGCCGAGGTCGAGGTTGTGTCGGTCGCGGTCACGGGTGTCCGACGAAGCGCGCGATCCGCTCGCACGCCTCTTCGATCTTCTCGAGGCTGGTCGCGTAGCACGCGCGAACGTGGCCGCGCCCCCGCTCGCCGAACGCGCTCCCCGGGACGGTGACGACCTTCTCGTCGATGAGCAGCCGTTCCGCGAACTGCTCGTCGTCCATTCCCGTCGATGTGATGTTCGGGAAGCAGTAGAACGCGCCGCGCGGCTCGAAGCAGTGCAGCCCGAGGTCATTGAAACGCTTGAGCATCACCTTCCGGCGCCGGTCGTATTCGCCGACCATCCGGCGAACGTCCTCTTCGCCTGTGCGGAGCGCCTCGAGGGCCGCGTACTGCGCGGCCGTGGGCACGCACATCACCGTGTACTGATGGATCTTCATCATCTGCTCGATGACCTCGGCAGGCGCGCATGCGTAGCCGACGCGCCATCCGGTCATCGCGTAGGACTTCGAGAACCCGGCGAGATAGACCGTGCGCTCGCGCATCCCGGGCAGCTCGATGATCGAGTGGTGCTCGACGCCGTAGACGAGCCGGTCGTAGATCTCGTCCGCGTAGATGAGGAGGTCGTGGTCGTCCGCGAGCCGCGCCAGCCCCTTGAGGTCGTCATCGGTGAGGACCGCGCCGGTCGGGTTGCTCGGAAAGCCGAGAAGAATCGCGCGCGTCCGCGGCGTTATCACGCGCTCGACGTCCTCCGGCCGCAGCCGAAAGTCGTACCGCTCCTCCGTCGGCACCGGCACCGGGACGCCGCCGGCCAGCACGATGCCCGGCACGTAGGCGACGTACGACGGATCCGCGATGACTACTTCATCGCCGTCGTTGAGCGTCGCCCGCAGCGCCAGATCGACGGCCTCCGACACACCGACGGTCACGAGGATCTCGCGCTCGGGGTCGTAGCGAACGCCTCTCAGTTTTTCGGTGTGCTCGCTGATGGCCTCTCGCAGTGGCCGGATGCCGTAGTTGGACGTGTACTTGGTCTTGCCTTCTTTGATCGACCGGATCGCGGCCTCGCGGAAGCGCTCCGGCGTGACGAAGTCCGGCTCGCCGACACCGAGCGAGATGACGGAACATGGTGCGTTCCTGATAGGAGTTCGCGATGATCTGGAGACCCACGGGCAACCCTTCGCTCAGCCCGCACGGCACCGAGATGCCCGGAAGGCCCGAGATGTTCACGGGAAGCGTGAAGATGTCGTTCAAGTACATCGAGAGCGGATCGTTGACCTTCGCGCCGATCGGAAACGCGACCGTTGGTGAGGTCGGCGTGACGAGCGCGTCCACGTTCTGAAAGACGCGATCGTATTCATCCTTGATGAGCGTGCGGACCTTCTGCGCTTTCACGTAATACGCGTCGTAGTAGCCGGCCGAGAGCGCATAGGTCCCGAGGATCATGCGACGCTTGACCTCCGGCCCGAAGCCCTTGCCGCGCGTCCGACGATAGGTCTCGAGCAGGTCCGGGCCCTCGACACGGACGCCGTAGCGGATCCCGTCGTAGCGCGCGAGGTTCGAGGAGGCTTCGGCCGGCTGGATGATGTAGTAGACGGCGAGCCCGTGGTCGGTCAGCGAGAGCGAGACCTCTTCGAGCTTCGCGCCCTGACTCTCGAGCTCCTTGAGTGCGGCGCGGACCGCCCGCTCGACACCCGGCTCCATCCCTTTGACCGAGAAGTATTCCTTCGGCACCCCGAGCCGCATCCCCTTCACGCCCTTGTCGAGGTCGCGACGGAGATCGTCGTTCGGGAAGTCCGTGACCATGGTCGCGTCGTTCGGGTCCTTGCCGAAGATCGCCTCGCACACGATCGCGGCGTCCTCGACCGTGTTCGCGAATGGCCCGACCTGATCGAGTGACGACGCGAACGCGACGACGCCCCACCGCGGCACGCGCCCGTATGTCGGCTTCATACCGACGACACCGGTCAAGGCGGCGGGCTGGCGGATCGAGCCGCCGGTGTCGGTCCCGAGCGCGAAGAGCACCTCGCCGGCGGCTACGGCGACCGCGGAACCGCCCGACGAGCCGCCGGGCACACGGTCCACGCACCATGGGTTCTTCACCGGCCCGAACGCGGAGTTCTCGTTCGAGCTTCCCATCGCGAACTCGTCGAGGTTCGTCTTGCCGATCATCACGGCACCCTGAGCGTCGAGCCGCTCGACGACCGTGGCCGAGTACGGCGGCACGTACCCCTCGAGGATGCGCGAGCCCGCGGTCGTCGGAATCCCCTTCGTCCCGATGATGTCCTTGCACGCCCACGGGATTCCCGCGAGCAGCGGCGCGTCAGCGGCGCCGAGCCGCTCGTCGGCCGCCCGCGCCTGCCGGCGCGAGTGCTCATCGTCCATATGCAACCACGCGTTGTGGCTGTCGGTGTGAGCCGCGATGCGCGAGGCCTCGGCAAGCTCGACAGCGCTGAGCTCACGCTTCCGCAAGAGGTCCGCGGCTTCCCTGATCGACCGAGGAAGCTCTCTCATGGCCGCTCCTCAAGGACGGCCTGCACGCGGAAGAACTCTCCGTCGCGCCCGCCCTTGGGCGCGTTCGCGAGAGCCTCTTCCCGTGAGAGCCCCGGCCGGATCTCATCCTCCCGCATCACGTTCGAGACAGGCAGAACAGATGCGGTCGGCGACACCTTCTCGGTGTCGACCGCTTTGAGCCGCTCGACCGCAGCGAGGACCACTGAGAGCTGCCCGGTGAACCGCTCGACCTCATCGGGGGTGAGGGCGATTCGCGCCAATCCCGCGGCTTTTTCCACGACGGAGCGATCGATTGCCACGAGCCAAGTCTAGGTGCCAGGAAAGCGCGCGACGAGTCGCGGAGCGAACAGCAGAACGCCCACCACTACCGCAGTGATCGCGCCGAGAAGGACGCACGCCGCGGCGACATCTTTTGCCGCCTTCGCCGATGGATGGCGCTCGGGCGACGCGAGAGTCACGGCAAGCTCCAAAGATGTGTTTATCCACTCGAGCCCGATCACCAGAGCGATCGTCAGCGCGAGGACAGCCCACTCGAGGGGCGGGAGCCCGAGCCACAGACCGAGCGCGACCGCAGCGAGCGCCACGAAGAGCTCGATCCGCGCATTGCGCTGGGTACGCAGGATGTAGGCGATGCCTGCGAACGCGAAGCCGAACGACCGCAAGAGCACACTTGTAGTCTGCGTCCGACTAGCAAGCGAGGTGAATTGGGAATGTCGAACGAGACGGAGCGTGCCGAGCGTCGCGCGAAGCTGAGCCCGATCCAGTACGCGGTGACCCAGGAGGCGCGCACCGAGCCGCCCTTCACCGGGATGTACTGGGATCACCACGGAGAAGGAACGTATCGCTGCGTTGTCTGCGAGGAGCCGCTCTTCGATTCGGGGACGAAGTTCGAATCGGGGACGGGCTGGCCGAGCTTCTACGACGTCGTCGAAAAAGGGCACGTCGCGACCAAGGAGGATGACTCGCTCGGGATGGAGCGGACTGAGGTCACCTGTGGTCATTGCGGCGCTCACCTCGGACACCTCTTCGCGGATGGCCCGCGCCCGACCGGGATGCGTTACTGCATCAACTCCGCGGCGCTGAGCTTCACGCCGCGAGACGATCACAGCCGGGACTAAAAGCCCGTGCGCGACAACGGGATTCTGGCGACAGACAGCGTGGCTCGCCGCATAAACCGCGAAAGCTTTCTTCTGCTCGGCGGCACCGCCGCGCTCTTGATGCAGGTCGCGCATCCACTCGTCGCGGCGGGTGTCGATCAGCACTCCGACTTTCGCCGATCGCCGCTCCGGCGACTCGTTCGCACGGTGGATACGACGCTCGCGATCGTTTACGGCGAACGTGCGACGGCCGAGGGCGCGCTGAAGCGGATCAGCCGCCGGCACGCACCCGTCCGCGGGCAGGCTGCGGATGGGCGCGCGTACCGCGCGCGGGATCCGCGACTTCTGCTCTGGGTGCAGACCACGCTCGTCCTCACATCGGTGCGGTGGTACGAGGCCGTGATGGGACGGATGAGCGCGGCCGAGCGCGACGCGTATTGGGCCGAAGGACGCTTCTTTGCGGGCGAGCTCGGCGTGCCGGACGATCTCTTCCCCAGGACATACGCCAATCTCGAGCGATACGAGGCGGAAATGCTCAGCACCGACGTCGTTCCGGATTCGGTCGCGAAGATCGTCGCGCGCGACGTCCTTCACCCGTACGCGTGGCTCCCGGAGGCTCTCTACTGGCCGACCGACGCGCTGTCGGCCGCGCTCCTGCCGATCCCGCTCCGTGACGCGTTCGGGCTTCGGTACGGTCTACCGCAGCGGCTCTTCTATCGCGCGGTGATCGTGGCTCTTCGCGCGCTCCGCGGACTGCTGCCGAGATGGGTCACCGTGGTGCCCCAGGCGCGCCGGTTCGAGAGCGCGATGAAGCACCGAGGCGAGAGCGCTTGACAGTTTGGCGCGCCGCCGCCTTCGCGCTCGTCGCCTTGGTGGTCGCGGCCTGCGGACAGAGTGGCGCGCCGACGCCACCTCCCGCGTCGAACGTGCCCTGCGGACCGGGCGAGGTCTTCACCCGTCACGACCACGCGCACCTCACGATCCTCATCCGCGGTCAGATCAAGACGGTACCGGCGTTCGTCGGCATCGCGGCGACGTCGATCTGCTGGCTGCACACGCACGACACCAGCGGGATCATCCACATCGAGGCCGGAGACAACCGGACGCTTACGCTCGGCGACTTCTTCGCTGTGTGGCGGCAGCCGCTGAGCCAGACCGTCATCGACGGCGAGCGCGCGGGGAGCGGCGAATCCGTCCAGACTACCGTGGATCAGCAGCCCTACGCAGGCGCGCCGGAGACGATCGTGCTCAAGAACCACGAGGACATCGTTCTCCAGCTCGGCCCGCCCTTTTTGACGATCGCGCCCTACGTCTGGCCGCCGGGGTACTAGAGCCGTGGCTCGTCGACGATGGGAATTCGATCTCGACGATGGTCACCATGTCGTCGAACTCGACCACAGCTATTTCCTTGGCACACGCAAGCTCACCGTCGATGGGAAGACGACGATTCAATCCGGAAATGCATTCGTCGATCACTCCGGCGAGTACCCGGTCGTGGTCGGCGCACATCAGGCGACCCTCCAGATCTCGACCGACGGCTTCCGCTACAGCTATGACCTCGTTGTTGATGGACGATCGGTGTCGACTGGAGCACCAGCCCGGGTTCCGAGGCCCCCAATCGGCCCCCTCCAGCAACAGGTATTTGGAGTGGCCCTTCTCGTGTGGACCGCGGTGCTGGTTCCGTTTTTCTGGACGTCGACGGAGCGTGGTTGGGGCGCGCCAGCGTTATTTCTCGCTCTCGCGGTAGTGGGTGCATCCCTCTTTTACAGCGGAATCCGACGAGCTCGGACGCTCCGCCGTTTGAAGGAAAAGGGGGAGCTTCGATCGGCCAGCGTCGTCAAGGTCAAATGGGGCTTCGCGCGAGGCATTGGTGGTGTCGGTAGCGTGCAGTACGAGTACGAAGACACTGTCGGGCGTCGTCATCGCGGAAGCGGGCCACCGATGTATCCCGCCGAGGCGAAAGGCTACATCGTCGGCTCGAAGATCAAGGTCCTCGTCGATCCCGAGCGCGCCGGAGACAGCGCGCTGCCTTAGCGGGCCTAAGCCCCTGGCGGATTGCCGCTCGGGTCGAGCGAAACGAAATAGCTGTCGCAGGCCATCTCGATCAGGTCCGGCGTGAGCTGCGCGGGCCGACCAAGGAAGCGCGCCGTGTCGATGAGCTGCTCGACGATGTCGCGCGGATGGCAGCTGCGAAGGCCCAGGTTCTTCTTCCGGTAATGAGCAAGGATCTGGCTCATCGCCTCAGTCTTGTACTCGATGTTCTTGCGCGTGCAGATGCGCTTGAAAATCTCGTCGTACTGCTCGACAGACGGCGCCTCGATGCCGATCTTGTAGCGGATGCGGCGGAGGAACGCCTCGTCGACGAGGTCGGCCGGGTCGAGGTTCGTCGAGAAGATGATCAGCATGTCGAAGGGGATCTCGATCTTCTTTCCGGTGTGCAGCGTGAGGTAGTCCACGCGCTTCTCTAGCGGGACGATCCAGCGGTTGAGAAGGTCCTTCGGCGAGACGCGCTGCCGGCCGAAGTCGTCGACCATGAAGATCCCGCCGTTCGCCTTCATCTGGAAAGGCGCCTCGTAGAACTTCGACGTCTCGTCGTAGATGAGGTCGAGCGTCTCGAGCGTGAGCTCGCCGCCGGTCATCACGATCGGCCGCTTCGAGACGACCCAGCGATGGTCGAAGCGCAGGCGCTCCGCCACGACCGGATCGAGCGCGACGCGGTGGTAAACCTGGTCGTAGACCTTTACGACCTGCTGGTCGACTTCGACGGCGTACGGAAGGACGACGTCGCCCTTCATCAGAGTGGCAAGCACTTCGGCGATGCTCGTCTTGCCGTTGCCGGGAGGGCCGAAGAGGAAGATCGACTTTCCAGAGTTCACGGCCGGGCCGAGCTGGGCGAGCGTCTCGCGCGGGATGACCATGTGCGCGAACGCGCGGACGAGGTCGTCCTGCGTCACGTGCAGGTTCGCGATCGACTGCCGCTGAACGGCCTGGATGTACATCTGGAGCGGCACCGGGGCCTTGCCGACGTACTGGCTACGCGCGAGCGCTTCCTGCGCTTTCTCGGACCCGCGGTCGATGATCACGAACTGGTAGTTCGCCGACGAAAGGCCCGCGCCGCCGCGAATCTCGACGAGCCGCTCGGTTTTCAGGAACTCCATCACGCGTTCGGTGATGTTCTGCATCGGAAGCCCAAGGGAGCTCGCGATCTCGGCCATGGTCATCTGACCGCGGAGGTAGAGCGTTTTCAACGCGAGGTCGGAGAGGAACCCGAGCGTGAGGCCCGTCTGCTCGAGCGTCTGGGGCTCAGGCGGGAGCGGAATTTCGGGGGTTGCCGGTTGCCCGGCATTCGGGGCCGCCGGCGGCCGGATCTGCGTCGGCGCTTGGTACATCTGGCCCCTTTCCCTTCGCGAGAGCTAGGGCAGCATACCTTCGAAGGTCTCCTCGTCTACGACTCTGACACCGATTTTGTTGGCCTTTTCGAGCTTTGATCCCGCACCGGGACCGGCAACGACGAGGTCGGTCTTCGGACTGACGCTTCCGGTGATCTTTCCGCCGAGCGAACGCACGAGGGCCTCAGCGTCCTCGCGAGATCGCCGCTCGAGCGTCCCTGTGAAGACGACAGTCTTTCCGGCAAAGGCACCGGCCGCGGCGGCCGGGCGCGGCGTCGGCATGACCGGCGCGACCCCGGCGCGCACGAGCTTGCCGAGGAACTCCTGCTCCTCCGGCCGCGAGAAGTACTCCTTGATGCTCTCGGCGACGACACCGCCGATGCCTTCGATGGATTGGAGCTCGTCGACCGAAACGCTTCGAAGGACTTCGAAGACCGCGCCGAGATCGGCGTCCTTCGGCAATCGCTCGGCGAGCCAATGTGCGAGATCGTCGGCGGTCGTGTCCCCGACATGGCGGATGCCGAGCGCGAGGAGGACGCGCGACAGCGGTCGACGCTTCGCGGCCTGGATCCGCTCGTAGATGTTGGTCGCGCTTTTCTCCGCGAAGCGATCGAGCTCGATTAGCTGTTCCTTCGTCAGGAAGAAGAGATCCGCGGGGTCGCTGACGAGACCCTTTTCCTGAAGCTGCGTGACGAGGGCCGAGCCGACGCCTTCGATGTCCATGCCGCCACGCGACACGAAATGCCCGATGCGCTGGCCGCTCTTCGCGGGACAGGTTGGATTACCGCAGTAGTACGCGACCTCGCCCTCGGGATGGATCACGGGCCCGTCACAGACCGGGCAGCGGGCCGGCATGTCGAACTCGGGGTAGTCCTTCCCCTTCACGCGCGCCTCGGTCTCGACACGCACGACCTCGGGGATCACGTCTCCGGCGCGCTGGACGATGACGCGATCCCCTTTGCGCACGTCGAGTCTTCGCACTTCGTCGAGGTTGTGCAGGGTCGCTCGCTTGACGGTGGTGCCGCCGATGAGGACCGGCGCGAGCGCCGCGACGGGGGTGAGCGTGCCCATCCGGCCGACGTACACGAGGATGTCTTCGATCGTCGTGGTGGCCTGCTCCGCGGGGAACTTAAAGGCCGTCGCCCAGCGCGGGTTGCGCGCGACGTAGCCGAGACGCTCCTGATCGGTGATCTTGTCGACCTTCACCACGACGCCGTCCGTCCCGTATTTGAGGCTGTGGCGCTTCTCTTTGCATTCCGCGATGAACTGGATCACCTCGTCGAGCGTCTTCGCGGCACGCCGGTCCGGGTTCACCCTCAGGCCGAGTCGATCGAGCGTCTGTAGGAGCTCGCTCTGCGAGGTGACCTCGAGACCTGCCGCGCTGTACGCCCACATCGCGAGGTTCCGCTTGGCGGTGGCCTTCGGGTCGAGCTGTCGGACGGCGCCGGCCGCCGCATTCCGCGGATTGGCGAAAGCCGGCTCGCCGCGCTCGACGCGCTCCTTGTTGGTCGCCTCGAACGACGCGGTCGGAAGATAAACCTCGCCTCGCACGTCGATTCGGCCCTTGATCGGCTCGCGCAATGTCAGCGGGATGGAGCGGATGGTCCGCAGGTTGCCGGTGACATCCTCGCCGACAAGCCCGTCACCGCGCGTGGCGCCCTGCACGAACTTGCCATCGATGTAGGTCAGGTTGATCGCGAGCCCGTCGATCTTGAGCTCGCATACGTAGTCGACGTCGTCCCGTCCCAGGAGCTTGCGCACGCGCTGGTCGAAGGCGCGGAGCTCGCCTTCATCGAACGCGTTCGACAGGGAAAGCATCGGCGCTGCGTGCTGGACCGGCGCGAATCGCGTCGACGCCGGTGCGCCGACGCGCTGTGTCGGCGACTCGGGGGTTACGAGCTCGGGGTGGGCGGCCTCGAGTGACTGCAGCTCGCGCATGAGGGCGTCGTACGCCTCGTCCGCGATCGTGGGCTGATCGAGGACGTGATATTCGTAGTTGGCCTTCTCGATCTTCTCCCGAAGCTCGGCAACGCGCTTCTCGTTCGATGTCGTCGGCACAGGGAAATTGTCTGCGATCCTGCGGTGTTAGCGTCGCCACATGGCCTCAACGCCGCCGGCCCCGCCGGTCACCGAGATCGACCTTCTCCTGTTCTCGGACATCGTCGACAACGCGCGCACCGATCACGAGCAGGCGCTCACCACGGGCCTCGTCGCGACGTCGAACGACAGCCAGCCGGATGTCGCGCTGAAAGGCAGCCTGATGGTCTGGGACAAGGACCATCTGGCGTGGTGGGAACGGTCGAAGCGGGAGACTCTCGCAGCGGTAGCCACGAACCCGCGTGTCGCGGTCTTCGTTCGGAACCCGACGCGCGACCGACGCACGCTCCGCTTCTACGGGACGGCCCGGGTCGTCGACGATCCGGAGCTTCGGGAGCGGGTGTGGGACCGCGTGCGGCAGGTCGAAAAAGACACCGACAAGGACAAGCAGGGGGTTGCCGTCATCGTCCGCGTTGATCGCGTTCGGGGAGGGCCCTTCGACATCCAGCGCAGGTAGCGCGACTCTGTCGCCAAGGCCGGGCTGAGTCCTATTCGACGCGTACGAGTTAGCAGCTCTCAGTCAGGCGCGCAGCACGATTCGCCACGACTAGCGTGACGTCATGCGCGTTCGAGCGTGCGTTGTGGCCGGAGTGCTGTCCCTACTAACGGCATGCACATCGCTGCCAGCTGGGACCGCCACGATCGAGCCCTCGCCGTCGTCACCTTCGGCGTCAGCACCGGCCTCGCCATCGATATCGCCATCGGCGACGATCGCGCCAGCTTCGGGCGTCCCATTCAGCCCGCCTACGGAGTGCAAGGTTGTGGCGATCGGCGCGCAGCAGTGGCGCTTCGACTGCGACGAGCCGAACAACACCAACGCGCGCGGAACCCTCAATGCCCCTCTTACCGGCCAGGGCTGGCGCATGTGCGCCTCCGGCCTCGCCGGCGCGCAGTGGGGCAAGGCGGAGCTCATGGTGACGGTCTCAGAGGGATCGGGAGTTCCGGGCGAGGGCTTTGTCGTGCGTGTCGATCCGATCACCAGTGACTGCGCGCTGAAAGTTTCGACGGCGGACCCAAGCCGGAGCTTCGAGGTGATGGCGCAGGCCTTTGTCGGAAGCGAGCTCGGCTGGGTTGCCGCCTGGCGGACCGATGCGAAAGCGTTCTTCCACACGGTGGACGGTGGCCGAACGTGGACCGAGCTCGCGCTCCCGGCCGATGTCGCATATGTGGCCGAACTCCAGTTCGTCGATGAACGGAATGGTTGGATGCTCGGCTTCGCCGGCCGAGGCTTTCAGTATGGATGCGATCAGGCAGCGCCGGCCGACCTTCCACGATGCCGCGACATCCTCCTCCGAACGAGAGACGGCGGCCGCACATGGACAAGCTTGCGCGTCATGGCACTCGCACCGGCAGGCAGTCCCGGACTCAAAGAGATTCAGCTCGTCGACGCAATGACGGGGTGGCTCCTCGAACGGGATGGGCCCGCGCCGTGCGAGATCGGTAAGCCCTGCTTCAACCTTCTTTCGACAACGGACGGCGGTAACCAATGGCGAACGGTGCTGGCCCGCACGGCGATGACCGACCTGCGCTTCGTCGATCGGACTCATGGCTGGAGCCTCATCCCGTCGGAAGGGGGCGTCGACGTGATGGCGACCGCCGATGGCGGGACCACATGGTCTCGGCAGATCGCAGGCGAGGAGATCCTGGGGCTCTCCGTGCCAAACGTTGACGTTGCCGTCGCGCTCGCTCGCGCCGGCGGTTACTGCACCGCCAGCCTCTGCAACAAGTACGGGCTCTTCCGTGTCGCCGGCGGGGAGCTCGCAACCGTTCATGAGACCGCAACCTCGGGTTGGTGGACCGCGCCAGGGTGCGGGGGCTTCCTGGGCGAGCCCTTCTTCGTCGACTCCCAGCGCGGTTGGATCGGACTCCAGCGCGGCGTCGGTGGTCTCTCCGGTTCGAACGCGGCGGGTCTGATCGCCACCGCTGATGGCGGTGCGACCTGGTCATGCGTAGACGGGCTGCCGAGCGAAGACGTCTCGTTGGTCTGGTTCGCGGACGCGAGCCATGGTTGGGTGACGACACGGTCGGACTTCGCTGGGCCTGGACGCGGTGGGGCCCGGATCTGGCGGACCGACGACGGCGGCCGAACCTGGAAAGTGGCGCTGGCCTAGGACCGCGTGTCAGGGTGAGCCAGTCGCGCCTCCGACTCTGACCACCGTCGGGCCCGCGGGGGAATGTGTCATCGGATCGACGAGCACGCCGTTCGTTCGCGCCTCCCAATGCACATGCGGACCCGTGGACACTCCGCTCGAAGCGACTGCAGCTCGCGCATGAGCGCGTCGTACGCCTCGTCCGCGATCGTGGGCTGATCGAGGACGTGATATTCGTAGTTCGCCTTCTCGATCTTCTGGCGGCGGTGACGCGCTTCTCACGCTGCACCGTTGCCATACGGTGTCGATTCTCGCTGACCGCGGCCCAATTGAGCCTCTTGGCCAACGGTGAGCACGTCAAACTGTCCGCATGGACCCGAGGGCGGCGAGTATGTCATCGACGCCGGTTGGCGGAGCGTTTCGAGTGCTCGGCTCGAAACCGGCGTGGATTGCGATCGGCGTCCTCCTCATCAACGACGGCTACCTCAAGTACGCGTTCCCTTCGGCGGTCACGGGCAAGTTGAGCGATGTTGCCGAGCTTTTCGTCCTTCCTTTGGCCGTGGCTGTCGTCGCCCTCTCGGTCGCCGCTAAGTTCCCGCGCTTTGCTATCGCGATCGCGGTCGGGGTCTACGCCGCGATCGGTGCCGTGTTCGTCGCGATGAAGACCGACGTCGGATTCGCGAGTGCCATCCGGGCGGCGCTCGGGCCCGTCACCGGGGGCGGGACGGCCGGCGTTGCCGATCCCACGGATCTTCTTGCGCTCCCCGCGCTGTTCGCCTCGTTCGCATTGATCTATCGCGGCCTGCGCTTGCGAGCCACCGTGTCACGGCGATGGAGGGCTCTCCCGGTCCTTGGCCTTGTGATCTTCGCGTCCGTGGCCAATACGCCCGGAGTCCCACCGAACGTTCAGCTGATCGCAGACCCGTCCCACTCGGGAACTTTCTACGCGTTGTATGTCGATGAGGACTACTACGGCGGGACGTACCCGCGAGGCATGTATCGGACGATCGATGCCGGACAGTCATGGACCCGGATAGCTGACGGCGCACAGAGATTCGCGCTGGACCCGGATGTGCCCGGAGGGCTGCTCACGCTCGACCGCGACATCGTCGCAGCGGTGCGGGGAGACCGACCGAACGCCTCAGCACGGCCCACGACATCTACCTCTACACAAGAGCTATACGGCGCGCGTCGCCTCTTCGTCGTTACGAGCTGGCCGAGCCGCGATATCTTCATCGCGCATGACACATCGCTGTTTCGTTCACAGGATCGCGGAAGCAGCTGGGTTCCGATACGCGACACGACTGACCTTCGCGACGTTGCGGCTGCGACTGTCGAGGGGATGCTCTACACGATTCAGGACGACCGCACCCTAAAGAGCACGGATCACGGATCGACCTGGCGTGACGTCGGCGCTTTTCCTGCCGAATACGTGCGGCTCTCGATAGATCCCCGCGATCCCGAGCGTCTCGTCGCTGCGACAAACAAGGGGATTTACTTGAGTGTTGACGGCGGCGGCACGTGGCGGTCTGCCTGGAGCAAGAAGACGATCACGTACGGACGCGACTTCAGCGGTGGCGCTGTGTTCGACCCCGATCACTCGGAAAGGGTCTACGCGACGTTGGGAGGCGGCGTCGGGCTGCTCGTGAGCGGTGACGGGGGGGCGACTTGGGGTGAGTCGGAGCTGCCCGCGCTCTCAGTTGCCGTGGGACGCGAGCCCGGCCCGCGCGTCCTCATTCACGCCGACTATCGAGGCGTATTCCACGAGAGCCGTCCGTGGCCTGATCTGGAGCCTTGGACCAAGGCCAGCGTCGGATTGCCCTTCCGCTGATGCGTCAGATCTCGGCGGGGCTGATGGTCCTGCCGTTTCTTACTGGAATCGGTGTGACGATCGGAGTGAGCGACGACCTCCTGTACCCGCCCGGGGACTACGAGCGCCTGGTGACGGCACGCGTAGGCGCCTGGCTCGCCGGCGTCGCTCTCGTCGTCTTCCTCGGCCTCGAGGCATTCCGAGCCGATCGCCGGGGCATGTCCGGACTCGTCCTGGCCGCGACGACGGCTGGGGTGGCCGTCGCGATTGCGCATGACATAAGAGCGGGCGTGGGGTTGAGCCCGGTGGTGGTCTTCTTCATTCCTGCGGTGATCTTCGCGATGGCGAACCTCGTTTCATTTGCACCCGATGGCAACAGGAAACTACTGATGGCTGCGCGGCGGAAGCTCGCCGTCGTGGGATGCGCGACCGGTTTCGTAGCTGCTTACATGTACTTCATCACGGGCACGCGCGGACTGGTCGTTGACTTCGTGATGCTCGGCGCGGCGGTAGCTTGCGGGATCGCGTTGCTCGTGTGCGCCCTCGTCGTCTGGCCGGGCGAGAGAGAGTCCGCGGCTCTCGTTACGGTCGTCGCGGTCGCGATTGGCCTTATCACTCTCCGCGACTATTTCATCTGGCAAGCGGCAGTGCTCGGCGGATCCGCTTATATGTCGCACCGTCTCGCGCGCAGCGCCGTCGCCTCAACGGCGAGCGCGGACGTCCCGATGCCGCCGACGACGAATTCGCCCGTCCATAACTCAGGGTGAGCCGGTCGCGCCTCCAACTCTGACCACCGTCGGGCCCGCGGGGGCATAGGTCATCGGATCGACGAGCACGCCGTTCGTTCGCGCCTCCCAGTGCACATGCGGACCCGTGGATACCCCGCTCGAGCCGACCGACGCGATGCGCTCCCCGGCGACCACGCGCTCGCCGAGCTCGACGTTCGTCGCGGAGAGGTGGTAGTCGCAGATCTCGAGACCCCAGTCGAGGAGGACGCACACCGAGAGACCGCCGGGGCCCCGCCAACCGACCTCGGTCACGGTTCCGGAGTCGCTCGCGACGACAGGCGATCCATACGGCGCCGCGATATCGATGCCGGTGTGTATCTGCGAGAAGAGCTGCGTCACGATGCCGTCGGTCGGCCAGCGGATCCGCGGCGCGAACACCCGCGGCGCGTCACTGACGTGCAAACGGAATCCGGGGTATCGCCCTTCCGGCACTGGAATCAGCAGGACACGGCCGGTCGTGACGTCGGCAGGCTCGAACGCGACGCTGTTGACGCTCCGAACGGTGTCGGGGTCCGCCCCGAAGCTCGCCGCGATCGCTGCGACGGTCTCGCCGTCGCGAACGACGTGGATCGCGGCATCGATCGGCGGAACCACGAGCGATTGACCTGGCCGCAGCTCCGCTGTGTCTTTGATGCCGTTGTTGTACGCGAGGGTCTGCGGAGTGATCGCGTATACGGCCGCGATCGACAGGAGCGTCTCCCCCGGCGCCACCGCATGAACTTGGAGTCCCGGCGGATCCATGCGGAGGGCGGTGATGGGCGCGCCGCGCGCGACCACGACCGCTCGCTCGACGCCGGCGGCGGTTGATCGCGCCACGAGCGGAGGCGCGGGCTTCGCAAGCGCGAGCGCTCCGAGGCGCTCGAGCTCGGGTGCGGCGATCACCGTCCAGATCGGGATGACCGCCGCGATGACACAGCAGGCCGCCGTCGTGACAACACGGGTCCACTGGTTGAGCGCGCTTCGTTTGCGGCGCCGCCGGCGGGGCTTTCGCATGACGAAGCCAAAAGAGATATCAGCCGAACCCGTGAGCGGGAGGCGGACTTCAAGACGCCGCGGCCCGCGACGGACGGCTCCCCCAACCTGAGCCACACCCGAAATCGGGCAAGCAGCGTGCCGGTTGAGCTCTCTCCGAGCGAGCGTGCCCTAGGCGCGTGCGAGCTTTGCGAAGCTGGCCATCAGTTTCTTCACTCCTTTGTCGGGAAAAGCGACTGTGACCTCTTCATCGTCGTCCCGCGCGACACTCGACACGACCATGCCCTCTCCCAGAGATGGGTGGAGCACACGATCGCCGGCGCGAAAGCGCGTTTCGGAGACGAGCGCGGTGCGCTCCTTTGTTGCGCGACCCGTCCACGAGCCAGGCAGGCCGGCGAGCATCGCGTCACGCCGCGCCTGCTTGCGATCCTCGTAGCGCGTGCGATCGCGTTCCCAGTCCAGCTCGGCCCATGTGTCGCGCTCCTGGGTCTCGATGGTGCCGCGGAGCTCGACCCCCTCGCTCGGCAGCTCCGTGAGAAAGCGCGATGGCGGATTCATGTTGGTGCGACCGAACAGCGATCGCCGCCGCGCGTACGTGAGGTAGGCGCGGTCCTTCGCACGCGTGATGCCGACGTAGCAGAGGCGCCGCTCTTCCTCGAGCTCCGATTCTTTTCCGCTATCGATCGCGCGGATGTGCGGAAACACTCCCTCTTCCATTCCGGTCATGAACACGACCGGAAACTCGAGGCCTTTCACGGCGTGCATGGTGATGAGCGTCGCGGCGGGCTTGGCTTCCTGGTACTCATCGACGTCTGAAACGAGCGCGATCTCCTCGAGGAAGCTCGGAAGCTGCTCGTCCTGGGGCAGAGCGACATAGTCCTCTGCCAGCGTGCGGAGCTCCTGGACGTTGGCCCACCGCTCCTCACCCTCCTCGGTGCCGTCCTTGAGATACGTCTCGTAGCCGGTGAGGACGACCAGTTCATCGATGAGCCGCGGGAGCGCAAGCTGCTCGCCGGCGGCGCGCAGGCGCCGCATCACCTTGCCGAACGCGACAAGCGCCTCCTGCTGGCGACGCGCGATCGTGGTGATGAGCTCGGCCTTCTCGAGCGCCTCGCCGACGCTGATCTCGTGCTCGCGTGCGCTCGCCAGAAGCGCAGCGCGCGTTTTTTCACCGAGTCCGCGCGGCGGGGTGTTGAGCACGCGCGCGAGAGCGAACGCGTCCTGTGGATTCCGGATGAGCCGGAGGTAGGCGAGCGTGTCCTTGACCTCGCGGCGCTGGTAGAAGGAAACACCGCCGACGATCTGGTACGCGAGCCCGAACGCGCGAAACGTGTCCTCGATCGCGCGCGACTGGGCGTTGGTCCGGTAAAGCACCGCGACATCGCGCGTCCCGTGCGCCTCACCCTCGCGCTGCAGACGCTCGATCTCGCGCGCGACGAGCTCCGCCTCATGCGACTCGTCGTACGCCTGCATCACCACGACGTCGGGACCGCCGTGCCGGTCGGTCCAGAGCTTCTTCTCTTTGCGAGCCCCGTTGTTGCGGACGACCGAGTGAGCCGCGTCGAGGATCCGCTGCGTCGACCGGTAGTTCTGCTCGAGCTTGACGACCTTCGCGTTCGGGTAGTCGCGCTCGAAGTCGAGGATGTTCCGGACGTCGGCGCCCCGCCAGCTGAAGACCGACTGGTCGTCGTCGC
>WNGC01001229.1_pt1 | contig 21497 bp, 22 predicted proteins | sample 5400051 | NCBI WGS metagenome assembly WNGC01 (sample SAMN13153368, study PRJNA577476) | soil metagenome | isolation source: 20 cm soil or saprolite under grassland replicate 2 | place: USA:California | collected 2016-06-15
GAAAGTCCCAATCCTGGTGCTCTCGATGCACGACGAATCACTTTATGCTCTGCGAGCGCTGCGGGCCGGAGCGGAAGGCTACGTGATGAAGCATGAAGCGATGGCCAATGTGATCCAGGCAATTCACGAAGTTTTTAACGGACGACCCTATCTTAGCCCGGCCATGGCGGCGCAGGTGATCACAAAATTCGCGCATCGCGACGCTGAAGGTGAAACCGACGCCGTCGAGCGACTTAGCGATCGTGAACTTGAAATTCTGGAACTGATTGGCAAAGGCCACGAAATCCGTCAGATCGCGAAGCTGCTCCATCTCAGCCCTAAAACAGTGGAAACCCATCGGGCGCACATCAAAGACAAACTCGATCTGAAAAATTCCCGCGAAGTCGCGCGTTTCGCCTTGCAATGGCTCAGCGCGAGAGGGACGTAGGGAGCGTACGATTGGCTGAGCGCTGGACGGCATCTCTTGTTCTTGCGCTCCCGGAGTCCGGACGGCTTACCGTTAGCGCCAAAGGCGCGCCGTTCAGTCGCAGCCCGGGGCAACGCCCCGGGTAATCAGGGAACAAAATAAGATTCAGCGCTGAAAGAGCGATTCACTTGCGGCGCAAGTTCGATCATCATTCACGGAATGCCGCAATCGCTCAGCAAGGTCATCCTCCACATCATTTTTAGCACAAAAGATCGCCAGCCATGGCTCGACCCGGGGGTGCGGACCCGCATGCATGGTTATGTCGCTACAATCTGTCGCGATCAAGGCGCCGACCTCGTGCAGGTGGGCGGCGTTGCCGATCATGTTCACATCCTAACCACGTTGCCGCGAACTCTTTCACAGGCGCAGTTGGTGGAGCACATCAAGAAAACATCGTCAAAGTGGATCAAAACGGTCGCGCCTCGTTACCATCGTTTTCGTTGGCAGCGCGGCTATGGTGCGTTCTCAGTGAGCCCGAGTCAGCTTAAGTCTGTGTTGCGGTACATTGACAAACAACAACAGCACCATCGCACTCGCATATTCCAGGAGGAATATCGCGAGCTGCTGCGCAAGCATGGAATCGATTTCGATGAACGCTATGTGTGGGATTAACACAACCGCTAAACTGAGTCGCGCCTTCAGCGCTGGCTTATCTGACATTTTACATCCCTGGGGCGCTGCCCCAGGCTGGCATTGAGACAACGCCTTTGGCGTTAAAGTAGCACCGGCTTAAGAGCCGGTGTTAATGAGATGCTGCCGCCTTGAAGCATTGCCGCTCGTGAGCGTTTTCATTACACCGACTTTCAAGCCGGTGACCACGCACGGAGCTAATTCCTGAGCCGTTTCAACCGCTTCGCTTCGCCTCACTTTCCATTTTGTTCACCCACAAGCGGGCGCATATTCCTGCAGATGGATGCGAGTGACCGCGACGCGGTTGATGAACTGCTTCAGACCTACGGCGAAACCGGGGGCATAAATTACCTGGCCGCCGCTGCTACGCTCCCCTCGCGGCTCGCCATCGAGGCCGCCTGCGCCGAGCTCATGAGTCTAATGTTTCCCGGATTCCGTAGCCAGGCGCTGGTGAGCTCCGACGATCTCACTGACGTCACCCGCACCCGGATCAGGGCTTTGCACGCGCGATTGAAAACGGAAATCTGCAGAAGCCTTGGAAAAATTCCGCCTGACGAAGCGACCGAGGCAAAAGCGGAAGAAGTTTTGAGTCTGTTCCTGAAGGAATTGCCCGCCGTGCGTCGCCTGCTGTGGACGGACATCGACGCCGCTTACGAAGGCGATCCGGCTGCGACAAGTTACGAGGAAATCATTCTCGCTTACCCCTCACTGGAGGCGATCGCGATTTATCGAATGGCCCATTTGCTTTACAACAAAGTGCCGCTGATCCCGCGCATCATGACCGAATGGGCGCACAGCCGGACGGGGATCGATATTCATCCCGGGGCGGAGATTGGCTCGCACTTCTTCATCGATCACGGAACCGGCGTGGTCGTTGGCGAGACCACCAAAATCGGATCGCATGTAAAACTTTACCAGGGCGCGTCGTTTATTGCCCGCTCGCTCTCAGCGGGCAAGGCGTTGCGCGGAAAAAAACGCCACCCAACGATCGAAGACGGCGTCTGCATTTATGCCGGAACCACGATCATGGGCGGCGACACTGTGATCGGCGCCAATTCCACCATCGGCGCGAATGTCTTTCTGACAAAGAGCGTTCCACCGAACTCCCTGGTCTATTACGAGGAGAAAGAAGTTGCCATTGTACCGAAACGAAAGAAGCGGCCCTCAACCACGCGTGATGCGGACGTGGTTGGAAATCCGCGGACCGCGTCTCACAGAGGGCGCGGCTTCAGTTAGCGGCGAGCAGGAGTAGGAGTAAGAGCACGAGCAAGAGTAAGATTAAGAGGAAGAGTTAATGATTTACCTCGATTACAACGCAACGACGCCGCTGTGCGAAGCAGCGCGCGACGCGATGCTGCCATATCTGGAACGTCGCTTCGGCAACCCGTCGAGCGTGCACGCAGCCGGTCGTGAGGCGCGCGCCGCAATCGACAACGCGCGTGACAAGCTGGCGGCGTTGCTGCGCGCGAAGCCGAACGAGATCATTTTCACCAGCGGCGGAACGGAATCATGCAACCTCGCCGTGTTCGGCCTGGCGCGATGCCAATCCGGTTCCGGCGGCTTGCCCGCCGTAGCCTCGGCGGAGGCGGGTCACATCATTTCAGCCAAGACCGAACATCACGCAGTACTCAATGCGGTCGAACACTTGGAAAAGAACGAGAATTTCCAAGTAACGTGGCTGGATGTTTCGCGCGATGGAATAATCGATCCTGGTCAGCTCGCGAGTGAGATCCGCTCCGAGACGAGACTTGTTTCGATCATGACCGCCAACAACGAGACGGGCGTGCTCCAGCCGATGCGGGAGATTTCCCAGGTCTGCCGCGAGCGCGGCGTGTTACTGCACAGCGACATGGTGCAGGCGTTCGGCAAAGCGGACGTTGATCTTTCGCTGGTCGATGCAGCCAGTTTTGCCGCGCATAAATTCTATGGACCGAAAGGCGCGGGGTTTTTATTCTTGCGCAGCGGCTTATCGATTCAGCCAATCATGTTCGGTGGCGCACACGAAAACGAGCGACGTCCCGGCACAGAAAACGTTCCTGCCATTGCCGGAACGGCAGCGGCTGCGGAGTGGACCTTGCGCGATCGCGCGAGCGAACAGGAGCGCGAGGCGCGGTTGCGCGATGAACTCTGGACGCGAATTTCCGAGAACGTTCCGGACGCAAAACAGAACTGCGCGAACGCACCGCGGCTGGCAAATACGTTGAACGTGAGTCTGCTCGGACTCGATTCCGAGATGCTGCTCATAGCGCTTGATTTGGAAGGCGTCTGCGCATCAAGCGGCTCGGCATGCATGGTCGGATCGGTCGTTGCGTCGCACGTTTTGCTGGCGATGGGTCTGCCGATCGAGCGTGCTCGATCCGCAGTTCGGTTCTCGCTCGGTAAATGGACAACGACCGAAGAAATTAACGCGGCTGGAGACGCAGTGAGAAAAGTTGTTGATCGACTGAACACGCGAAAGAGCGCGTATGCCGTGGCTTAGACAGCTCGAATTTGCATTCGAACAAGCCGCCACAGCTGTCGCCACGGAACAAACGGTATTTGTAGGGCAGGCGCTTCGCCTGCCGAATCTCGGGACGGCAACCGATGCGGTTGCCCTACAATGCCCAGGATGCGATGCCGAACTTGAAAAAATTGCCCGCGACTTGTTACGGGTCCACGGCGCAACTCGAATCGCACGTGAACTTCGCGTCGAATGGAATTCACGCCTCAAAACAGCTGCCGGTCGCGCTGATTACCGCCAGAAACTGATCTCGCTAAACCCGCTGTTGTTTGAGCATCCGGCCGAAATCGATCGCACTCTGCGACACGAACTCGCTCATATTCTCGCGCAGTTTCGCGCTGGCCGTCGCAGAATTCTGCCGCACGGCGGCGAGTGGCGCATCGCGTGCCGCGATCTGGGAATCACCGACGAGAAGCGCTGTCATAATTTGCCTTTTGCAGCGCGAACGTTTCCCGCGCGGTTGGTCTATCGTTGCCCAAATTGTCGCGAGGAATTTCCGCGGGTGCGGCGCATCGGTCGGGCGGTCGCCTGTCTCGCCTGCTGCCGAAAGTATAATGGCGGCAACTTCGATGCGCGCTTTCGATTGCGATTGGTGAGGTAGGGCGGGCGCGCCGGCCGGACGCCGCAGCGCGGCGTCCCTACCATTGTTAACTCTCGCTCGGGCTCCCCTCGCCTTTCGTCGCTTTCTCCCCGCGCAATTTCGCCTGGATAAACATGTCAATATCGCCGTCCATCACACCTTGCACATTGCTGGTTTCCGCGCCGGTGCGGTGATCTTTCACCATTTGATATGGTTGAAAAACGTAGGAGCGAATTTGGTTTCCCCACGCGATCTCGCCTTTTTCCCCGTATTGCCGCTCCACGTCAGCGCGTTTCTTGTCTTCTTCGACTTGATAAAGTTTGGCCTTAAGCATTTTCATCGCGAGCTCGCGATTGCGCCCCTGGCTGCGCTCGGCCTGGCAGGCGACCACGATTCCGCTTGGCTTATGCAGGATGCGCACCGCAGTTTCTACCTTGTTGACGTTTTGCCCGCCTTTGCCGCCACTTCGAAACGTGTCGATCTCCAGGTCGGCGGGATTGACTTCAATCGGAGCGGTGTCAGCAATTTCGGGAACAACATCGACACTGGCGAACGAAGTGTGCCGGCGTTTGTTCGCATCGAACGGCGAAATACGCACCAGCCGGTGCACGCCGCGTTCGGTTTGCAGATGTCCGTAGGCGTACTCGCCAGTCACCAGCAGGGTCACCGATTTGATGCCGACTTCTTCGCCCTGTTGAATGTCCACGGTCTGCGATTTGAAACCGCTTCGCTCGATCCACCGCTGATACATCCGTAACAACATGTCTGCCCAGTCGCACGACTCGGTGCCACCCGCGCCGGAATGGATGGTGAGAAACGCATTAGCACGATCGTTTTCACCGGACAAAAACTGGCGCAGTTCGAACTCATCGAGCTTATGAACGAGACGATCATGCTCAATCGCGACCTCTTTCTCCGCGTGAGCACGAGCGGCGGAATCGCTTTCCTCCACGGCCAATTCCTGCAATGCCCTGAAATCTTCGATCTCGCGCTCCAGCTCCTGAAACGGATTAATCAGCGAGCGTAGTCGCGAAACTTCCTCGACATCGGCCTGAGCGCGCTCGCGATTCGACCAGAAATCGGGCGCAGCCATGCGCCCCTCAATTGCCGCTAGATTTTTCTGGAGCTCTTCGACGTCAAAGAAACCTCCGCAATTCGCGGACGCGCGATTTCAAATCTTCGGCATCTGGAACAGAGATTTCCGTTGGCATAGGAAACGGTAATTGAACTCGCGACGAAGCGCAAAGAATGTAGCGGCGTTTGTGTCAAACGCTTTTGACGCAAAGTTGGAACGCGTTCGTGATTTAAGGTGGAACGCGACCTGCGGGCGCGTTGACTAAATCAGCGGCTCCGCCGCCAGAATTGAGACTGCGCCTTCGGCGAGGAAGCCATCGAGCTCGGAGATCTCGATCCACCAGGATCTAGAGCAGGCGTTCGCCGCGGCGAGCGCCTCTACACCCTATCTGCGAGCAGAATCTCCCGACTTCGGTTTAGCGCGCGCAGTTTCGAGGCGAAAGATTGTTTCGCCTTCCTTCATCAGATCGAGGCGATCGCGCGCGATCGTTTCCAGATACGTCACGTCCGTTTTGAGCAAATTGACCTCACGCGTCTGACGCGCGAGCAAAGTTTGCTGGTCGTTCACCTGTTGTTGCAGGTTGTCGATCTCTGTGCGGCTCTGCACCAGTTTTTTATAAGGCGGAACGAACAAACTCACGATCACGAGCCAGATTGCCATCACCAGGAGAACGAGAAGAATCCGGTTCAGTCGCTGCCAGACGGAAGCTTCGCGACGCGCGCGGAAATCGCCGTAGGGGTGATGCACTCAGCGGAGTGTAGCGCCGTATACGGCTTTGTCACCAAGTTCTTCTTCGATTCGCAACAGCTGATTGTATTTCGCTGTCCGATCGCTGCGCGAAAGCGACCCCGTCTTGATCTGACCGGCATTAGTGCCCACCGCGATGTCGGCGATGCTTGCATCTTCCGTTTCACCGGACCGATGACTAATCACGGTCGTATAACCATTCGTCTTCGCCAGATCGATCGTCGCCAGCGTTTCCGTCAGTGTGCCGATCTGATTCACTTTGATCAAAATGGAATTGGCGACGTGTTCGGCAATTCCGCGGCGGAGAAATTCGACGTTCGTGACAAAGAGATCGTCACCTAACTCCGAGGCAGCAGGGTCGAGCGCGATAAAGATCTGTTCCCCCAGCTTGTAACCGGCCCTCTTGACCGCTGTCGAAATCGACTCCAGAGCGTCCTCGGCGGAATCGAGCTGCGGCGCAAATCCCCCTTCATCGCCGATCGCCGTGGAAAGATGTCGCTCTTTGAGGACCAATTTGAGCGCGTGAAAAACCTCGGCGCCGTAACGCACCGCTTCTGAGAAGCTCGGCGCGCCGCGCGGTACGATCATGAATTCTTGAAAATCGATCGGCGCATCGGAGTGCGCGCCGCCGTTCAAGATGTTCATCATCGGCACTGGCAAGACTCGCGCTTCGGCTCCACCGAGATATCGAAACAGCGGCAGATTTTCAGCAGCCGCGGCTGCATGCGCGACCGCGAGTGAAACTCCGAGCAGCGCGTTTGCGCCGAGGTTCTTTTTATTGGGTGTCCCGTCAAGCTCGATCAATTTATTATCAATCTTCGCCTGGTCGCGTGCATCCCAGCCCTTGAGAGCCGGCGCAATTTTCTTGTTAACGTTGGCAGCAGCTTTCCTTACGCCCTTGCCACCGAATCGGCTGGTATCGCTATCACGCAATTCCCATGCTTCGTGTTCCCCCGTGCTCGCCCCGCTTGGAACGGCTGCTCGTCCCAGCGCCCCGCCTTCAAGGCGCACATCCACTTCAATCGTCGGGTTGCCTCGCGAATCCAGAATTTCCCGCGCATGGATTCGGCTGATGCTGGTGCGTACCATACGACTCCGGACGGACTAGAACAGGTTTGGCGAACCGGCGCAAATTACGTTTCGCAACTTGCGCCAGATATTCGGGTTGGCAATTTTGCGGATGCTCAGATAACCTGACCGCATGATTCGTCTGGCCAAACTAAGTGTGTTTGCATTTTTTGCCGGTGTCTGCGCAGCAGCAAGCGCCGGGGACTCTGGTCATCTTACGGCGGACCAGATGGCAAAGGCCGCCAGAACCGATTCGTTCAGCATCCCCACGCCGGGCGAACTTTTCGCCGCGCTCGGAAAACCGGGAAAAACAAACTGGTCGGGTCAATACCGTGGGCCAATACCAGTGACATACCGCAACCGCGCACAGATCGCGCTGAACCTGGGCGGTTTGATTGCCGATGGGTTTATCGCTGTCGAAGCAAAGGACGGTCAGCAGGTCAAGAACATCGGAGCAGATATCATAAAGCTGGCAAAGGCGCTCGGGGTCAGCGAGAAGCTGCTTGGCCGCGGCAGTAGCATCAACGAATTCGCCGAGCACAATGAGTGGGATACGCTACAAGAAGAACTGGAAGCAACGCAAAACGAGGTAAAGTCCGCAATGCAATCGCACGCCGACCAGGACCTCGTGATTCTGGTGACTCTCGGCGGCTGGATTCGCGGCACCCAGGTCGTTACCGCAGCGATCGTGAAGGACTACAGTGAAAACAACGCAAGAGTCCTGAGGCAACCGGCCCTTGTTCACTTGATGCAGTCAAAAATTAATGAGATCTCGCCAGAGTTGCGCGGAGAACCTCTGGTCAAGGATGTGAGCGAACAGCTTGGCGAAATCGAGAAACTGGTTTCTTTTCCACCTACCAAGGCGCCTACTGTCGATGAAGTGCGAAAAATCAATCAGGCCGTTAGCAAGATGATGACAGAAATAGAGAGCAAAGATCTGCCGAAATGAAACGCTATCTGCCGATTTTTCTGTTGGCTTTTGTATTCGTAGCCGGCGTTCCCGTGCACGCCCAGACAGACGCCGAGGTGGAAGCGCGCAAAGACGCGCTCGACGTTGCAGGAGCATTTTCAAATGACGGATTCAAGATCCGAGACGGGCACTGGTGTGGGGTGGTCAAGCCGCACGACCACTCGCTGGTGGCGGTAAATCTTTACGCAGGAAATCAATATTGGTTCTCTGCAGCCGGCACGGAGCCGGTCAAAAAGATTGCCGTTACCGTCTATGATGAGAGCGGCAAACAGGTGACTACGGAGAACTACGACGAAGGGGCGAAAGCCGCGGCCGGATTTTCACCGGCGAACAGCGGTCAGTACTTTATTTCGGTTGATCTGGTTGAAGGCGAGGAAGGCACTTTTTGTCTCGTCTACTCCTACAAGTGAAACGATGAACCGATACCAGATTCTCGATGCGTAGCGCGGCGCCTGCGCTCCAGCAGGCAGCAAAATTTCACGAGCCAGCGACGATGATTTCGCTCCAGGTTTTCTACGAAGGAAATGTGCAGGGCGTCGGGTTTCGCTGGTCGGTGCGCCATGTCGCCAAGGGCTTCGATGTGACAGGATGGGTCCGTAACCTGCCGGATGGCCGCGTCGAACTCCAGGTTACGGGCGAGGAAAACGAGGTGCGCACGTTCCTCGATCACATCGCGCGAGGCGAACTCCATGCGCTGATTCACAAGCAAACCGAACAGAAATTGGAGAAACCCGTCACTTCGCGCGGCTTTGACATTCGCCATGACTAATCCGGCGGTCGCGGTTCATGGATTAACCAAAATTTTCCCTGTTCCGTTTCATCGACAAAGAATTGTCGCCGTAAAAAACCTCAACCTTCGCATTGAACCGGGCGAGGTGTATGGGCTGCTCGGGCCCAATGGCTCAGGCAAAAGCACCACCCTGAAGATTATTCTCGGCCTGGTATCTCCGACGCACGGCCGCACCGAAATTTTTGGGCGCGACAGCCGTCTGGTGGAGAGCCGGGAAGCGGTCGGTTTTCTTCCGGAGAATCCCTATTTCTATAAATATCTTACAGGCGAGGAAACGTTGCGTTTTTTTGGCCGCTTGTGTGGACTCAGAGGTGGCGCATTGAAAAACCGCATGAACGAATTGCTCGACCTCGTTGGACTAGGGAAAGCGCGCAATCGCCGGTTGGGCACTTATTCGAAAGGAATGCTACAGCGCATTGGTCTCGCGCAGGCGTTGATTCATGATCCCAGGCTGGTGGTGCTGGATGAACCGACCGCTGGCGTCGATCCTGCAGGCTCGCGAGACATTCGCGATTTGATTCTGGATCTGAAGCGCCACGGAATCACGGTGCTGCTTTCGTCGCATCTTCTTGCGCAAGCGCAGGAAATTTGTGATCGCGTTGGCATTCTCGCCGACGGTGTGCTGGTGCGCGAAGGTCATTTGCAGGAATTGATCGCTATAGAAAATCAGACCGAACTTGTCATCACCGATGCCTCTGATGAGCTCATCCACGAAATCGAATCGATCGTTAATCGGTCGAGGGCGAAACTAATCGAGCAGCGCAAATCGACGACAACGCTGGAGAGATTATTTCTCGACGCCACAAAAAAGGACGGCGCTCGACGTCAAATGACAAACGAGTAACGAAGCAGAAATGACCAGCGGCGAAAACGCTTCAACGCTTCCAGAAATGAACGCTTCTACGTACGCGAAGCCATATCGGCCGTTCTCTTTCTCTCGAATTTATGCGATTACCATCAACACCGTTATCGAGCTGACACGACTGAAGGTTTTTTACGTCCTGCTTATCTTCGCACTCGTTTTGATCGGCAGCTCGATTTTCATGGCGCAGTTCTCGTTTCAGCAGGAATTTCAAATCCTGAAGGATGTTTCGCTCGGTGCGATCTCGATTTTTACGTCGCTCCTGGCGATCGTCGCCACTGCACGGCTGCTTCCACAGGACATGGAGGACCGCATACTTTACACTATTCTCGCCAAGCCGGTGCCGCGTTTCGAATACGTGCTGGGAAAGATTGCGGGAGTTCTTCTGTTGCTGGCGATCAGCACTCTGGTGATGGGCGCGGCGTTTCTGCTTGTGCTATTTTTCCGCGAACAAGCTGTCCTGCACGCAACCGCAAGACAGATGTCCGGCGCACCGCCTGATCAGGTCGCTGATGCTCTGCGTGTTGTTCGATCTTCCGCGTTCAACCTCGATATCTTTCCCGGGATGGTGATTATTTATCTTAAGGCGTGCCTGCTCGCGGCGCTCACTCTGTTTGTTTCCACGTTCGCGACCTCAAACATTTTCACCGTTGTGGTCATGGCATTCATTTATTTCATCGGCCATTTGCAGGCCACCGCGCGCGAGTATTGGCTGCAGGAACATGGTAGCGGACTGATTGCTCGCATTTTTTTCGCGGTGGTGACGCTGATCTTTCCCGACCTGCAGGCGTTCAACTTGGTGGATGATATCGTCGCAGGCACCGCCATTTCTCTGGCACTTTTCACTAAAACAGCCGTGCTGGGCGTTTTCTACACCACCATCTACACGCTATTGGCTGCGTTCGTGTTTTACGGGAAAGAATTATGAGCCGGGGTCTTATCGCACTGGCAGTATTGATGGTGGTCGGGGCGGTCAAATTGCCGCTTGAACGCAATTTGGCGGCGCTTCATCGACAGGAACATTTCCTCGGGGTCGAATTCAACCTCGATCTTCGTGAAAAAATCGGGCAACTCGGATTCATGGCTGCGTTGAGCGGATTTCGAGCAATTGTCGCCGACGCTCTGTTTATTCAGGCGTACGCGGCATGGGAAAATACCGAGTGGGGCCGCATGCTGTTGTTGTTCCGGCAAGTCACGACGCTCCAACCACGAGTGATGTTGTTTTGGGACACGGCGGCCTGGCACATGGCTTGGAACGCCAGCGTAGCCGCGATGAACGATCAAAAACAGCCGCGCCTTGCGCTGCGAGTCAAAGCGCAGCGTGAATATTTTGCGCTGGGCAAAGATTTCCTCGAACGCGGAATAAAAAACAATCCCGATCGCCCCGACCTCTATGAAGCGCTGGCGCGGTTGTATAAGGAGAAATACAAAGACCACGAGCGCGCGTCAGAGTATTACGCAAAGGCGTCGGTCCTGCCCGAAGCGCGGACGTTCGACAGGCGTTTCTCTGCCTACGAGCTCTCGTACTGCGAGGGGCGGGAACGTGAGGCGTATGAGCGCTTGCTCAGCCTCTACAACGAAGGGGAGAAGGAGCGGCTGCCTACTTTGATCAAGCGGCTGAAGTTTCTCGAAGAAAAACTTGCAATCCCCCAGGAAGAACGAGTTCCGGACAAGCTAAACAAAATCGTTAAATAGCTATATCGTTGGATCGGTGCATTCTTGGCGGCGACCGAGCGCTTCCATTGTAACGTTGTACCTTTTCAAGTGTTTAATCTGTGTCGTAATGCGTTTTGCAATTTTGAGTGATATTCACGCTAACCTCGAAGCGCTCGAAGCGGTTCTGGCTGACACGCGCGAGCGTAGATGCACGCATTTTGTCTGTTTAGGAGACGTCGTTGGTTATAACGCGAGCCCCGCAGAATGCATTGAACGTGTCCGCGAACTGAATTGTACCGTGGTAAAGGGCAATCACGATGAGGAGGCAACGCTTTCCACCTCCTCGGAACGTTTTAACGAACTAGCCGAGCACGCCATCCAGTGGACTCGCGACAATTTAGCGGATCAGGACAAGCAATGGTTACGCAATTTGCCGTTACAGAAGCGAGTACACGATTTCACAATCGTCCACGCCACGCTCGATACGCCTGGTCAATGGGGCTATGTGTTTAGCAATCTCGACGCGGTTGCGAGTTTCACCTACCAGCGCACCGCGGTCTGTTTTTTCGGCCATACTCATGTGCCCACGGTGTTCGTTCGCGATCAGGGCGTTCGACAGGAAAAGGCCGAGCACATGCGCATCGAGCCGGCCAAAAAGTATTTCATTAACGCAGGTAGCATTGGGCAACCCCGCGACGGAAACTGGCGCGCTGCATATTGCATTTACGACATCGAAAACAATCTGGTCGAATTAGTGCGCGTAAAATATGATGTGGCGGCTGCACAAAAGAAAATTTCTAAAGCTGGTCTGCCGCAGCTCCTCGCCGAGCGGCTTGCAATGGGGCGCTGACACACTTTTGGATCTCGAACAATATCAGGTCGCGACTGAGTCCATCCGTTGCTTCAAAACAAAATCCGCAAGCGGCAAATCCCGCGGGTAAGTGATTTTGAAATTGAAATCACCGTTGACAACGAGGACCACTTTGCGCCCCATGCGCTCGACTGCTGAAACTTCGTCGGTGACGAAAATATTTTCTGCGCAAACAGCTCGATACGCATCTTCGAGCAATTGGCGCTCGAAAATCTGCGGCGTTTGCATCGCGTAAAGTTGATCGCGATCCACTGAACCGCTGACCAGAAGGTCGCTATCTGCCCGTTTCAGTGTGTCGTTAATCGGTTCTGCCAGAGCGGCAGCGCCATGATTTGCGCATTGCTGGAACACGCGTTCGATCTGCTCCGGCGTAATCAGTGGGCGCGCGGCGTCATGGACTGCGACCCAACGTGTAGCTGAGTCCAACTGATCCAGGCCGGCGCGGACGGAATCCTGCCGGTGTTTGCCACCCGGAACGATCGACCGGACCTTCTCGGACCTTCTATCGCGAACAATCGTTTTGATTTCATTTTGTCGATCTTCCCGGGCGACGACAATAATTTCGTTCACGGAGTTGGCCCGCTGAAATGCGCTTATCGTGTGCGCGATGACTGGTTTGCCGGCAATCGCTGTAAACAATTTATCGAAACCCATGCGGCGGCTGTCGCCGGCGGCAACAATGATTGCTGTGAGCATAGGTAAAACCGCCAAAAGGATTACAATGTTACAAGGGTTGGCAGCCTGAAGAAGTTTCGCTTTGACTCTGTAACCCTTATAACTTTTTTAACCGCTCAACTGTTTTTGCACCTCCGCGCTTAGGCTCTTGCCGTCCACGCGACCAGCGACTTTCGCCTGCAACGCCTTCATTACTGCACCCATTTGCGCTTTCGATGTGGCGCCGACTTCGGCGATCGTTTCGCGCACGACTTTTTCCAGTTCATCCGCATTCATCTGCTGTGGCAAATATGCGTTCAGGATCGACAACTCTTCTCTTTCCTTTTCGGCAAGTTCCGCGCGGCCGCCTTTTTCAAAGCTCTCGATTGAATCCTGGCGTTGCTTCGCCTGCTTGCGGATGACCTGAGCGGCCTCCGCATCATTCAGTTCCGCTTCGGCGCCTGATTTTGCAATCGCTGCGTATTTGAAAGCCGATTTTAACATGCGCAGCACACCCAGCCTTGTGGTGTCTTTGGCACGCATCGCCTCTTTCAGATCCGAATCGACGCGTTCAATAACAGTCATGTGCCAAAGTTACGTCGCGAAGGATAATTGTCGATCTGTACCCACGGCTCTGTGAGCCCTCCGCTTCCACATTCCAGGACTTTCGTTCTGACGACCCACAGGGTGGTGGCTACAACGCCTCAGCACATTTGCGAACCGATTCGGCGTCACTCACGGAAATCACATCCAACTCTTTGCGAGTACGCCGTAACAAACCAGCCAGCACGCCGCCCGGGCCCAGTTCAATAAAAAAATCGCAGCCAAGTTTGACCAGCCGCTCCACGCAGTCCAGCCAGCGCACCGTGCCCGTGACCTGGTCCTGTAATGTGCGGCGAATTTCAATCGGCGTTGTCACTTCCATGCCGGTCACGTTGCTGATTACCGGAAACCGCGGCGTTTGCATTGGAAGATTTGCAAGCACGGCGCCAAGTTTTTCGTACGCGCTGTCCATCAAACGTGAGTGATATGCGCCCGCGACGTTTAACATGGTCGCCCGGCGAATTCCGTACTCTTTCGCCACGCCGACGGCCGCCTCGACCTTCGTCAGTTCACCCGAAATGACGATCTGGCCAGGCGCATTGATATTGGCAATATCGACATCTTCGTCGGCGGCAAGCCGGCGTACATCGTTTTCCGCGCCGCCAATCAACGCTGCCATGCCGCCCAGCGTGGCTGCGCACGCTTCATCCATAAATTCGCCGCGCCGCTGCACAAGCTTCAGGCCTGTCGCAAAATCGAATGTCCCTGCAGCCGCGTGTGCGGTGATTTCTCCAAGCGAGAGACCAGCCGCGCCAGCGATGGGAATTTCACCCGCGAGATTGCGCAAGATTTCCAGCGCCGCCAGCGAGTGAACATAAAGCGCCGGCTGACAATTGCTCGTCTTGGTCAGCTCCTCGGCTGGACCGTTCCATGCGATTTCGCTCAACTTTCGACCGGGAATTTCGTCGGCTGCGATGAACAAATCCGCTGCTACGGGAAATTGTTCGGCGAGATCGCGTCCCATTCCGACGTATTGCGCGCCCTGGCCGGCGAAAAGTAGTGCGACTCTTTTCGACATGATGCTCTAGTTAATCGCGTTCCATCACCAGCGCGAGCGGGATTGTTCGTCCGGACAATGCAGCCATCGAAATTGCTTGCGCGCGGTGGTTCACTTGCGAGCGTAAACCTTTTAACGTTATAACCCTTTCAACTTTCTAACTTTTTTCCCATGCCGTTCACGGTCCGTGAAATTGAATCGCCTGATCCGGTGACGCGAGTAGCCGCAGCCGATGCGGCGCTGCGACAGCCTGATGATGGTGACATTGGCGAGAAGATGGTCCTTAACATGGGGCCGTCGCATCCAGCCACGCACGGGGTGTTGCGACTAGTGCTCGAACTCGACGGCGAGATCATTACGAAAGCCACGCCGGACATCGGGTTTCTACATCGTGGCGACGAGAAAATCGCCGAGAACATGCAGTACAATCAGTTTGTCCCTTACACCGACCGGCTCGATTACCTCGCGCCGCTTTCAAACAACGTGGCCTATGCCCTGGCAGTTGAAAAACTGATGGGCTGGGAAGTTCCGCCGCGCGGAAAAGCCATCCGCACCATTTGCTGTGAAACGTCGCGAATCTCCTCGCATCTGATGGGTCTGGGCGCGATGGCACTCGATCTCGGCGCGATGACGGTGTTCCTCTATACATTCACCGAGCGCGAAAAACTTTATGACCTCTTCGAATTGCTTACGGGCGCCCGCTTCACCACGTCGTACACGCGCGTGGGTGGAGAAATCCGCGATCTGCCGGAGCGCTTCATTCCACAACTGAAAGCTTTCCTAGACAGTTTTGAGCCGAGTTTGAACGAGTGCGACCGGTTGCTGACCCGGAACAAAATTTTTGTCGATCGAACCAGAGAGGTCGGCGTCATACCGAAAGATCAAGCAATAGCGTACGCTATTTCGGGGCCTAACCTTCGCGGGAGCGGGATCGACCACGATTTGCGACGCAAACAACCGTACCTCGATTACAACAATTACGACTTCGACGTGGTGATCGGCAGCGCGGGCGATTGTTACGATCGTTACCTGGTGCGGATCGAGGAAATGCGGCAAAGCGTGCGGATCCTGCGGCAGGCGATCGATAAACTTCCCGGTGGCCCAATCAACGTCGCAGACTGGAAAAATATGAATCCTCCCAAATCGCGCGTCATGACAAAGATGGAGGAATTGATCCATCATTTCATCGTGGTGACCGAAGGGCTCGATGCGCCACCCGGCGAAGTTTATTTCGCAGCCGAAAATCCCAAAGGCGAGCTTGGCTTCTACATTAACAGCAGAGGGGGCGGTGTACCGTATCGGCTGAAAATTCGCGCGCCATCGTTTGTGAACCTGAGTATTCTGCCAGAGCTGCTACCCGGCTGCATGGTAAGCGACGTGCCGGCGGTGCTGGGCAGTCTGGACTTCGTCATGGGGGAATGCGACAGATGATGATAATGGCAAGGCACGAATGGCGAATGTCGAAATGATCGAGATGGCATACACCGAAAATACGAACGAACGAACGAACGGAGCTTCACCATTGGGGTTTCGTCATTCCTTCGGCATTCGTCATTTGTCATTCGTCATTTCTTCCGCTGCGCGTCTCATGCTTGTCCTTTTGATCGCACTCTGCGTCTCTTGCAGTAGCAAACGCATCACAAAAGAGAATGTCGATCAGGTAACGGAAGGAATGTCGAAAAAGCAGGTAGAATCGATTCTGGGGCCGCCCACTTCGCTTGATAATAAGGATTTCGTGATCATGAAAAAGACAACTTACATTTACCGGCAGGGTAAAGACACGATCACAATCGTTTTCAAGGATGACAAAGTGCAGTCAAAAGACAGCACGTTGTCCGATTAATCTGTAGCGGATTACACCCGTGACAGACTCGACGAGCATACGCATTCCCGCCGAGCTGGAGCGGAAAATGGATGAGGCGATCGCGCGCTATCCGGGCGATCACCGCAGAAGCGCAACCATGCCGCTGCTGCACTTGTGGCAGGAACACTTCGGGTTCATCAGCGACGAGGCCATGCTATGGGTCGCGCAGAAACTCGGGTTGCAACCGATCGACATTCTCGAGGTCGTCACCTTTTATCCGATGTTTCGACAGCAGCCGGCGGGCAAAACACACATCCGCGTCTGCCGCACGCTTAGTTGCGCGATGGCCGGCAGCTTCGAGCTAATGAAAAACGTGTGCGCGAAGCTTGGAATCCAACGCCAAGCCGATGGCGAGGGAATGTCCGCACACCGGACGGATTCGTCCTGCGGCGAACATGATCCCATCGCCGTCAGCGCCGATGGAAAATACAGCGTTGAGTTTGTAGAATGCCTGGCAAGCTGCGGCACCGCGCCAGTGTGCATGATTGGCGAAGCGCTGCACGAAAAGGTCGATCCGAATTCCATCATCAATCTTATCGAGAATCGTGAATCGAAAATCGTGAATCGGCCCGAGCCGCATCCGCTCGAACATCGGCTGATTTTCAAAAACATCGGACGCCCCCACTGGACGACTGATATCGACTGTTATCTTCGCGATGGGGGTTACGAACAATTAAAGCAAGCCCTGACAATGTCGCGCGACGACATCGTCAATAAAGTTAAAAACTCCGGGCTGCGCGGCCGCGGTGGAGCAGGGTTTTCCTGCGGACTGAAATGGAGCTTTATCAAACCGGACGAAAAGCGGCCGGTGTATTTGATTTGCAACGCCGATGAATCCGAGCCGGGCACGTTCAAGGACCGCTACATCATCCACGAAGATCCGCATCAACTGCTCGAGGGAATTCTGATTTCATGTTACGCGCTCAACGCGCGCACCGCTTACATCTACATCCGGGGCGAATTCCCTGAGGGCGCGAAAATTCTCGAGCGCGCAATCGAAGAAGCCCGAACGCACAATTTTCTAGGAAAGAATATCCTCGGCTCAGGGTTCGACGCAGAAGTTTACGTTCATCGCGGCGCGGGCGCTTACATTTGCGGAGAAGAAACTGGACTTATCGAATCGCTCGAGGGCAAGCGCGGTTATCCGCGAATCAAGCCACCGTACTTTCCGGCTGTGCTTGGCCTCTACATGTGTCCAACCATCGTCAATAATGTGGAAACGCTCTGCCATGTAAAACACATCATTGCCATGGGAGGCGTCGAGTATGCGCGCCTCGGCCGGCCCAACAATACAGGCACGCGAATTGTGAGTGTGAGCGGGGACGTGCAGCGGCCAGGCTATTTCGAAATTGAAGTCGGTGCGGTGACGATGGGCCAGTTGATCTACGAAATGGCTGGCGGGTTAAAGCCGGGTCGAAAGTTAAAGGCAGTTATTCCCGGCGGAAGTTCTGCAAAAGTTTTGCGCGCCGATGAGCGATTCAAGCTGAAGCAGCGACAAGCCGATGGATCGACGATCGAACGAGAAATGTCGATTGATGAGATCCCGATGGATTTCGACTCACTGGCCGCGGCGGGTTCCATGGCCGGGTCAGGCGGCGTGATCGTTCTGGATGATTCCCGCGACGTGGTCTGGGTACTGAACAACATCAATGAGTTTTACGCGCACGAGAGCTGCGGCCAATGCACGCCCTGCCGGGAAGGCTCTCTTTGGATGAAGAAAATCACCGACCGCATGTTGGCTGGCGGCGGAGTCGTGGAAGACCCGAACACGCTTAAGACCATTGGCGACAACATCGCGGGCCGCACCATTTGCGCGTTTGGCGAAGCTTGCGCGTGGCCGACCCAAAGCTTTGTGGAAAAATTTCGGGAGGAATTTGCGGCCCGCGCACAGAAACCAGTCCCACCGCCACTTCCCCCTGAATACACCGCGGAAGAGCTAATTCAGGAAGAGTCGATTCCCACCGTTCCGTTGGCACGCGATCCCGGCTGGGAAAAAGCCGGAGCCGCCGGCACAATCTAAAAGCTATGAATCAGGAAAGCAGGAAAGCAGGAAAAACTCTAAGGGAGTCGAAGCTGACCGAGCAAATTATTGCTTCTGCCATCCGCGTGCACTGCGCGCTGGGTCCTGGGTTTCTGGAATCAGTCTACGAGGAAGCGCTGGCTGTTGAATTTGCGCTTAGCGGAATCCAATTCATCCGACAACACCCAGTGCCACTCTTCTATCGCGATCACCAAATCGGCGAACATCGTTTGGATTTCCTGATTGAAGGCAAGATCGTCGTTGAGCTGAAAGCGATTAGCCAATTGGAGGATATTCATTTCGCTATTGGTCGCAGTTATCTCAAAGCCACAGGGCTTGACGATGGTTTGCTATTTAACTTTGCGACCGCGCCGTTAACCATAAAGCGTTTCTGCCGCGAACTTCCGACGCTGCGCGAAAAGGTAGACCCTGTTCTGTAATTCCAATGTTTCCTCTTTTCCTGCTTTCCTGATTCACTGATGCCTTCCGAATCTTCAATTCCATTATTCAACGTCCAGATTGATGGAGTGTGGCATCAGTTTCCCAAAGGGACGCGTGTAATCGAGGCGTGCGAAGGCGCTGGCAGCTATGTGCCGCGTTATTGTTACCATAAGCATCTCAGCTCGCCCGGTAATTGCCGGATGTGTTTGATCGAAATGGGATTCCCAAGGCTGGGCCCGGATCGCAAACCTGAATTGGGCGCGGACGGCAACCCGATCATCAATTGGATGCCGCGCCCGCAAATTTCCTGCGCTCAGGATGTATCGGAAGGAATGGCTGTTCGCACCAACTCGCCACTGGTGAAGGAATGTCAGCGCGGCGTGATGGAATTTCTCCTCATCAATCATCCGCTCGACTGCCCGATTTGCGATCAGGCTGGCGAATGCCGTTTACAGGAATTCAGCGTCGATTTCGGCAACTCGAAATCGCGTTTCCTTGAGCACAAGGTTAAGAAACCGAAAAATGTGCAGATCGGTCCGCGGGTGACTCTGGATGACGAACGCTGCATCCTTTGCTCGCGTTGCATCCGTTTTTGCCAGGAAATCGCACACGACGACGTACTCGGCTTCGTTGACCGCGGCAGCTATACGCTGCTAACGGCGCATCCGGGGAAGCAGCTGGAAAATAATTATTCTCTCAACACCGTCGACATCTGCCCCGTTGGCGCGCTCACGTCGACGGATTTTCGTTTCAAAATGCGCGTCTGGTTCCTGAAAGAAACCAAGAGTATCTGCACAAGTTGCGCTACCGGCTGTAACACCATCATCGGCAGTCGCGAGGACGTGATCTATCGGCAAACACCGCGAGAGAACGATCACGTCAATTGCTCCTGGATGTGCGATTATGGCCGGCTCAACTTCAAATTTCTCGAGGCTCAAGACCGTTTGCTCGAGCCGCAGATTCGTTCCGGGGGAAGACTGGTCGCTGTCGATTGGCCAATGGCGATCGAGCAGGCCGCGCTTCAATTAAGACAGTTTTCCGGTGCTGAAATTGCCATCATCGCGTCCGGTCGCATGACGAACGAGGAGCTGTGGCTGACATTGCAATTGGCGAAGTCGTTAGGCGTGGAGATGATCGACATCGTCCCGCGACGCGGCCCCGGTGATGACATTCTGCTGAGCAAAGATCGAAATCCGAACACCAACGGCGCACGACTCATTCTTCGATCCACATCTGAACCGGGCGCAAAGCTGCTGGCGATTGCTGACGCGGTGAGATCCGGCCAAATCAAGGCGCTCGCAATCTTTAAAGAAAACACGATGCATTTGGGGATACCTGTCGAGCAACTCGCGCAGCTCCCGGTATTCATTGCGATGAACATTCTACCGAACGAAGCGACCGAGAAAGCGACTGTGGTTCTGCCCGCGTGTGGTTTTGCCGAAAAACGCGGCTCGATGGTCAACGGCAAAGGTCGATTGCAACGATTGAATCGCGCCGTGCGGCCGCCCGGAAACGCGCGCGATGATTGGGAAATTTTGCGTGATCTGCTCCAGGCAATTGGCGGAGGCGACTCGGTTTCGTCGATAGACGACGTATTTCGCCGGATCAGCGAAACAATCCCGCAGTTCGCCGGGCAAAGTCTGAACAAGATCGGCGATCTCGGCGCGCATATTCTGCAAATGGAAGAACTACCACCGATGCATCCGACCGACGAACAGGCAATCGAGCAAGCGATCGCGATCCAGAACGCGCGCCGCGCGGAGCGCTCACACTGAGATGGATTTTTCTTTCGCAATTACGTCACTCCTAAAAATCGTCGGCATATTGGTTGTGATTCTGACGATGGTTTCCTACGCGGTGTATGCCGAGCGACGAGTGAGCGCGTTTATCCAGGACCGCCTGGGACCGAATCGCGTGGGACCAGCCGGTCTGTTCCAGCCCATCGCGGACATGTTCAAGTTGCTGCTGAAGGAAGATTTCACGCCACGAGCAGCGAATACGTTTTATTATTGGCTCGCTCCCTGCCTGGCCGTGATGCCGGCCATCATCACGATCGCGGTGGTCCCGTTTGGCAGCACGCTCTTCGGTGTTCCGATGGTGATCGCGGATGTGAATGTCGGGATCCTCTTTGTCTTCGCCATCGCATCGCTGGGTGTATACGGAATCGTCATTGGCGGGTGGGCATCAAATTCCAAATATCCGTTCCTGGGAGGAATTCGTTCCAGCGCCCAAATGCTTTCCTACGAACTTTCACTCGGGCTGGCGGTCATCCCGGTTTTCCTCTTGGTTGGAAATTTACGCCTGACCAGCGTGGTGAGTTACCAGATCGAGCACGGCTGGTTCATCGCCCCGTTCGTCGGCGATTGGACGAACCCGTGGAAATGGCTGCTCACTGTTCCCATGATCATTTCGTTCCTCGTATTCATGATCGCAATGTTTGCAGAGACAAACCGGCTGCCCTTTGATCTGCCGGAAGCGGAACAGGAGTTGGCCGGCGGTTACAACACCGAATACAGCTCCATGAAGTTCGCCTTATATTTTCTCGGCGAATACGCCTCGATGATCACCGGTTCGGCCGTTATCGTCCCTTTGTTTTTCGGAGGCTGGCATTTTCCAGGTATTCCCGACGGCTCTCACGGCTGGATCTTCGGCTTGATCAATATCGCAGTCTTCTTCGCGAAGGTTTCCATCATGATTTTGATT
>WNGC01000578.1_pt1 | contig 21440 bp, 18 predicted proteins | sample 5400051 | NCBI WGS metagenome assembly WNGC01 (sample SAMN13153368, study PRJNA577476) | soil metagenome | isolation source: 20 cm soil or saprolite under grassland replicate 2 | place: USA:California | collected 2016-06-15
GACACCGATCACGGTCCGTGGAGGAGATCTCCTGCTTGCGCTAGATGGCGGCGGGACGTCGGACCATCCTTTATACCTCGGCAACCTTGTCTGGCAGACCATGCAGTTCACGTCGAAGCCCTACGTACCCCTGCAGGTGGGTCTATCGGCGAAATTCACACTGCGGCGCGATGGCTTTACGCTGGAACAAGGTGCGCTCAGCGCGGGGCACTCGCATCTGGATGCACAAGTGGAAATGAATAACTTCTCGAATCCGCGGTGGAGTTTCCGGTACCGCGGCTGGGTCGATCTGCTGGATTTCAGGGAAACCCTGCGCGAACCCACGGTGCCGACGGGGCGGGTCGATGTACGCGGAGAAGGGCAGTTCGCCAGCGGCCAGTACAAGGGGAGCGGGAGTTATTCCGGACAGAATATCGCTCTACCGTATTTGGTCTTTCATGCGACTGGCCTCACTAGCCGCGGCAGCTATCAAATCGACAACCGTGGCCTCGAGGTGCCGGATTTTTTTGCCGGCGCTTTCGGCGGGAGGGTAACCGGGCGCGTGACGATGCGTTTCGACGGGCTGCAATTCAGGGCGGATACTCATGTGCAAGATGTGAAGCTTGCGGCTGTTCTGCCGGCTATCGAGCATCGCAACTTCCCGATCGACGAACTGCACTGGGACGCGCGGATGACCGCGGACACGATGGAAACCTGGAGCGGCCCCTTCCAGCACTTCGAAATCTCCGCGAAGACCGTGTGGGAGACTCCCGAAAAGTTAGCGGAACACCATCGACCGGTGAGCGCTGCCTGGAAGTTCCGCTATCGCTACGATCCCAACATCCTGACAATCGATTCAGGTGAATTTGAAACGCCGTCGTCGCGTGGAAGTATCGACGGCATTCTTGCTTCGCGCAACACCGCACTGAACGTGCGATTCGAAACGGGAGCGATAGAAACCTACCAGGATTTCATTAATGCCCTTCGAGGCGCTGGGCCTCGTTCTTCCGAGGCAGCAAAACCAATCTCGGGCAGCGCACGATGGGATGGCAAAATCGTCGGAGCCTCCGGCGGTTCTGTATTTCAAGGCCACCTACGCGGAGAGCGTGTGCGCTACGACGGCGTCTTCCTGGACTTTCTCGACGGCGATCTCGCTTACTCACCATTGGAATTCACTTTGATGCGCGGGCACGCCCGGCGCGGCGAGATGGAAACGGATATTGAGACCAATCTTTCCCTCACCAACTGGAGTTTTCTGCCAGAGAATAACTGGACAGCTGAAGTCGATTTCGAAAAAGTTCCGGTCGAAAGCATCGAGCAGCTGCTGGGGTTGACGTATCCGGTGAATGGATCGTTGACGGGTCAGTTTCACGGGCGAGGCACTCGGAAAGAACCCCGCATTACAGGTCTGTTCGATCTCGCCGATGGCAACATGTATGGACTTTCCTTCCATCGTCTCCGAGGACAATTGGACGTCTCGCCGGATGAGGCACGCATCGCGGACGCGGAGCTGCGGTTCTTCCCGCCAGGAAAAGAAAATGGGCGAGGTGCGGGAATTATCACCGGTTCGGCTGGTTACCGCTACCAGGATCGGACGATTTCCGCTGATCTCGTGGGCGCGGCGTTGCCGCTGGAAAATTTTGAAAAATTACAGTCGACGCGCTTGCCTGTGGGCGGGCAGGTGAGTTTCCGGCTGAAGGCCAATGGCTCGGTGAGAACGCCGCTCGGCGAGGGGACATTTCGAGTCGTGGACCTCCGGATTGGCCAGGTGATTGTCGGCAGTTTCGACGGCAAACTGACGTCAGACGGCCTCACGGCACACCTGGAATTGAGCTCCGCCATGACCACGGGTGAGGTTTCGGGGGGCTATACGCTCGGACTTGCCGATCCTTACGTGCTAAGTGGAACAGTTTCGATCAAGAACATTGACCTGGACCCCTTCCTGCTCGCCGCTTTGCATCTGAAAGAATTCAGCGGCCATGCAAATGCAGATGGTGACATTTCGCTAAACGGTTCGCTGAAGCAGCCGCAGAGCATCCTCGTGGATGCGAATTTCTCGCGCCTGGCAATGAATTACGCCAACGTGCGGCTGGAAAATACCGGACCGGTTCATTTCCGTTCGACGAAAGACAGCCTGGAGATCGACCCGGTGACGCTGCGGGGAGTGGACACCAATCTGCAAATTGCGGGTTCGGTGCAATTTGCCGGGCGCCGCGCCGTGGGACTGCGCCTAAATGGCGCTATGGACCTGCGGCTCATTAGCGGTTTTGTGCCGAATCTCGACGCACGAGGTCCCGCGCAAATCAACGCTTCGTTTGAAGGGACGCTGGAACGGCCGCGCATCACGGGCCGCGTGCACATCGAAAACGCTTCCGCCCGCGCCGCGGATTTCCCCACCGGGCTCAGCGCGATCAAGGGCGACGTGGTATTCGATGCGACACGGCTGTACTTCGAAGATATGAGCTCGGAATCCGGGGGAGGCACGCTGCATCTTTCGGGGAACGTGAATTACGCGGAGAGTCCGCTTCGCTACGACGTCAGCGTTCGTACCGATCGCGTGCGGATTCGCTACCCGGAGGGCATGAGTTGGCTCGTCGGAGGCTCGCTCCGGCTGACCGGGACGACGGCAGCCGGGGTGCTCTCCGGGAAGGTGACGATCGAGCGCGTCACTCTCACACAGGGCCTGCAAGTTGCGGGCATGCTGGTTTCGGCGAAGGAAGGCATTGGCAGCCCCACTACCAGTTCATCGTACCTGCGCAACTTGCAATTCGACGTCGAAGCCGTCTCGGCACCCGATGCGCGCATGGAATGGCCTGGCGCGGAGCTGCAAGCCGATGCGAGTCTTCGCGTGCGGGGAACCTGGGAGCACCCCATTCTCCTGGGGCATATCCATCTCCTGTCCGGTGATTTGTATTTCGCGGGCAACCGTTACCGTGTTACGCGCGGAGACTTGAACTTTGCCAATCCCTTCCGTCTTGATCCGGTTTTGAATGTGGAAGCAACAACGACGATTCAGCAATATGAGATCACGCTGAATTTCAATGGTCCGGCCAGCAAGCTCACGCTGGCGTATCGCTCCGATCCGCCCCTTCCCGCGAACGACATCATCACATTGCTTGCTCTGGGGCAGACCAGCTCTGAGGGGACCGCGCGGAGTGGCGGTACGTCACAGAGCGGAACAGCGGGTGCTTCTGCAATTCTCTCGGAAGCAATTTCCAGCCAACTAGGCGGGCGCCTGGAGCGCCTGTTTGGGATAACGCGCTTCCGTGTGGATCCCGGACTTTCGGGGGTAGGTTCAACTGGCTCGCAACAAAACGCGGGGTCGCGCGTGACCGTCGAGCAACAGATTACGCGAAATCTCACGATCACTTATGTTTCGAACGTGAGCTCGACCCAGCAGCAGGTCATTCAAGTGGAATACAACGTGGACCGAAACGTCTCCATTGTCGGATTGCGCGATCAGAACGGAACGTTTGGAATCGACATAAAGATCAAAAAGCGTTTTCCTTGAGCCGAAATCTATCGTGTGGGAAATTCCCTCAGATAGGAAGTGGACTGGACTCCCAGCTCAGGGCTGGGAAGTGCCCTGGGCCTGCGCTTGCTGCTTTGGCTGGACCTGGGGCCCGGCATGCGGCTTCGTGAGCCGGGCTTGCGCACCGACCCCGGGGTACTGTTTACGCAAATCCTGCATTACGTCGCGCGCCACGCGCACACTGATCGCGTGACCCGCGGTATTGGACTCCGCGGAAACTTTCGGCATTTCCGCCGCGTATTTCTGGCCTAGCGGTGAGCCGTAGAACTGCAGCAAACCTTTGATTTCATCTTCGGTGAAATGCTTGTCGTAGATGGTTACGAGTCCATCGGTCATGTCATCGGGATTGAACTTCTTCTGATAGCCATCCATGAAGGCGTTGATGAAGGCTTGGCCGCGGTCATTATCGGGCACGGTGGCTAGCAGGCTATCACGATACTGTTCGGTGCTTTTGGTTGTGGCCTCTTGCAAGGCATCCCGCACGCCCAGCAATTCCATCAGGGAGCGAATGTCGGCATCCCTTGCCGGATCCAGGGGTTTCGCCGGCGTCCGTGCTCCATTGTCCTGTAAAGCCGTGGCGCTTTGCGGCGCCGCTTGCACAGGGTTCTGCGATGCTCCCTGAATCACCAGGAAGAAGGTGCCAACGTAAATAATGAACAATGCAAGGACCGCTTTCATGACTGCCTCCGTGGCGGATTCGCTCGTGTTCGCGCCACACATACGATTTTAGGAAGAGCCGAGCAACAGCGCGACTGTTTCGGGGGACAGTCGTGCCGCGTTGTTCACCGGCCCAACGTTCAGGTCCAGGAACGGGAAAGGAATTTCTGCTAGGATGCCTCGCCATGAGCAGGACGGAAATTCAGGGCGGCGCATCCACGGGATCGCCCGATCCCGCGGCGATTGTTGAACGTGAGGGCGGCCTCCATCAAGATCTCTCGCCTCGCCAGGTCGCCATGATCGGGCTGGGCAGCACCATCGGAACAGGTTTGTTTCTCGGCAGTGCCATTTCTGTGAAGCTTGCGGGTCCGGCCGTGATTCTCAGCTTTCTGGGAGGATCACTGATTGCGCTCACGGTGATGTGGGCGCTGGCGGAAATGACCGCGGAGCATCCGGCTGCAGGCTCCTTCGGTCTGCATGCGGAGATCTATCTTCATCCCTGGGCGGGCTTTGCCGTCCGCTACACGTATTGGCTGTGCCTGGTGGTAGTCGTTGGCAGCGAGGTGGTGGCTGCGGCTATCTACTGCAAACTCTGGTTTCCTGGCGTTCCGTCGTGGATCTGGGTGGCGGCCTTTTCCGCTGCCATCGTTTACGTCAACACCATCAGCGTAAAAAGCTTTGGGCGATTCGAATACGGGTTCGCGATGATCAAGGTGCTGACCATCGCGGTTTTCCTGGTCCTAGGGACAGCGCTTCTGCTTGGTATCGGATTCCCGCGTATCGGGGCCGTCAACTACACCGGACAGGGCGGTTTTTTTCCTAACGGCACGACGGGCGTGCTCCTCGGAATCACTATGGCTGTCTTTAGTTTTCTTGGGATCGAGATTGTAGCTGCGACCGCTGGGGAAGCGGCAGAGCCGCGAATCGCCGTGCCGAAGGCACTTCGCCGCACGCTTTTCTTTCTCGTGCTCTTCTATCTCGGGGGACTGACGCTAGTGGTCGGACTCGTGCCATGGAATCAGATCGGCCTTGGGGAGAGTCCGTTTGTTCGCGTATTCCAAACCGCGGGCATTCCCGCCGCGGGACATGTGATGAATTTCGTCGTGCTGACGGCGGCGCTTTCGAGCGCGATGTGCAATCTCTACTTCACAGCCAGATTGCTCTTCTCCCTGGCGCGCGGCGGCTATGCGCCCGCGGCGCTCGGCCGCTTGAGCAAGCGCGGCATGCCTGTTCCTGCAGTGCTTGCTTCGAGCGCGGGAATGGTCGCCGCCATGATTCTCTCCCATTATTACCGCGGGAATGGTCGCCCCGAAGATTCGGCTTTTGTATTCATGATTGGCCTAGCGTTTTTCGGCGGGCCTTTCATCTGGATCATGATTCTGATCACGCATCTGGCGTTCCGGCGAGCCAATGCTCGCGCGGGAAGACCGATATTGCGCTTCGCGCCCCCCGGTCCGTGGAGCTCGCTGTTTGGCCTTGCCGCCCTTCTCGGGGTTCTCCTCTCTACCTGGTGGGTTCCCCGCTTTCGTGTAACGCTTCGGGCCGGCCCTCCCTGGCTGGCCTTCCTAACGCTGTGCTACCTTGTGTGGAGAAAGACCCGCTCCCGAAGATCTGGGAGTGGAAGGTCGCTCGATGGATGAACTTCTGAAGTGGCGCGGGGAATTTCCGATCCTGGATCGCACTACTTACATGATCAGCAATTCGCTGGGCGCGATGCCGCGTGGCGTGTACCAGGGGTTGCGCGCGTATGCGGATTCCTGGGCGGAACGCGGAGTTCGCGCATGGGAGGAGGGCTGGTGGGAGATGGCCGTAGGCGTGGGCGAGCAGATCGCGCCGCTCATCGGAGCGGGCCCGGGCGAGATTTCACTCCACCAGAATGTGACGCTCACCCAGGCCGTGATTTCGTCTTGCTTTGACTTTCGCGGCCCGCGCAACAAAGTTGTCATGGTGGAGCTGGAGTTTCCTTCGATTCAGTACTTCTACCACGAGCAACGCCGGCTCGGCGCCCGTGTCGAAGTCGTGCCGACTCCGGACCACATTCGCATTGATCTGGACAAGCTGCTCGCGGCTATCGATGAAACCACGCTTCTTGTGCCGATTTCGCAGGTTCTTTTCCGGAGTTCCTGCATCGTTGACGCGCGTGCCATTATTGAGCGGGCCCACCGCGTCGGCGCGTACGTGATTCTCGATATTTTTCAGGCCGCGGGATCAATCCCCATCGACGTGCGCGGCCTGGGCGTTGATTTTGCGGTAGGGGGCGTCCTCAAATGGCTCTGCGGGGGACCTGGTGTCGCCTACCTTTACGTCCGTGAAGATCTCCGCGGCAAGCTGCGCCCTGCGCTCACGGGGTGGATCGCGCACCGTCGCCCATTTGCTTTCGAAACCGGGGCCATCGATCTTCGCGACGACTCCTTCCGCTATCTGAACGGTACTCCGCACATTCCTGCACTCTATGCGTGCCAGCCCGGACTGGACATCCTCAACAAAGCCGGCATCGGGGCCATCCGCAAGAAATCCATGTGCATGACCGTGCGCCTCATCGAAGGCGCTCGTTCTCGCGGCTGGCACGTGAACACACCGGAAAAGCCAGCGGAGCGTGCGGGGACGGTTTCGGTCGAATGCCCGCATGCCTACGGGGTTTGCCGGGAACTCCTCGCCCGGGACATTATCGTCGACTACCGTCCCAAAGCCGGTGTGCGAGTCTCGCCACACTTCTACAATCGCGAGGATGAATGTGACTTTACCCTCGCGCAAATGGACGAGATCCTGAAAACAGGCGCGTGGGAAAAACATGGGGCGGCGGTTAGGCATGCTTGAGAACAAAGACTACGCACCACAGTGTGCGGAAATGATCGAAAAGCAGTTGCGCCGTCGCGGCATTAGTGATGAGGCCGTTCTTGCGGCGATGATAGCAGTGCCGCGGCACGAATTTGTGCCAAGGGAGCTTCGTTCGCGCGCGTATGAGGACGTGCCGTTGCCCATCGGCGGGGGTCAAACCATTTCGCAACCCTACATTGTAGCCGCCATGACCGCGGCATTGCATTTGCAGCCAGGCGACCGGGTTCTGGAAATTGGCACGGGCTGTGGCTATCAGGCTGCCGTGCTGTCACGTTTGGCCAAGGGAGTTTTCACTATCGAGCGGCGGCCGGAGCTTGCTTCCGCTGCTTCCGCCACGCTTGCCCGGCTCGGCTACCTCAACGCGCATGTTCACTGCGGCGACGGCACGCTCGGCCTGCCGGAGCTCGCTCCTTTCAACGCCATCCTCGTTGCCGCCGCCGCCCCTGCGGTTCCGAAGCCGCTGCTTGCTCAGCTTGCCGAAGACGGCCGCATGATTGTCCCGGTGGGGGACGCGGAACATCAGGAATTGCGGCTCATCGAAAAGCGCGGTGATGCATTCTCCACAAAGATGCTGGAAGGATGCCGATTTGTGCCCCTGGTCGGCTACCACGGCTGGCAGGAACCTTCGTAACGATGAGCTCAACGGTCCCCGATCTCTCCATCATCATTCCCTCGTACAATGAGGATTCGCGCCTTCCAGCTACGCTGGAGCGGATTGCGGCATACCTTTTGACCTATGGGCGCGAAGCGGAAGTCCTGGTCGTGGACGACGGTTCGAAGGATGGCACGGCCGCGGTGGCGGAATCCTTTCGCAGCAAGATTCCTAGGCTGCGGGTAGTTTCGAATGGTGTCAACCGAGGCAAAGGCTACAGCGTACGCCACGGCATGCAGGAAGCGCGTGGCCGCATCACACTTTTCACGGACGCGGATCTCTCCGCACCGATTGAGGAAGCGGGCAAACTACTTGGCGCTCTGGAGACCAATGACGTGGCGATTGGCTCTCGGGCGATGGACCGCAGCCTGATCAGCGTGCATGAGTCTCCTTTCCGCGAGTTCGCGGGAATCATTTTCAATAAGATTGTACGAAGCATCTTGTGGCTGCCGTTTGTCGATACCCAGTGCGGTTTCAAAGCGTTCCGGCGCGAACGCTGCGGCGTCATCTTCGAGCAGCAGACGATTGAGCGATTCGGGTTCGACCCGGAGTTGCTGTTCCTGGCGCGGCGTCATGGATTGCGCGCGGTTGAAATTCCCGTGCGCTGGGGGCATTCGCCGGCCACGAAAGTGAGCATGCTGCATGACAGCATTCAGATGTTTATTGACGTATTCGCGATCCGGTGGAATGAGCTGCGGGGACGATACCCGCGGAAAACCTGATTCGCGGCGCCTTACTTTACAACATAAAGTACTTGACAAACCCGATTCCCTGCGGTAACTTTTTCCCTATGGCGACCTCTGGTCCGCTTCGCTCTCCGCAACGCCAGCCCATCCCCATCGACGCTCGCGCCGCCGATCATCTCCGCTACATCCGCGAAACGATGGAGAGCGCCGCCGAATTTACCGCCGTGCCCGGCTGGGGCGGCGTGGCGATGGGGGTTACCGCGCTGGCGGCCGCGTTTGCTGCCTCGCGGCAGACCGCACCTCGCGCCTGGCTGATCGTCTGGCTGATTGAAGCCTTCGTCGCCGTGGCCATTGCGGCGCCTGCTGCGGCCACAAAAGCACACCGCGCCAACTCCGCGCTTTTCTCCGGGCCTGGCCGCAAATTCGTTCTTAGTTTTGCGCCGCCGATTGTGGTCGGCGGTCTGTTGACCTTCGCCCTCTATCAAGCCGGCATCCTTGCCGCGCTGCCGGGTGTTTGGCTCTTGTTGTATGGCACCGCCATTGTTACGGGTGGGGCGTTCTCCGTTCGTGTTGTGCCGGTAATGGGTTTGTGCTTAATGTTGCTCGGCGGTGCTGCACTTTTCGCGCCGGCAATTTGGGGAAATGCATTCATGGGTGCGGGCTTTGGAGTGGTGCAGATCGGTTTCGGCTGGTGGATCGCCCGGCATTATGGAGGCTAGCAGGAAATCAGATGGCTAAGTCGTTTACAGCGCATCAAGAACGTCTGCAGCGGTCACGCGAGCGGGGCGCCTCCCTAGAAGCCATCCGCAATCCGGCGCGGGAAACCGTCCCAGTGGATCTGGACCGGCTGATTCACGAACGCGTTCGCCTGGGTATCGTCAGCGCGCTGGCGGTCAACCGCTCGCTGACTTTCAACGAGCTCAAAGCGCTACTGAAAACCACCGACGGCAACCTGAGCGTTCACGCTCGCAAGCTGGAAGAGGCCGATTACATCGTGTGCACGAAATCTTTCGACGGGCGCTTGCCGAAGACGGAATATCGCCTGACGGCAGCGGGGCGTCGGGCACTGGAGCGCTACTTGAATCATATGGAAGCACTGATCCGCGCGACGCGCGAAGGCTGAACGGCAAAATTTTTTGTCCTTCCACTTTGCATCGAAGAGTAGTTTACGAAGCTTCTTTCGCGGCGGAGAAAGAATATGCTCATGCATCATCCTCTGACGGTACGGCAAATTCCCACACTCCAGCCGGCCATGGCCCCGGCTCCGCGGCTCCACGTAGCCATCATTTCGGACGGCAATGGGCGTTGGGCCACCTCGCGAGGTTTGCCGCGTTCCGCCGGCCATCGCGCCGGTGCTGAAGCGGCCCGGCGAGTCATCGAAGCCGCGCCCCGCTTCGGCATTTACACACTGACGCTTTTCGCGCTTTCCTCCGCGAATTGGAAGCGTCCCACTGCCGAGGTTCAAGCGATCTTGTGGCTGCTCCACGAGTACTTGCTGACGGAGACCATGCACTGCATCGACGAAGGTGTGCGGATCAGCATCATCGGGCGCCGGGATCGCTTGCCCGCCACGCTGCGCCAGGCCATCGCGGATTCGGAAGCCGCCACGGCAAAGGGCACGCGTCTGCACCTTCGGCTGGCGGTGGATTATTCCGCCCGCGAAGCCATCTATCATGCCGCCTGCCGCTTTTACAAAGTCACCGAGCTTTCTCCCGAATCCTTCAGCAGCGTGCTTGCGGAAGTCCACCGCGGGGGCTCGACGGAAGTCGATTTGCTGATTCGCACGGGCGGCGAACAGCGTCTCTCTGATTTTCTCTTGTGGGAATGCGCATTCGCAGAAATTGAATTCCTTCAGAAACGCTGGCCGGACTTTACCGCCGCCGATCTGGATGCGGCCGTGAAGGAATTCAACAGACGCGAACGCACTCGCGGCGCATTGCCCGATGCTATCGCGGGTTAGTCCAGCAGGATGTGTCCGGAAGGAGTTATTGTCATGAGCGCTTTTCCTCGTTCTTCAAACGATGTTTCGGCGGTGGTCGGAGTTCTTCTGTTGGTGGTACCAACGTATTTCGTTACAATGTCGGCCCTGCGGTATGATGCTCCTGGCTTGAAATTCTTCGGTAGCCCTATCCTCATCCTGGGGACTTTGGCAATCGCGTTCGCGATAAACGCACGATCTATTGCCTCGGTGAAGATCGAACCGGAGAAGCCGCCTGTGTTGAAAATTGCCCTGTCGCTCCGGATATCGAACCTTGCGGAAATCATGCTCGCGTTACTTCTCTTGGGTGCGTTGTCCACATACGCGTTCGTGGAGAATTTCGAGCCACGCCTGATCAGGTAAGCGATGCGTGCCGCAAAGGAACTCGGGCAAGGGCAAGGGCAAGGGCAAACGCACAGGAGTAATGGAACCGCAAGCGTGCTTTCAGCGCCACGTCAGGCGGCGCTTGCTCGCACCGGTGGCACGTCGACGCCTCTCAGAGAACCATTGCGGCCGGGCGAATCCTACACCACAGATTTCGTTTTCGACGTCCCCCAGGATGCGCAGGGGCTGCGGCTCCTGATCGCCGAAGATTGTCCCGAGACTCACTTTGTGATCGGACACGAAAACAGCCTTCTGCACAAGAAGATCTATTTTGGCGTGGATTCCGCCCCCTCTCCGACAAAGAATGTGCAATAAACTATTCATAACACAAAGCTTGTTGACCTAACTTCTATCAGCACGCACCCCTGACATTTCACCCTGCGCCGTCGTCTATACCCCAGGAGCCAGGAATGGGAACTATGGGACTTGCGCTGCCTTGGAAGGCTAGAATCTCTTCCATGCCGCGCGAACGGGGGACGCCAGTGGAACCTTCCGAGCACTTTGCTGGCGGCCCCAGCCCGGCCGTCGTGAATGCGCTGAGTGAGGATGCCGCACTGGCCGCTGCCTGCCGGTCCGGCGATCTGCGCGCCTACGAGCGTCTGTATGCGATGCACGGTGCGCGCATGAAGAACCTGGCGCGGAATGTTCTTGGCAATCCCATCGACGCCGAAGACGCCGTGCAGGAGACGTTTCTGAAAGTGCAGCGCAGCATCGCCAGCTTTCGCGGCCAATCGAGTTTCGCCACCTGGACCTACCGGATATTGATTAACACCTGCTACGACGCGCGGCGCAGCCGCCTGCGCAAGAAAGAAGTCGCGAACGACGATTCCGAGGAGACGCCGCGCCATGAACCCCGCGCGCCTGGAGCGCATCCTGCTCTGCGCATGGCGCTGGAGCGCGCGCTCGCCAAGCTCACGCAACACCAGCGCGATGTTTTTCTCTTGTACGAGGTCGAAGGTTTCCGCCATGCGGAGATCGCCAGAATGCTGGAGATGACCGAGGCGGCCTCGAAAAACACGCTCTTTCAGGCAAAGAAAAATCTTCGACAGATGCTTGAACCTCCGCGCAGCAGCGCTGCGGAGGCACGGTGAAAAACATGAACGTCACCTGCAACGATCGCGATCGGATTTTCGAAGATGGCACGCTCGCCGAATGGGCGGCGCTCGAAGCACACGCAGCCACCTGCCCGCTTTGTGCGGAAGAGCTTGGTGCCTGGACATCGCTGAGCTTTGCCGCACAAGAGCTACGCGACTACACCGAAAGCCCTGCACTCTGGCCGCGCATTGAACGCGCCCTTGCCGAGGAGGCAGAGCGGAAGACCCTGCGCGCCGAGAGCCGGGGCTGGTTTTCCTTCTTCCGAAAGATTCCGCTTGGATGGCAAACTGCGGCGGCTGGCGCTTTCGTTCTGGTTCTGACGATTTCTGCGGGTTGGTTCTACCTGCATCCGCCTAGGAATGGGCAACCAGGAGACCAATCACTTCTAAGGAGCAAGGCTCTCAAGGAAGTCGAGAGTGCGGAAACCACTTACGTGCAGGCGATCGACAAGCTCGCCGCGGAGGCCAAGCCGCAACTCGACAATCCTGCAACGCCGCTGCTTGCCAACTATCACGAGAAATTGCTGGTACTGGATAGCGCGATCGCCGATCTGCGCGCGCAGGCGGGAATGAATCCAGCGAATGCGCAACTGCGCCACCAGTTGCTTGCCATGTATCAAGAGAAGCAGCACACCCTCGACGAAGTTTTGGAGACTAAACAACAATGATTCGACATCGAAGCGTTTTCCGGAGAGAGCCGTTGCGTCTCGCGGCAGTTGCGGGATTGCTCTCCACGATGCTGCTCTTCACGGCAAAGCCGATGCCCGCCGCAAATCCCGCGCAGGAACAAGTGTCGAAGGATTTTCAGCAGACGGTAACGCTCGGCGCTGGCCAGTCCGTGCGCGTCGATCACAAGTTCGGTAGCGTCAGGCTCCACGGTGAGTCCGGCCGCGACGTCAAGATTTCTGCCACGATTCGCGCGCAGGCCAGCTCGCACGAGGAAGCAGAGTCCTTCGCGCAAAAAATCAAGATCGAAGTGCAACAGACCGGGGAAGGAGTACGCATCAAGACTATCTATCCCGAGGAAGAGAAAAAATGGTTTCACTCCAGCAAGAACTCTTCGTGGTCCGTCAGTTATGACATTGGGATGCCATCCGACGCCCCGATTACCGTGCGAAACAGTTTCGGGAGTGTTGATGTAGCAGGAATCCACGGAGCCGCAGATGTTGAGAACGGTTACGGCACGCTCACCGCCCGTGACGCCGGCGTTGGCCGGTGGAACAATGCTTTTGGGAGCATCGAGCTCACGGGAGCCGTCGGAAATGTCTCCGTGAGCGACAACAACGGCTCCGTGCAGGTATCCGACGTAAAGGGCACTCTCGAAGTACGCAATCGTTTCGGCAGCATCACCACACGAAGTATTCAAGGCGCGGTGACCATTACGGGCGGCAATGGCGCGGTTGCTTTGACGGATGCCGCCTCCGCCAACATCACGACTTCGTTTGGGAGCGTGGACACACGGAATATCCGTGGCGATCTTTCGGTCCGCGACAACAACGGGAACGTCGAAGTTTCAAACATCGGGGGCGCTGCCGACATCACCAACAGCTTCGGCAACGTCGCTTTTACCGATATACATGGCCGGGTGAATTGCACCACAAACAATGGCCGGGTCAAGGGCAGCGCGGTGACGGGCGGCTCCGTAACTATTCGCGATTCCTTCGGCAACATCGAGCTGGACACCGTCAGCGGTGCGCTAGACGCCGAAACCTCCAATGGAAAAATCATGGTGCGCGATGCACGCGGGAGCGTCACGCTAAAATCCTCATTTGGCGCCATCGAAGCGGCGAACGTCCCGAAGGGAATTCGCGCCATCACGGGGAACGGGGGCATCACGCTCACCGACATCGGCGGAGATACTTTTGCTAAGACCAGTTTCGGAAGTGTCTCGACGGATCGGATCAACGGCAATCTAACGGTGGAGAACAGCAACGGCTCGGTCACAGCAAGAAGCGTGAAGGGCGACGCCAGCGTGAAGACCTCTTTTGCGGGTGTCACACTGGAATCGGTTGGCGGGCGGATCACGGTCGACAATCAGAACGGAGCGATCTCGGTTACAGCCATGCGTCCGGCCAGCGGTTGCCGCGATATTTCGCTGAAGACATCGTTCTCATCCATCCGCGTGCGCATTCCGGAGGGCTTGGGTTACAACCTCACGGCAAGGACTTCTTTCGGCCGGATTTCCTCGGAATTGCCGGTTACTTCAACGGGCAGCATCGGGGGCGATACACTGAACGGAACTATCGGTTCGGGCGGCTGCCAACTTCAACTCACTGATTCCAACGGAAGCATCGAAATTGCTAAAGCTCCCTGATCGTGCGTCCCATTATTTTGCGGCCCGCCGCGCACGATCCATCGCGAACGCTTTCTTCAGGATGCGTGTCGCGGTTTCCGTCAACCGATATTTGCTCAGTTCTTCTTCGCGCGCGAAGGCCACGTCCGTGACATCGCTCCCCGCGCGAGGATCACCTTCGATGCGTTCGCAGAGATAGTCCACAATGACATAGTGAAAACGCGGTTTCTTCTGGGCCTGCGCCACGATTGTGCCGTCATCGGCGTAAATCCTGTCGAACACCTCAATGATCTCGATGACGCGAACCTTGATCCCCGTTTCTTCGAGCAATTCGCGCACGACACCCTCCTCCAGCGTTTCGCCAAGCTCCAGCGTGCCGCCGGGGATCGACCACTCGCCGCGCAGCGGCTCGCTGCCGCGGCGGATCAGCAGCGTGCGGCCCTGATCGATGATCACGCCCCCGATACCAACCATTGGCCGTTCGGGGTACTCTCTGGAAGAGGTCATTCGAAGGGTCCTTCTATCCATGATGCAATGGCGTTCGAGGCAGTGCCGCCACGCGCGGGAGTTGACTTCATACGCCGCGGTATATAATACGCTGCACAGTGGTGGGTACGATCCTCGTACCCCCACTTTGCAAACGACAATACGGAGGGTGGAGCCGTGATCCGTTGCCCTGAATGTTCCGCCGAAATCGATGTCGATGAAGACGAAGTCGAAGAAGGCGAGATCCTGAGTTGTCCCGAGTGCGAATCCGAACTCGAAGTCTCGCAGACGCATCCCGTCCACCTGAACCTCATCGCCGATGATTCGGACGAAGAGGACGACGAGGAAGACGAAGGAAAGACCGGAGAAAATGGCGACCTCATCGACGAAGATGATGACGACGAAGACGAAGAAGAAGACGAGGAGTAACAGGCACGCGCCGCCCCGCTTGGCATCCCCCACTGCTCGTGCCGCCATCTAAGATTGCAAGGAGCAACCTAATGCACCGCGCGCAGTGGATGACGATTCTCTGCACGGCTGCGCTTGGCGCTTCATTCAGTGCGGCATTTGGACAGGCCCAGGACCCTATGCCACGGTCGTCCGGTTCTGCTCCCAATTCGCAAGCGCCTGCGGCCCCGCCGAGCAAACCGGGCAAGAAGATATACAGCCACGTAAATGATTTTCTGATTCGCGGAACCGTCTTTACGGACAAAGCCCTTTCGTTCCCGGGCGTGCAACTTCGCATCCGGCGGGCAGGAGAGAAGAAATTTCGCTGGGAGAGCTACACGAATTCCCGCGGTGAATTTGCAGTCCGTGTGCCCCAAGGCTCAGACTATGAGATGGTTGTCCGGGTACAGGGCTTCGTAGAGCAGACGCGCACCATCGATACTAGAACCGGCGGGAACGAGGAAAGCATGGTGTTCCGAATGCAGCCGACTGCGGGAGGCAAGGGATGAGCGTGCGGCGACGCGTCTGCGGTCTGGTGGTGGTTCTCTCGCTCTTTGCAGCCGTTGGTGTGGCTCAGGACAAGAAGCGCGAAGCTCAGCTCCGCACGGTCCGCGGCGTGGTAGCTGACAAATCAGATAACCCTCTTTCCGGCAGCGTGGTTTTTCTGAAAAACGTGCGCACCAATTCCGTCCGCAGCAGCTACACCGATGACACCGGCAACTACCGTTTCAGCGGCCTAGATCCCAATGCCGACTACGAATTGCATGCGGAAAAAGAAGGCGCCAAATCCCCAACCCGTACCGTCTCGAGCTTCGACAGTCGCAAGGACATCGTTTTGAATCTCAAAATCGACAAGAAAAAGAGCTGACCTTAGTTTCCTGCCCTCAGGCGGGCTATGTTTGCCAGCTGCCAGGCAGCGCTCGCCCGCTGCCGATACCATCGGTGGCTGGGCGAAGTCCTTGCTTGTAGGTCGCGTGAGGGTAAAACCCTTTCTTCATCCAGCGAATCTAGAGTTGGGACCGAGCATTATGGAAACGGGGTCATCCCTTTTGCTACTGCATCGCAAGTCCCCGGGAGATAATTGGAGTTATCGATGGTCAGACAAAATGGGAGGCCGCGTCTTATGGTGCTTTTACTTCTGATCGGACCAACGATCGTCACTGCGCCTGCGTTGGCACAGCAGCCGGCCCCCTCAGATCCGCAAAGAAAGAATACCAAAGACGGGAAGGAAGATAAGCACAATGACAAACCCGGCGAGACGGTTGGGAAGAGCAAGCTCGAGAAAGAAACAGGAACCGTTAACGATCGCATCTTCGAGGTTCTGCCCAACTATGGGACAGTCGAAAACGCCAAAGAGCTTCCGCCGCTCACAACCGGCCAGAAATTCAGGTTGGCGACCGCCGGCGTTTTCGACTGGGGGGATTATCCCTTCAACGGCATCCTCTCGGGAATCGCACAAGCAAAGAATGATCCAAAAGAGTGGGGACAGGGATGGAGTGCCTACGGAAAACGCTATGGCGCATCCTTCGCCGACAACAGCATCGGCACCTATATGACGACTGCGATCTTCCCCAGCTTGCTCCATGAAGATCCGCGGTACTACCAGTTGGGAAAGGGGCGCTTTGCCCACCGAGCCTACCATGCTATCAACCGGCTCTTTGTCGTTCGGACCGATTCAGGACACGAACGCTTCAACTTCTCGGAATCGGCTGGCAATGCAGTGGCAGCGGCGATCTCCAATGCCTACCATGTTCCGGAGGATCGCACGGCCTCGCGAAACGCCACTACTTTTGCCTTTCTGATTCTGTATGACGGCCTGGACAACGAATTAAAAGAATTCTGGCCGGATATTCGCCGCAAGGTGTTTCATAAGAATACGCCGTAATTCGGCTCGACTTGCGGTCAGCAAGAGCCTTTGCGCAGTATTGGCGCACTGGTAGGCGATCCGGGCCTACCGCCAAGACTGTAACGCAACTCCCGGAGGGCTTCGGGGTTCGAATCATCAGTCTAGGGTGGGAAAATAGTCTTCGTTGGAGAACGTCTTTTTCGGCTTCGGAGATTGACCGCAACTGCAATGAAAATAGCTCGAGAAGCATTGTTCGCCGCTTGCTGCGCGATTTCTATCGCGTTGCTGCCGCTCGCCTATCCGAGTTTCGCTCGGCAGCCACAGGTTGCAAATTCAAACGTTCCCAAGGCCTCTGTTACTGGCAGGACCACAGTAGTCTCCGGGGAGGGGGCCACCAATAGCCTTGCCGGAGTAACCGTGAAATTGACGGGTCCGTCCGTGGGATCAACACCCCAATCGACGGTGACCGATGCGGACGGCCGCTACGAGTTCACTCATCTTGCCGCCGGAACCTACGCGCTGGAAGCAAGTGCCGATGGCTTTAAGCCCTGGTTCGCTTCGATAACCCTCAGAACGGACCAGCCGCTTGCTAGAGATGTTGTTCTGCAGATTAGTTCCGTCAATCAGCAGGTCGAAGTTCAAGGAGAGGCCGCCGAGATTGCCACGCAGAATGTAGCGATAACTGCCACGGTCAACACCGATCAATTGGAGAGTCTGCCTTTGCCTACCCAGAAATTTACAGAGGCTTTGTCTTTGATACCGGGTGTCATTCGGACTCCCACGGGCAAACTGACGTTCAAGGGGCAGGCTGAAAGCCAGGGAATGCTCGTTGTTGACTCGGCGGAAAACGTGGATCCCGTCTCGGGAAGCTTTTCGATTCCCATTCCTGTTGACATCATTCAATCCATGACCGTTTACAGTCTGCCGGAGAGCTCTGAGTACGGAGGTTTTACAGGCGGCCTGACGACGATCGAAACGAAGCCTCCCTCCGGCATATGGGATTACAAGCTTCGTGATTTCATCCCGGCTTTCCGGGGAAAGAACGATCACCTCGTGGGGCTTGCCAACTGGACCCCACGACTTGAGTTCGATGGCCCGCTCGTCAAGGACAAGATGAATTTCTCCGAAGAGGTTACATACGAATTGCGGAGACAGCCTGTGCGCGGGTTATCGTTTCCCGAAAATGAGATCAAGACGAGAAGTGTCACGTCCTTCACGAACCTTCAGCTGATACTTTCGCCTCGGCACGTGCTGAACTTCAACGTCAATGTTTTTCCCCTGGAGCTCGACTTCGCCAACATCAACGCCCTGATCCCGCAAACTGCGTCCACGAACTATGGCCGAAGCGGAGTTTCCATCGGCTTCTCCGATTCCTATCAATTCGTTTCGGGAGCGTTGCTGAACACCGTGGTTCGTTACACCCGCTTCGACAGTTATGCCCGCGGGCAGGGGCCCACCGACATGCAAATCTCACCCGAGGGGTGGGCCGGCAATTACTTCAATAGTTGGAACCGTAAGGCCAACCAATTGGAAGTCTTGCCCGCGTATCAGCTCTCAGCGAGGTCCTGGCACGGTAGCCATGAAGTGAGGTTTGGGACGGACATTTTATATCGTAACTATGACGGTAGCAGCATCTCCCACCCCATCGAGCTGCTGGCGCAGGATGGCTCGATTGCCGAGCGGATCGACTTTCAAGGCGTGGGCCTGTTGAGCGCATCGGATGCGGAGGTCGCCGAGTTTATCCAGGATCACTGGATTCTGAACGGCCACTTGACTCTTAACTTCGGAGCACGTTTAACCAGTCAATCCATCGGTCGCGATGCCGCCTTCGCGCCGCGCATCGGCGCAGCCTATTCTCTGAATGAAGGAAAGACCGTAATTCGTGCCGGTGCCGCGGAGGTCTACGGCCATGTCCCGTTGCTTGCGGCGGACTTCACTAGCAATCAGGCGCGTGTGCTCAGCTTCTTCGATTCCTCCGGCGCGCTGATAGGCCAACCCGTCGTTCTAGTGAATTCCTATCTTCTTTCGGGCGCGCCCGCAAGTGCGCCTGGCGTGCCGCGCGACCCTGGATCAAGCCCTCGCACGTTTGGCTGGAATCTCGTGCTTGAACAGCAAGTACGCAAGAATCTTAACCTCCGAGCTAGCTACCTTGACAGCCGCACCGTGGGCCTATTTTTTCTGGATCCGGTGCTCGACCCCACCGCAGGAGACGGATTGCTGGCTCTGAAGAACACGGGAGTTTCACAGTATCGCCAGGCTGACATCACTGCGCACTACCGCCTCGGCGAGCGCGCCGATATGAGCCTGTCCTACACCTGGAGCCGGGGTCGCGGTGACCTCAACCCGCTCTCGGATACTCTTGTCCCTTTCCAGATTCCGGTAATTCGACCGAATGCTACGGGTATCCTGTCCTCGGACGTTCCCCATCGCGTTGTAGCTTCGGGATTCTTCCGACTTCCCTGGAAAATGGTCATCAGCCCCGTAGCTGACGTGCATTCGGGATTGCCATTTTCAAACGTAGACGTTCTGCAGAACTATGTCGGTGTGGCCGATGATCAGCGTTTCCCCTTCTACTTCTCGCTTGACGTCAGGCTTTACCGAGAGTTTGCCGTCCATATACCGCGCACGGAGCGTTCCAAGACTCACAAGGTCCGTCTCGGCGTATATTCGACCGACATCACGAATCGCCAAAACCCACACGACGTATATAACAACGTCACCTCTCCCATCTTTGGCGAGTTCGCGGGCTTCCAGCGGCGTTACACCGGCCTCGTATTAGATCTGATTCAGTAAGGGTCCCAGCAGTTGCCGCGGTCGTGTAGTTGCTCCCCGAATCGCTCCCGCCAAGGTTTTTCACGTGGAGCGACTGCGCGGCTTGGTGGTGGGCCGACCCTCTCGCCTTACTTTCGAAGCCGCAATTCAATGGGATAAAGTCCAGTGAAGGAAATTAGAGTCGGATATTTGTCGCAAAGTCTTTCACAAGAATACGAGCCTGCGCGGCGCCGCTTGCCGTACGCGAATGCCCTATCGCCGTGCGGGAGCTAAGACCTGCACGGCCCTGGGCACCACTTCGATTTCCACCGGCGCTGTTCCGATGATCTCACCGTCTCCGTGGAATATGCATGGCCGGTCCGTGGTGAGCCGCACGCGTTGGGTGCGCCAGCGTTTCACTCGTGAGGTTCGAAATTCACCGCTCCCCATCAACCGCGGCAGTAGCCCCAATACTCCGAACATGCCGATATCTTCGATCAGGACAACCTGGAGCGACCCGTCATCAAGAGCTGCTCCGGGGGCCAACCTCAGACCGGCTCCATAAGTCGGGGAATTCAACACGGCTGCCAGCAATGCCTTCGCTTCCCACGAGATGAGAGTGCTCCCCGGAAAGTCGATACGGACTTTGAGGGGCACATACTCCACCAGCGCGCGTAGCGCCGACGCAAGATAACGCGATCGGCCGGGAAACCGGCGGAAAGCGCCGTTCGCATAGCGCGCTGCCTCCGCGTCAAGTCCAACGCCACCTCCCCCTGCATACAAGCGCGTTCGCCCTTCGGCTGTTCGCACTTTCACCAGGTCCACAAAGCGCGGAGTGCCACGCAGGATGGCTTCAGCCGCTTTGACCGGATCGTCTGGCAACCCAAGCGCGGCGGCGAAATCATTTCCTCCTCCGACGGGGAGGATACCCAAGAGCGCTTCGGCCCCGAATGCGGCATTCGCTAGCGCCTGAAGCGTTCCGTCCCCACCCATCGCAAAAAGCACGCGCTGTCCTTGCGAAATGGCATTTTGCACGGAGGACTCGAGTTCCGCAGCACTGTTCGTCATAGCAAATTGCGCATGAACATGGAACGATTCGAATAGTTTCTGGATCCGTCCCAGATAAGAACGTGCCCGGCCTCCACCGGCTACCGAATTGACAAATACGGTGACAGAAGATTCACGCAGAATGCTGGGCGCTTCCGCCTGTTCATTCATGCTTCTGTTCCTCAGCTTCAACCGGCAGACTCGTGTGAACTCATTCCCACGGCGCCCTGAGAATTATCTATGGGCCCGAATATTTGCTCCCGGAGAATTTGGACCGACTTCGTAGTCGTTCGGTTTCCACGAAGCGTTCAGGATCGCAAGAGTGCCATTTTCAGCCTGATTTCGAGCCCGAGTAAGACTTTATAAGCTATTGTATTTCTGTGGTTTATTTCATGTAAAGCATGATATGCTTGTATTCGCACAGCATAATATACTTGTGTATAAACAGCATAATATGCTTGTAGCGGCACGGCATCATTTGCTTGTAATGCCCGGGCGATGGCGAGAGTTTATGGCAACTCCGAACGAAAAACTGGCTGGATCCCTCGACGTGCTCAAGGTGCTACAGGAAGGCGGAAGACGTGTGTTCCGCTCCGACGATCTGAGCCGCGTTCATCGCGAACGCCTCGTGGAAAACGGCTTTCTGCAAGAGGTGATCAAGGGCTGGCTGATTTCGGCGAGTCCGAGCGCGCGCGTGGGCGACAGCACGCCCTGGTACGCGTCGTTCTGGGAATTCTGCGCGCGCTACAGCGCCGAACGGTTCGGCGACG
>WNGC01000580.1_pt1 | contig 21413 bp, 18 predicted proteins | sample 5400051 | NCBI WGS metagenome assembly WNGC01 (sample SAMN13153368, study PRJNA577476) | soil metagenome | isolation source: 20 cm soil or saprolite under grassland replicate 2 | place: USA:California | collected 2016-06-15
CGACTTTCTCGGCGATGTGTCCCACAACCTTGGTCTTGCTCAGTGGCTTGGCTGCCATCTAGTCTGCTTATCCTCCTGATTTTTCTTTCCACTCCGATACGATCGAAGCAGGCCGCGAGCTGACTACCCCTGATTTTCACCGAAAAAACTCGAGCCGCAAGGAACTATAGCCAAGGGAATCGCGGAACGCAAGGAAAAATCGCAAAAAAGGCTGAAAAAATGCGGATTTTTCGGGGGCGTGTGGAAATCACCGCTAAAAATGCGGTTCCGGGGCTTGGCGCTGGCCATTCGAATGGGTTTTCGCATGCGAATATCAGTCTGACAGACGCGGCAAAGGGCGAATTTGCAAAGGTTGGCGGGGCGCCGCACGCGGCGAATCTGCAAGGGCCAACGGAAGCAAGCAGCGGGAGAAAAGTTCAAAGAATCAAAGGGTTTCTGAGCGGAAAAAAAGAGGCGCGGCATGCTTCGGCTACGCTCACCACAAGTGCTGCGCCCCTGCAACGAGAATCCGCTTAGCGGGTGGCGAGATCCGCGTAGAAATGGGCGATGGCCTTGATGCCGCCGAAATAATTTTCCAGCGCGATGTGCTCATCGGGAGCGTGGGCGTTTTCGTCGGGCAGACCGAAGCCGATCAAAACGCACGGCACTTTGAAGGTGTCGTGCATTTGCGTTACGAAAGGAATGGAACCACCCTCGCGAATGAAAACAGCCTTCTTGCCGAAGCCCTTCTCCAGCGCGGTCTGTGCTTTCTTGAAAATGGGATCGTGGTACGAAGCCACCCACGGTTTTCCGGTGCTCAAGACTTCAAACTTGCAATGGACCGTTCTTGGGAGAAGCTTTCGAATGTGCTTCTCCACGAGTTTGGCGATCTTGTGCGGATCCTGGTTGGGTACCAGACGCGTGGAGAATTTAGCAAAGGCTCTTGACGGGATGACAGTCTTGGCGCCTTCTCCCTGATAGCCGCCCCAGATGCCGTTCAATTCGAACGTCGGCCGAGTCCAGAGCCGTTCGACGGTGGTAAAACCCTTTTCTCCGAAATAACCTGGCGCGCCGACTGCTTTTTCAAAATCCTTTTTCTTCCAAGGAAGTGCATTCAGGGATTTGCGCTCGGCCTTCGAAACCATTGTTACCTGGTCATAAAACGCCGGCACGGTGACCTGGAAATTCTTGTCGTGAAGTTTCGCGAACAGCTCCGTCAAGATGGTGAGCGGATTGGGGACGGCACCACCATATACGCCAGAATGCAGATCGCGCTCCGGGCCGGTCAATTCGATCTGATAATAGTTCAGGCCGCGCAAACCGTAAGTGATGGAGGGAACGCCCTTGCCGAGCATTGAAGTGTCGGAAACGATGAGCGCATCGGCTTTCAGTTTTTCTTTGTTCTTTTGAACGTAATTCCAGAGGCTGACGCTGCCGACTTCCTCTTCGCCTTCAATCAAGATCTTTACATTGATGGGGAGTTTGCCGTTCACCTGCTGCAAGCATTCGAGCGCTTTCAGGTGGATGTGGATCTGGCCCTTGTCGTCGGCGGTGCCGCGTCCAAAGAGATTGCCGTTGCGCACGGTGGGTTCGAACGGCGGCGACGTCCATAGATTGAGAGGCTCGACGGGCTGCACGTCGTAGTGCCCGTAGAAGAGGATGGTTGGCTTGCCGGGAGCCTCCAAAGATTCCGCGTAGACGAGCGGGTGGAGACCTGTCGGGATGATCTCAACGTTCTTGAATCCAGCGGCGCGGAGATTGTCGGCAACCCAGCGCGCGCCGCGCTCGATATCCGGCTTGTGCTCGCTCTTGGCGCTGACGCTGGGGATGCGCAGAAAATCGCACAACTCCGCTAGATGCTGGTCGCGCTGACCATCAATAAACTCAGCAAGATTCATAGGAAGCCCTCAGGGGACATGAGCCCTTTCAAGAATGCATACGCAAAACTTGATGCGAATGTTTGCGGCAGCGGAATGAATGCGGAGCTGCGGATGACCTGCCGTGGCCGCCCTTCCATTTTAGGGCCGCGACAGCTTACGCACAAGCAAACGGGTTTCTGGCATTCTGGGATGCCGGCCTTGCGATAACCAGAAGCTATTGCACAACCCTCGGTAGGACGATCATGAAGCAGGCGATATGAAAGAACGCGCGGTAGATAGCAAGCGAGCGATCCTAACGCACCACCAGTCGCCGGAAGTTCCCCAGCCAGCCGATGGTGCGCTCGACAATCCACCGCCGTCTGTACCGCCGCAGTGCCCGAGAATCGGCTGAAAAATCGCGGCTCCACGACGCTGCAGTTGGAACAGGATGCGATGCGCTTTGTAGAGTTCGTGGCTGGCGAGGTCGAGCGCGAGCTGAGAGCATCGAGTCCGATTTAAATTACGAGTCGGTTGTGAATGCCCTCCGGGCAATCGGCTATGGGATGCGTCACGAATGAGGGCCGATAGGCGCGATTGGAGATGCTAAGTTCAACCGAGTCGATATGTGGTCGTGTGCTTTATTTATTGCGCTATGAAGTAGAGCAGCGTTCCGTGACCGTACGGCGACAAAAATGTGGAATGGCGCCCTCGCTCTGCGGAGCACGTCGAACCTGATCGCCTTAGCCCAGCCTTAGCCCTTCTTTGGCGCATGATCGAGAATCGTTTCCGTCTTCGGATCCCAGTACATCTTCTTCCCGGACCAATAGGCGCGCGCGGCCATCATACAAGCCACGGAGTGCGCAAAACCGTGTTGCACCGTGGCATTCGGTTGTTTGCGGCTCCGCAGGCAATCCAGCCAATTGATCATATGGGAGGGGTCTTCGTCGCCCATCCACGTTGGCGGAAGAGATTTATCACCAGTCACCAGAATGTCTTTGACACCTCGCCGCATCTCAATCATCGGATCATCTTCGTGATTGCCCTTTTCCTCCACCATCTGCCAGCGCGGGCTGCCTTCACCGCCGTGATTCAGCATGGTGGCTTTCTTGCCCATGATGCGCGTGAAACTGGGTGCGTCATTGCCGAAGCTCGTCGAGTAGCTCACTAGCAAACCCCGCGCATACGTGAACAGTGCCTGGAAAGTATCGGGATTTTCCCGGCCGTCCTGCCAGGCGAAAATACCTCCGCTGGCCACGACGGACTCCGGATAATTCTCGTCCAGGAAGTAGTGGCAAAGGTCGATGCCATGACTCATCCACTGGTCCGAGATGCCGCTGGAAAAGTCCTTGTACAAGCGGAACTCGAAATAAAGCTGAGGATCGAAGGGCCGTTGCGGCTTGTTCATCAACCAAGCGCGCCAATCGGTGTCCTGTTCGCGAATCATCTTTACTTCGGGGCGACCGCGCCAGCGAGGCCCGTGATAATTCCATACGATCTCGTATTTGGTGACTTCACCGAGAACGCCGGAACGGATCTGGTCGCGCACGGCAATCTGATACGGTTCGCTGCGATGCTGAGTGCCAATCTGGACGATGAGGTTTCGCGACAAAGCGGCATCGCGCGCCGCCTTCACTTCTTCGAGAACGTTGCCCATGGGCTTTTCGCAGTAGCCATCTTTGCCGGCCTCCGCGGTCATCTTCAGCACCGGGGAATGCGAGTGCTCCGGCGTGGAAATCACCACCCCGTCTACATCCTTGAGCGCCAGCAGCTCCTGCGGATGCTGGAACGCACGAGGCGCCTTGCCGTAGTACTTCTGGTTTGCGGCAACGGCGAGGTCCAGATTGTGGCTCCACAAGTCGCAGACCGCCGTCATCTCCACGTTTTTCTGATCTTTGAGACGGGCCACGATGCCATCAAGCTCGCTGCCACGATTGCCGACACCAATATGCCCCAGCGAGATTCGCTCGTTGGCTCCGGCAATGCGTGCGTAGGACAACGCCGTGCTGCTCAACGCTGCGCTTCCTGCAACCACTACCGCGCTCTTCTGCAGAAAATCTCTCCGGTTGACCTTGCTTTCTGAGGTGTCCATTGGTTTCTCCTAGGTACAAAGATTATTAATGCCGATGGTGTTCTTCGCAAGGTGCCGAACAAAAAGAACTAACATTCGTTTCCTTAATCGGGCAGGCCCAGCATCCTGCTCAGCGTTCCGCCCATAATCATTTTGCGTGTGCGCTCCGGAACGTCGCAGGCATCGAACATCGCCCGGTATTGGTCCACGACGGCCTCGATTTCGCCCAGATCCGTGTCTGATCCGAAGACAATTTTGACAAAAGCACTCGGATCGTTGTTCGGTGTCTTTACCGTCCATTCCGCGCTGCGCCATTCTGTAGCCGACCACCAGAAGATTTTCTGGAACTCCGTGAGGCGTCCGTGCATTTTCGTCAGCGTCGAACCACTGAGGTCGAAGAATACGTTGGGATTCCAACGCGCGACCTCCGCCGCCCACTCGTATTCTGGGTTGCCACAGTGCGCCCCAAGCACGGTGATCTTTGGAAAGCGCCGCGCGATCTCCTCCAGGTGAATCGGACGCATCCGGCCCGAGGCCACATCTTCAGGCTCGTCAAAATTGTGCCGCAACACGATGCCAGTGTGAAACAGGACGATCCAGCCGTAGCGGTTGGCCAGCTCATACACGGGGAAATAGGATGGATCGTTGTATGGCTTCTTGACGAACTCCAGTTCACCAAGGCCGCGGTAGCCCATGGCGTGAAGTTCTTCCACCTGCTTAACCACATCAGGTGCGTCCAGATCCACGAAACCGAAGGGAATGATCTGCGTAGGATGCTGCTTGGCCGCTTCGGCAACAAGTTTGCGGTTAGCAAAGGGAGTGAGCAAGCACGCCGTGAGGTTCAGGCGATCCGAGACCTTCAGGAAGTCGTCAATGTAATTGGGCTTTTTGGCATCAAAATGCACGTGCACATCCACGATGCGGCCCGCTGCTTTGTTAGCGCTAGCCTGCTCCTTCTCAGGTAGCACCTTGTCGGACCGAAATGCTTCCACAATCTGCCAGGCGCGGGGAATCACCGCGGCAGCACTTGCGGCACCAAGAAATTTCCTCCGGGAAAATAGAATCCCCATGTTCCTCCCTGTATTTTCTACTGGCCGGTTGCAAACTAATTTTTGTTTCGAGGATGACGCTGTCGTAGCGCGGGCTGCGCACCACTGCGCAGACCTGAAAGGCGACTACCGGTCACCAAATCAGTTTTAACGCGAATTGAAGTTGGCGGTTGCTGGCGGCCGTGCTGCTGATGGTGTTGAACTCGCCGAAGCTCGGTGGGGTCGGCGGCTCACCCGCCGCGGGCGGCGGGGGCACGGCATCCTGAAACGGATTGGGCATCGAGAAGACAGGATGGTTCAACAGGTTGAAGGCTTCGAAGCGGAACTGAAGTTTCAGCCGCTCGGTGATGGTCGTGGTCTTCATGGAGCTGAAGTCGAAGCTGACGTACCTTGGCCCACGCAGCACGCTCCGACCCGCGTTGCCGAAGACTTCTTGAGAGGTAGGAAAAGCGATGGCGGACGTATTCCACCAGTTCAGGAGCTGTTTCGGACCATCGTTGGGGTTTCCGGTGAGGTCACAGAAGTCCTGCTCGAAGAGAACTTTATTGACGGCGTCATCGCTGGCATTGAGACAGGAGACAGGTAAACCGCTTCGCACAACACTGATGCCACCTACCTGCCAACCGCCGAGAAGTTTGTCGACGGGCGTGGACCAGCTGGAACCCCAGCGCTTGTTTCGTCCGAAGGGCAGTTCGTAAATCGCGCTGTTCACCCAGTTGAACTTGGCGTCGAACACGGAAGGACCATAGTCGAGACGCAGGTCGTAAATGTGCGGAGTGGCCTGGCCAAAGCCGCCGTCACGGGTGGAAGAGGCCGTGTCCATCGACTTTGACCAGGTAAATGAGCTCAAGAAGCTAAGGCCTCGTGAAAAGGTCTTTTCCACCTTTGACTGCAAGGAGTTGTAGTTGGCTGAGGTGGCGCTCTCAAACAGGTTATAGAACGAGCCCAGAGAGGAGTACTTCGGCGCAAGAAACGTTACCGGCTGGACGACCTGATCCCCTTGCATCAGAGGGAACGGCTGATTTTGATCCGTCAGGTGTGGCAAGTGGGTAGAGGCAGAACCCACATAAGCAAGTTCAAAGATGAGGTTGGGCATGAGTTCCTGTTGGATCCCCAGGCTCCATTGCTGGACACGCGGAGTCTTCAAATGAGGATCGACGATGAACATGGATGGTTGAATGATGACTTGCGAAGTGTTGGCAAAGATCTGATCCACAACTGAGAATTGTCCCTTGCGGATAAATTTCGCCGAGCGCGGAGCGTTGCGCGCAAAGTCAAACCAGGGATCCGCGTTCATGGGTGAATAAAAGATTCCTGCTCCACCACGAATCACGGTTTTGTTGTGCCCGAATCCCGGTGACCAGGCAAATCCAAAACGCGGCGACCAGTTGGTTTTATCTGTAAACACCAGGTTGTGACCTAAGCGGTTGTCTCTCACAAACGGCAAGAAAGTGGGCGACGCTGGGTCGGTATCGAACTGCACGCTGGGAAAATCCTGGAAAGGATCGCCAGAGCCGGGCCGCACGACAACCGGCGTGGAACCACGCAGGTCCACGTTGACCATGGAATCCTTTAAGTCGTGCCAGTATGGCGCAACCTCGTACCGCAAACCGAAATTCAGCGTCAGGTTATGGGCAAGCTTAAAATCGTCTTGAACATAATATGCCTGTGTCCAGCGAAAAAGGTGTACGTGTGAGTCTCCGGTAGCGACTTCGGAGTCGTTGCTGATGCCAAGGAGCATCGAAGCTAGCGAGAGCCCACCGATGGTCTTACGTAGCGCGTCTGGCACCGTGGCGGTGGCGATCGCAGGACTGGTAAAGGAGGCGCGCGCGATGTTGTGGGACAGCAGGTTCAGGTTTTCTCGCCGCAAGTCGACGCCCACCTTTAAGACATGACGTCCGCTAATCAGAGACCAATCGTCACCGTATTCATAAGTGGTCTGAACCTTCCGAAGGGGATGCCCAAAAGCATCTTCGCCCAAATCCTCGAAGTCGTCACCAGAACCCACGAAGTTCGGCGTTCCGAAATCGACAGGGTCGTTAGACGCACCGGTTATGCCAATTTCCTGAGACACATTGGTCTTGCCAGCCAGCGGGCCCACGCGGCTTCCTTTCGCGCGCACATAATTAACCTTGGCCTCGTTGACCATGTTGGGACTAAGGGTCCAGGTGTAGTGGAGAGTCAGCGTCATGGTTTTCACCGCTTCGGTGAGGTCACGAACCGGTATCACATTGTTGTTCACAACATCCTCGCGCCCCGAGGAGTATCTGCCCCAGAGATTCATATTGGGCTTAAGGATGTAATCGATCCGGCCTGCCGCCTGATCATAGTTCGTTGGAATGCCAACTACGGCGGAGTAATTGTTGACCAAGCCGGGCCGGTTGGGCGCGGGCACATAAGACGTGGCCAAAAAAGCGGCTGTCGCGGAATTCCAACACTGCTGTGGGATTATCATGTTGGGCCAGGGCACGTCAGTGTTGGGGTTGGAGTTGAAGCAGCCTGCGGGAAGCGCATTCCCCGGGCGGAATGCGGGGGAACCATCCGGGTTGGTGTCATGCGGCATGTAGATGGCAGTGCCATAGTCGGAGAAGTCCCCGTTCTTCACGTTGGGCATGGGCACGGTGGCCTGTTTGGCCGCGTTGGTACGGTCGCGCAAACCTTCGTAAGCACCGAAATAGAAGAGTTTATTGCGGATGATTTTTCCGCCTGCGGTAGTTCCGAATTGATTGCGCTTGAAAGGGGGTTTTGGACCTCCCGGGACGCCCGAGTTAATGTCCGTAAAAAAGTCCTTCGCGTCCAGAGCGCTGTTTCGCAGAAAGTCGTAGGCCGTTCCATGAAACTCGTTTGTGCCGCCCCTGGTGACCGCGTTGATTTGCGCCGCACCGCGGCCGAACTCCGCCGTATAGGAATTTGTCTGCACTTTGAATTCCAGGATTTCATCGATGGAAGGGATGGCGGCGACAGTGTTGAAGTCCGGAGAAGTGTCCGTGGCGCCATTCAAAAGGAAATTGGTGTCCTGGGCGCGGGCGCCACCCACCGAATACTGATCGCTCACGCGACGTCCGACATCGCGCACCTCTTGAAACGCGGTATTGGAATCCTTTGTGAACGTGACACCCGGGCCAAGGGTGGAGAGATCCAGAAAGCTGCGGCCATTCAATGGCAGGTCCACCACGCGCCTGTTATCGATCACCTGACCAATCGTGCTCGACTCCGTAGAGAGCAACGGGGCCTCAGTTGTGGCCGCAACGGTATCCGTGACCTCACCGAGTTTCAGCGTGATGTCCATGCGCGCCTTCTGGTCCACCAGCAATTCAAATGCGGCCACCGTTGTTGTACGAAAACCGGCATGTGTCACGGTTATGGAATAGTGGCCTGGTTCCAGGGCGGTAATCGTGTAATCTCCGGTGCCAGTCGTGCGTGTAACGTGGTGAGTATTGCGATCGACATTCGTGACCGACACTTCCGCATCGGGAAGCACGGCGCCACTTGCATCATAGACAATGCCTGTGATCGTCCCTGTTCCTATCTGCGCTGATGTGGGTCTTGCGACAATCGTGAACGCTAGAATCAAGAACGCAAGAGATGGAAGAATTCCTTTCTCAACTTCTCTGGCTTTCCTGGACAAAGTCACCACCCCCTCCGTTAAAAGCAGATTTTCAGCCGCGTGAGGGCGTGGCCCCAGGCTCTTTTGAGTCCGACCACATTGAGTCGGGCCGAAAGAACAATCAGGATTGTTTCTTGGCGCCCCCTTTTGGGGCGAAGCATACATCCATTCGCCCTTTTTCGCCCCTATTTTTCTGTTTGCCCAGACAGAGGTCCGGTTCCGAGAGGAGCGCGACTCGCGCCCAACGTTGTGCATTCTGTGTTGTCGCGTGCTTTCGCTTCCATGTCGTTTAACTTCTACCTGCTTCTACCTCAATAGATCATGCGGCGGCGCTCGCTCTCACCCTTCCCGTAAAGCAACAAGGGGATCGACTCGGCTCGCGCTGCGCGCCGGCAGATAGCACGCTACAAGGGCCACAACCAGAAGAACCAGCGATGCGCTAGCGATGCTGAGAAGGTCGTTGCCGCTCACTCCATAGAGAAAACGAGATAAGGCGCGCCCCAGCAGGAACGCCAGGCCCACACCCACGGCAACTCCGCTGAGGACCACCGCCATTCCTTGACGAAGCACCAAGAGGGAGACGCTTCCTTGGCCAGCCCCCATAGCCATTCGCACTCCGATTTCCCGGCGCCGCTGATTCACGGAGTACGCCATGATGCCGTAAAGGCCTACCGCAGCCAGGCCCAAAGCCAACAGTCCGAACACACCAAGGAGGCCCACGCCAATCTTCGACCACCAAAGCGCCTGATCAATCACCTTTGTCCCAGTTCGGAAATCTTCCAACGGCAGTCCAGGATCGATATTGTGAATTTCGCTCTGGACGGCCGCGAGGATCGTGGAGAGATCACGTGCGCTTCTGACATAAAGGATCATGCCGTCGGAGAAATTCTGCCGCAGTGGGATGTAGACGCAGGGTTGGGGAGGTTCGCCGAGCGTTTGGTAGTTGGCGGTCTTCGCAATGCCGACGATCTGCAGGAACTCCTTGCTCCCAGGCAATTGCAGGCGCTTGCCTAGCGGGTCTTGTTTCGGCCAATATTCGGCGGCCATGGTGTCGTTGATGATGGCGACGGGAATCGAAATGTCGCGATCCTCTTGGGTAAAGTCGCGGCCCTCGAGAAGCGGAATACCCAGGGTGGGAAAATAGTTGAGGTCAACAGTGTTTACGACCGTTGAGATGGCTTCGGATTTCTTGCGTTGCGCTTGCCCTTCGATCACCACGCCGGTCTCCTTGCGGCCCCACAGCGGGAGATTCGAGGCCCACGAGACGGACGCGATACCGGGTGCGGCGGCAACGCGGTCACGCGCCTGTTTGTAAAACTGCTCGGTTCGCGTCTGATCGTAGCCCGCCTGGCCGGGATAGAGCATGAAAAGCGCGAGTTGCTTTGTTTGATAGCCGGGATCGATGGTGTATTCATGCTGGAGGCTGCGGAGGAACAGGGCGGCGACTACGAGCAAAACCAAGGAAACCGCCACTTGGCTGGCTAGGAGTGTGTTCGCCAGGCCGAGGCGGCCGCGGCTCCGGCCCACGATGCGCGTTTCCTCCTTGAGAACTTCAGAAACGGACATTCGGGAAGATCGCAAGGCGGGCACGATGCCGAATATTAAGCCGGTGAGTATCGCGACGACGAACGCAAAACCGAACACCGCCGGGTCGATTCTGAGATCCGCAAGGTTCTGAGCATATTCGGCGGGACGCAAAGACGAGAGAACCCAACATCCCCCATAACCGAACAGGAATCCGAGAGCGCCACTGAGTAGACCGAGCAGAACGCTTTCGGTCAGTAATTGGCGTATCAGCCGGCGGCGCCCGGCGCCGAGCGCGATGCGAACAGCGATTTCCTGACGGCGGACCGTGGCGCGCGCGAGAAGCAAATTGGCTACGTTGGAACAGGCGATGAGAAGGACGAATGCTGCGACGGCCACCAGCAAAGCGCCACCGAACAGTAGCGGCTGGCGTTCCGGACCGTAAGCGGCTTCGGTTAAGGGCCTGACGGTGACGCTCTGCCCTTGATTCGCGTCCGGGTACTCCTTTTCCAGTGCGGCTGCGACGATTTTCATCTCTGCCTGAGACTTGGCGAGGGAAACTCCAGCGCCAAGACGGCCAATTCCAGTAAACAAAGGCATCGCTCGATCGCTCAGGGCCTTTCGCTGCTCGGCCGGTAAGATTTGTTCCGCCATCATCGATGGAATCCACAGATCCGGGCCAAAGACCGCGTACAAGCCTTTGAAGCCTTTGGGCCCGATGCCAACGACGGTGAAAGGGATGTTGTTGAGTTTGATCGTTCGCCCGAGGATATCCGAAGCTCCGCCAAAGCGGCTTTGCCATGCTGCGTAGCCGAGGACTACGACCGCCCCCGCACCTGGCTTGGCGTCCTCGTCCGGAAGGAAGAACCGGCCTAAGAATGGGTGGATGCCGAGGGTATTGAAGTAATTGCTGGTCACGAGCTCCATGAAAACTCGGTGCGGCTCGACTTTATCGATCATGGTGATGGCCATCGGACTCGAATGACCCGCCACGCTGCCAAAGGCCCGGGTTCTTTTTCGGAGATCCTTGAGATTCAGGAAAGAAATGGCTTGCAGGTCGCCAGATTGCGCTGCTTTCTTCGTGAGGTTTGTGTTCAATGCGGCGAGACCGGAGATTTTCTCGACAGGCAAAGGATGCAAAAGAAGAGTGTTGATGATGGTGAAGACGGCAGTATTCGCGCCGATTCCCAGAGCAAGAGTCAGAGCCGCCACGGCCGTAAAGACAGGGGTTTTCCGCATCGTTCGGACGGCATAACGAAGATCTCTCCAGAGATCTTGCATGAAATTCCCTGGCCTTACATCGCCGACCGGCACAGCATCGTATTTCGTCATGCGCTGACTCCTCTCCAACCCTGCCCGCAGCACGTACATGTCATCCAACTCCGCTAGGGTCTCCTGACACGCTTGTTCTTCGCTGGCCCCGGCGCCACATAGTTCGCGATAGTGATCTTCAAGATGCTGCGCGATTTCCTCCGCCAGGTCTGACTCCGCAATCGCCGTCAGGCGCAACGGTCCGAGCCGTTCTCGAACGATAGTGTTCCAATCAGGCATTCTCAATTCCCGTTAAGCGGCTGATGGCCGCGACGAAATCTTTCCAGCTCTTCTGCTTCTCGCGAAGCACCTTTCTGCCGAGCGGGGTCAGGCTGTAGTATCGCCGCCTGCGTTGTTCAGCCTTCTCCACCCATCGCCCTTGGATCGCCCCCTCCTCTTCCAGTCGATGGAGCAATGGGTAGAGTGAGGTAACGTGGAACTGCAAAGCTCCGCCTGATCGGATCTGAATCAACTTTGAAATGTCATACCCGTGGCGCGGCTGATCCTCGAGTAATGACAACACAAGAAGCTCGGCGCTTCCTTTCTTCCATTCAGGATCTGGCGGAGTCGAGATCATATTGATCGGTCCCTTATATTGGGCTCACACATATGTACGCGCGCCTCAAGCAATTTGTTACAGGTGACAAAAGAATTTTCTGCGGTCATGGCCTGGGAGCTACAAGTCCCAGATAAACTGCAAGGGGGAAGCGGGCTAGCGCGTGTTCGCAGGCAGCGAGCGCACTCCGACAGGAAATCGTTCCTCCGGGATTGAGCATCCTTACTCCTCCCTGACAGCGCTTCACCAGGCACCGCGCTATTGGGTGAACTATTCATTAGCGGGCTTGTACCAGGTTGCGGTTGGGGAACACCTGTACGGAGGGACAGATTGACGGTATGACGGGGGCGTTCGAAGATGGGGGCTATGAGCGAAGTCACAGCGGCCTCCCCCCGGCGAAGCTCGCGCGTTTTTCATAAGATGCGCGTGGAGGTGCAGGGCCGCGCACACAATCGGAAGAAATTCAAAGAGACGTGCGAAACCGTGGTCGTCAACGGCCATGGCGGCCTCTTGATGCTGAAGCATGAGGTGGACAACGGAGAGATGCTGATGATTACCAATCCGGAGACGCAGGAAGACCAGGAGTGCCGCATCGTTTATCTGGGTGATCCTAGTGACAAGGGACAGCGTGTGGGTATCGAATTTCTCACGCCCGCGCCGCGCTTCTGGGGTGTGGAATTCAGCGACAACTCGCCGACAGTAGAATCCTCAGCCGTTCACTGAGACACCTGGGGCGGTGATGCGTACGGGAGCCTGGCTTCTCCGTTTGAAAAACCAATCGCCCAATCTCCACAAAAGAAGAATCGCGACGAGCGCTCCGTAAAACAGCGGCTTGCGCACATCGGATTTTACCAGCCAGAAGTAATGAATGACGCCGAGAACGGCGGAGGCGTAAATGGCGCGATGAAGCCGCTGCCAGCGCTTGCCGCCCAGGCGCCGAATCCAACCTGTAGTAGAAGTAATCGCCAGAGGGATGAGCAGCACGAAAGCCGCAAAGCCGACCGTAATGTAGCGGCGCTTGGCGACGTCTTTCCACATCGCCGAAAGAACGAAGGACTGGTCGGGACCGATGTAGGTGAGGAAGTGCAGGCACGCGAAAAAAAAAGCGAAAAGGCCGAGCATACGGCGGAAGCGGATGAGCTCGGGGAGATGGAGAAGTTTGCGGAGCGGGGTGATGGCCAGCGTGAAGACGAGAAAGCGCAAGATCCAGTCACCGGTGGCGTGCTGGACGAACTCGACGGGATTGGCGCCCAAGCCGCCATGAAACGCGCGCCAGGCCAGCGCGCCAAGCGGCACGAGGCAGAGCAGGAAGAGAACAACTTTGGTCCATTTGCTGGAGAGAAGTTTGCGCACGCGCTGATCCGGGCTCAGTAATTTTTCTTCAGGTCCATGCCGCTATACAGGCTGGCGACCTGATCGCCGTAACCATTAAACATGAGCGTGGGGCGCTTGAAGATTTCACCGAGGCGGCGTTCCTTGGACTGGGTCCAGCGCGGGTGGTCGACGCTTGGATTCACGTTCGAATAGAAGCCGTACTCGCTTGGCGCAGAGAGGTTCCAAGTCGTGGGCGGCATCTTCTGCTGGAATTTAATTTTGACCAGCGACTTCACGCTTTTGAAACCGTACTTCCACGGGAGCACCATGCGAACCGGTGCGCCGTCCTGATTCGGAAGCGTTTCGCCATACATTCCGACACAGAGAAGAGCGAGCGGGTTCATAGCTTCGTCCATGCGCAGGCCTTCGACATAGGGAAAGTCGATGCCCGCGTATTTTGCTTGCGGCATCTGCCCGTGGTTGAAATAGCTTTGGAAGGCGACGAATTGCGCTTTTGGCGTGGGCTCAACGAGGTTGATAAGATGGCTAAAGGAGAATCCAATCCAGGGAACGACAATCGACCAGGCCTCGACGCAGCGGTGGCGATAGATGCGTTCCTCGAGCGGGGCGATTTTCAGGATTTCGTCCATCGTGAACTTGCGGGGCTTTTTTACTTCGCCTTCGACGGAGACAGACCACGAGGACGTGTTGAAGTTTTTGGAGTTTTTTGCAGGATCGCCCTTGTCGGTGCCAAATTCGTAGAAATTGTTGTAATGGGTGACGTCTTCGAAGGTGTTTTGCTTTTCCGTGGTGCTGAACGGGCTCTTGGCGAGGCCGGTGAGCTTTGTCGCGGCAAGTGCAGTTTGCGACGGCCATGCCAGGTCCAACAATCCCGCGCCCGTCGCCGCGGTGGCACCAACGATGCCCATGGCACGGAGGAATTTTCGGCGGTCCAGATAGACCGACTGAAGCGTGATATCGGCGTACGTCAAATTGCGGGTCTTGCGGATCAACATCTCTTTCCTCCCGATCTCCTGGGGCGCTCCGGCTTCATTATAATATTACGTACATCTATCCAAATTGGATGCTGGAATTTGGCCAGCCGGCGTTCGCATTCGTTCCGGGAGCCGGACAGGCCGATTCCTGCGCTGCTTAGTGAGAGTGGTCTGCCCCAGAAAAGTTACAGGGAAGATGGCCGCCATTGAGAGGAGTATTTGCTTACGGGGCTAACCGTGGAGTTGCCTCAATACTTTCTGAGCTGCTTCCACACCGTGGTATTGGGCTTCCTCGAAAATGGAGATGCCGCTCAGGTCGGAGTTGGCGAAGAGGATTCGGCCATTGAGGCGGGACAGGCGGCGCCTTTCTTCGGAGAAAATCGAACCGACGGCGGGGCGGATCATGGCGTGGCCCATGCGCATGATGTCGATCCGGGAGACGCACTGGCGAATGTCGGAGTGGACGCGCTCGAGGTCGTGGAGAATGGCTTCTTTCCAGTAGACCCAATCTCTTTCGAGAAGGAGCTGGCGGTTTTGCGCTGGCGCGCCTTCGGCGAGAGCCCAGTAAAACGTCCAGACGGTGCGATCCACGTGGGTGCGCAGGCTCTGATGCATGGCGTCGACGTAGCCGAGCGTCGGTGAATCGAGGAAGACAGTGTCCCAGGAAGGTTCCCCTCCGTGGGATTCGGGATAGCAATCGAGCGTGAGGTTGGCGGTGATCCAGGGGGAGTAGACAAAATCACGGAGGCGCGGAAAATTTTCCAGAAGATAGGAAGCGAGAAAGGTGGGCGCGGCAAAGATGACGAATTCGGCTTGAAACTCTGTATCAGCGGCAAAGACGCTTGCGCCGCGGCGCGTTTGTGTGATGCGGTGCACCATCTGGGTGGCGCGAATGTTTTCGCCGACGCGTTCGAGGAGGCGGCGCGTGATCCAGCCGTTGCCTTCGGGCCAGGTGAGCGGGCCTTTTTCCTCGGACTCGCGGGAAGAAAAATAATGAATGCCGGCCCACGCAGAAGTGTCGCTCGCGAGCGCGCCGTAATCGTCGCGGCAGGCATAGTTCATGTACCAGTGTAGTAGCCGCGAATCGAAGCCCTGCTGGCGGAGCCAATCGGAAAAAGAGATGTGCTCCAGATCCTGAAATTTTGAAGAGAGCCCGAGCTCAAGAGGCACGGTGAACGATCCGCTCTTGCGGAATTCACTGAAGAGATTTTCGAGGCGTTGAAACTGGTCGCGGTCTTTCGGAGTGAGGCCAACAGCGGGCTCGATGCCCTCCTGCCAGCGGCCGTAGAGAAAGAGCCGCTCCTGGGGTGAAAACGCGAGGTAGCGCTCTTCCCATTGGCCGTTCTTCAAGACTCCAAGATCTTCGAAAAGCTCGCGGACATATTCGGCCTTTGGGCCGGGGACAGGAACATAGTGGGCGGCCCAGGGATACGCCGTGATTTCGTTTTCGCCCCAGCGGGCGTTGCCGCCGGGCTGGGCGTTCATTTCGAGAAGGACGAAATCGGTGAAACCGCGCTTGCGAAGGCGCCACGCGGCGCTGAGGCCGGCAATTCCGCCGCCCACAATTACGACTGGATATTTTTCGGTGCGCTTCGCCGCGGGGAACCCGGCGCGGTCCCGCAGGAGATGGCCGATTTGGAAGGAATCGTTGACAAACGATCCTTCGATCTTTTTTTCACTCTTGAGGGAAAGACCGACGAGCGCCGCGCTGCCCAGACCGAGGAACTTGCGGCGGCCCAGCTTCAATGACTGATGTCCTTCCAGTCGTTCTCGTAGGTGCGCACAAGCACCTGGCTGTTGAGCTGGTTGGCGGGCATGGGGAGCGGCGCCATGTCCGGCGGAAACTGAAAAAGCGCGGGAAGGCCGTCCACACTCACGAAACGCAATCCGGCAGGGAGCGATGCAGGCGGAGTGTATCCGTGCGCGCCGGCGAGAACGAAGCCCCATTCGCCGAACGAGGGGACGTAGACGTGGTAGGGATAGGTTTGCAGCCCGGCTTGCTTCAGCGTCTGCGCGATGCACCAGAAGGAATCGCGCGCGAACATCGGCGAGGTGCTTTGCACCACCATGAGTCCCTGCGCGCTGAGGTGGCGCGAGACGGCGCGGTAGAACGCAGTGGTGTAGAGCTTGCCAAGCGAATAGTTCGTGGGGTCCGGAAAATCGATGACGATGAAATCGAAACTATCCGCGTTCGCATCGACCCACGGAAACGCGTCGGCGTTGATGACCTGCACGCGAGGGGAAAGCAGAGATTTGTCATTGAGCTTGGTGAGCATGGGGTTCGAGGAAAAAATCCTGGTCATTTCGGGATCGAGATCGACAAGCGTGATGGTCTCGACCCGCGGATACTTCAGGACTTCGCGAACGGCGAGGCCATCGCCACCGCCGAGAATCAAGACGCGGCGCGGGGCCGGGACGGCGGAAAGGCCAGGATGGACGAGCGCTTCATGGTAGCGGTATTCGTCGCGGGAACTGAATTGCAGATGGCTGTTGAGAAAAAGACGGAGGTCGTCCTTAAAGCGCGTGAGGACGAGATGCTGGTAATGAGTGTCGCGGGCAAAAATAATCTCATCGGCGTAGATATTATCTTCGGCGGTGGCGGTGATCTGTTTCGCTTGTGCAAGTCCCGCGCCTAATGCGCACAAGACGACGAGACTGGCAACGCGCAAACGGCGCGTGGCGGAAAGCTGATTCGCAAAAAGGAAAGTGCTCCAAAGCGCGACACCGGCATTGATCAAGCCGAATAACATCGCGGAGCGCACCAGACCGAGGCGCGGCACCAACAGAATCGGAAAAAGGAGTGAGGCTCCCAGCGCGCCGAGATAATCGAAGGTGAGCACGTGCGCGATGACGTCGCGGAACTGATAGCGGTCGCGGATGATGCGCATGAGCAGAGGAATCTCCAGCCCCACCAGAACGCCCATAACAATGACCAGCGCGTACAGAATCAATTCGAATCCCTCCGTGAAGGCAAACGCAAGCATCAGCAGCGCGGAGGAAAAGCCGCCGATGACGCCAAGGAGAAGTTCGATCCAAACAAAGCGATTCGCGAGGCCACGGTTTATGTAGCGGGAAAGAGCGCTGCCGATGCCCATCGCGAACAGATACGTGCCGATGATGGTGGAGAATTGAAAGACGCTGTCTCCGACGAGATAGCTTGCGAGCGTGCCGGCGACAAGCTCGTAGATGAGGCCGCAAGCCGCGACCAGCAGCACGGAAATGAACACCAGGATGCCCATAAGCTAGTGGATCGCGGCAGCAATGATGATGCAAATGCCCAGAGACATGGCGCCGACAAGAATGGCGAGCGCCGTGTTGTGCTCCTGCACGATCTCTTTCCAAAGATGATAAGGCGTGAGCTTGTCCATCACCATGAAGGCGATGACGAAGATGAAGATTCCGACAAACGCGAAGACCAGTGCAGCGACGACATTGCCGAGCGGAACGAGGTTCATCTTATTTGCCTCCTGTGTAATGGTGATAGCCGCCGTAAACCGAGCGGTACGAGCCGGGATTATCGCGGACGGACTTGGGAACGTTTTTGAGCTGATTGACGGTGTCGAGGCTCCAGCCGCGGTATTGGCCGAAAGCGGCCGTGCCGAGAATCAGGAACCCATAGAGAAGATAGAATTTTCGGAACATTATTCGTCGTCTCCCGAACTGCTGGACATATTGGATAATTCCATGGGCGGGTGATCGCTTGCGGACCAGCGGGAACGCTCAAAAGTGTAGGCGCGAAAGGAAATGATGACTACCGGCACGAGCAAAGCGAGAAAGGCGATGGCGTAGATTCCGAAGACGGGGACGTCATGGGTGACATCGACGGTGTACGGAATGCTGGGAAGCGAAGGATCGGCCTCCGGCTCAACGCGCAGATAGTAGTGACCGGGGGGGACGCTCGGGATCACGACGGCGTCATTCTGCTTGCCTTCGGTCCAGGAACCATCGCTGTCGTAGCCGGAGTAGTAGCTCACTTCGCGGCCAAAGTCCCAGGCCTGCCCGGTGTCCTGATTGATGAGCGCATAGTTCAAATAAATCCAATGGTTGCTGACGGGGGCGTAGGTCTTCACCTCCACGGTTGAGGTGTGGCCGGCAAGTTCGAAAACATCGGTGACGAAAGAGGTTTCGCCTTTCGATTCCGCGCGATGGTATTGATAGGTCTCACGAAGGACCGGCTCTTTTTTCGCCCGCATATCGAAACCGGCCATGAGCGCCAGGAGGAAAACCGCAAATGCGGTGAACGCGACCCAGGCGCCGGCGAGGTTAGTGGTGACCGGCGAAGGCTGATTTTCGAAGACGTCCACCGGTTCGGGGGGAGCGCCGGGAAGTCTGAAGACGTCCCAGACTTCCCGGCCGTACATATACTCGCCGATGGACCAGGTGACTTCCTTGTCGAGCTTCTCGCTGGAGAGGACTCGCGGGGGGTGCACATAGTCGGTGACGACCGCGTGCTCGCCGACGCGAACCTGCCATGGAAATTCCCCGAGGACAAAATCCGTGTCGGCTTCGGACGTTTGGAAATGCTTGTAGGTCTCGCCCAGGTAACTAGCAGCGCCTCGCTCGTCCGTCGGAAGCTGCTTACAAATACTGATGTCGTTCCAATGTCCGTTATATTCGCTGAGGTAGCGAATGCCCTTGTAAGGATTGAACAGAACGTATTCATGCCAGCGGTAGGTAATTCCGTCGACCTTGGTGCTGCGCCGCTCGAACCCGATGACTTCGTAGTCCGTATCGCGCAGCTTGCCGCGCGTACCCAGGGGAATGAGCGGCCTTATGTCACTCGTCTTAATTTCGAATTGCTGGAGGATGGCGAGGTTGGGATCTTTGGCGTCGAGGATGGAATGGCAGCTTCCGCAAACGACCGTTTCCGCCTGCCCGAACGAACGCAGCGTGATGGCCGCGCCGCACTTCGGGCAATTCAGCGCCTTCGCTTGCGGCTTTGGAGACCCAGATAGCGGCGGAGCGCCCGCGCTCATCACCAGCCCTCGAAACTGCGCAGATTTTTCAATTTAAGATCGTCAAACTCCACGAATTCACCGAGATACAAAGCCGGTTCGGGGTCGCTGTAATCGAGGGTGGCAAATTTTCCGGATTCCGTGCGCAGATCGATGAAGGTGACCTCCGTCTTGTCCCAATACTGAAACGGCAATTCGCCTTCGACGCCGCGATAATGCGCGGGGGTGATTACCCTCACGGTATAGCGCTGGTCGCTCCAGGTGAATTGCTGGCCCACGTGCACCTGGGCAGCGGCGGGAAGGTTCTGCGCCTTCGAAGACAAAGACAGCGCGTATTCACTTTGCGCATCGGAGAGCCAGGCACTGGTGCCGTCGTTCATCATGACGTGCCACTCGTTCCAGCCGCCTTGATCGTACTCATAAAGGATGCGGCCAACCACAACGAAGGCCTTGTTGCCGTATTTGCCTTCGGTACTGATCTGAATGCGTGAGCTGTCCGGCGGGAGATCGGCGACCTGACCGACTTTTTTCAGGTCCATATCCGTACGGACGAGGATGCTCTTGCAAAATTCGCATACCGTTTGCACGCTGCTGGACCAGCGAAAAACGATCTTGGCGCCGCAGTTCGGACAGTTGGCAGCGGGCTGGGTCATCGCGAATGGCCAACCTGACTCGCGGGAAGAGGTTTCACCTCAGTCACCGGCAACCTGCTTCAATTTAGATTCGTAAGGCCTCTGCAGCCGGCGGACCGCAACGGAATCGGCATCAAAGAGTTGCCGTAGAACAGTTTCGAAATCCCACTCGGCACGCGGAACACAGCAAAAAAGATTCAAACAGAGCGACCCGTGCTCCGGAAAGGTGTGGCACGCAAGGTGCGACTCCGCGAGAAGGCAAAGGCCGGTGATCCCTCCGGTGCCGGGAAAGCGATGCCACTGCGTTTCGCCGACGGGCCGGAGCTTCATCTCCCGGATGATGCTGTTGAACAAATCCTGCAAGACAGCAGTGTCGCGCAACGACTGCGACGAGCAACCGAAGGCTTCGACAACCCACTCGATTCCGTTCATGGCAGCGGGCGGCACTACACCTGGGGCTTTCCGCATTCCGAGCAGAATTTGGCGCTGCGCGGGATGGGCTTGCCACATTCGCTGCAGAATTTCGTTTCGGCAGCGGGACTTCCGGGCGCCGCTCCGCCGGCGGGCGCCGAAGTCGATTTCTTCACGGCATCCATCATGGCCTGGCCCATAGCCACGCCCGCACCGAGACCGGCGCCCATTCCTACTGCGCCTCCGCCCTCATTCGCGGCCGCGATGGGGATGGCCTGCGCCACCTGATATTGTGTGAACTTGCCCATGTCGCCGAGCACGTTCATGCTGATGCGCTGGTCGAGCACTTTCTGCAATTCGTCCGGCAGCGAAAGGTTTTCGACCACAAAGGTGTCCAGGGTGAGTCCGTATTCCGTGAAGGCCGGTTTCAGTTGTTCGCTGATTTTTTCGGCAAGGGCGCCTTGGTTCGCGGCCATATCCAGGAACGGCACCTGGCTGGCCGCAAACGCATCGGTCATCTTGGCGACAATGGTGTTGCGCAACTGGCCTTCGAGATCCGCGACGCGATATAGGTCGCGAGTGCCGCTGATCTTGCCGTAGAACGACTTGGCGTCACTCAAGTGATACGAGTAAATGCCGAAGCCGCGGAGACGAATCGCGCCGAATTCCTTGTCGCGAATGGAAATGGGATTCTGCGTGCCCCAGTGCTGGTCGGTCTGAATTCTCGCGGAGAAAAAATACACATCGGACTTGAAAGGGGACTTGAACGCCTTGTCCCAGTTCCTTAGATAGGTCAGGATGGGCAGCGTTTGCGTCGTCAGCGTATAGAGTCCCGGGCCAAAGATGTCCGCGACTTTCCCTTCATTCACAAAAATCGCGGCTTGCGAATCGCGCACGGTCAGCTTGCCGCCGTTCTGGATCTCGCGATCCTGCATGGGGTAGCGGTAGGCCAGGAGGCCTTCTTCCGGTTCAACCCATTCGATGACATCGATAAACTGCTTGGTGAGGAAGTCGCGAAGGCTCATGAGAGGCCTCTCTTCCGGCATGCTCGTAAGCAAGAATTGCGGCCGGTGAAAGCGATGCTACGGTGCAGCTTGCGGCGTGTCAATGGTGCGCATAAGAATGCAATTGCACGAATATAGCAGGGCGTTAA
>WNGC01000583.1_pt1 | contig 21309 bp, 19 predicted proteins | sample 5400051 | NCBI WGS metagenome assembly WNGC01 (sample SAMN13153368, study PRJNA577476) | soil metagenome | isolation source: 20 cm soil or saprolite under grassland replicate 2 | place: USA:California | collected 2016-06-15
GATTGGGGTGCTTGTTTCTTCCGCCAATTGGCGCGCGGATTGCAAGCTGAAGATCGACACGGGACGGCAATCGGTCATCGCCCGGTGCGACCGCATCAATGTGAGTTGATGCTTCTGGTCGATCTCCCTGCGCAGCATCTCGATCAGAACCGGGTCATCGATCGCGAGCGTTTTTCCATCTGGAGTTTCGACATCGATCATTAGTTCTGAAATGTCGGCCGAGAGAGGACCCGCGCCCATTTTGTCCGCTTCGGTCAGATTCACGGGGCGCGCAGCTTTGTCAGGATAGCGAAATCGGGGCCGATACTGCAGAAGCCGTCGCTGTTCGCGCGCAGTGAAATACGGAAATCCTGTGGGGCTCGCCGAGCTTTTGAAGGCGAAGACGCGGTCGCCGTAAACTCCGGGGTAACCTGCAAACGCTTCCTCCAACTCCTCACCACGCATGCTCTTGACGGGATAGCGCCACAGGCTTTCCACTTTTCCGACGATGCTCATTTGTTTTTCGTCGCGGATTGTTTGGTTAGATCAGAGCGGCGCATCAGTTGGTTTGCCGGCAGATTAGAATTGAGAACTTTCTTTGCGCTTTCAATTCCCACAACCGGCAGCCTGGCGGGATCCAGCAATCCGATCTGCACAAGCACGCTTGCCTGGTCCCAATAGATATGCTCGTGAGCCACTTTGCCGTTTCTGACTCGAACGATTGCGACTAGCGGAACCTCGACGCGTTTTCCCGTGGGAGGAATACCGGGCAACATCCAGTCCATCGGGATCGTGTGAGTGAACTTGAATACCATTTCGTCCACTATTTGATCCTCACCGATTGTTCGCGAGACCGGCGTCATCTCCGTGTCCGGCGGCATTTGCGGAATGAAACGCCTCGAGTAGAACTCCCGCAACTCATCCCGCCCCGTACCGCCAGTCAAGACAGGTATGTGATTGACATAAGCGTCTTCCACCATCGTGGCGAGTGTGTCCTCAGTGTTGCGCGTGGAAAACTCATAACGCACATGTTCTTCCCACAATTCGCTCAGATGTTGTTGCTCAGAGGTCAGACTCTTGTTTACGCCCGGCTGCTTAGGTTTGGCCATATGGTCTCCTCTCTGCGTTGAATAAATTGCGACGACAAGATTACGAACACTCGCAAAGAAACCAAGATGGTCCTTGAGCTTTCCCAAACCCAACCTGTTTCGTTGAACGAAACTCTTACTTCCCCTCGAGAAAAGTAACGGCGCCAGTATCCAAAGTATAATAGCCACCGATTACTTGTACATCACCGGAATCAACTCTAGCCTTTAGAATTGGCGTCGACGATCGCAGAGCGTCCACAACGTGTTTCACATTGGCCTTGATCATTGTCTCCAAATCAGCTTTGGGCGTTGAATTTACTACGGGCTTGAGGGCCGTGACCAGTGACTGAATATGCCCTGGTGCCTTGCCTTTGGCCGCGATGGTTTTCATTGCGGCGTCGACGGCACCGCAACTCCCATGGCCGAGCACGACAATCAGGCGGGCGCCCAAAACCTCGACGCCGTACTCGATGCTTCCCAGGCCTTCATCGTTGAGCACATTGCCCGCTACTCGAACGATGAACAGATCGCCGAGCCCTTCATCAAAGATGATTTCGGGTGGCACACGCGAATCGGAACAACTGAGGATGATCGCAAACGGGTGCTGACTCTTCGCCAGTTCTGCGCGTCGTTTGGCGGCCTGCTCGCTAGTCATTCCCAGGGAAATCACGCCAGCATTTTCATAGCTGTTGGCCGCCATGTACTTTCTGTCATCAACCGTCTCGTGCGGGTGCTGCGGATTTCCGGCGGTGAATCGGCCATTGCCTTCTTTCAACCGCGAGATCGCATCAGTAGGAAGCACAATCGGTTGGTCTGGATGAGCCGGGTCAGCGGCTCTGGCAAATTGGTTTACGGCAAGCAGATTGAGTACGATTAGGCAGCATGTGAGCGGTGTCTTGTTCATAATACGCTTTTTATGAGCGGGCTGGCTCTTTTGGTCAATTCGAAAATCAGCTGTGAACATTCCCAGATCGTAATCGCGCATAGCGAAAAATCTGATCTCAACGGCGGAGGAGAAGATCAGTCACCGCCGCGCGAGCCACGTTTTTCTAAAATCAAAAGCCACTTAGCCCATGAGCAGCGGTTCGCTGCATCGTCTGCATGGTTGTTGATATGACCGATGGACGTGAAGTCTACTCTTCAGCTACCGCCACAGCATCAACTTCGATAAGGAACCCTTCTTCCGCGAGCGATTCTACTCCAATCCACGTGCTCACCGGGAGCTTATGGTGTGGGAAAGCGCTCTGGAATGCGCTCCTGACGATCGCGGCGTCAGAAGGCTTATAGTGCTTCACATAAATGTTTATCTTCACCACATCCGCCGTCGAACTACCTGCCGCAGCCAAGGCTCTCGTCAGATTGCCGAACGCTTGCTCGGCTTGTGACTTAAGATCACCCGACCCGACCAACCTCCGCTCTGCGTTCACTGAGACTTGACCCGCAACGTAGATAGTCCGAACGCCTCCGACCTTGACGATCACAACTTGTGAGAATGCAGGTCGCCAGTCTGGTAAATCGCGTGGATTGAGAAACTCTTTATCCATACAAGCTTCTCATGGACGCGGCGCGATTGGCCTGCCACTGCGGACAAATAAAACCAGCGAGATGGAAAACAGGAGCAGCCCGAAAGGACAAATAATCAAAGCCAACACCTCGGCGAAAAACGAGATGTCCGGCGCTCGCATCGGCTGTGGCCGTTCAGCAATGAAATCGGCCAAATAATGCAAGGTCTTCCCGAGCGGACCGAAAACAGGAGCAACCGCCAGTAATCCGCCGCCGATCATCGCTACCAGGCTTATCCGACCGCGTTTCCGAGATAAGGAGTTCATGTCGTCTACCTAGAAGGAGCTAAGTTGGGACTAATACCGGCGACGTGTTCCGTCACACGCCATCCGCTGGCTGTTCTAGTTAAAGGTCTCGCTGCTGAATTAGAACAGGCACCCAAGTTACACGCACAGTGGTGGGTATTATCATTGCTGACCACTTGCCTGGTGTGAAAGCCCATCGGCTAAATGCCCCTGTGCTGTGTCTGTCCAGAATCGCCGAACCTGCCGATTTGATTACTGTAACGCGGCTCACTCGACCTGTTTTCAAATCAATATCGAGCCGATACAAACCGTCACCATGAAAGTTTCGCGACCAAGTGGTCGGGTCGCTCGACCGCGACCGTAAGGGGTATGTCGGGGCACGCGCCCAAATTATGTCACGCGCACACAAGGCGTTCGGTTGACGTTTGCCATGAGCATCTATGGCATAGCCCTTGTCGATAGGCATGGCAATGTAGGGCACCGGTTCACTGGCTCTGGCCGTGAAAGCGATCGATGTGATCGCGATCATAGTTGTCAGTGTTTTCATTTTGTTTTCTTTCTTGTTGGTTGGCGATCTAACAGGAAAGAGATAAGCCAAGGCAGGCTGTCGTGGCAAACACACTCAACGGAGCCCGCGGGAAGTGGTGCGATACAGATGGGCAAACCGACAGGTCGAAATGAGTGCGAGCGAATGAGTCAATTCTTTCGGAGTTGGTTTATTCGATTGGTTAGCCGGGACGTCGCCTTCATCCAGCGCGTTGTGAATAGGCCGTCAGGATGATCGCTGTCAGAATTGTGACGTGGATCGCCAACCTGTTATCGGAAACAGAAGCCGCGGCCACCACATCCAAATCTGCTAAAACCAAAGCATCCGGATGAGTTTGGCGCTTCTTGCCGATGGCGTTGAACCACGCAAATGTGTACCGGCCAATGACTGCTCGGAGGCTTGGCGACGCTGGCCGGCAAGCGGAGATGCGAGCTGAAACACTCGCCGTAAGGATTAGTTCGTCCCTGTACCACACGCTCGACGCGGCCAGAAGCAGAGACAATGAAAACCGCGTCGTATTTGGAGCCAGTTGCGAAATCGCCGCCCCCGCAAGCGCCGATGGCTGGCGCAACTGAGTTTGCAATGCTGCGCATGAACTTGACGCCGTACGCGCCGCCGACAGTAGTTTTGGCCTTTTTAGCTGATTCGGCCGCCGCAGCGCCGAAATCCTGCGGCGAAGCTGCGAAAGCATTTGTCGCTAGCAGCAGAAGGGTTGTCGACGCGATTCGAAAATGCATAGGGGGCCTGACTACATACGTATAACTGCGTACGCAAAACATACGCATAAGTGCGTAGGAAAAAGATTTGTAGAAGGCCTGTCAAGACAAAAAAAGGCCGCTCATCGCCGAATCTTTGTTCTCAGGTGGCAGACTCCGGACACGGAGGCGGAAGGGCGAACATTTTTTCGTCTAATTCGGCCCGTTGTTTTGGCCCAAGCGAACCATATAACCGGCGCGCCGGTCGGCTGCGCATTACACGTCGTAGTACATCGCGAACTCGTAAGGATGAGGTCTTAAGCGCAGTGCGTCGTATTCTTTTTGTTTCATGTCGATCCAGTTGGCGATGAAGTCTTCGTTGAAGACATCGCCGCGCAACAGGAAGGAGTGATCGGCTTGGAGCGCTTCGATTGCGCCGCGAAGTGAGTCGGGGACACTGGCGACCTGCGCGAGCTCCTCTGGCGGCAGTTCGTATAGATTTTTGTCGAGGGGATCTCCAGGATCCATGCGGTTTTGGATTCCATCGAGTCCGGCAAGAAGCATCGCCGAGAAGGCAAGATAGGGATTAGCAGCGGCGTCCGGTGTACGGAATTCGACGCGCTTTGCTTTCGGGCTTGGCGAATAGGTCGGAATTCGAATGGCGGCGGAGCGATTGCGGGCCGAATAAGCGAGATTGACCGGCGCTTCGAACCCGGGAACGAGCCGCTTGTAGCTGTTGGTAGTTGGGTTCGTCAGGCAGGTGAGCGCAGGCGCATGTTTCAAAATCCCGCCAATGAAAAAGAGCGCCGTGTCGCTGAGGCCGGCATAACCGTTCCCCGCAAAAAGCGGCTTTTCGGCGTTCCAAAGTGACATGTGCGTGTGCATGCCTGAGCCGTTATCTGCGAAGATCGGTTTCGGCATGAATGTCACCGTTTTGTGGTGCCGCTTGGCAACGTTGCGCAGGATGTATTTGTAATACTGCATGTTGTCCGCCATGCGCTTGAGCGGCGCGAAGCGGATGTCGATCTCGGCCTGCCCGGCGGTCGCAACTTCGTGATGCTGACGCTCAATTGCGACGCCTGCTTTCTCCAGTTCGAGGCACATTTCGTTGCGAATGTCTTGCAAACTGTCCATCGGCGAGACCGGAAAGTACCCTTCCTTCGGCCGAATCTTGTAACCGAGGTTTGGAAATTCCTCGCGCGCGCTGTTCCAATGTCCCTCGGCGCTATCGACCATGTATGACGACGCGTTGCCGCTATTCGCAAATCGCACATCGTCGAAAATAAAAAATTCCGCTTCGGGTCCGAAGAATGCCGTGTCCGCAATGCCGGTCGATTTCAGGTAAGCCTCCGCTTTTTCGGCGACGCCGCGCGGGTCGCGATCGTACGGCTCGCGGGTGATCGGATCGACGATGGTGCAAATGAGACTGAGCGTCGGCTCGGCGTTGAAGACATCGATCCATGCAGTCGCCGCGTCCGGAATGACAAGCATGTCTGAGGCATTGATCACGCGCCAGCCGCGAATGCTCGAACCGTCAAAACCGAGCCCATCGGTGAAGATTTCTTCGCTGTATTCGGTGAGTGTGGTCGTGAAATGCTGCCAGGTGCCGAGCAAATCCGTGAACTTGAAGTCGATCAACTTCACGTCGTTGTCTTTGATTATTTTGCTGACGTCGGATGGAGTTTTGTCTTTGGCCATGTTTGGGAGTTTTTTAGTTGGTAGTTGAGAGTTGAGAGAAAATAAAAAGTCTCATTTTAAAAAACAATTCATGCCGTGGCGCGTCTCGCATTGATAGTTGCGCACGAGTCTGACAGTTCCCTCAACCATCAACTCTCAACTATCAACTTCTGCATCACACTGCTTTTTCGCCGATCTCTTCCGTACGGATGCGCACCGCATGTTCCACCTGGAGGACGAACACTTTTCCATCTCCAATTTTCCCGGTTTTGGCCGCGGCGACCACCACATTGACGGCCCTTTCGACCATATCGTCCGCCATCACCACTTCCACTTTCACCTTTGGCAGAAAATCCACCGTGTACTCGCTGCCGCGGTAGATTTCGGTGTGTCCTTTTTGGCGGCCGAATCCTTTGACCTCGGTGACAGTCATCCCTTCAATCCCAAGCTCGGCCAGCGCCTCTTTGACCTCTTCGAGCTTGAACGGCTTGATGATGGCTTCCAGTTTTTTCATGTCAGAGTAAATTCAGCATCGTGCGGTGCCTTGCAATTCAAAGCTACCCGCAGCACGCGCTCTCTTAGCAATGGCGCGATGCGAATGCAATCACGAATTTTTTTGCCCCATGGATGGGGCGGTTACCGGTTGATTCTGACGGTGTTCACGTGGAACGAAGCACTGAACCTGGCAGGGCGGGCAGTCCTCTGCACGCCGAAAAAGGGACGCGCACGGAGTGACGGGCTCTGGCAACAGACACTCTGGCGCGGTCGGGGGAGGGTGAGGGTTCGGTCGAAGCTACTGTGCGTAGTGGAGACGAACCCCTCGCCTTGATCCTCTCCCCTTGCGCAAGGGGAGAGGCGAAGACCGCGGGGGAATGCATAAATCTTCCGACGTTCCTCGTTTAGTTCGCGCTGTTATGCCGGGCAAATTTGCCAAACTTTTTTTTTGACGCTTATACTGGAAAACTGATGTCTCGAGACTCTTTCGTTCACCTTCATCTGCATACTGAATACTCGCTGCTGGATGGAAGTATCCGGATGAAAGAGCTGATGAAAAAGGCTGCTGAATTCAAAATGACTGCCGTAGCGATCACGGATCACGGCAATTTGTTTGGGGCGATTGAATTTTACCAGGAAGCGCATAACGCCGGGGTGAAACCGATCATTGGTTGCGAAGCCTACATTGCTCCCGGGTCGCACAAGGATCGGCCGGCATCGCGGCGCGACTCGGCATATCACATCACTCTGTTGGCCCAAAACGAGACCGGCTACCGAAATCTCGTCAAGCTTGTCACCACAGCGCATCTGGATGGCTTTCATTACGCTCCGCGAATCGATAAAGAGCTGCTCGCAGAGCGGTCCGCCGGTTTGATTGGATTGAGCGGTTGTCTCGCGGGGGAAATCAACAGCGCGATTCAGGCAAACAACATTGAAAAAGCAAAACAGAGTGCCGCCGATTATCGAGACATTCTCGGGGCGCAAAACTTTTTCATCGAACTGCACGACCATGGAATGGAGGAGCAGCGCAAATGCAACGGTGTGTTACCCCACATCGCGCGAGATCTTGGCGTCGGTTTGGTTGCGGCAAATGATGTGCATTTTCTGCGCCGGACCGATCACGAGGCACACGACGTGATGCTTTGCATCGGCACGGGCAAGATGGTGCAGGATGAAACCCGCATGCGCTATGTCCCGGAGTTGTATTTCAAATCACCGGATGAAATGCGCATAGTGTTCCGCGATTTTCCAGAGGCGATTCACAATACGCTTGAAATTGGTGAACGTTGCCACCTCGACCTTGAATTTGGAGCTTCAAAATATCCGGAGTATCCGGTTCCTGCCGGCAAAACGCGCGAAAGTTATTTGCGCGAGCTTTGTTATAGCGGCTTGCGGCAGCGCTACGGTGAACGTGCCGCGAGCGATGCGGAGTTGCTCCGGCGGCTCGATTATGAGCTGGGCGTTCTGGAGAAGACTGGATTCGTCAGTTATTTGCTCATTGTTTGGGACTTCATCCATTTCGCGAAGGAGAGAGGCATTCCTGTGGGGCCCGGGCGCGGCTCGGCTGCAGGCTCGATGGTCGCCTACGTTCTCGGAATTACGGATATCGATCCGCTGCAGTTCGGCCTGATCTTCGAGCGATTTTTGAATCCGGACCGCGTTTCTCCGCCAGATATCGATGTCGATTTTTGCGAAGCGCGCCGCGGCGAAGTTCTCGAATATGTTCGGCAAAAGTATGGCGAACGCCGCGTCGCACAGATCATTACTTTTGGCAAACTCAAGGCGAAAAGCGTGGTGCGGGACGTCGGGCGAGTGATGGGGTGGAGCTATCGCGATGCTGATCGCATAGCAAAGATGATTCCAAATGAGTTGAACATCACGCTCGATACAGCCGTTGAAAAAAATCCGGAACTGAAACGAGCGGTCGCCACTGAACCCGCAACCCGTCAGCTTTTCGATCATGCCAAAGTCCTCGAAGGTTTGTCGCGCAACGCGGGCGTGCACGCTGCAGGCGTGGTGATCGCAGATCGCGATTTGTCTGATTACATCCCGCTTTGTCACGACGTCAAAGGCAACGACGTGATCAGCCAGTATCCCATGGGACCGCTCAACGATCTTGGCCTGCTGAAAATGGATTTCCTGGGGTTGAAAACGCTGACCGTGATCGAAGACACGCTGGCCCTGATTCACAAGCGGGAGCCAGGCTTTTCACTCAAAAATATTCCGCTCGATGATGGCGCCGCGTTCGCCCTCTACAACCGCGGTGAAACCATTGGCCTTTTCCAGATGGAGTCTGGCGGGATGACCAATTTATCGAAGCAGTTCGATGTGAAGAAGCTCGACGACATCATCGCATTGATTGCGCTGTTTCGACCGGGCCCGATGGAGCTTATTCCCGATTACATCAAACGAAAAAAGGGCGCGACCAAAATTCGATACGAGCATCCACTGCTGGAAGACATCTGCGCCGACACCTACGGCGTGATGATTTACCAGGAACAAGTGATGGCTGCTGCGAGCAAACTTGCCGGCTACTCACTGGCACAGGCCGACCTTCTCCGACGCGCCATGGGAAAGAAAGACAAGGAGAAGATGGCAAAGGAGAGAAAAAATTTCATCGAAGGCTGTGCGCGCACAAACAAAATCCCGGAGAAAAAGGCGAACGCGATTTTCGATTTGCTGGAAAAATTCGCCGGCTACGGTTTCAACAAGAGCCACAGCGCGGCCTATGGCGTAATCAGTTATCAAACGGCCTATCTCAAGGCGCATTACCCGGTGGAATTCATGGCGGGTCTGCTAAGCAATGAAATCAATAACACGGAAAAAATTTCAGTTTTCGTAGGCGAATGCAAACGAATGGGCATTTCCATTCTGCCACCGGACATCAACAAGAGCGGGCTGAAATTCATGCCGGAAATGTGGGAGGGACCTCAGAGTCCCGACGATCGCGGCACTACGGCCGCTCCCACATTGCCCGCCATTCGTTATGGCCTTGCTGCGATCAAACACGTCGGCGAATCCGCCATGGAAGTCGTGATTCGTGAGCGCGAACAGCGAGGCAACTTCGTTTCACTGGAGGATTTTTGCGCCCGGCTGGACTCGCGCGTTGCCAATCGAAAAATGCTGGAAAGCCTGGTTAAGTCAGGCGCCTTTGATTTTCTTGGCCAGGACCGCGCCGAACTATTTGCCTGCATTGAGGATGCAATGAGCGCGTCCATTGCAGCGCAGAGGGACCGGCTGGCTGGTCAGGTTTCGCTGTTTGATGAGGCAACTGCGTCGGCAACATCGAGAAAGAGACTCACTACTCGTTGGAGTGACCATGAAAAGCTGTCGTACGAGAAAGAGCTTCTCGGTTTTTATGTTAGCGGACATCCCCTCGATGCATACGTGGAGCTATTTGCGGCGAAAAATTACCGATCGATTGCCTCGTTAAGCGACCTCGACGATCGGGCGTCATTCAAGATCGCCGGCGCGATTGTGAGCGTCGAAAAGAAGTTTACCAGGAAAGAAGGTAAACCATTCGCGGTTGTTTGGCTCGAGGACCTGACAACTGTCCTCGAGGTGGTCGTGTGGAATGAGGTTTATCTTAAAGTGTCGGATGCGCTCGCCGCGGGACGCGTTGTTGAACTAAAAGGAACGTTGGACAAACGCGAGGAAGCGCTTCGTGCCACGGCTCTGGAAATCCGGTTGCTTGCGCCCAGGAAAACAAATGGAGCGAATGAAGACTCGACCGACGCACGCCATGAACTCGCGGTGTGCCTTCAGTTTTCTGCCGCTGCAACGGGCGATGAGCTTCGGGAAGTACGCGAGCTTTTGGTCAGGTCACCCGGCCGGCGTCCGGTTCAATTGTTGTTTGACCGCGCAAACGGCAATTCGTTGCGCATGGATGCGGGTGCCGATTTTCGCGTGAATCTTACCCCGGACCTGGAAGAAAAGCTTTCCCGCTGGCTCGTGCGCTAATTTTAAGTCCGCTACCTGCGCTTCTCTCGTTCTTTTGGACGCGAGGATTCTTCACTTGTTTCGGGACGAGCGAAGGCACCGAGGAGCAGTGTTTTTTCTTCGGGACTAGCGCCGAGGCAGAGCGGAAAGTTGCGAGCAACACCGTCCGGGTCAGACATCGCCGATGACTCAAGACCGGTGCTTTCGTGCACGCTAACCCTCCAGCTGGGCTGGAAGAGTCCACCGCAAAATTCGAACGCAGTTACTGCAGGCGCGAGGGTCAACACTGCTGGCGCGATTTTGATTTTGTTCACGCAATCGATCTGCCCTGATGTTAAATCGAAGATCGGTGTCGCTCCGTCAATTCTGATGGTCACATTGTTTATTTCGTCAAAATCAATTTCGCCGCGCAGTGAAACATCCGCTTCCTTACTCGCGACGTTAAGAAACTCCATTGATGCGCGATTTCCTGTGAAAGCAATGCGGCCGCTCGCTTCAACAAAATTGAAAGGAAACGAGCCGTCGCCCGACAACTTTCCGTTCACAAGCTGCACGTCGCCAACGATCCGTGGGTGTTGCAATGTTTCGGACACAGAAATGCTGCCGCTCAGAATGCCGTCTCGGAAGATTGCAGGATGAAAAAGTTGAGGCGCCTTTGCGAGAAAAACTGACGGAAAATCGATGGTAAAGTCGACCGGAGCTAACTGGAAAGCGTTCCAGTCTGTTCCAATGCGCAACGGGAAATTGGCTGTAAAACTAATCGCGCTTGAATCCGGCAGACGCGTGACGCCACGCGCATCCCAGTTGCTCGCGGTAACGGTCGCCTGAACATCTACCGGAATCGGGCTTGCGCTTTTTCCGGCTGATCCATGAAAGGAGGAGAAATAATCGGCCAGATTGTCGACTCGGGCATCGAGCGTTCCCGAGTAGTCGTGCTCGCGGGAAATATCGATTTTGCCTCGTCCGCTGAGCGAATCGTTCTTGCGTTTGATTTCCAACTGATCAACCTCCAACTCAGTTCCCCGCAGATTCAGCTTCGCTGCCAGACTATCGATGCCAGTTTTGAAAAAGGTGAGGGAGGCGCCCTCAACTTCGAGATGTCCGCCAAATTTGCGATCGCGAGTGTCCATTGCTCCCTCGATGGTGATTTTTCCGGCAAAATCTTCGGGGCTTGCGCCAAATAAAGCCACGAAATCGCCAAGCTGATTGATCGATGCGGAAATGTCGCCGCGAAAATCCGGGGTAAGCCACCCGGACGCGTTCGCGGGGAATGCGGCCTCGCCGCTTAAAGTAAATTGGTTGTTCCTTTGTCGGATATAAAGTTGTTGAAGCTGAATTTTGCGACTGTAAACCGCCGCGCCGAGCATGATTGCTTCGGCTGTGCGATTGCGCCATGTAAGCCCGGTCAATTCACCCCAGAGGGACGCAGTTACGTGATCGGGCTGGGCGAGATTTCCACGAAAAGTGAAGTTGGCGGCGTGAAGCAACCCGTCAACGCGATCAGCAAACCCGAATGCGTCCGAGGTTTGCGTCAGAGAAATGTCGCTGGCTCCGCCTGCAATTTTCCAGTTGAAATGCTCAGATCGCCACTCGTGCGAGATGTTCCCGCGGATTTTTCCACCGAAAGCATCAAGCTCGAACTGCAGCCCTACACGTTGCTTGCCCAGGTGCGAGAAGTCTGCTGTGCCCGATTGCAGATCAAGACCGCGGCTCAAAGTCAATCCGCCGACCGTCAGACGATTGGTTTCCCAGTGAGTTGCGCCGCGCAATTGCGAGAAAGTTTGCCGCAACCAGGGCGATGCAACCATGAGTTCGGCAGCGTTGAACCGGCCTGCTTCGGTCTCGCTCACGGACAAACTTCCGCCTCGCAACAGAACCAGGGTCGGGCCGTTCTCTACGCGCATCTCCGACTTGGCGATGCTCAGATTTTCCGGCAACAACCGCTGCAGCGTGGCCCACCCGTGCCGGCTAAGCGCCCGCAAGTTTGGATTTGTGCGGTGCAGCTGTACATGCAATTCCCGAATCGAAAGATCGTGAATAATGCGGCCGTCCATGTGCAGAAGGATATGCTTGAAATTCAAACCCACACTGACATCCGTGGCGGTTAGATCGAGGCGAAGCGCGTCTTCACGCTTTGGTTTCAAATGAATCTGCCGAATTAAAACCGGGCGCAGAAACGGCGTATCTATTTTGTCGATGCTAACAGTCAGGCCTTCCTGCCGGGCGGCCCACCAGACCCACAAGCGAACGCAATGCGAAACGGTGAATGGCGCAAGCACAACCGTCAGGAGCGCCAGGAGCATGGCGAGCAAGCTGACCCGAAACAACCGACCTTTTATCACGCTGCGTTCACGGTTCATGTTTTTCACCGTTGCCGAAAATTAGGTGCAATGGCTGCGGCGGATGAATTCGCTCCTCGAGTTGTCGCTGCAACGATCGCTCGGCTTCTGCGGGCAATCCGGTTGCTGTTGCTTTTTTCCAGGTAAGTTGAGGCAGCGACGACAATTCGGCTTGAAGGTCCTGGCCGGAGATTCGGTTCCACAAACCGTTTTCAAATGCGAGGACGTCCACCTGCTCCTGCTCGACGCCCAAAATTTGAGCATGTGGGAGCCGAACGATGATTTCATTGGGGCGAATGTCGACCGAGAGGTTCTGCTGCAAATCGAAGCCCGCTTTGGCGATGAAGGTTCCATGTAGTTTTATCCGCTTCGAGCTGCCCGCCCAGGTATGAAGCAATTCATGTTCGACTTCGATCCGTCTTGATAGAACGACCAACTCGCTCACTGGCGTGGTCTGTTCCATGTAAACGCGATCGTTGATAGTGACGCGCGGCTGCAAATGCGCGATGTCGATGAAGGCAGCGCGGAGGTCCTTACCCAACTTCTCGAGCTCGGCACTGCCTTGCTTCGCTGTGCGCGACGGCCAAGTCTCCATGCGCAAAAAGATCACGACGGTCACTATCGCAACAATCAACGCGATCAGCGTGAAGGCGAGTGGCCAGGAGATTCGCGCCAAATGTGATTGGGAATGACGAAGCACCAATGACGAATGTCGAATTAATGGCGAAGCACAAATACTGAATGACGAATCGAATTCGATATTCCGATTTCGAATTCAATCAGGACTTCGTCATTTATGGCCAAAAAATTACCGCCCCCCACACCCGATAGAGTGTGAAGGGCGGCTGTTCCCCCCAGAACAATCGTGAAAACTTTGAGCGTACTAAACGAGCTTCAAGCCAATGGCAACAACTTTTATAAAAAAAAATTCTCGCGCGATTTTTGCCGGTATTAAGGCGCGACAAAATAAGGCATCAATCACCGGGCAAATCGGGACGGCGGGACGCGTGGCGACGCGGACAGCGCGAGCGAGACGGAGGTTGCACAAGTGCGCCTCGCAGCTTCTAGTTTTACATGCGTAACTTGGATGACGAAGCATCCTCGCGCAGTCTTGCCGGTTCATTGCTGGTCGCTCATCCGAGCATGCTCGATCCGAATTTCCGGCGCACCGTGCTTTTCATTTCCGAGCATGACCCGAACGAAGGCGCCCTGGGTATGATTATTAATCGCCCCCTCGACAGACAAGTGGCCGATCTGGTGACCGACACGCCTCCGCCGGGACTCGCCGGGGTCCCCGTATTCCTCGGCGGCCCGGTTGGAAAAAACCAACTGATGTTTGCGGCGTTCGAATGGAAGAAGGGCCACGGATTCAAGCTCAGTCACAATGTTGTTTTGGGACACGGCAGCACCGCAGCCGGAGAGAAAAACTTGATTTGCGCATTTGTGGGCTATGCGGGCTGGGGAGCAGGTCAGCTTGAAAGCGAGGTCAAGCAGAAAGCCTGGCTGCTTCAAAAAGCAAATCCTTCACTGCTTAAGTTTGATCGCCTGCCAAACCTCTGGTTCGACATCATGGCCAGCCTGGGGCCATGGTATAAAATGCTCGCCGCAGCGCCGGACGATCCGTCCTTAAATTAGCGAAACGTGAGGAATAAGGAGCAATTTGGCTTGATTCCTATTTCTCGCTAATCACTAATCACTTCTCACTTTGCTCGCATGATTATCGGCATCCCGAAAGAAATTAAGGAACAGGAGCAACGCGTGGCGCTGTTGCCCTCGGCCACGAACCAGCTCACCCGGCGCGGTCATACCGTGCTCGTGGAAAAAAATGCCGGCCTCGGTTCCGGTTATCCAGACGAAGAATACGTCAAAGCCGGCGCAGAAATTGTCGATCAAGCAAAAGACGTTTTCACGCGCGCGGACATGATTGTGAAAGTCAAGGAGCCTCGCGAGGCGGAGTTTCCACTTTTGCGGAAGGGCCAAATCCTTTTCACCTATTTGCATTTGGCTGCGAGTAAACCTCTCACTGAAGCGTTGCTGAAATCCGGCGTCACGGGCGTGGCTTATGAGACCATTCAAGTGGATCACCGTTTGCCGCTATTGGAACCGATGAGCGAGATCGCTGGTCGAATGTCGGCCGTGATGGGCGCCAATTTTCTGGCCAAATACAATGGTGGCAGTGGCGTTTTGCTCGGGGGTGTGCCGGGAGTTCTACCCGGCAGTGTAGTTATTATCGGAGGTGGTACTTCGGGCGTGAACGCGCTGCGCATGGCAAAGGGTCTGGGCGCGGACGTGACGATTCTCGACATCGACGTCGAGCGCTTGCGCTTTCTCGATATCGCGATAGCCAACGTGCACACGCTTTACTCAAACGAAGCGAATCTGAACGATCTGATGGCAGAGTGCGACCTGCTCATCGGCGCCGTGCTCTTGCCTGGCGCGAAGGCGCCTAAGCTCATCACGCGCGCGATGCTGCGCAAGATGAAGCGCGGCAGTGTTCTGGTCGATATCTCCATTGATCAGGGCGGCTGCGCGGAGACATCGCGACCAACCACCCATCTTGATCCTGTTTATGTCGAAGAGGGGGTTACGCACTATTGCGTTGCAAACATGCCCGCAGCGTACGCACGGACTGCTACCCAGGCCCTCACCAACGTGACCTACCGCTACGTGGAATTACTCGCCGACTTCGGCCTCGACGGCGCATGCAAGAAACAACCCGCATTGATTGGTGGCATCAATACTCGGGACGGGCGGCTGACTTGCCAGGCGGTAGCTGAAGCGCATGGCCTCGACTACGAGCCTCCGCTTTGAGGGATACTTCTCAAGCACCTCGCCCAAAAAGAATTGCGATGCGGCGAAAAACTGCCTTGCTCCACTTATTCAATTAAAGCAATGTGCCGTTCCGAAACTAGCATTATGAAAAAATACATCTGCATTCTGGCCAGTGCCGCGCTCCTTGCGGCGTGCGAGCAAAAGACCGAGACAACCGAGCCGGCGGCAACTCCAGCCCCCACAAGTCCGCCAGCAGCGACTGCAGTCACCAGTCCCGCTACAACCACTGAATCTCCGGATGCGACCACTGAATCTCCGGATGCGACCACTGAATCTCCTGCTGGAACAACTGACGAGCCGGCTGGAACAAGTGAATCGCCGGCTGAGTCACCGCCAAGCTCCTAGATTCCCAGGCGTCTTTTCCCCTTTCGAAGTCTTCTCCCGGCACGCCCGGGAGAAGACTTCTGTTGTACGGTTGCGGCATAAGCAGAGCATGATCTGCTGTCCATGCAGTAGCGGCTTCGGCATCGACATGGCGCCAGCAAATTCCTTTTCATTTCCAAAAACCCGGCGCCTGACCCGGGCGTCAGAATTTGAGCGCGTGAAACACGACGGTGTTACGCGACGCGGCAAATTGTTGATGCTCAATGTGGCGCCAATGGAGAATTCTGGACCGTGGCGCGTGGGATTCATTACTTCACGTCGCGTGGGAGGCGCGGTTGTTCGTAATCGTGTCCGGCGCCATCTCCGGGAAATTGTGCGTCAAAACCAGCATGCTCTGCGAGGGGAGTTTTGGATGGTGCTGATTGCCAGAAGCGATGCTGCTAATGCCAGTTATCAACAGTTGGAACATGAATGGTTGCGTCTCGCAAGACGCGCTTCTATTCTGCTTTGATGCTGGGACTGGTTCGCTTTTTCATTCGCCTTTATCAATGCACGCTCTCGCCGTTCCTGCGTTTGCTGTGCGGTCCCAATTCCGGCTGCCGGTTTACGCCGAGCTGTTCGGCATATTTCCTGGAAGCGGTTGAGGCGCATGGCCTTCTTCACGGAAGCTGGCTTGGATTGAGGCGACTCGGACGATGCCAGCCGTGGGGCGGATCTGGGTATGATCCCATCCCGGAACCGAAAAACCCAGCATCCAGGATCGAACGTCTGGGTTCGTCGTTAACCGTCAGGCCCAAGCGCGCCGAATAGACTCCGAGCGCGATTTACGATTTATGGATCGAACTGCCTGGATTGTCGTTGCCCTTTGCGTGATTGGCCTGCTGGTTTGGGAGCTCTATCTGACAAAGCAGATGGCTACGAAACCCGCTCCGGCAGGTGTTGCACCCAGCCACGTTTCTCCCTCGGCAACTCCGGCGACTCTCTCGCCTTCGCCATTACCGACTGTTGCGGCGGAAGCCACGCCCATAAATGCCAAGCCGACTCCGAGCTTCGCCGAAAAAATCGAAACGCTGCGCAATGCAGATGTCGAGTTACGACTGACAAATCGCGGTGGCGGAATTAAGGAAGCGGTTCTGCTCAAGCAAATAGCCGAAAAAGGGCAGCAGGTTGTTTTGAATTCGGATCAGAGCCTGCCAATCGGCGCAATCCTCGAGCACCCGTCCACGCCAACACTCGAAGAGTTTACCGGATCTGCGGGATCGGATTCCGTTGTGCAATTTGAGCGCACCACGGCCGAGCAAATCGTTATCCGGAAAAAATTCTTTTTCGAAAAATCTCCAGACAACAAAGACAACTACGTGATCGAGATGGACGTTGATCTGGAGAACCGCGGGGACAAGCCATATCAGAGCGGTGGTTATTTTGTGGCGCTCGGTTCAGCCGCCCCAATTCATCCCAAGGATTATCCTTCGTACACGCGTCTGGTGTGGTGCATCAACGGAGCAGCGAAAGGAATTGACGTCGGTTGGTTCGGAAGCAGTGGCGGTTTTCTCGGCGTGGGGCAGCGCCCGGCCCGGCCTTATTATGAACAGAATATTGCCGGCGCCGAATGGGTTGCGGTGAGCAATCAGTTTTTCACCACGCTAATGGCGCCGCTTACCGCCAAGGCTACCGGTGTATGGGGCCGGCATTTCGATGTCGAACGCTCGCCGGACCAAAAGCTGCAGGCTATTGAGGGCGCGCTTGGGATGCCGGGATTTCAGTTGCAGCCCGGACAAACAACCAGCGCGCGTTTCGAAATTTACGCCGGCCCGAAACTTTATCACCGGCTCGCACAGCTTTCGCACAATGAGGCCGAGGTCATGGACTTCGGGATGTTCAAGATCGTGTGCCAGTTCCTGCTCAACTTCATGAACCTGTTGAACAGTTGGCTGCACGATTACGGTCTCGCGATTCTGGCCCTGACCACCATCATCAAACTCACGCTTTGGCCGATCCAAAACAAAGCCAACCGCTCCATGCGCCAGATGGCGGCCTTGTCACCAAAAATGCAGGAGCTACGCGAAAAATACAAAGACGATCCAACCCGGATGAATCAGGAGGTGATGAAGCTCTACAAGCAATATGGCATTAACCCGGTCGGCGGCTGTTTACCGATGATGATTCAGATCCCGATCTTCTTCGGCCTTTTCAAAATGCTTGGTCAGGCGGTGGAATTGCGAAACGCGAAGTTTCTCTGGGTCAAAGACCTTTCTCAGCCTGACACTGTAGCGCATCTGCCAATTCTCGGTTGGCCGATCAATATCATTCCGCTGTGCATGGCTGCGACGCAGGTTTGGCTTATGGCGATGACGCCAAAGACGGGCGACCCAACGCAGCGACGCATCGCCATGTTCATGCCGCTGATTTTTCTATTTATCTGCTACAATTTTGCCGCAGCTTTGGCTTTGTATTACACTGCACAAAATCTTTTTAGTATTTTGCAATTTTATCAGAACAAGCGACAACCCATGCCGACGCTCGAGAAAGTTGCGCCTGCCGGAAAACGAAAGCGATGATGACGCCGAAAGATCTGCTCGACACGATGCTTGGTTATCTCGGCTTCGTGGTGGACATCGAGGAGACTACCAACGAAGGCGGCAACCCGACGCTGCAGATTTACACTGAGGAAAGCCGGCGTCTCATCGGGCGTAATGGCGAGACGCTTGAGGCCATCCAGTTCTTGCTTAACCGGCTGCTGCAAGCCAAGGACAACGACGCTGAAAAAGTCATTGTCGACTGCGAACATTATCGTTCCATGCGCGAAGATCGAATTGTGCAGCGGGTGCGTGAGCTGGCTGAGCGCGTGCGCATCACCGGCCGTTCGCTTCAGCTTGAACCGATGAATTCCTACGAGCGACGCCTCGTTCACAATGCTTTCAAAAACGATCCCGAGGTCGCCACCTGGAGTCCATCCGATTCCGCGCGCATCAAGCAAATCACGCTGATAAAACGCCAGCCGAAGAAGGAAGCGGCCCAAAAAGTCTAGGGCGCGATCACCACTAGCTCGCTGTAGCCGCGGCCGGTGACCGCGGCCTTCGTTTTACGTCGCACGGAAATTTCGTCCTTGCTCGCTATGCGATCTCGCCCGGCTCCGCGCGTCGCACTCCCGCAGCCCTCGCGCTTAATGAGCCTACTTTTTCGGCATGAGGAATGACAAATTAAAAATACTCTTGCGGCGCAAACTATCATTGACAGTTAATCCCCACTCGGATGGAGTGAAAGAATGAAACTCCACCCATTAATTCCACTTCTCGCGCTGACATTTGTTTTGGCTCCACAATCGCCCAGAACCGCATTCGCGCGGCCTAACCAGCAGAACAAATATAGTGCCAGACTGATTTCGCCAAGGCGGGGAGACGTTTTGGTGCCTGGCCAGGTCGTGAGAATTCAATGGACGGCGGACTTTCCAGGCGTGGACCTGACGATGTGTGAGACGGAAGTTCTCCTGTCGCTCGATGGCGGTAAGACGATCTACATGCTTCTTACAGAGCAGCGTAACCCGAAGATTCAATATTTCGATTGGACCGTCCCGAATGCGCCCACCAACGAAGCGGTGTTGGACATTCGCTTCGGCTGTCTGAATATCTACCCCGAGACTTCAAGTATTCAGGTGCAATCCGCTTTTGTCATCAGCCCGCCGCCAGCCCTTTAGTCATCGCGAAAATTTCGCGACCAATTGGTTGGGTCGATAGGAAAGCCGGGCGGATATAACCAATCGATGAAGCGAACTACCTCTGAACGTTTCGCGGTGAAGGCGGTTGTTACCGCTGGCGCGCTGATTCTGGCGATGAGCGCCCAAGCGCTTCCGCTGACCTACCTGATTGAGCTGGAGCGGGCGAAGATTGAGCCCGCCGCCCAATTGTTCCAGCAGGAATGCCGTGACCACACCGACAGCCAAGTTTGCAAAGAGCAGCGTGACGCGCTGGCGAAAGCGCTCAACGGCATTGTTAGCATGGTTCAGAAGGAGCTTGCGCTTCTCGATTCCAACGCTGGTGACGCTGATTTCCAAAAGCAAACGGCGGCGCACCGGACCCGAATGCAGCAGGACCTTCAGTGGGCGCAGGAGCAGCTGAAGGCGGTAGCGCAATGAGTACCCCTGAGAGAATGGTCGCCAACGTCTGGGACGAAAAGAACAGAAACGTCTAAGGTGCTAACTGCCGAACTAATCGCAGGCGTCGGCTAGCCCAAATTTTTTCTCTTTCCAACTCGGTACGGATTTGCCGTTCGCGCGCGCAACGTCTACTCCGCTTCCCGGCTGCACTTCCGGTCGCCAGCGAAATTTCTGCAGAATGGGATTCGGTTTTTTTTCCACTGAATCAGCAATGATTTCTCCAAGCACTGGCGCAAACTTAAATCCATGCCCACAATCACCGGCAGCGATTACCAAGCCCTCGCGCTCTGGATCGCGTGCGATCCAAAAATGGCCATTGTGCGTATCGCAATACATGCAGACGCGCGAGTAAACAATCGGCGCGTCCGCCAAAGCCGGAAATGTGGTTGCTAAAAACTCGCGCAGATTCTTTTCGTCTTCGGCAGTCACAGCGCGCTCGGTAGATTCGGGAGACATCTCTCGCCCAGGACCGTGATTTGCGATCTTCACGAGGCCATCGCGATTGATTGGAAATCCGTAGTAACCGGTGGTTGTAATGTCCGCGCCGAAAACCGGAAAACGCTGCGGCGCGAACAGGTCAGGTTGCTGGGGCTTCAGGTGAAAGACGGGTTGCCCGCTGGAACGGAAGAATTTTTTTGTAAAAGGCAGCAGATACGGAGTCCACGCGCCCACCGCCATCACGACAATGTCACCGGCGATTCGCTGTCCGTCATCGAGCACGATTCCTTTCACGCGACGGTCGTCGTCGTCCAATTGCGAAAATCTGACGCCTTCCCGCAGTTCGATACCGAGTGATTTGGCGCGTCTTACCAATGTTGAGACCACACGACCGCTTTCCGCGTAGCCGGCCTCCAGCTCCAGAACGCCATCCAAATAAAGTTCGGGATTCCATGCCGGAAAACGCTTCCAAAATCGGGCGGAATTCATTCGCTCGATCTTATGACCGCGTTTCTTGAGCATTTTGAAACTTTCGAATTCAAAGTCGCCCGGCTTCATTTCCCGCCGCCGGACGAACATTACGCGGACTTCGTGATACAACTCGACACCGAATTGCTCGTTCCATTTTCGCCACAAATCGATCGAGCGTTTGGCTAAATCTGTATACTCTTCGTCGGCTCCGTAAGCCGCGCGCACTGCTTTACTGATGTCGGTTGATGCGGCCAGCTCATGCGGCAATGGACCGGGATCGATCAGGACGACGTCGTGATCGCGCTTCCTAAGTTCGATCGCGGCGGTAACTCCATTAATCCCAGCGCCAACAACAATGACTTTCGACATTTTAGGACAGCGCACGCTTTAGCGGGGCATGTGTCAAGCGCCGATCTTGTTTGTAGGGCAATCGCTCCGGTTGCCAGCGACGGCAGGCGAAGCGCCGGCTCTACAACGAACGCTCGCCTCGCAACGTGCGCTCTCGTTCCACTAACGTCGGGTGC
>WNGC01000584.1_pt1 | contig 21304 bp, 18 predicted proteins | sample 5400051 | NCBI WGS metagenome assembly WNGC01 (sample SAMN13153368, study PRJNA577476) | soil metagenome | isolation source: 20 cm soil or saprolite under grassland replicate 2 | place: USA:California | collected 2016-06-15
ATATCCCACGGCAGGCGGCAGCGCGGCTTGGAACGCAGATGGCACCGGGGTTTATTACACGCGCTTTCCCCGGAAAGGCGAGCGGCCGGATGCTGATCTGAATTTTTATCAGCAGATTTACTTTCATAAGCTCGGCACACCCGACACAAAGGACACATTTTCGATTGGCAAAGACTTCCCAAGAATCGCGGAGATCACCCTCGCAGGTTCCCGCAACGGCAAATACATTGTCGCGACTGTAGCGAACGGCGATGGCGGTGACTTCGCGCATTATCTGCTCGGCCCAGATCAAAGCTGGAAGCAGATCACGCAGTTCAGCGATCAGATAAAACTCGCGCGCCTCGGGCGCGATAACGCGCTTTATCTTCTTTCGCGAGCGGATGCGCCGCGCGGAAAGATTCTGCGTCTGCCGCTCGATGTGCCGGAATTGAAAAATGCCGCGGAGATTGTTGCTTCCGGAGAAGCGGTGATCGAACAGATCGTGCCGAGCACAGATGCGCTTTATGTTGCCGATTTGCTTGGAGGACCATCGCAAATCCGACGCTTCGACCTGAATGGCAAGAATGAAACCACGATCTCAACCCCGCAAATCTCTGCTGTGCAGGAATTGCTTGCGCTCGAAGACGGGTCGCTCCTATTCCGCGACGTGAGCTATACCGACCCGGCGGCGTGGTTCCATTGTCTTAATGGGAAAACCGAGCCTGTGAAGACGGCACTGCAGAGCACGTCCCCCGTCTCGTTTGCTGACATTGAAGTGCGGCGCGAGTTCGCCACTTCAAAAGACGGCACGAAAATTCCACTGAACGTCCTTTATCGAAAAGGAATCAAGCGCGACGGAAACAATCCGACGCTGCTCTACGCGTACGGCGGCTACGGAATCAGCATGTCGCCCAGTTTTGATTTTACGCGCCGGCTTTGGTTCGATCGCGGCGGCGTTTACGTGGTGGCAAACATTCGAGGCGGTGGCGAGTTCGGCGAAGAATGGCATAAGGCTGGCAATCTCACGAAAAAGCAAAACGTTTTTGATGATTTCGCGGCTGCTGCCGAATACTTGATAAAAGAGAATTACACGCGTCCTGGAAAGCTCGCGATTCAAGGTGGAAGCAACGGCGGCCTTTTGATGGGCGCCATGATCACGCAGCATCCTGAGTTGTTCCGGGCAGTAGTTTCCGCCGTGGGTCTTTACGACATGCTGCGCGTGGAGCTGGCTCCGAACGGTGCATTCAATGTGACCGAGTTCGGCACGGTTAAAAATCCCGAGCAATTCAAGGCGCTTTACGCTTACTCACCCTATCATCACGTTGTGGACGGAACGAAATATCCTGCCGTTCTAATGATGACCGGCGCAAACGATGGACGGGTGGCGCCGTATCACTCCCGCAAGATGACAGCGCGCCTGCTTGCCGCGAACAAATCGGAGAACCCGATTCTTTTGCGAACCAGCTCCAGCGCGGGCCACGGTATCGGCACTGCATTGAGCGAGCGCATCAAACAGTCGGCCGACATTTACGCTTTTCTGTTTGGGCAACTCGGGATGACAGGCAAGCGAGGTGATTAGTTATAACGGTTACAAGCGTTACAGGCAATTTTGTAACTATCGTAACGAGTAACCTGGTGCCCTTCCGAAGGAAACTGCTGATTCTTGCCGCCGCGATTGCGATTTTTTTTGTAATCGCAAGCGCGTTGGGCATGGCGTTGTTCTTCAGTCCGCTGCTCACTCGTTACGTGGAAGGTGACGCCTTCCATGTCGCGATGGAGGAGGAAACGGCAAAGGGGTTGCATTTTCCTCGCGCGCGTTATGCGCCGATTCGACGGACCGGCGTATTGACGGCACACAGCGAAAGTTTCGAAGCCGACAGCGGACAGAAAGCAATGAAGTCACTCGTCGCTCACGGCGTCACTGCCAAGTTCGACCCGTGGGGCGTATTAGTGCGGCAGTGGAGACTTGATGATGTGGAGGTGCAATCTGGCGACGTGGAGATCCAGATTTACGAAGCTCATCCAGAACCAGTGAGAGCGAAGCCGTGGTTCGCCATCTTTTTGCCCAATAGAGTTTACCTGAAGAAAATTCATTCGGACCAGGCGAATATCACCTGGCGATTTCGCGGTGAACAAGCGGGCTTCTTCGGAACCCAACTGCTGATCACTCCGAGCGGCGGGGATTTCGATTACGTTGCGACAGGCGGCAGATTGAAAATGCCGCCGGTTCCCGATCTAGAGCTTCGCCGAACACACCTCCTAATCACGAAAACGCTTTTGACTCTGTATGATCTCGATCTTGCATCCGATTCACAGAGCGATCAAAGCATTCGGGCGCAGGGCCACGCGGGCGTCGGCCAGGACAAAAGCATTGAGGCAAAAGCGAACTTCAACTCAGTGCCCATTCGCCGATGGTTGCCAGCGGAATGGAAAGGCCGTCTCAAGGGCGGCGCTTTCGGCGATATTCACTGGACCGGAAAAGATCCAAAGCTGGAAAGTTCATCCGGTGGAGGTTCATTGCACATTCAGAACGGGCGAGTCGACGATGTTCCGCTTTTGAACAAACTCGCGGAGCTTGCCCGGAAGAAATCATTTGAACGTTTGCACCTCAACGAATGCTCGCTCGCTTTTGCGTGGCGTTATCCAGAGATCGAGATCAAAGACATCACCATCGAGGAGAAGGGCAAATTCCGGATCGAAGGAGAAATTTCCGTCAACCGCCGGCTTTTGCGAGGCACGGTTAGACTTGGGCTTGCGCGCGAATATCTGGATTGGCTGCCGAATCCCCAGGGGGTGTTTAGCCGACATTCCGGCGGTTACCTGTGGACGGACGTACATCTATCCGGCACGATTAATGAACCGCGGCAAGACCTCAGCCAGCGCATCATCGAACTTTTCAACGAATCGCCAGGCGCTTATCTCAGCCTGATGTTTCGGCAGTTCGGCGATTGGCTGAAGAAAACATTTGGAGGCGATTAATCGTGACGTAACAGAAGCATCCTGGGTTGTTGTGTCGTGCGACCTTCCAAGCTCGCATCGGAGGACGGTCAATCACTTCTGCCCTCGGACCTGTGATCTCTGGCTTCTCCTGCTTCTAACATGCGAATGCGTTTGTCGATGAATGGCAAACGGATCGTCAGGGTAAGACCTTTGCCCTGACTGCTCTCGATGGAGAGCTCGCCGCCGTGCTCGCGCACGATGCGTCGGACGATCAATAATCCAAGCCCACTGCCGGATGTTTTGGTTGTGAAATAAGGCTCAAATACACGGCTCAAATTTCCCGCCGACATGCCGCCACCGGTATCGACAAAGCGGACGATCACATGCGTATCGGTCAGATCGGTCCGAATGCGCAACGTGCCGCGGCGGTGCATGGCTTCGACACTGTTTTTGATCACGTTGTAAAATGCTTGCTTCATCTGATCGCGATCGAGCTGAAGCGATGGCAGATCCGAGCGCAGTTCTTGTTCAACGACTATCCCGCGGTCCTGAAGCTCAGGCGTAAAAAAGCGAACGGCTTCCTCGACAATTGTGTTTACATTTTGCGGCCGCAGTTGCGGACGTGACGGCCGGATAGCTTTCAAGAATTGCGTGACGATGGAATCCAGCCTATTGACTTCAGAACGGGCGACCTCGATCGACTCTTCGAGCGCCGCTTTTTCACCATCGTGGAGCTTTTGCACGCTGCGCTCCATCAATTGCAAATGAATGTGCAGTGAGTTGAGCGGATTACCGATTTCATGCGCGACACCTGCAGCCAACAACATCAGCGCATTGAAACGTTCCGATTCAATTGTTTCCTGGGCCGTGCGGCGGCTTTCAGTGATATCGCGCAGGATCATGACATGCCCAACCTCTTCCGCTGTAGCTGGGATCGTTGATCCCGGTTGGGCCCCACCATGGTTGCCGGCAACAATCCGGCCGGAGTCAACGCCTCCGGCTACAGTCGGTTCGCGCTGCTCTATCACCAACGGAACAACGTAAAAATTGATGAATCGATTTTGCGGATAGAAGATTTCCATGTCGTGGCTGACAGGGCCGCCGCTTCTGGTCAGCGATTCCCAGGCGAGACCGCGAATACGTTCGTCGAGCCGTTTGCCGATTGCTTCGCTCGGCTCGAGCCCAAACACTCCACATGCTGCATCGTTGAGATAAGTGATCCGGGCTTTCGAGTCCGTTACGATGATGCCTTCCTGGATGGCATTGAACACCGTTTCCAGAAACCCTTTCTCCTGCGCCAGGCGGAGGAAGTAGTTCTGCACGTCTTCCGGGCCGATGCGGCCGAGGCGCTCGATGAGTTTTTCAAGAAAGCCCGCTTTCATAAGCTTACGTTACGGTTGAATGCGCGAAGCATTGAAGCATTGCAACGAATAACCTGCGCCGGATTAACTGTTCAACGACTCAAGACTTCCACTTCTTCGCGTCGAGCGGGCACTTCTACTGTCAGCATCTCCACGCGCAAATAATTCAGTACCACCGGCGCGAGGATCAGACCAGGAATGCCCATGAGTCGTTCGCCAAGGATGAGTGCGATGAGCGTAAGCCAAACCGGATTGCGAATCCGGTCGCCGATGATCTTGCTGTTCAGCAAATACTCTAGCTTGTGAATCATGATGAGAAAGACCAGCGCGGAAATCGCCAGCTTCACGGACATCGTCAACGCGACAAAGACGATGATTGTATTGCTGACAAGATTCCCGACGATCGGCACGAGCCCGCAAAGAAATGTGAGTGCAATGAGCAACGACGCGTGCGGCATGCGAACCGCCAGGAGAAACATCGCAGTCAATGCCGTGTTGATGAGAGAAATGGTGATCTGCGCGCCCATAACCGTCGCAAAGCTTCGGTAAAAATCGCGGAATCGTCTTGAGACCTGATCGCAGCAAATGGAGTAAAGATTATTCTTCACCCGATGCGTGCCTCGATAGGGATCAAGCCCGGTTTTGAAAAAGAGGCTCGCAGCAGCGACGATTCCAAGGATGCTGAAAACCAGGTTCGTGGTCGTGGCTTTGGCAACATTTGCAACGTTGCGCAGGTAATTCGCTTCCTCCCCAAGCGTGCTGACCACCACCTGCCTCAGACTTTCAAAATCAGTAAACGGCAATTCGATCGACCTCTTCTGGGCCCATGCGCTGGCCGAAGGTATCGAGGTATCCGCCACATCTGGCAGCGCCAAAATGGCCGCGCGAGTAAAGTAAACTCCCGCGGCGGCAATCCCCGCTACAGCGATCACGAACAACGTCAGCGCCAGCCATTTTCTTCTGGTGAGAGAATATAGTTGGCGCAATGCAAAATATGAAAACAAGACTACCAGCAGTGGCGCACTAAGATGAAGGACCCCCGCCAGAATGATTGTTGCGGCGAGCACTGCGTAAGAAACTCGCACCGGGGTAATCATGATTCACTCACCCCTTTTTACTCCGTCCGTGCCGGACATTGTCAACCAGGCCGTAACTGTACTGTAGAGTGCGCTGTCCTCAGCGCACCGGAGTTTTCGGAAGACGACGCATCGAAAATTGCCGCCGCGCAAACACAAAGCTTGTTTTTGGACGTCTCGCTCCGGTAGCAAGATCTGCTCGTTACAGAGCTTGGCCTGTTTCTTTTTCAGCGCGTTCTTTCAGCGCCGCCTTGCGCGAAAGTTTTACGCGGCCTTTGTCATCGATGCCGATGCATTTGATCCAAATCATGTCGCCGACTTTGACCACATCTTCGGTTCGCTTCACTCGAAAATCGGCTAGCTCGGAAATGTGCACCAGGCCGTCTTTGCCTGGGAAAACTTCAACAAACGCCCCGAACTCCTTCGTCGTGACGACGCGTCCCTGGTAGGTTTGTCCGATTTCGATTTCGCGGGTCATGCCGCCGATGATTTCCTTAGCACGCGCCATGCTTTCGCCAGTCGTTGCGTAGATGTGCACAGAGCCATCGTCTTCAATGTTAATTTCGGCACCAGTTTCAGCGACGATGCCCTTAATGGTTTTGCCGCCGGGCCCGATGAGCGCGCCGATCTTCTCTGGATTGATTTTGATCGTCTCGATCCGCGGCGCGTATTTCGACAGTTCTGCCCGCGGTTGATCCATCGTGCGACGCATGATCTCGAGAATCTTCGTGCGTGCTTCTTTCGCACGTTGGATTGCTTCGGCAATGATGTTGTGACCGATACCGGGGAGTTTCAGGTCGAGCTGAAAACCCGTCACGCCTGCGTCCGTTCCGCAAAGCTTGAAATCCATATCGCCATAATGATCTTCGGACCCGGTGATGTCGGTGAGCAATTCGTAGCGTTTCAATTGATTGTCGTCGCCAGCCTCGGTGACCAGGCCGATTGAGATTCCGGCAACCATCCCCTTCATCGGCACACCTGCGTCCATCAGTGCGAGCATTCCACCGCACACGCTGGCCATGGATGTCGAGCCGTTGGATTCCATGATCTCGCTGGAAACGCGGATGGCATAACGAAATTCGTTTTCGCTCGGCACGACCGGTTCAAGCGACCGCTCCGCGAGCGCGCCATGGCCAATCTCCCGCCGCCCAGGCCCGCCTGTGCGCCCTGTTTCGCCTACGCTAAACGGCGGAAAATTGTAATGGAGAATAAACCGCTTTGATTGTTCGCCGCCGCCATACGCATCAATCATCTGTGCTTCTTCGATAGGAGCTAGCGTCGCGAGCGCGAGCGCCTGCGTTTCGCCGCGTTGGAAAATCGCAGAACCATGTGCTCGCGGCAGCACACCTACTTCACAGGTGATCGGGCGCAGATCGTTGTAGCCGCGGCCATCCACGCGTTGCTGTTTTTCCAGAATGCTGGCGCGAAATGTCTTCTTTTCGATGAAATCGAATGCTTGGGAGATCGCAAATGAATCGGCCTCGGGAAATTTTTCGAGAATCGCGGCCTCTACTTCCTCTCGCAGAGCGTCGATCGCCTTAGCGCGCGCACTTTTGCCTTCAGTGCGGAGCGCCTGTTCGATTCGCTCGCCCGCAACCCGGTAGGCGATATCCAGCAGCTGCTGATCGACCTTGAGCAACTCGAGGTCCCGTTTTGATTTGCCTACCATCGCCCCCAATTCCTTCTGGATGCGAATCATCTCGCGTGCGTGTCCGTGTGCGAACTCGAGCGCTTTGACGAATTCGGCTTCGGGAACTTCCTTGGCCGACCCTTCGATCATGATCACATCATTTTCAGTGCCGACATAAACAAGGTCGAGATCGCTCTGAGCGCGCTCGTCGTGTGTCGGGTTGGCAATAAACTCACCGTTTACACGACCGACGCGCACCGCACCAATCGGGCCTGCAAACGGAATATCCGAAATGCTCAGCGCGGCGGACGCACCATTAAGTGCGAGCATATCGGGATCGTTCTGACCATCGGCGCTAAGCAGAATGGAGATGATCTGTGTATCGTAAAAATATCCTTTTGGAAAAAGTGGCCGCAGGGGCCGATCGATCATTCGCGAAGTGAGCGTTTCTTTTTCCGTGGGACGTCCCTCACGTTTGAAATAGCCGCCCGGGAATTTTCCCGCGGCTGCGGCTTTTTCACGATAGTCCACTGTGAGCGGGAAGAAATCCTGACCTTCCTTCACAGCTGTGGCCGAAACGGCGCAGACAAGGACGGTGGTGTCGCCGCAGTTTACGATGACGGCGCCGTCTGCGAGCCTGGCGATTTTGCCGGTTTCAATAGATACTTCATTGCCCCCAATTTGGGCGGTGACCTTTTGTTGCATTGTACTCTTCCTGGATATGCGATTCCAGGCGGTCACCCCGACTGTAGGTTTTAAACCCGTTGTCCGGGCACGTGCCGGAGGCGAAACTAAAACCTAAAATCCAAGGTGATTACTGCGCCTGGATTGCTTGTTGTTTTCTTTAGTTGGGTTGTGGCTTCGAGCAGTTCAAATTCCGGATCCGAACCTGCCGAACGATCGCTCCGATTACTTCCGAAGGTTCAGCTTCTCGATCAATTTCTTATAACGATCAGCTTCCGTTTTGCTCAAATAATCGAGCAGACTCCTCCGTTGCGCGACCATCTTGAGTAAGCCGCGCCGCGAGGAGTGATCTTTCCGGTTAACCTTGAGGTGCTCAGTCAGATGCTCGATCCGGTGCGTGAGAAGTGCGACTTGCACATCCGCACTGCCGGTATCTTTGTCATGCAACTGGAACTCCTTGAGGTCCAACGTTTGGTTGCTCTCAGCCATAACGAAGGGGCTATTGTAGACGAGGAATCGATTTTCGCAACCGCGCAACGCAATGAGCGCTGGAGCAGCCGTCGCCATTCTCACGTTGCGTTTGGGTCGCATCGCCCTTGTAAGGGTGAGGGTTAACTTTCAGCAATTGACGGTCGGCACTGACCCTTCACCTCAATCCTCTTGCCTTCAGCAAGGCGAGAGGCAATCAACGCCCGTGAACTTCGTTGATTCCTAAGCTAGATTCCCTTCTCGTTTGCCGTCGTACCAAAGGCTGAGCTTTGCACGCGAACGGACTCCGCCGGGACCGCGAAGGATTACGCCAAAGAATTTCCGCAGAAAGTGTTTGGCAGGATACATGCGCAATTTCCGACCAGACGTGACAACTGGTTCGCGCAGCACTTTGAAGCCGCCCAGCTTTTTTAGCTCGAGGGAAAAATAAACTTCTTCACCAGCAAAGTACTGCTCATCGAATCCGCCAACGACATCGAAGTTGCGGCGTGTAGTGAAAAGAAATGCGCCGGCCCCAAGATTTAGGCCGAAATAAACCGACGAAAACCCACGCAATAGCATACGTCCCCAAATGGGAATAAATCCATCCATCGCCACTCGTGCGCTGCCCCCGGCGTAGCCACCTTCCAGAGCTGCGATCCCTCCACTTACATGCGCTCGATTGATCCGCGTGTCGGCGTCAATGAAGAACAAATGCTCGCCCTGGGCAGCACGTGCGCCTGCATTCCTAGAGGCTGCGATTTGGCGTCGATCGATTGCAATTACCTTCGCACCCGCATCCGACGCGATCTTCGGGGTCGCGTCAGTTGACGCATCATCAACGACGATGATCTCGTATGGTTGTGTCGCGCCAGACACGGTCTCCCGAATCGCAGCCAGGGTATATGAAAGTTCGTGCTCTTCGTTGTACGCGGGAACGATAAATGAAATCATTGGTTTGCTGAGGCGAGCCATATCGCCTGTGATTAACAGACACGCAAGTCGACGGCTCGTGCGGCGCTACTTTGTTCGGGCGTAGAGCAGCGAATCGAGAACTTCTCCATCTTTGAGGACATTGTTCTTGAGGCGTCCTTCGAAAATAAAGCCGGCTTTTTCAAGAACGCGTGCGGATGCTGCATTGGTTGCAAACACCTCTGCAGAGATTCGGCGGAGCGGAAAATTGTCGAAACAGAAATCAATAACCCGCGGTCAGCGCTTCAGTCATGATGCCGCGTCCCCAGAACTCTTCGCCCAACCAGTAACCCACTGTCGATGTATGCCGATGCACGTCCTCACCCGGGTGAACACCGATCCCTCCGATGGCCGCGCCCTCAATTTCAACGCAAAATTTCATTTCCGGCTGTTCGCTTATGGCTTGCTGCAGGAATTCGTGCGCGTCTTGGATCGTGTATGGATGCGGGAAAAGATCGCGTAGCCCTAGCCAGACTTTGCGATTGTTCGCGTGCCTGACGAGCGACTCAGCGTCGTCCGGCCGCCACGGACGAACGGTGCATCGTTCGAGCACGAACCGCATCGACTACTCGCTATTTGAAGTTAATACCTGTTTTCTGCACCTCGCGATAAGGCAACAGCCAGACGAGTGATTCATCGTGAAGATCGACCACCTGAATGCGATTGCCCCATGGATCGCGAAAGTCGCAGCGGAACGGCGGCTCCAACTTGAGTTTGTATTTCTCGGTAAGTTTCTTTCTGACTTCCTCAAGCTGCGTTTTATCGCGGACCATGATCCCGAAATGCCGCACGTTTGCTCGCTGAACCTTGTTGACTTCGAAAATGGCGAGGAACTGATGGTCACCCAGTTTGAAAAACGCGTCGCCCTCGCCGCCGCTCATCTGTTCCAGATTGAAAACATCCTTGTAAAACGCCGCCGCCTTCTCGACATCATCGACCTCGATGGCGACATGATTGCATCCATAGACTTTCACGCTCATACATCAGCTTATCCGAAATGAAACGCTCCGCGATTCGCCGATTTATGCACAACGCAACGCCTGCTGCGAACGGAAGGGACCGCACAGAATTTCGGGTACGTCGAAGTGATTCTAACTTCAATCGCGGATTGTCTTCATCCCTTGCCTAACAATGCGGTCAACGAGTTGCGGATACGGCAGGCCTGCTTTGCCGGCTGCGAGGGCGAAGTCTTCGTCGTCAGCGAGGATCGGGTTCGGGTTTGCTTCGATGAAATAGAGTTTGTTCTCGGGCGTGAGACGCAGATCGATTCGCGCGTAGCCGTCGATGGTCAGCAAGCGGTAGATCTCTTTACATTTCTCCTGGATATTAGAGACGAGCGCAGGATCGAGATCTTCGGCGAACTGATTCTCTAAACCCCATCGTTTCCGATATTCTTCGTCCCATTTGGCTTTGTAAGTCGCGATCTTCGGTTCGTCGGGCGGCACTTCGCGGAAGACAAGTTCGCGGATCGGAAAAACCGTTAATCGCACACTCCCCATCAGACTTACATAAAGCTCGCGACCCTCGATGTATTCCTCGGCAATGACGTCGCTGTTGTATTTCTCGTGAATAAAACTCACGCGTTCGCGAAACTGCTCGTCGTTTCCAACGAAAGACGCTTGTGAAATGCCGTACGACGCCTCTTCTTTCACCGGTTTCACCACGAGCGGAAACTTGGGCTGCTTCAGACGCGCGATCCGCTGCCCACGTGGAATGACCACGAAGTTAGGGACGTGAATGCCGTGATAGTGCAGAATTTTTTTTGAGATCCCCTTGTGTTTGCAAAGCGTGAGTCCGGTCGAGCCGCAGCCGGTGAACGGCAGGCCTTGCATTTCGAAAAATGAAACAATGTTGTGGTCGAATTCAGATTTGTTCCTGAATTGTTCGACCAGATTGAAAAGGACATCAGGCGCGAACGTCTCCAGTTTTTGCCGCAGAAGATCGACATCATCATAGATGGCCAGATGCTCGGGTGTGTGACCCAGCGCCCCGAGCGCGTTCATTACATCCGCCTCGGTCTTCCACTCTTTCGTTTTCAGTTCGCCGCTGAAATCCTGATCAACAGTCGTGGGACTTGTGCCATCGAACAAAACAAGAACCTTGAGCTTCTTTTTCACGAGTGCGTTATTTCGTCCGCTTGAATTTGCCGGTGAAAAGATAATTCATCACCAGGGTCGTGATGAAAGCGGTGACACGAAAATCCTGCTGCGGATCGTCATTCAGCACATGCAATCCAAGTTCATCACATCGGCGGGTAAGTCTCGCGAGGAGCTGGTTCACGGGGAATTTTTTTTCGTTTGTCCATTGGCAAACCGCATTCAGTAATCGCCGCCTCCGTCGGCGCAAATAGGCGCCTGCCTTGATGCCAGCCGGTGCGGCAAAGAGCTGTCGCAGATCAGCGTCGTAAAAATCCGGATACGTATCTTCGTTAAGCTTGCGTTTGCGCGCGTAATACGTTTTGAGCTTTACGTTGAGACAATCGTAATCGGCGACGCGATATTCCGGCGTGTGCACCGGCGGCATGCCAGCCAATGAGTGCATCAACTCATCAACGTATTCCATTTTTCGGAGTGCCGGCCAGCCAGCATAATTCTTGCGCCAATCGAGCTCCGGCGTGAGCCAGACTGCAAATGTCTCGGCGAAATCCTCGTCTGGATGACTCTGCGCATACCAATCCTCAAGGTGAACGACGTAACTACGGCTGAACGGGCGTGGCCGGTAAGTGTCCGGTGTTTCCTCCCGCGATGTTTGCCCGAAACATTGCTTCCATTTTTTGCGACGCGTCAGTTGATAAGCGTACATGTAAGCGTGCCCCGCTTCATGTCGCATTAACTTCATGAACCACTCCGGCGTCCCGCCTTCGACTTCGAGCATCATCGTGCGCTCGAGCTCGCGCAGCCGGTCGTGCACCAGAAAGAACGGAATGAAGATCGCAGGAATACCGACCGGGACGAACCATTCATCGCCGACATGGCACGGTGGGTGAAACACCAAACCTTTTGCCGAAAGCTCATCGTACAGCTGTCCAATCAGCGGCTCCAGCGCGGTGCCCTCGAGGCGTAGCCCGAGTGACGAGATGCGGCGCTCGAGAAGTTCCGGATCGCTCAACGACGCCCAATCGGCAGCTTCCATTGACTTAAGCAAAGCGCCGATCGTACTCTCGCGAGATACGGGTCAGGATCGACGAATATTCCATTTGGGTCCTAACGAGATCGACCCATTCGAACGGGAACGGCTTCGCATTCGTCGCCCGAAATCGCAAAATCTGAAATTCATCGAATGCAGATTGTGCCTTGTCGTTAAGTCGCTGCTCGGCTCGGGCTGCTTCTTGGATCGGGTGTTTGTATTTCTTACCGTCGGTCGGCCATTTCTTCTTGCCTTCGAACGATACGTATCGCTCGGCGAAGTTGATTCCGACAAACGCAACGCAGATTGGATTGCCGCCTCCTCTCTTGAATTGATTGACCTGATTAACTAGATCGTTAATCACGCGATCGATCTGTTTGATCATCGCTTTTGCGAGGATCTTCGTTTCCGCACCGATCTCAATGGTCGCGATCGGGCCGCGCGCCACCAACATTCCTTTTTCCGTTAATGCAACAGCAGCCGGAACCAATTCCCCGAATGTGCCATCACCACGTCGTCCCGGCTTGCCGGTCATGAGATTTTCAGATTTACCACGCGTTCGTGATGCTGGACCCGCTCGACGAGTCTCGTCGATTTTCCGAGCGCGACTAAGTCCTCGTATAGCTGCGATGCGACCAGATCGCCGAGATTCGCAATGCGATGGCGATAAGGTTTGCCTTCGAAGAGGCCACGGAAGATGCGGAGCAACGCGTATTTCTCGTCACTCATCGCTCGACTGTTAGCGTCGAGTACGTTGCGCCGAAGGCTCGGGGCATCGCGGTGGCAAGATGAAGACGTTGCTCGGCAATCTTCAAATACGCTGCCTCGATCTCATTGCCGATGCTGTTTCTGCCGGTCGCAATCGCTGCAAGATTCGTAGTGCCGGTTCCGACAAACGGATCGAGAACGGTGTCGCCAGCAAATGAAAACAGTTTGATCAAACGTTCGGCCAAAATCTGCGGGTACGGCGCTGGATGGCCGCGACGCGTCGATTCCCCTTTGATGTCGACCCAAGCGGAGCGGAGCCACGATTTCATTTCCTTTCTCGTCAACATCGAAAGTGCTTTTTGGATTGATAAGGGTGAACGGTATTCGCCGCCCTTTCTTAGGAAGAGTATGTATTCCGCGTCGTTCTTGATGATCGCGCCGGGCTGATATGGCTTACCGTAAAACCCGGCGCCGTTGCCTTTTGCTTCGGTTAGACCGTTTGCGATTTTAAACCACAAGATTGGCGTAAGCGCGTCGAGACCGAAAGACCGAACGCGCACCATGATGTCCGCATGCAGAGGCATCACGCGGTGGCGGCCTTTCTTGCGCGGAATGCAAACATCCCCTACGACGCAGCAGATTCTCCCGCCAGGCACGAGCACTCGGGCACACTCGTTCCAAACTTTATCGAGTTCGTCGAGAAATGCGTTGTAATCTTCGACTTCCCCAAGTTGATTGTCGTTCCTTTCGTATTTCTTCAGCGTCCAATACGGCGGCGATGTAACAATGAGGTGAATGCTTGCATTCGGAATCCAGCACAGATCGCGCGCATCGCCGAGGCGCAGACGATGTTCGGTTCGGTCAAAAGGCGCTGGCCACGGATGCGATCGGTAATATTCATTAAGCGCTAGTAGCTTGTTGATCGCGCCCCGTTCGTTGTCGGCGTAATCAATTTGTGCAGTATCGGGATCAACAACTCTTGGAGGAGCCGAAGCGTCCCCGCGCTTTTCTTTCGGCCGATGATGGCGAAAACCGTTGCTATTACTCGGCTTGCCGTTCGCTGACTTCCGAACGAAGTAGAGCTGTTCCTGCTCTTTGGTGCGGGCACTTTTTTTTGAGCCGATCGACGCGTAGGATGTCTTCCTCGCGACGGGGGATTTCCGCATAGTGATGTTTTAGCATACGACAGTTTGGAAAGCTACGAAATCGCAGTGTTCTGACTGCATGTGATCGATCCTCGTGTTTTGGGCTACCACGACTGATCGAGTGTTTATGTTCGCTTTTCTGGCATTGGCCACGGTGGTACTCATCGTCTTGCAAAATAAATTACGAATCACTTCACTCAGTCGGAGAGGAACTTACACCTGAAATCTGCGGGCGACCCTGGACAGAAGCTGAAACGCCTGTACATGAGGAGGGATGAAATTGATCAACGCGCCGATCCGCGCTGCCCGCAGGGGCGGGCGGACGGCATAAAGGCTCGTTAGATTTTCGCCAAGTTGGAGCCCGCACTTCGCGGCACCCCAGTGGTCGAATCTTACCACGCACGGGTTTTTTGCGTCGGTATCCCGAACCTCACTTAGCCAATCACATTTAACAACTTAGAAATTTATGAAATCAATACTTCAAATTAATCACAAACAGCGTGGCTCACGTCGCGACAACCGCGAACGACGTAGTCACCAGAGTTTTCCACTAACAGATTACAACTATCATCCGACAGCGGAAGCAGAGGCGATTTCGACCGAGGAACGACCGCCCATTAAGTCGCCGGCCTTTCACAAATTGAGCAGTGAATTCTTCGGCGCGGAAACAAGCTGGGATTATCGTGTCGAGCTTTTGTTCTTCATTCTGATCACTTGCCTCGCCGCGTGGCCAATCATGTCCATGCTCATCGCAGTGGTTCGCATGATCAGAAATTACTAGGAGCGGGAAAAATCCGCGACCGGTACGGCCCCACTAAAGCTAAGCAATTGTGAAGATTAGCGGTTGCCGCCCACGACGCCGCGAATAGTTTGGCGTGAGTAGGTGAGCATTTATGAGAGCCATAACAAAGCTCTTGCAAATCGTTATCTGGTTGGCGCTGACAGTGGCCGGCTTCCATGCGCTAGCGGCGAAGGAGCCGCTTTATGACGGTCTCGGCTCCTATTCGCGCAAGATCACGACTAAATCGGCCGAAGCACAACGCTATTTCGATCAAGGTCTCGGTTTTCTCCACGGATTCAATCATCGCGCGGCGATCCGCGGGTTTCAGCAAGCCGCGGAACTCGATCCGCAATGCGCGATGGCGCATTGGGGAGTAGCGCTGGCGTGCGGTCCGCACATTAATTCCATCGCTGTTCCAGCGGCCGCAGCGGAGCTTGCGTGGAAGGAGCTTGAACTCGCTCAAAAGAATGCGGGGAACGCGTCGCCGGTCGAGCGAGCGCTCATCGGTGCCCTCGCAAAACGTTACGCTAATCCGCAGCCGGAAGATCGCAGCGGACTTAATCGCGCTTATGCCGATGCCATGCGCGAAGTGTGGAAAGAATATCCAAAGGATCCAGACGTTGGCGCTCTTTTCGCAGAAGCAATGATGAACTTGCGGCCTTGGGATCAATGGACACCGGAGGGCAAGCCAGAACCTGGAACGGATGAAGTCCTCGCTACGCTCGAAGCGGTGCTAAGGTTGAATCCGAAGCATCCCTTCGCGAATCATCTTTACATTCACGCGGTGGAAGCATCGCCGAATCCGGAACGCGCGAGCGCCGCGGCGGACCGACTTCGCGATTTACAGCCGGGCCTCGCTCACAACGTGCATATGCCATCGCACATTGATATTCGCACCGGACGCTGGTTGGAGGCCGTCGACACCAATACCAAAGCAGTGGCGGCAGATCAACATTATCAACAGGTCTTCGGCCCGCCCAAAGGATTTCTAAATGTGTACGTCGCGCATAACCGGCACATGCTCGCCTACGCCGCGATGATGACGGGCCAGCGCGATCTGGCGATGAAACACATTCGCGCCATGGTCGCCGAGTTGCCGGCAGATTTTCTCAAGGAAAACGCACTACAAGCGGAAGGATTCGTCGCGATGCCGTTGGAAGTGATGGTGCGGTTTGGGCTCTGGGACGAAATCCTGGCTGAGCCGGAACGCTATACGGAAAGCATGTGGTTCACCCGCGCATTTCATCATGCCACCCGAGCGATCGCATTTGCTGCCAAGAGCGACACAGCCAGCGCGCGCAAAGCACAGAGCGTTTTCCTTGAACGCGCCAAACTCGTGCCAAAAGAGGAGTCTCTCGGCAACAACAGTTGTGAGGCGATTCTCGATGTCATGAAACCTATGGTCGAAGGCGAAATCCTCGTCGCGGAAGGAAAGACCGACAGCGGCATCAAGCAGCTGCGAGCTGCAATAAAAAAGGAAGACGTTCTCAAATACGATGAGCCGCCCGGGTGGTTAATTCCGGTGCGCCATTCTCTCGGAGCGGTTCTCATGAAGCGCCAGCGCTTTGCCGAGGCCGAGCAGGTATATCGCGAAGATCTCGCACGCTTGCCCGAAAACGGGTGGGCATTGTTGGGACTCGCAGAAAGTTTGCGGAAGCAAAACAAAAACGCAGACGAAGTTGCTCAAACCCAGGCGAAGTTTAAACAAGTTTGGGCAAAAGCCGATCTGACCATCACCACTTCGTGTCTTTGCCAGCCGCAGACGTGACCAACTGCCGGACAGAAACCAGGATCAGTTGAGCTGACGTTTTCTCAAACCGGAGCAGAAACCTACAGCTTTGCGTAAACGCCCATCAGTGGGCGACGCGATGGTGTCGGTGAACGAAAGTCGCTGACAAAACCGTCCTTGGTGCGAATTTCAACATGACCAACGCTTCGCGCGGTCCCATATACGAGCACCGAACCAACGGGCGCAGAGAATGGATCCGTGACCGATAATCTTTTGAATCCGTAGTTGTTGACAAGTTCGGACGCAGCGTCTCTGGCAAGGTCGGTCTTCGGGCGGGAATCGATGACTCCTGAAGCGAGCAACGCGTCTTTGACGTAGTGCCAGCATCGCGAGCGCGAATGCGCATGAGCGCGCTCCTGCGCGAGCGTTGCCGCTTGCACCAATCTGTTGTCGATACGCCGATCGACTTTGGCAAGCGGGTAAACGATTCGGTTTGGATAATAGTCGGTAATCACAGGCACGGATTCCCTTTTACCCTGCAGAGATCTGAAACTGAAACGGCTACCATGCTGCACCGTTTGATTTACGGCCGGCTGATTCATCGGGCGCACCGGTTCCATCGTAAAGGTCGCCCGCGAGGCCGCCTTGTCGACTGGTTGCATCGGCTTTTGCGCAGCCACCCTCATCGGTTTTTCAGTGCTCGTGCGCACCGATTCTGTCAAAAGCTTTTTCGTCTTTTTAGAAACCGTCGGCGCTGTCTTTGCCGTGATCACCTGGACTACATCGTTTGTGACCTCGTCGCTGCGACTGTCGCCGCCCAAAGTGGACGGCGCCAAGCCCTGGCCACGTGCGCCGGCGCTGAACGTCACCGAAACTAATGCAGTTGCTAGTGCTAAGAAGATTGCTGGTCTCGGCACGAGGGCGAGGTATGCCGGAAATCACAAACCATGGCAAGCTTTTTTTTCGATAAAAATCGTTCGCGCCTCGTCGCTTACCGGGGCCGCGGTATTCGGCGCTGATCGGAATAACGAGCCTCCTTGTCAATCGCCAGGGAAATAATCCGACCCAGACCCCGGCGGAGGACCAAACATCTGGTCGCGATCCATAAGAACCCGGTTTCGATGACGGGGCACGACGTCTTCTTCGTCCGGCGCGACGACCGCAGTGCGGCCAGACGGCAGACGCAGGATCAATCGCCCATCGGATGTGATACCCATAACGCGACTGCGCATCAAGCGAGTGCGGCCCTGCTGGGAGTATGCGGCAGAACTCCGGCCAGCGCGTGCGCGTTTGGATTTCGAGGCAACAGAATTTTCTCTGCTCTGCGAACTCGACTGGCTTGCGGTAGTTGGCGGTTGTTCGGTGTTTGCCTGAGCTGATGCATTTGCGTCCGGGGCCGCAGAACCAGCAGTGTCGGGCGTCGGTGCCGCAGAATTTTCCGCTGAGTTTGTTGGAGCAGCGGGCTGTGATTGAGCGCTCGCTATTTGAGCCTGCTGAACATCGGCAGGCGCGACGTGAAACGGATTTCGAGTCATCGCGGCGTTTGCTGGAGCTGGAGTTTCTGGCAGGGCAGTTGGGTTCACTGGTTGCGATGACACAACGGCGGGTGGTTTGGACGAACTGTTTGGAGGGACTTGAGTTATCGTGCGTGGCTGACTTGCCGCTGGTGAAGAGTCCGGCACACCAATCAAAACGCCAATTTGCTTTGGCTTTTGGATGTCGCGAACCAACTTGCCGATTGAGTCCGGGAAAACCACGGGCGCAATTGCCGCGGCCAGCAACACAAGGACGCCAACCACCGCCACGGTTCGCGCCAGGTTTCTCGGTCGCGCTTCTCTCGGCCGCGGAACGCTTGTCCTCAAAGGGATACCATATCGATCTGACAGTGCGCGCCGGCGCTCAATTTTCCCAAGCGATTGGCGAATCATTTCCGTCACGACCAGTAAATCTTTTGGACGCTGATCGGGGTCGCGGTGCAACAGCCTGCCTAACAAGGACCGCAATGGCTTTGGAAACCCTGAAAACTTCGGACCGCGCTGGAGCGCGTTGGCTGAGAGCGCAACGCCAGTGAGCAAAAAATAAAGCGTCACACCGAGTGAGTAGATTTCCGAGCGGATGTCCGTCGTCGGCAGGCTAAATTGTTGATCAATTACGGCCTGTTCGCCGGCAGCTATGTCAGGCACATTTGATTCAATTGGCTGAGGCTCGGGCCCTGCCATTATCACCGGCAAGCCAAAGTTGGTGATCTTCACCAACGGCCAACTGCCTTCTGCGGTCTGCCCTGGCACCAGCATGATGTCACAGGGCTGAATGGGGGGATACGGGAGCTTATGAAAACCGGCCGAGGACAATACACTGACGATCTGTTCGCCCACTCGTAATGCGGCGTCAGCCGGCATCGGTCCGTGACTGCGTACCCATGACCCAAGTGTCTCACCCGCAAGCCGCTCGCACACATAAACGTAATCGTCAGCTTCGCGTCCAAAATCGAGGACCTTGGCAATATTGACGTGCCGCAGCTTCTGACCGGCCGATACTTGCTCCTCAAACCTCTCGCGGTCGGCCGAATCGATACTTTCTATCGGGATCAGCATAACAGAGACCGGCTCCCCGGTTCTCTCATCCACGGCTTCGTAGCTCGTCTCGGAACCGGCGCTAGCGGGTTCGTACGGGGTGCCGTCATATTGAAGACGGATGCGGTAATTCTTCAGGAATGTCGTGCGCTCCATGACAAGCCTCGTTGGCTACGGTGCAACAACGATCTGGCTGCACCGCCACTCATTCAACCGTGATTTTGGCGGCTAGTTGCTCGGCATTTGCCTTCGGAACAGCGTGACCTCCAGATCGCCGGAGCACCGGAGTCCCCGTTAACCGAATACACTTTGGAAATTGCGCCGGAGGCGAAATTTGCGAACCTAATCAGAAATCCTGAATACCCCGTGGTGTAACGGTAACACAGCGCCCTTTGGAGGCGTTATTCTTGGTTCGAATCCAAGCGGGGTAGCCAGTTCAGAAATCCCCCGTCGCGGTTCGCAAATCCCCCGAACTGAGGTATAGTTTGGGTCCGGCTTTATGAACGAATTGAGAGTAGAAAATCTACGCGTCGCCGTCGGCGATCAGGAAATTGTGCGCGGTCTCACCCTGCGTGTTCCGCGCGGCGAAGTGCACGCACTCATGGGACCGAACGGGTCGGGGAAAAGCACCCTGGCAAAGGTTTTAGCCGGACATCCCGATTACCGCGTAATCGCGGGAAAGGTTTTAATGGATGGCGAAAATCTTTTGGAACTCGAGCCGGATGAACGAGCGCGACGCGGTCTTTTCCTGGCTTTCCAGTACCCGAGCGAAATTCCGGGCGTAACCATTGCAAATTTTCTCCGGGCCGCGTTGCAATCGCGTCTCCCTGAAGGCGAAGAGCTGGAAGCCACTGATTATTACGCAAGGCTGTACGAAAAAATGGAACTGCTCGGAATGGATCGTTCGTTCACTTCGCGCTCGGTCAATGAGGGCTTCTCCGGCGGCGAAAAAAAGCGCACGGAGATTCTGCAAATGGCCGTGCTCGAGCCGCAATACGCAGTGCTCGATGAGACCGATAGCGGCTTGGACATTGACGCGCTCAAGACCGTTGCGCACGGGGTTAATTCGTTGCGCGGGCCGAACCTTGGGATACTGTTAATCACGCACTATCAGCGGCTCCTGAACTACATCATTCCCGACTACGTCCATGTGATGGTAGGGGGGCGAATCGTTAGGAGCGGGCGGAAAGAGCTCGCTCTGGAACTCGAGGAAAGAGGTTACGATTGGACACGCGAGGGAGCTAACGAACCAGTGTTTACGAGGTAACAACAAATGAAAACCGAAACGACAGCCATCAATATCGATCGCGGTAAGGGCGATTTCTTTTACCCGGAAGCTCACGTGCGCGACGCGGGCGCGGGCTTGAGCGAACGCACCATCCACTACATCGCGGATGTGAAAGGGGACCCGGATTGGGTGCGCGATTTTCGTCTGCGCGCTTTGAAAACATTCTGCGAGAAACCACTCCCCACGCACTGGGCAAGCAAAGAGCTCGAAGCCATCGACTTTGATAAGATCCGTTATTATCTCTCCCCGGGCACCGAACCGAAGCGCAGCTGGGAAGAAGTACCAGACGACATTAAACGCACCTTCGAACGACTCGGCATTCCCGAGCAGGAACGAAAGTTTCTCGCAGGCGTCGAGGCGCAGTTCGACAGCGAGGCAGTCTACTCCAACATCAAGAAGGCTGTCGGCGAACAGGGTGTGATCTTTGTGGGTTCGCGAGAAGGGCTCAAGAATTATCCGGAAATTTTCCGCCCTTGGTTCGGCAAAGTCATTCCGGTTGGTGACAACAAATTCAGCGCGCTGAATTCAGCCGTATTCAGTGGCGGCTCATTCATCTATGTGCCGCCCGGGGTGAAAGTGAAGCACCCGCTGCAAGCTTACTTCCGTATCAACGCGGAAAATTTCGGGCAGTTCGAGCGCACACTCATCATTGCCGATGAAGGGTCGGAAGTGACCTACATGGAAGGCTGCACTGCGCCGAAATTTAATACGCCAACACTGCACAGCGCTGTCGTCGAACTCGTGGCGCTAAAGGGCGCGAAGATCCAGTACATCACGGTGCAGAATTGGGCTTCAAACGTTTTCAACCTCGTGACAAAACGCGGGCTCGCTCACGAAAACGCGG
>WNGC01000586.1_pt1 | contig 21299 bp, 19 predicted proteins | sample 5400051 | NCBI WGS metagenome assembly WNGC01 (sample SAMN13153368, study PRJNA577476) | soil metagenome | isolation source: 20 cm soil or saprolite under grassland replicate 2 | place: USA:California | collected 2016-06-15
TAATCAGAAACACCGCATTCTCATCAACACTCCGCGTGTCGAACTGCGCTTTCTCTTTCGTCAAGCCGAGCGGAAACGTCGTGTTCACCCAGTGAATCAATCCGCTGTAGTTCGGCTCATCGACCTCGAGATACTCTTTTAACTTCGCCGGCACAGCTTCATCGATCACTTCGTAGATCAGTTTGCGCGGTTCTTCCGAATCGATCACTTCGTTGCGATACGTATAAACGACTTCCCGCTGCATGTTCATCACGTCGTCGAAGTCCAATGTGCGTTTGCGAATGAGATAATTGCGCTGTTCGACGCGCTTTTGCGCGGTCTCGACCGATTTGTTCAACCAGCGATGCTCTAACTCCTGGCCTTCCTCGAGCCCAAAACGCTCCATGATTTTGGTCATCCGATCAGCCGCACCGAAGTTGCGCATGAGATCGTCTTCGAAACTCACATAGAATCGTGACCCGCCCGGATCGCCCTGGCGCGCGCAACGCCCGCGAAGTTGTCGGTCTATCCGGCGCGCTTCGTGCCGCTCGGTTCCGAGAACGAATAATCCGCCAAGCTCCGGCACGCCCGGTCCGAGTTTAATATCGGTGCCGCGTCCGGCCATGTTCGTGGAAATCGTCACCGTGCCCGGCTGGCCTGCGCGCGCCACGATCTCAGCTTCTTGCATGTGAAACTTCGCGTTCAACACGTTGTGCGGAATTTTTTCGCGCTTCAGCATTCGGCTGAGCAACTCGGAAGCTTCCACGCTCACCGTGCCGACCAGCACCGGTTGCTGCTTTGTATGATGCTCTCTGATTTCGTTGATGACCGCGTTGTATTTTTCCCGACGGGTTTTGTAGATCCGATCGTTATGATCTTTTCGCGCTACCGGCCGATTCGTCGGAATCACGTTCACGTCCAACTTGTAGATGTCGTGGAACTCGGCCGCTTCCGTTTCCGCGGTGCCGGTCATACCGGCGAGCTTCTGATAGAGTCGGAAATAATTCTGGATCGTGATCGTCGCCAGCGTTTGCGTCTCGCGGTCGATCTGCACGCCCTCTTTCGCTTCCACCGCCTGATGCAGCCCGTCACTCCAGCGTCGTCCCGGCATTTTCCGGCCGGTAAATTCATCGACAATGACCACCTTGTTCTCCTCGACGACGTACTGAACGTCTTTGTCGAAAACGCAGTAGGCGCGGAGCAAATTCGAAATGTTGTGAATCCGTTCCGCCTGCTCATCGCAATGCTGTTGTCGCTCCGATTTCTTCTTGTCTTTCTCTTCGTCCGACAGCGTCTCATCCAGATCGATCTCGGTGAATTCGTTGATTAGGTCCGGCAACACGAACGCGTTCGGATCGTCCGGGTTCAAAAACGTTCTGCCCTGCTCGGACAAGTCCGCCTCGTTCGATTTCTCATCGATCGTGAAGAAAAGCTCTTCCTTCAGTGCGAAGAGTTCTTCTTTGCGCGTGTCCTGAAAAAACGACAGCTCGGCTTTATCGATCGCGCGACGCTTGTCCGGGTCCTCCATCATTCGCAGCAATTGCTTATTGCGCGGCTGACCCAATTTCACTTTGAACATGAAACGTCCGCCAGTTTCGACATCGCCCTGCTCAAATTTCTCCGCCGCCTCGCTGGCTACGCGATTGCATAGCATCGTTTGTTTGCGCACCAATTGCTCGATCAGCGGTTTCCATTTGTCGTATTGATGGGTTGAGATCGTGGCCGGGCCGCTGATAATCAGCGGTGTGCGCGCTTCGTCGATCAAGATCGAGTCAACTTCATCGACAATCGAGTAGTGATAACCGCGCTGGACTTGTTGTTCGCGCGTCGTCGCCATGCCGTTATCGCGCAGGTAATCGAAACCGAACTCGCTGTTCGTGCCGTAAGTAATGTCGCAGGCGTACTGTTGCCGGCGCACGTCTGGTTCCTGGTCGTGCTGAATGCAGCCGACCGTTAGCCCAAGGAAATTGTAGAGCGCGCCCATCCATTCCGCGTCGCGCCGCGCCAAATAATCATTCACCGTCACCAGATGCGCGCCGCGTCCAGTCAACGCGTTCAGATAAAGCGGCAAAGTCGCGACCAACGTTTTGCCCTCGCCCGTCGCCATCTCCGCGATCCGGCCGCGATGCAAAACCATTCCGCCGACCAACTGCACATCAAAGTGCACCATATCCCACGTCATCGGCTGATCGCAGACCGTGAAACTATGACGTCGCTCTTTCAAACGGCGCGCGGCGTTTTTCACCGCTGCGAACGCTTCCGGCAAAATCTCACCCAGCCGTCGCCACTGTTCTTCCGGATCCGAGATTTTTGCGAGCTCGTCCTTCCAAGCCGCCGTTTTCGCGCGCAAAGCATCGTCGGACAGGCTTTTGAACTGCTCGTCGAACTCGTTGATCCGGCGAACCATGGGCGCCAAGCGCCCTAGTTCTCGCTGGTTTTTCGAGCCGACTATCTTCTTTAAAATCCAACCAACCATCAGAGAGTAATATCGATGAGATTAAGCGGGTAGCAATGTCTCGCACAGTGCGTGCCAGGACAACCGGATTGAACTCATTCGTATCGTGGAGTTTCAAAATTCTGCAAGAACAACTGTTCTCAGACGAATCATTTGCGTGAAATCCTCATTTTCTTTTACGCTTCTCGTCGCCTTGGCCGGATTGGCCGCGGGTCAAGCCGATCCGATCAGCCGAAGCTGGAACAAACCGGTGCCGCCATTTCGCGTCATGGGAAATCTTTATTACGTCGGCGCGACCGAAGTTGGATCGTTTCTGATCACGACGCCCCAAGGTCACATCTTGCTCGACGGCGGATTCGTTGAGACCACACCGCAGATCGAGCGAAACATTGCGCAGCTCGGATACAAGCTCGAGGACGTGAAGATTCTCCTGAACAGCCACGCGCATTTTGATCACGCCGGCGGTTTGGCCGAACTCAAACGAAAGACTGGCGCTAAAATGATTGCGAGTGCACGCGACGCGGAGTTACTTCGGGCTGGCGGCCATGGGGATTTTCGTTTTGGCGACACGCTCACGTTTCCACCCGTCGAAGTTGATCAAATCATTGGCGACGGCGAATCGGTTCAGCTCGGGGGCCAAAGGCTGATTGCCTTGCTCACGCCCGGTCACACGAAAGGCAACACGACTTGGACGACGAAGATTTCCGACGGCCAAAAATCTTACGCCGTCGTTTTTGCCGGCAGTCCAACGGCGCTCGACTATCAACTTGTCGGAAGGGAAAGCTATCCGGGAATCGCCGCCGATTTCGAAAAAACATTCGCGGTTCTGAAAAAGTTGCCCTGCGACATTTTTCTTTCCGATCACGGATCGTTCTTCTCCTTTGAGCAAAAGCGCGAACGTCTCGCCCGCGGTGAAAATCCAAATCCGTTCATCGATCCCGACGGATACAAACGCTTCGTGGATCAGTATCAAAAGGAGTTTAAACAGAAACTCGACGCCCAGAAAAAATCTCCCACCGCCGCGACGCCAGCTCCGACGCCAGAATGATTGCGTCTCGCGATTGGGATGTTTAAGGTGAAAATCATGAAGAAAATCATCTCCACTTCCGACGCGCCGGCAGCTCTCGGGCCGTATTCTCAGGCGGTGCGCGTTGGATCGACAGTTTACTGCGCCGGGCAAATCCCGCTCGACCCCAAAACCGGGCAGATCGTCGCCGGCGGCATCGACATGCAAACCCGCCGTGTTCTCGACAATATCACGGCCGTCTTGAAGGCCGAAGGACTGACTTTCGAGAATATTGCGAAGACAACTATTTTTCTGGTCGATCTCGCCGATTTCCAAACCGTGAACGAGATTTACGGTTCCTATTTCAAGCAAGCTCCGCCGGCGCGCTCGACCGTACAGGTGGCGGCGTTGCCAAAAGGCGCACGCGTGGAAATCGAAGCGATCGCGGTTGCCGGCAACGGCAGTTCGTCAACGGAAGTTGCAGCCGATACTTCCGGCTAAGATCGACATCTTGATGAGCGACGACCTGCTCGCCTTGTTTCGAAAAACTGGCGCGTTACTCGACGGCCACTTTGTTTTGCGCTCCGGACTGCATAGCCGGGAATATTTTCAGTGCGCTATCCTCCTGCAGCACACGGACATCGCTGAGCGCGTCTGCAAAATGCTCGCTGAGAAGTTGCGCGACTTTGCTGCCGATTCCGTCATTTCCCCGGCCCTCGGCGGGATTATCGTGGGACAAGAAGTCGGGCGCTCGTTAGGCAAACGCCATATCTTCACTGAAAAAGAAGACGGTAAGTTGGCACTGCGTCGCGGGTTCAAGATCGATCATGGCGAAAAATTTGTCGTGGTAGAAGACGTCGTTACTCGCGGTGGTCGCGTTCAAGAGACGATCGACATTGTGCGCACGCACGGCGGAGATGTCGTCGTCGTCGGCGTAATTGTCGATCGCAGCGGCAAAACCAAACCGGATTTCGGTTGTCCGTTCGTGAGTTTGGTCGAAATGAATGTGGAAAATTTTGCGGCAAATAAATTGCCAGCTGATCTGGCTAAAATCCCTGCCGTAAAACCTGGAAGTAAATGATCGATCAAAAATCGGAACCACAATCAGCCGCTGCCGCGACCGTTCGCACGAAACCTCGCGGCTTCATCTCGGATTTTTGTCATTCGTCTGTCGGTCGAAAGATGATTATCGCTGTCACCGGAGTAATTCTGATTCTCTTCGTCATCGGCCATCTCTTGGGCAATCTGCAAATTTTTCTCGGGCCCGAATGGATCAACGCCTACTCGCAGCATCTGCGCGATTTGGGTCCGCTGCTTTGGCTCATCCGTGCGTTTCTACTGACCACGGTGATTTTGCATATCTATTTTACGATCCTGCTCGCGATCGAAAATCGCCGCGCGCGACCGGAGCGGTACATCGACAGGCAATACGTGAAGGCGAGCTGGGCTTCTCGTCACATGGTCGTCAGTGGATTGGTCGTGCTCGCGTTCATCATTTTTCACTTGCTCCACTTCACCGCGCGCAAATTCAATCCGCAATTCCCGCTCCTGAAGCTCGATCCGCTTAATCGCTACGACGTTTATTCGATGATGGTTTACGGATTCCAAAACGTCTATGTGTCGAGCTTTTACATCGTGGGTTTATTCCTCCTCACCCTTCATCTGACTCACGGGTCATCGAGCTTCTTCCAATCGCTTGGTCTGAATAATCAACGACTTACGCCGCGGCTAGCCATCGGCGGACGAATTCTCGCCTGGCTGCTTTTCATCGGCTACACCTCGATTCCTGTCGCCGTCTTGCTCGGATTCATCAAACCGGCCCAGCAATTATGACCGGCAATTTGGAGGCGCGGATTCCGTCCGGCCCGCTCGATCGCAAGTGGACCAGTCACAAAGACCATTCCCGTCTCGTTAGTCCAAACAATCGCCGCAAATTCGAAATCATCGTAGTCGGTAGCGGTCTCGCCGGGGGTTCGGCCGCGGCCACGCTCGGCGAGCTCGGCTACCGCGTGAAATGTTTTTGCTATCAGGATTCGGCGCGACGTGCCCATTCCATCGCTGCCCAGGGTGGAATCAACGCCGCGAAAAATTACCAGAACGACGGCGACAGCGTTTATCGGTTGTTCTACGACACGATCAAAGGCGGCGATTTTCGTTCGCGCGAAGCGAATGTTTATCGCCTCGCTGAAGTCAGCTCAAACATCATCGACCAATGCGTCGCACAGGGTGTCCCGTTCGCGCGCGAATACGGCGGCTTGCTCGCGAACCGCTCGTTTGGAGGTGCGCAGGTTTCACGAACGTTTTACGCGCGCGGACAAACCGGCCAGCAACTTCTGCTCGGCTGTTATCAGGCTCTCTGCCGCCAAATCGCCGCCGGCACGGTGCAAATGTTTCCCCAAACCGAAATGCTCGACGTCGTTCTCGTCGATGGACACGCCAAAGGAATCGTCACTCGAAATTTGCGGACTGGTAAGATCGACAACGTTGCGGCCGACGCGGTCGTGCTCGCGACCGGAGGTTACGGAAATGTTTTTTATCTCTCGACCAACGCGCGGGGCTGCAACGTGACTGCCACCTATCGCGCTTATAAAAAAGGCGCGCTTTTTGCCAATCCCTGTTTCACCCAAATCCATCCCACCTGCATTCCGCATTCCGGCGATTATCAATCGAAACTGACGCTCATGTCCGAATCTCTCCGCAATGACGGCCGCGTTTGGGTCCCGAAGCGAAAGGAAGATGCTAAGAAACCGCCTAACGAAATTCCGGAAAAGGATCGCGACTACTATCTCGAGCGAAAATATCCGAGTTACGGCAACCTTGCGGCGCGCGATATTTCATCGCGCTCAGCCAAGGAAGTTTGCGACGAAGGCCGCGGGGTCGGGCCAGGCGGCCGCGGCGTTTATCTCGATTTCGCCGACGCGATCAAACGACTTGGCGCGGAAACGATCCGCGAGCGCTACGGAAATCTGTTCGAAGTTTACGAAAAGATTACGGGCGAGAACGCCTACAAAGTCCCGATGCGGATTTATCCCGCAGTGCATTACACGATGGGCGGCCTTTGGGTTGATTACAATTTGATGAGCAATGTTCCCGGCCTTTTCGTCATCGGCGAAGCGAACTTTTCCGACCACGGCGCAAACCGGCTCGGCGCGAGCGCGCTGATGCAAGGCCTGGCCGATGGTTATTTTGTTTTGCCTTACACGCTGCCCAATTATCTCGCCGGGCAAATGGGCAAGCGGCCATCCACCGATCATGCTGAATTTAAAAAAGCCGACAGCGACGTTCGCGCGAAGATCGACAATCTTCTCAAGATAAACGGAAAGCGTTCGCTCGATTCAATCCATCGCGAACTCGGCACGCTCCTGTGGGACAAATGCGGAATGGCGCGAAATAAAAACGGGTTGGAAGAAGCGCTCAGAAAAATTCCCGAGCTGCGCGAAAAATTCTGGCGCGAAGTCCGCGTGCCCGGCGATGGCGAAGATTTCAATCAATCGCTCGAGCGCGCGGGTCGCGTGGCCGATTTTCTCGAATTCGCCGAGCTGATGTGTCTCGACGCGCTCGCCCGCGACGAATCCTGCGGCGCGCATTTCCGCGAAGAACATCAAACCTCCGAAGGCGAAGCATTACGCGACGATGAAAATTTCGCCGACGTGTTTGCATGGGAATTTCAAGGCAATGGCCAGATCGCGCCGCCGAAATTGCACCGCGAGTCGCTTCATTTCGAAACAGTTCACTTGACCCAAAGAAGCTATAAATAGTTTTTAGATGATAGTTGATTGTTGATAGTCAGAACCAAAACACCAAATCCCCCACCATGTTTAACTTTGAAAAATTAGAGGTCTGGAAGAAGTCAATCGAGTTAGCCGACACTATTTATGCCCGCACCCGAACGTTTCCTGCCGAGGAGCGCTTCGGTTTGACCAATCAGTTGCGACGCGCTGCCGTATCGGTCTCTTCAAATATCGCCGAGGGTTCATCTCGGCGTTCTAAAGCCGATTTCGCGCGTTTTATTGAGATTGGTACGGGCTCCGTATTTGAACTGGCGTCGCAAATATTCATCGCCAGGCGTCAAGGTCTTCTTGCTGAAAAGAACTTTCAAGAAATCTATGCTGACGCTCAGGAGACTGGGCGAATGCTTAGCGGTCTCAAAAATTCGTTAACAGCAAAATGAATTCAGATTCTCGAGCCGATTCTCGATCAACCATCAACTATCAACCATGAACTTTCGCTTGAGAGTTTGGCGTCAGCCGAACGCGCAAGCGAACGGCAAGCTCGTCAACTACGACGCGCCCGACATTCCGGCGCAGGCTTCGCTGCTCGAAATGCTCGACATCGTTAATGAGCGTCTCCTTCTGCGCGGCGAAGAACCGATCGCGTTCGATTCCGATTGTCGGGAGGGAATTTGCGGAACTTGTTCGCTGACCGTTAACGGTGAAGCGCATGGTCCGGATCATCCCGGCGCGGCCTGCGAGCTGTACATGCGAAAGTTTCGCGATGGCGCCACCATCGTGATCGAGCCGTTCAGAGTGAAAAGCTTTCCGATCATCAAAGATTTGGTGGTCGATCGGAGCGCGCTCGATCGCATCGTGCAAGCGGGCGGTTTCATTTCCGCGCGCGCCGGTTCGGCGCCGGAAGCGAACTCAATTCCGATTCCAAAGCACGATGCCGATCTTTCAATGGAAGCCGCGGCGTGCATCGGTTGCGGCGCGTGCGCGGCGGCGTGCCCGAACGCGTCGGCAATGCTCTTTACGGCGGCAAAAGTTTCGCACCTCGCGCTTTTGCCTCAAGGCGAACCGGAACGAACAAAGCGTGTGGTCAGCATGGTGCAAGCGATGGACGCCGAAGGTTTCGGCAATTGCACCAACACTTACGAATGCGAAGCCGTCTGCCCGGCGGAGATCAGCGCCAGTTTTATCGCGAAACTCAATCGCGAATATGCGAAGGCAAGTTTGCAACGCAGCGCCGGCGAATAATCAGACCGTCTTGCACGCGCAGGTCCAAATCTCGAGATCGAGTTTTTGTCGCGCGCGCTTCGCCACAAGATCTACATCTGCATTGTCGCGCATGACCGCAAAGACAGTCGAACCTGAACCGGACATCAACGCGGCGCTGACTTCCGCTTGCTTCAGCAGCCATGTTTTCAATTGCGCGAGAAAAACAAATTTCTCGAAGACCGGCCGTTCGAGATCGTTCACAAAACTTTGACCATCGAAATTCTGCGGCTGATATGAAATTCCCGGAATCTCTTTGGAATCCTGCCAGCGCGAGTAAGCCCACGCGCTCAAAACGGAAAACGCCGGTTTTAAGAGCAAGATCGTGAATTTCTTTTTCAGCTTGGTTGGACTGACGATTTCGCCGCGGCCTTTGCAAACAGCGGCTGATTCGAAAAGGAAAAAGGAAACGTCCGACCCGATGGTCGATCCAAGCTTCGCCAATTCTTCGCCCGAGAGCTTCGCCTCGAACAGTTTATTGAGCGCCACCAGAACCGACGCGGCGTCGCTGCTGCCACCGCCAAGTCCGGCTCCATGAGGAATTTGTTTTTGAAGTTTGATTGTCACCCCGCCGCTAATTTTTGTTCTCTCAAAAAAAGCTTTCGCGGCGCGCACGATCAAATTTTCGTCGCCGCTCGGGACCGTTGGGTCGTCACAAGAGAAATCGATCCACCGCGACTGCCGCTCGATGTCGATCTTATCGGAGAGCGAAATTGGAGCGATCAGCGTCTCAATTTCATGAAAGCCGTCGTCACGTCGCCCGAGAATCTTCAGAGAGAAATTAATCTTTGCCGGAGCGAGAACTTGCATCGTTTGCATTTTAATTGTCATGTCGAATCGCTACTTTGTCATTCCGACCGAAGTGGAGGAATCTCTTACTGTTAGTCGGAAATATTAAGAGATGTCTCGACTCCGCTCGACATGACAAATTGGAAACCGGAATGACAAAAATAGCTGAGAAAATCATCGTCGCCCTGGACGTGCCGACGAAAAAATCGGCGATGGACCTCGTTGCGCAACTCGCCGGCGATATCTCTTTTTTCAAAATCGGATTGCAACTTTATACCGCGGAGGGGCCGGAGATTGTGCGCGCTGTGACCGCAAACGGCGCAAAAGTTTTTCTCGATCTCAAATTGCACGACATTCCGAACACGGTGGCGAGAGCAGTCGAATCGGCATCAGAACTCGGTGTGCAAATGCTGACAATTCACCTGACCGGTGGAAGCGAAATGATTCGCGCGGCGGTAGCAGCAAGAAAAAAGGAGATGTCGATCTTGGGCGTGACCGTCTTGACCAGCTCGACCCAGCAAACGCTCGATGAGATCGGAATCGAAGAGCAGCTCGACCGGCATGTCTTAAGACTGGGCAATCTGGGTGTCGCGGCTGGAATCGATGGTCTGGTTGCGAGCCCTTTTGAAGCGCGCTTTTTGCGGAGCGAACTTAGCGACAAAATTAAGATCGTTGTTCCCGGAGTCCGGCCGAGTTGGTCTGAGCCCGGCGATCAAAAACGATTCATGACGCCGCGCGAAGCGATCGAGGCCGGCGCAGATTATCTGGTGATCGGCCGGCCAATCACCGCCCACAAAAATCCGCGCGAAGCTGTCGAGAAAATTTTGGAGGAACTAGCCCAGTGACTGTCATTCCGGACGGAAAGGCCAGTCCGGCTCGGACCGAGGAATCTCTAACTATTTCAGAAACATCAAGAGATGTCTCGACTTCGCTCGACATGACAAAGGGCTTATTCGCTTCACTCAACGTGTATCACGACATCGCTTCGCGTTCGGCAACGGTCAACATGGCGATTGACGAAGCGTTGCTCGAAACGGCAGAGATCCCGACGATTCGTTTTTATACGTGGGATCATCCAGCGCTTTCGTTCGGCTATTTTGGCAAATTTGCGGACGTGAAAAATCATGCGCCGCGGCGTGACCTCGCCCGCCGCTGGACTGGCGGTGGCACTGTTTTTCATGGGGACGATCTGACTTACTCGATCGTGATTCCGGCAAGTGAGACGGCGTTTGGTGAGTCATCGATGTCGATCTACGAAAATGTTCATCGCGCTCTGTGCCGCGTTTTGCTTGAGCAGGGTCAAGATGCAGTTGTAGCCGCGGTCGCTGACCGCGGGGCCGGTGTTAGCGCCGCCGGCCACAGTGGAGAATGTTTTGCAAACCCCGTCCGCGCTGATGTTTTGTCGAATGGGCGCAAGGTCGCTGGTGCAGCTCAGCGCCGGACGCGGCGCGGACTTCTGCAGCAAGGCAGCATTCAGGGTATTGATCTTGCGAACAAGTTCGCGGATCAATTCGCGAGGGAACTTTGCTCCAAGTGTTGCCGCAAAACGCTCGATGAACATCTGATCGCGCGCGCTCACGAAATTGCCGAAGAGAAATACGGCGCCCAAGTTTGGTTGCGCAAACGATGAGGTAGGGGCGATTGACCTCAATCGCCCGCGAACGCCAATCCGGCTCGGATCGGTTCGGTGAACCGCCCCTACCTACCCCGAAACCAAAGTCGTGTAACGTGTTGCTTTGACAACCGACAAACCGCCCCTCTATTCTGCGTCGGTGGAAATTTTTGCACGCTCAGGTCTGGGCCGGACTGGGATTCAAGGGAGCGCTTCTTCTCTCACGCCGTTGGCGCGAGTAACGCAGTTAGTCCAGCCGCAGCTCGATCAGGTCGACGAACGAATCATTAAACAAGCGACCGCTTTTGATCCGGCCATTGAGGGTTACGTCACCTACGCCATCGGCGGACACGGAAAACGTCTGCGACCGCTGCTTGCGCTCCTGGCCGGCGGCGCGACTGGTCAAATTAACACCGGACACGTCGATCTTGCCGTAATTGTTGAATTGATTCACGCGGCGACGTTGGTGCACGACGACATTATGGACGAAGCCGAGCGACGCCGCGCCCAACCGACCGTGAACGCGCGCTGGGGAAATTCGCTCAGCGTTTTATTGGGCGATTGTCTATTCGCCCATGCCCTTACGTTGTCGACCAATTTTGAAAATGCCGACATTAGCCGGGCGATCGCGCGAACAGCCAGCGAGATTTGTTCGGGCGAAATGATCCAAACGCAACGCCGTTTCGATTTGAAACTGGAGGTCGAAGACTACGTGCGGATTGTGGAAATGAAAACCGGCTCGCTCTTTGCGGTGGCGGCCGAATTGGGAGCGGTAATCAGCGAAGCAGACGCGCGATCTACCGAAATCTTGAGAACTTTCGGCATGCGCGTCGGCACCGCCTACCAAATCTACGATGATTGCCTGGACATCGCCGGGGATGAAGGAACGACTGGGAAAACGCTCGGCACCGATCTTCGCAAGGGCAAGTTTACATTACCGGTTCTTATTTTTTTGCGGTCCGCCTCGGAATTCGAACGGGAGCGCTCGGCCAGTCTTATCCTGGAAGGAAAATGCGACGAAGTTAGTCAGCTGCTGAAGAACGGCGCGGGCAACGGCGCCTTGAGCGAATCAATTACAACTGCAGACGATCTCATTCGCAGCGCTCAGGCCGGAATGAAAGCGCTTCGTCCAAATGCCTATACCGAGGGGCTTCTCGGACTGGGCGACGCGCTGCGCGGAATGCTCGAGCAGTTGCGCGCGTAGCGATGTCGCAGGTCAAGATTCGTGAGATGCCGCAGGAAGAGCGGCCGCGCGAAAAACTCGCCGCTCATGGAGCGTCCGCCCTGACCGATCCGGAATTGATCGCAATCTTGCTCCGGACGGGCATGACTGGAAAGAATGCGGTCGAAGTCGGGCGCGACCTTTTGAAGGAATATGGCTCACTCCGCGGATTGAGCCGCTGCACTGTGGACGAACTCAAAAAAATTCGGGGCGTCGGTTTCACAAAGGCGGTCCAACTGGCGGCGGCTTTTGATCTCGGGAATCGTCTGGCGCGTGAAGTATTGGCCAATCAAAAAATCGATTCACCCGAGCTCGTCAACGAACTGGTGGGCGGCGAAATGCGAATGCTTCGCAAGGAAGCAATGCGCGTCGTGCTCCTCGATACGCGTTATCATTTGATTCGGACCGAGGATGTCTCCACCGGTACCGTGAATGAGAGCATCGCGCATCCGCGCGACGTTTTCCGTCCGGCAGTTATCGCGTCGGCCTACGCCGTGATTGTCGTGCACAATCATCCGTCCGGCGACCCCTCCCCAAGCCAGGCCGATCACAGTTTGACGCGACGTTTGGCTGAAGCGGCCGAGCTGATGCAAATCAAGTTGCTCGATCACATCATCATTGGCGCGCAATCAAATAACGGCCCGGGCTATTTCAGTTTCAAAGAAGCAGGCGTGTTGTGAAAATTCATCCGACAGCGATTGTCGATCCAACGGCGAAAATTAGTGCTGGCGTCGCGATCGGACCCTACGCAGTGATCGGAGCGCGCGTCGTCATCGGCGAAAGATCGACAATCGAGTCGCACGTTGTCATCGATCCTGACGTTACAATTGGCTCAGGCAACGTGATCGGTCCTGGTGCAATTATTGGCACCGCGCCGCAAGACCTTTCCTTTTCTTCCGAACGCAAAACCTATGTCGCGATTGGAAACGAAAATGTAATTCGCGAGCATTGCACCATTCATCGCGGCAGTGCCGAAGGAAGCGTGACCAAGATCGGCGGCAAAAATCTTCTCATGGCCGGGGCGCACGTCGGACACAACTGCGAAATCGGAAACAACGTCATCATTGCCAATAATTGCCTGCTCGGCGGCCACGTTTCCGTTGACGACGGCGCGTTTCTCGGCGGCGCCTGCGTTTTTCATCAGCACATGTGCGTGGGACGATTCGCGATCACGCAGGGCGCTTCGGCATTTGGCAAAGATATTCCGCCGTTCGTGATCGCGGCCGAGCGCAATTACGTTTTCGGGTTGAACGTGGTTGGATTGCGCCGCGCTGGATTCAGCGCCAAAGATCGCGATCAAATCAAAGCTGCATTCAAACTTATCTACACGACCGGCCTCAATATTGCCCAGGCAGTCAAGAAAGCCGACACGATGAAATTCGGTCCGGCCGCGCGCGAATTTATCGATTTCGTTGCGAATGCGAAAAAGCGGGGGATCTGTCCACTCAAGCGCGGGGCTGACGCGGATCCTGCGATCTAACCGTTTCGTTGTTCGTCCAAGTCTCGCGTTAACAAAGTTTGCCGGCCAACGAATCTGACAGCGAAGCCTTCTTTTCTCGCGTCCGGGACAATAAGAGTGTGTTTCCAAGGATGGATGTGGTCAGTGTCGTCTATCAAAATCAACGATCGGCGGTTGAGCTTGTCCCGGGCGGCGGCAAAGGCATTTCGGTAGGCTTCCGCCCTCCCAGTGCCAGGCAACGCGCCCTCGGGATCAGGAGTCCAGAAATCGAGATAGAGCAAATCGATGGTGGAGGAAAAATCAGCGAGATATCGAACACCTTCGGCAACGATCGCCTCCACGTTGGGATATTGCCTCGTCGCCTCTTTGACTTCGCGGATTCGCATCTCATCCAAGTCAACGGCGATAATTCGCTTTGCCCGTGTCCTTTTAGCCCAAGTCAAAACGCTATCGCCAGCGAGCCGGCCATGTATTCCCGAACCGATTTCTAAAATGGTCTGGCCGTCAATTTGATTGAACAGTCTTGCTGTCTCCCTGAGTGACGGTGTCGGCTCAGCTCTGGGCTGCCAGAATCCGTTGCTCCCAATCAATATCAACATAAAGAATCGTAACTTGCCTAACGAGAAACAACGGGTCTGCCAACGCTTTTTGCAAAGCAACTCAACAGGTTTTATGTCAGCCCAAGCAGCGCGAGCATCCGGCCGGTTTTACCTTTTTCGGCGCGATAGGAATAGTAGCGATCGATGTCACATGCGGTGCAGATGCCCGAGTCATGAATCGCCTTCACCCCGGCAGCGCGGCATTGCTCGACGATTTGCGCCGCAAAATCGATTTCGTAATGGGGCGGCCGAATACAGGGACTGAGTTGCACGACCAACTCAGCCGGGTCCGATCCGAAATGTTCGCGCATTTGCTGGACTGCTTTCGAAACAATTGCCAACTCGGTCCCTTTCTTGCCGGAATGGACCAGGCCAATCGCCGGTGTTTTTGGGTCGGCAATGTAAATCGCGCAGCAATCGGCAACATGAATACCAAGCGCGATCTTCTTCTGGTTGGCAATGATTCCGTCGCAACCGGCGACTTCGTTGTCGCCGGTCACCGGTTGATCGACAACCGCGATTTTGTCTCCGTGAATTTGCTGGGCGGTCAGAAGCGGCCAGTCAACCATTCCAATTTCTCGAAGCATTTCACGATGAACAGCGTCGAGTCGGTTCAATACTTCGGCTTTGTCGGTCGAGACATCGATTCGCGGAATTCGCTCGATGAATGCGTGGCGACAAACCTCAACAGCAGTCAACGCCGGAAAAAATTCAACCGAAGCGTGCGCAGTCACCGAAGAAAATCGTCGGCTACTTCGAGCTCGGCTGCGAAGTCGTCGTTGTTGTCGTAGTCGTCGTGACCGGTTCGAACCCGCTTGGACGTTTGGGCCGGCCTCGGGCGTCGACATCGCTACCGGTGTAATATGTTCTTGTCTTTGTCGCATGCGGCGCGATGCTATCGAACGTTTCTGTGTATGAGCTTTGCGCGCCAGTGGCACGATCAAACTCGGCCAGCGAAGAAATGTAACCAAACAACGCCTGCAAGTTGGTCGATTGCGCTGTGGTCAATTGCACCTGCGCGTTTAAAACGTCGAGCTGGGTGCCCGCGCCCGCGTCCAACCGCGCTTTCGCCAGACGAACCGCTTCGGCAGCTGACTCCAGGTTCTTTTCCGTCGCTTGAATTGACTCGCGGTTTTGGAGGAGGTTAGAAGCCGCCTGCTGGATCTCGAGCTCGACCTGACGCACGTCGTCGTCGTAGGTGATCTCTTGTTCTGAGAGCAACGCGCGTTGTTGTTGGATCTTGCCCCAAGCCATGCCGCTATCCCAGATCGGCCAGCTACCGGTCACTGTCGTCAGCCAGCCCTTTGACACATCGCCGAAACTTGAATTGAAGTCGTTACTCAGCCATTCGCCACCGCCGTTGGCATTGACGTTCGGTAACCAACTGCCGATGGCAACGTGGACTTGCTGGATCTGGTTCAAAACGTTCGCGCGTTGCTCTTTCAAAAACGGCCGGTTGCGTTTGCCTTCCTCGATCGCCACCGGCAAATCGATCTTGCGCGGAATGTAGGCCAAATCACCACTGGCGCGCAGCGGCGCAGTAACTTCGCGCCTCGGCTTGAAATCGAGACCAAGCGTTTTCGCCAATTGCAATACCGAGATACGGTAATTGTTCTGCGCGGCAATCAATTGTGGGATTTGGTTATAGAGTTGGACCTGCGCTTGGAGAACATTGAACCGCGGAACGGTGCCGGCTTCAAAACGGTTCTGCTGATCTTTCAGCTGGCTGTCCAACAGGTTAACCGATTGCTCCTGCACCACGATTAACTCGCGGTTGACGATCACCTGATAGAATTGCGTCTTCACGGTCGCAATCGTTGTGTCAACGATGTTGCGTAGGGCAAAGTAGGCAGAATCGCGTTGGAAGAACGTGCCGCGGATTGAGCTAAACGTGCTGTAATTAAAAACCAGCTGCGTTCCAGTTACCTTGATGTTGTAGGCGATATCACTGCGTAAATTTTTGATTCCACCGTGACCCATCCCGGTCGGAGGGCCCGCCGGAGTAGGCGTTGGCCCACCGCCAAAGGTCGAAAACGAGCTGTTGCCGTTGATGGTGTTCAGATTTGGATCGGTCCAACCCCAGGTGAAGCTCGGGCCAATCTGCGGCAGTGCCTCCGCCGAAATCTGGATGATCACGCCCTTCGTACGCCGGATTTCCTGCAGCGCGTTACGAACAGCCGGATTTTGTTGAAGCGCGGTGATCACTGCCTGGTCGATCCGGAAAACGGGTGCGCCTCTTTCCGTCCAACCGAGATCGCTCTGGCCAAGACCAGCGGCTTGGACGGCGATTGGCGTTGCTGATGGCGACGGTGAGATGCTTGGCGACGCGCCCAAAGTCGACGGCACCGACACCGTGCCAGCTTCGTTTGGCGTCATAGTCACCGAAGGCGTTGGGCTCGGAGTTGGCGTCGCCGTCGAAATAAGCGTCGGTGTCGATGCCGGCGTAGGCGTTTCAGTCGGAGTGGGAGGCTGCCCGAAGACAACCATAACTCCGAGGAGTGCAACTACGGAAACTCCGTAAGCAAAATTTTTTCGCATTAAAATGTGAAATTCGAAAAATTAGATGCGCCGAAGGCCGCGCCTGGATTCAACCGGCGTTCTTTTATCTTTGTTTTATATCACCGCCGGTGAACGAACGACAATCTTTCGATTGGCAGTAATCATAAATTTTACCGTAGATGTGCAACCAGGCTTTTTGTTCATCCGGGGAGAGATATTCCATGATCTTCATCAGGTTGCCAACCATCTCCTGGCGAATTCGCCGCACCAGCGCCGAGCCGTTCGGCGTGATGCAGACCATGACTTTGCGCCGGTCGTCGCGCGCCATCGAGCGCACGACCATTCCGAGATTTTCCAATCGCGCTACCAATCCGCTCGCGGCGGCGGTCGTGTGCCCCATCTTTTGCGCAATTGCGGTCATGGTCAGGACTTCTTTTTGATCCAGATACGCGAGCAGAAAAAATTGCGGGAAAGAAACGTTGCCGGGCGCGAGCTCTTTGCAAAGATGCAGGACAAAGCAACGCTGCATTTCCAGAACGATATTGGAGAGTCGCTCGGCGTCGGCACGGATTTGATCGGGAGGACTTTGTGCAAACGCTGTTTCCGTATTCAAAGCCCGTTAAGCTAGAATGTGCTTATTGTCTGTCAAACTATAGCCGTGACCTGAAGTGCCAGTCCGGTCGCAGACTCGCCGTGGAGAGCTCGGACCTCGCACCTCGGACATTATTCCCAAATTTGAACGTCCACTGTCTCGCCAGCCTTCAACGACTCTCCTGTTTCAACTCGCAGCAATGCGTTCGATTGACTCAAGCCAAATAGCGCGTGCGATTCCTGCCGGCCGATTGGCGCGAAATTTCCGTTCTCGCATTTTCCGCGAAGATAATGGGCGCGGTCGCTATCGTTCGTTAGATCGACAGTCAACTTCGCCGGGATTTTCGGAAGATCGAGATCGTTTGCGCCCATCATTCTCAGAATCGCAGGACGCACAAATTGCAAAAACGTGACGAACGCCGAGACCGGATTCCCGGGCAAACCGAAGATGAGACACCTTCCTAACTGCCCGAACAAGAACGGCTTACCTGGTTTGATGGCCACCCGCCAGATGTCGATCTTCGCTCCGAGATCGCGCAAAGTTGATTGAACCAAATCGTGTTCCCCCACGGAAACGCCGCCGCTCACGATCAGAACCTCATTCTTCGCGGCGCTTTGAATGACTGCCCGCAATGAATCACCATTATCGCTGCAATTTTCGGCCGACGCGACAATCGCGCCGGCACGTTCCAACAAAGATTGCAATAGGACCGAATTGCTGTCGTAAATCTGTCCCGGCTGAATTTTCTCGCCGGGCTTAGCTAATTCATCGCCCGTCGAAATAATCGCAGCGCGCACTTCACCACCGACGCTCACCTGTGCGAAACCTTGCGAGGCCAGCAAAGCGAGCTTCGTGGCAACAATTGGATCGCCTTTCCCGAGAATTTTTTGGCCTTCGCCAAGATCGCACCCGCGCTTTCGCACGAACTCATCAACTTCGACATCTACATTGATGACGATCTCATCGCCTTCGCGAGTGACATCTTCCTGCATCACAACCGCGTCCGCGCCGGCCGGCATCGGCGCGCCGGTGAAAATCCGGACCGTGTTGCCATTTGAAACGCGCAGCTTGCGATCAACACCCGCCGGTTGCTCGTCGATTACGCGCAATCGTGCGCCTTTCTTGCAATCACTCGCGATCGCGGCGTAACCGTCCATCGCTGAGTTGTCGAACATCGGCAGCGGCAAACGCGCGAAATAATCTTCGGCCGCAAAATGATCGATCGCTTGCAAGATCGACATCTTTTTCGCCGGCAACGGCCGAACCGCTTCCAAAATCTTTGCGCGCGCGTCTCCTTCGCTGATCATTCGAGCAAACTGTAGCGGCGCTCTACGAGCATCGCATTTATTTTTGCTCTTCCAGCGACGGTCGTAGACCGCCGCTACAGAATCCACATGTTGGCAATCGCCAATTCCGCAGCATATTGTCCGCCCGAGATTTTGGTGAGGTGGCTGAGTGGTCGAAAGCAGCGCTTTGCTAAAGCGCCGTACCTCAAAAGGGTACCGAGGGTTCGAATCCCTCCCTCACCGCCACTCTTGATTTACCTAACTAAGTCGCAGGTTAGATGCATTTACGGAGCAAAAGCATAACTGAATTGCATAACACATGCACCGGAATCACGGGCGTCATTCAATCGAGGCTTGAGCTGGATTGCGTCAAAAAAGAGCGCTTGCGGCCACGTAGCCAAGTGACAGCTTTGCGCAAATCCAGTGTGATCCTCGTGCGTCCAATTAAGCTCTGACTTGCTCTCTAAAAAACTTGGCGAGTGGATAAAATGGTGGATAAAGAGTTCACTAGGCGAGGCGGATCGATCCGCAGAACCGCGACCAAATGGAACTCAGTGAAAGGATAGCTGACAGTGAGCGATGCCGACAGTTATTTGCAAAACAATCTCATGTGCGAGGCGGTAGATACCGGTCCGTATTCACCGGTGCGCGGTGTCCAAGCGAGAATTCACCCTATTATTGCCGAGTGGGCCGCCAATTTTCTGCAAAGCGTAAGTGTGAGCGGGTCTTTCATTAAAGGCACAGCAAACAAGGACGCTGACCGGGCGGCGTATACAGGAACGAAGCCAAAGCAAGGATGGAAGAAGCTTCTTCGAGGAACCATCACCGGGCCGCGCCGTTATTCGCGGGGCGGTGTTTGAGCTCCCAAACGCGCAGCGCCGCGAGCAAAAGCGCTTTGGTGCGAGTGAGCGTGCCGGCGGCCACAGTCGTTTCGAATTGGCCGTTCGCCTGAGCGGTCTTGCCATTACGGCCGCGATTGCGCGAACGTTTGTGCGCCTTCGTTTTTTTGACGCGATGGGCAGTCGCCTCGCTCACCGCCGGATGCCCGCTATTATTCATAAAGTCTCTCATACCCGAGCAGCTTCCACGGCAATTTAGACGGCGCTGGTGCGTCCGAAATTCAAGTCCGAACGGTATATTTGCCGGGCAATATTGTGGGCGTGAAAAGTGCCTGTGCAGGCCCTCGTGGTTCTGTTTGCGAGCTTGCACTCGCCGAAACAAACGCGAACCGTTCGGGGCGTGAACGCGCTTCTGGTCATCGCGCCTTACAAATATCAAGGCACATGGGTGTTCGATGATCCGGCAGTCGGTCTGTCACGCGAGCCATTCATTGCCGAAATCGGCACTATGAGATCGTCTTTGGGCTGCAGTTTCAGGGCGATCAACGGCCACAGGAGGTCTAACTTCAGCGTGTTTGCCACGACACCTGCCGTGGCTTATCTCTGTCTCGTTAGATGCTGCTTCTGCGCTCGCACATTTGGACCGGCCAGCTTATGAAAGAGAAATCGAGGACGACTTGGATCTTATTTCAGTGGAAATTTCAGCCGGGACGATCACGTCAGCCAGAATTCCGTGCGGCGTGCGCATAACCGGGCGAGCTAACATCTACCACTGAGAGGCCGGTTTGCTCGCGGCTCGCACTTACCGATACGGAACCGCCGGGTTCGTGCCAGTATACAAGAGGTCCTGGTGCGCGTTCCAGAGGTTGCGATCGGATTCGTCCATCTGCGCATCTTCCTGTTGTTCCTGTTGGATCGCGGCCAGTCGTTTCCGTTCCTGGTTCCCCATCCCCGCCGTTTGGGTCGTCTCGCAGCTAATCAAAATCGCCCCGCAAACAATAAGGCCAATAAGTTGAAGGTACTTCATATCTGAATATACAACGTATCGGGGCGCCGCTGCCTTTTCAAAAGCGCTCCGCCGATGCCAACGCCAAAACTCGACGAAAACTCTATCCAGCAGCTGAAGGCAGCCGTCCGAGGGCGAATTATCGAGCCCACCGACAAGGACTACGACGACGCGCGCAAAGTCTACAACGCGATGATCGACAAGAAACCGCGTTTGATCGTGCGATGCGCGGACGTGGCCGACGTAATCGCTTGTGTCAATTTTGCACGCGAGAATCGTTTGCTGCTCGCCGTTCGCAGCGGCGGGCATAACGCCGGTGGGTTGGGAATCGCCGACGACGCATTGGTCATCGATCTCGCGCCGATCAAGTACACGCGCGTCGATCCAGAGGCTGGCACCGTCACGGGCGGCGGCGGATGCGTCTGGGGCGATGTCGATCATGCCACGCATGCGTTTGGATTCGCGGTGCCGAGCGGGATTATTTCAACGACCGGCGTTGGCGGGTTGACGTTGGGAGGCGGTATCGGACATCTCACCCGCAAATGCGGTCTGACGATCGATAATCTCATCTCCGCCGACGTCGTCCTGGCCGATGGCAGATTCGTGAAAGCAAACGCCAATGAAAACGCGGATCTCTTCTGGGCGCTGCGCGGCGGTGGCGGAAACTTTGGCGTCGTCACCTCCTTCACCTTCACGCTGCACAAGATCGACATGATCTACGGCGGGCCGATGTTGTACGAACTGAGCGAGACGATTGAAGTCATGAAATGGTATCGCGAATTGATTCCGAGCGCGGCCGACGACTTGAACGGCTTCTTCGCTTTCATGACCGTCCCTCCGGCGCCACCATTTCCAGAACAACTGCATCTGAAAAAAATGTGTGGCATCGTCTGGGCCTGCACGGCACCCAAAGAGAAGGCCGAGGAAATGTTTAAACCGATTCGCGCTTTTAAAAAACCAGCGCT
>WNGC01000590.1_pt1 | contig 21263 bp, 19 predicted proteins | sample 5400051 | NCBI WGS metagenome assembly WNGC01 (sample SAMN13153368, study PRJNA577476) | soil metagenome | isolation source: 20 cm soil or saprolite under grassland replicate 2 | place: USA:California | collected 2016-06-15
ACATCGTCCACGCGACGCGCAGGTTCTTGACGTTGGTCTTGTTGATCTGCTTGAGCGCGCTGTAGCGCTGGTTCTGCATGTTGCCCGCCTGCATCGCCCAGTTCTTGGAGTCCTGGGTGAGCTTGATGACTTCCTGATTCGCGAACGCGAGCCCCGGAAGAGCAGCGAGGCCGAGCAGAACGCCCCACGTGTACGTGCGTTTTGATGCCATCTGGATTTCCTCCTTTGTATGCTGATGGATGCGCCGCATAACACTTACGCCGCGCACAAGGGACGCTGCGCATTTCCTCTTAAACTTTATACCCGCGCCGCGGAAAATGCACCTCTCGCGAGGACGCTTTTCCGCGCAGAACGCGCACTGCCCCTTACTGTTCCAAAAGCGAACAGTCGAGGAGTTCGCTGGGTCAAGCACGACGATTGAGAGGTCGCGCCGCAGGGGCCATGCTGCGCCGCCGCAAGCGTGTGCTCGGGCTAGCGCGGCACGCCGCAGTGCTTCATCGCGTCGCCCCGGATTTGCAGATAGCGCTTTGCCGTTTCTCGCACCTGCGGCGGATCGCGGAACACGCCGCCGCGTTCGCCGGCGAGGCTCTGATAGCGGGCTGCGGTCGAGGCTTCCACGAAATCGTCGTAGGTATACGCTCGGGCGATCTCGTCGACCAGGCACGCGCACTTGTAGAGGAACTCTTGCTTGCCGCCGTTCTTCTGCATGCATTCAAGGACGAACTCGACCCGGTCTACGGTGGGATAGCCCGTGGCCCCTGCACCCTGTGCCCAAGCGGCACCGGGCGCCATCGCTAGCGCCAAGGAAAGCGCGACTCGGCGGGTCGACGACATACTCCCTCCTTGGTCCTAAAGTGCAATCTGCACGAGGCTCGATGCTAGCACGCAGTTTCACGACCCGGCTCGTGCCGCGTCCGCGCGCAGTCTCCGCTCCAGAATACAATAGTTCGGACGGTCCACAAGCAAGATGGGCAACTGCCCAACCCTCCGCACCGCGCTCAAACTTTCGGGTGCGGACGCGTGGCATAATTGCCGCCACCCGAGGCAACGCCACAGACACGACGCAAGGCTCCCCGCTAGTCACGAAGGAGAGGGTCATGCTCCATCCAACCGGTACTCGCGTTCGTCTCATCGACTCAGTCGTCCGGGGTAGGTCGCGCAATGAGGGCCCAAGCGCCCCTGAGTATGTGAAGCGTTCCTGGCTGCGCTGTCTCAACGAGTATGGCTTGAATCCCGACTCCGGTGCGGATCCCGTAGTGGTTTCGCGTCAGGACCTCCTCGCCCGCAAGGAACAGAACCTCGAGCTTGTTTCTTTCGCTGACGTCGAAATGGCGAACCTTTACCAGCAGCTCGCAGGCTCGGGTTATTCGATCATTCTCACCGATCGCGATGGCGTCTTGCTTTCCTACTATGGCGACTCGAGCTTCAAGCGCGCGGCGTCGCGCACCGGACTCGTGCCGGGCGCGGCTTGGAGCGAGCGGCACGGCGGCACCAACGGCATGGGGACGTGCCTGCTCGAGCGGGCGCCCGTCATCGTCCACCGCGAGCAGCACTTCCTCACCCGCAATACCGGACTGACTTGTTGCGCCGCGCCGGTTTTCGATCCCCGCGGCGAACTCGTCGCGGTGCTGGACGCCTCCGGGGAGTCGGATCGCGCGCAACAACACACCCTCGTGCTCGTGAACATGTCGGCGCAAATGATCGAAAACCGTTTGTTCCTCCACCGCTTCCGCGACGCCTTCGTGGTGCGCTTCCACAGCCGACCGGAACTCGTCGGCATGTGGAGCGAAGGGATCATCGCGCTCGACCGTGCCGGCGCGATCACGGCGGCGGACCGCAACGCCCTCTTTCAGCTCGGCTGCAAGAGCGCGCACGACCTCGTCAATGCACCGCTCGAGCGTGTGTTCAACGTCTCGCTGCCTACTTTGATCCAGCGCAGCCACAAGCAATCGTTTCACCCGCTGCCGATCTACGAGGCGCGTCACGGCAGTCGCTTCTTCGCCGTCGCGTATGGCCCCGAGTCCAAGCGGCGGGGCCCCGGCGTGACGCACGTTGCGTTGCGCGGCGAGCCTTCGACCCCGACCGCGAACCGCAGCGCTCTCGATGAGCTGGACTTCGGCGACCCGTTGATGGCGCGCAATATCGAAGCGGCGAAAAGGGTCCTACCACACGACATCCCGATTCTGCTGCTCGGCGAAACGGGAACCGGCAAGGAGCTTTTCGCGCGCGCCTTGCACGCCGCAAGTGAGCGCGCCGACAAGCCTTTCGTCGCAGTCAACTGCGCGTCGATGCCCGAAGCCGAGATTCAGATCGAGCTGTTCGGGTGCCGTCCAGGAGGGATCGCTGCCGCAACCGCCGAGGGCCAGCCTGGCAAAATCGTACAGGCGGACGGCGGCACGTTGTTCTTGGACGAGATCGGCGACTTGCCGTCTGCGCTCCAGGCTCGACTGCTGCACGTGTTGGAGGAGCGCGAGGTGATCGCGCCGGGTGCCAAAGCGCCGATCAAGGTCGACATCCGGCTGGTGAGCGCGACACACTGCAAGCTGGAGGAGAAAGTCCGGCGCGGCGAGTTTCGCGAGAATCTCTTCTATCGGCTGCAGGGCCTCATGCTGACGCTGCCGCGGCTCGCCGATCGGGCGGACAAGCGCGCGCTCATCCGACATGTCTTCGCCCAAGAAGCGGCCGCTGCGCCGAAGGCAGCGTTGAGCGAGGATCTGATCGACACGCTCTGCACCGATCAATGGCCGGGCAACGTCCGCCAATTGCGCAACGTGCTGCGCGCGATGATTGCGCTCCGCACGAGCGATTTGCTCGAACTAGCCGATCTGCCTTCCGAGTACCGTCTCCGCCCGCAGCCGACGGCGCCTGCGCCCGAGATCGACTCGCTCAATCCGCTCGGAAGAGCGGAGCGCGAGGCGTTGCTCCGGGAGCTGGATCTCGAGCATGGCAACATCAGCCACGTCGCGCGCAAGCTCGGCGTCGGCCGCAACACGCTCTACCGGAAAATGCATCGGTTGCACATCAAGTGGCCGGTCAAGAAGCCGCTGCACTGACCCTCAGGGAGGGAATATAAAACGGCGCCAAAACGGCGCCGTTTTTTACTATCTGATCGCTTCAGAAAAACAGAATCGCGCCCAAGGCGATGACGCTGTCCTTGTGTTCACCTCCGGCCTGGTTTTGGGCCGTCGTCTTAATGTATTCACCCACCAGATTCAGGCTCTGGGTGAGGCTGTAGTACAGGCCTAAGACGGCCGATTTGTTCTTTTTCACCAAGTTAGGGTTGGCTTCGTTGGACGCCAGATCCAAGCTGCTCTCGCCGTAGCTCAGGCCCGGCTTGAACTTCCCGAACTTGTAGGTTCCCTGCAAATACCCGCCCTTCGACTTGCGCTTTTCCAGGTTACCGCCCACGACTGCGGCAGCGTCGAAGCCGATCGCCTCCGTGCCGATCCCGTCGCCGCTGTAGGCATACAGCACGCCTTCGAAGTCGGCGACGTTCACCTTGGCGCCGAGATCGAATGCCTGACCCGAAATGCTTGAGCCTGGGGGCGTGCGATCTTTGACTTTCTGGCTCAAGGCGCTCACCCACGCCTTGCCGCCGACGGTTCCCTTCCATTCGTAGCTCCCCTTGGCTTGAATACCCGGCTGCTCGTGCCCTGTCAGCGTAGCGCTATTCGTACCGGCGGTGGAGACTGCGTCCACACCCTGGAACAGGCCGGCTGAATACTGGAAGCCGCCGTGCTTCGGCGAGGAATAGCTGATCTGCGGAATCCAGTCGGTGTAGATATAGCCCACGCCGATGCGGCCGAGGGTGGTGTTGCCGCCGCCGAAGGCGCCGGCCGAGCCCACGCCGAGAAGCGTCATGTCGGCGAGGATCGCATCCGATCCGAACAGGCCGATGTCCTTCCCGACCTTAATGGTACCGATGGTCTTGTCGCCGAAGGTGAGGAAGTTCTGCCGCAGGTCGATCGTGGAGGTGCTAAGGCCTGTCTTACCCGCAGTGCCGCCGTCGTTCAGCCCCGGGTAGAAGCCGATGGTCACGCCGATGTCCCAGCCCGACTGGCTGGATTTCCCACTGAAGACGAGCGCGCTCGGCAGCAGGCCGGATTCGATCGCCACCTCTTTCAAGCCGCCGGCGTTGTTACAGGCAAGCCCCCCGTTGACGGTAGCGGCTGAATTGTCGCAGCTGTTCCGGGTCAAGAAGCCGTTCACGTTGCCCGAGAACGAGAGATCCCACGCGCCGGCCTTGAGACCGATCTCCGCGTGCACGGCAGAGGCGCTCCCCAGAGCGAGAGCGGCCGCCACGGCAAGCGAAGTCTTCTTGAGCTTCATAACTCTGACTCGCATCATCTGTACCTCCTCCTTTTAGAGTCCATACCAAGCAATGACAAGTTACTCGCTTTTGCGTGCCGAATGTATACTCGCCGCCGTAGGCGTTCCATGTTCCATAATTGACGCACCCTTCCGATTCCCGTCGAATTCGGGAGACTCGTTGCACACGCCGCGGCAGGCGCTCCATAATTGACGCACCGTTTCGATTCCCGCCGAATTCAGGAGGAGTGAACCATGGACGTTCGCGCAGCCGTCGCCCATAAAGCGGGCGCACCACTCACCGTCGAGACCGTGCAGCTGCAGGGGCCGAAGGCCGGCGAAGTGCTGGTCGAGATCAAGGCGACCGGCATCTGCCACACCGACGAGTTCACGCGCTCGGGGTCCGACCCCGAGGGCTTGTTCCCGGCGATTCTCGGACACGAGGGCGCAGGCGTGGTGGCCGAGGTGGGACCGGGAGTCGCGAGCGTAAAAAAGGGCGATCACGTCATTCCGCTCTACACTCCCGAATGCCGGCAGTGCGAATATTGCCTCTCAGGCAAGACCAACCTATGCCAGGCGATACGCATGACGCAGGGGCAAGGCGTGATGCCAGACGGCAGCAGCCGCTTCTCGCTCGGGGGCAAGAAGCTCTTCCACTACATGGGCACTTCGACCTTCGCCAACTACACCGTGGTGCCCGAAATCGCGCTGGCGAAAATCCGCGAGGACGCGCCGTTCGACAAGGTGTGCTACATCGGCTGCGGCGTGACCACCGGCATCGGCGCGGTGATCAACACCGCCAAGGTCGAGCCGGGCGCGAACGTCGTGGTGTTCGGCCTGGGCGGCATCGGGTTGAACGTCGTCCAGGGCGCGCGCATGGCCGGCGCCAACATGATCGTCGGCGTGGATACCAATCCGGCGCGCAAGGCGCTCGCCGAGAAATTCGGCATCACGCATTTCGTCAATCCGAAGGAAGCCGGCAGCGAGCTGGTCGCGCACCTGGTGAACCTGACCAAGGGCGGCGCCGACTACAGCTTCGAGTGCATCGGCAACGTCGACGTGATGCGCCAGGCACTCGAGTGCTGCCACAAGGGCTGGGGCGTGTCGGTGATCATCGGCGTCGCGGGCGCGGGCCAGGAGATCAAGACCCGCCCGTTCCAGCTCGTCACCGGCCGCGTATGGAAAGGCACCGCGTTCGGCGGCGCCAAGGGCCGGCGCGACGTGCCGAAGATCGTCGACTGGTACATGGACCGCAAGATCAACATCGACGACCTGATCACGCACAAGTTGAAGCTCGCCGACATCAACCAGGGCTTCGATCTGATGCACGAGGGAAAATCCATACGCTCAGTGGTGGTCTACTGATCACAAGCGTTTCCCGCAATAAATGCTTCGGCGGCGTCCAGGCGGTCTACAGCCACGAGTCGCGCGAAGCGGGGTCTGTCATGCGCTTCGGCGTGTTTCTTCCGCCGCAGGCGGAAGCGCGTGCGGTGCCCGTGCTCTACTGGCTCTCGGGCCTCACCTGCACGGAAGAGAATTTCATCGTCAAGGCGGGCGCGCAGCGCGTCGCTGCGGAGCTGGGGCTCGCCATCGTCGTCCCGGATACCAGCCCGCGCGGCCTGAAGATTCCGGGCGAAAGCGACAACTATGATTTCGGCCTGGGCGCCGGATTCTACGTGGACGCGACTCAGGCGCCCTGGTCGCGAGGCTACCGGATGTATTCCTACGTCGTAAAGGAATTACCCGGGGTGATCGATTCCAACTTTCCCGTCGACCCCGCGCGCACGGGCATCTTCGGCCATTCCATGGGCGGGCACGGTGCGCTGACCATCGCGCTCAAGAATCCGCAAACATACAAGTCGGTGTCGGCGTTTGCGCCGATCTGCTCGGCGATGCGCTGCCCCTGGGGAGAAAAAGCGCTGACGGGTTACCTTGGCCCCGATCGCGCTCTATGGCAGGACTACGACGCGAGCGCTCTGGTAGAGAGCCGCGGATGGAAAGGGCCGGCTCCGCTGGTCGATCAGGGCACGACCGACCAGTTTCTGGAGAGCCAACTCAAGCCCGAGCTGCTGAAAGAAGCCTGCAGGCGAAGTGGTGTCCCCCTGGATCTTCGCCTGCAAGCGGGTTACGACCACAGCTACTTTTTCATCGCGAGCTTCATCGAAGATCATCTTCGATTCCATGCGCGCAATCTGTAGAGGAGGAGTCTCTTGCACGCCGGGCGCCCCGGCTACTTCGGAAGTTTTCGCATCCACGCGACGATCGCCTCGACGACTGCCGCGGGCTGCTCGGGGATAAGAGCGTGGCTCGCATCCGGGATCACGGCGATGGTGACGCGCTCGCCGAGCTCCTCCTTGAGCTCGTTCGCCGTCTCGCGCGGTTTGAAGGGATCGAGCGCCGCCTGGAGGTCGAGCAAAGGCGCTCGTCCCGCCCCCCACCATTCCTCCTGCCGCGTGGCCCGGCCGGCGGCGAACTGGCTTGCGTTCACATCCGGGTACCAGCCTTTCAGCCACACGCTCGCGTCGTGGCCCGGCGCGAAGAAAGTCGAGCGCAAGTATCCCAGGCGCTCGGCATCGGCAAGCGTGACGTCGGCGCTTCTTGTGACGGCTTCGGCGAGCGCCTTGGGATAGGTTTTGGCGGCGGCAGCGAGGATGATGACTCCGCGAACGAGCTGTGGATGATCGGCCGCGGTCATGCGCGCGACCCAGTTGCCGAATGCGTGCCCGGCGACGACCGCGGGACCGCCGCCCGCGTGTGCGATCACCGCCGCCACGTCGCCGGCGAAATCGTGGAGCGTGAGGCCCGTCATCGGCCCGCTGCTCGCGCCCGTCCCGCGCGGCTGCGGCCGCAGCACCCGGAAGCCCGCTCTGGCGATCCCCGCCGCGACTTCGTCGTAGTCCTCCGAATCGCGGCCGCGCGAAGGCAGGAGGACGACGAGGGGCCCTGCTCCTTCCGCGATGACCTCGATGCGCGCGTCGCCGCAGACGACGATGCCGCGCGTGCGCTCAGGGTCCGGCAAGGCGATGGCTACTCCGCGCCGGGCAAGCGGCGCGCGCGGATGCGGAAACGCAGCTCGACGCCGTTCTTCACCGCGATGGCGCCGCCCAGGAGCGAGTAGGGCGTGATGCCGAAATCGGTCTGGTCGAACGAGAAACCCCCGGTCACGCTCATCGCGCCGGCATCGGCCTCGATTCTCGCTGGCACCTGCAGCGTGCGCGTGCTCCCGTGCAGCGTGATCGCGACGTTCAAGGTAACGTCCCCTCGCATCGTGTTCGCTCCGCTCACCTGGATGAGCGCGAACGGAAACTTCTCCGCTTCCAGAACCTTTTCCAGCATGTTGGCGCGCGTTCCTTGGATGTCGGACTCGGTGGGCTGGGTGTCGAAGCCTGCCCCGGCGCGCAGTGCCGCTTCGTCCACCGCCAAGCGCGCGAGCGCGACATACAGGTCGGCGCGGCCTTCGTCCGGCGCGAGGTAGCCGCCGACTTCGTGGCTGGCGACCACGTGGTCGTGCCCCAGGCGCGCGAGCGAGCCCGAGCGGCGCACCTCGATCACCACGAGCGACTCGCGCGAATCGACTCGGAACACGGGCTTCCCCTGCGCTGCGCCTTCCCGGTAATAGCCTTCGGGAAAATCCGCCGGCGGAGCGGCGGGCGCCTGTGCCGGCTCGCGCAGGAGCGGCGCGCAGCCCGCGAGCAGCGTCGATAGAAGCGCCGCCGCGAGGCGAAGAGCCTTTGAGTGCATCTCAGCCGGCCCTGCGCAGCTTCACCTTGAATTTCACCTTCACGTCGGCGCCGATGACATTGGTCTCCGCCCACTCGCCCGTGCCGATGCCGAACGCGCCGCGCTTCACAGTCAGCTCGCCTTCCATCACGGCGCCGCCGGCGGAAGCCGTCCAGCTGAACGGCACCTCGACCGGCTGCTTCACGCCTTTCAAGAGCAGCGTGCCGCGCGCAACGTAACGATTGCCTTCGATGCGGCGCAGGTCGGTCGAGCGGAACTCGGCCTGCGGAAACGCCGCGTAGTCGAACCAGTCCTTGCCGCGGATTTCCTTGTTCACGTCCGCGACGTTCATGTCGGCGCTCGTGACCTTGACGGTGACATCGAGACGGCTCCCGGCGGGCTTGTCCGGGTCGAAGCGCAGGCGCGCGTCGAACTCCCTGAACTCGCCCGGGGCCGCGGTCTTCTCGAAGGTGGCGATGAACTCGAGCTTGCTGCCGGCCGGATCCATTTTCCAGTCTGCGCCCTGAGCGGGGCGCGGCGCGAAGGCCAAGACGCCGCACAGCCCGAGCAAGGGGACGATTCTCCTCATGGCGCTCTCCAGGCGCCGGGAAGCATTCGTTCGAGCACCGTATCGCGCTTGACGAAGTGATGCCGCAGCGCCGCGCCGATGTGCGCGACCAGCACGAGCGCAAGCAGCGCGGCGAGCCCGCCGTGCACCCACGCGACGAGGTCGGCGGTGGGCTCGTCCGGCGCCACGATCGCGGGCAGCGGGATCAGCCAGAAAATCCGGAACGGAACGTTGGAGGCGGAGTTGACTATCCAGCCGGTCACGGGCAGGGCGATCATCAGGGCGTAGAGGAGCAGGTGGCTCAGGCGCGCGGCGGCGCGCTCCCAGGCCGCCATGCCCGGGGGCAGCACAGGCGTGGGATTGGCAAGCCGCCACAGCAGGCGCAGCGCGACGAGGGCGAGGATCAGCATACCGGTCGACTTGTGCCAGAAAAAAAGCTCGACCTTCGCCGGCGACACCCGCCAGCTCGCCGCCATCACGCCGAGCGCGATCTGCGCGATGATCAGCGCCGCCATCAACCAGTGAAACAGCTTGGCCGGGGCGCCCCAGGAATCGGCGTCGTTGCGCAGCATGTCCGTATGGTATGGCAAGGGCTGGCCGCACAGTCAGCAAAAGGAAAGCCTCCTGTCAGCCGGCTGCAAGTACAAGGGCTACATGATCTCCTCCACAAGAAGAGGCGACAAGAAGAGGCGTCTTGACTCCTCAACGGCAGCTGACCATCCCATTCGCGCTATTGCTCGGCATCGCCTATGTGGTGCCGGGACTGGTCGGGCACGACCCGTGGAAGCCGAACGAAGCATACAGCTTCGGAATCATCTACAACGTTTGGGGCGGCGGCGATTGGGTCGTTCCGATTCTCGCGGGCGAGCCGTTCATGGAAAAGCCCCCGTTGTTCTACATCAGTGCCGCCTACGTCGCAACGCTATTTTCTTCCTGGCTGCCGCTGCACGACGCGGCGCGTCTCGCCTCGGGAATATATATGGCAGCGACGCTGGTGTTCGTGGGCTTGTCCGCGCGCGCCACCTGGGGCGAAGGACGCGGCCTCGTCGCGGTGATGGCGTTCCTCGGCTGCATTGGGTTGCTGGTCGATTCGCATCTGATGTACACCGACATCGCCCTGCTCGCTGGATTCGCGCTGTCGTACTACGGGCTCGTGCTCAGCCGGACCCGCCCCGCTTTGGCGGGTCTTGTGTTGGGCACAGGCGTGGGGATCGGCTTCATGTCCAAGGGACTGATTGCCCCCGGCATCATGGGTTGCGTAGCCGTGTTGCTGCCTGCACTGTTCGGCGCCTGGCGCAATCGCGATCATGCGCGCTGTCTTGCGGTCGCCCTCCTCGCCGCAACGCCCTGGCTGATCATCTGGCCCTACGCTCTCTACCAGAGGTCCCCCGAGCTGTTCATGCAATGGTTCTGGATCAACAACCTCGGGCGCTACCTCGGATTCGCTCATCTGGGGGCGGAATCCGAACCGGGGTTCTACACCCGAACTTTGCCGTGGTTTGCCTGGCCGGCGCTGCCCTTGGCGCTATGGAGCGCGTGGCGGCTCGGGCGGGAAGGATTGAAGCGGCCGGAGCTGCAGCTGCCGGTGCTTGCCGTGATCGTGATGCTTGCAGTTCTCGGCGCTTCTGCTTCCGCGGGCACGCAATATGCATTGCCGGTCTTGGTGCCCCTGTCGGTGCTTGCGGCGGGTGGGGCGAACTTGCTTCCGCAGCGCGTCGCGGCAGCACTCGACTGGCTGTGCCGTGCCCTGTTCGGTTCGCTTGCCCTGGTGCTATGGTGGGGCTGGATGGAGATGATGCTCCGAGGGCATCCGCCCGACTGGTCGTGGTTGGCTCGCTACCTGCCTGTGGATTTCGAGCCGCAGTTCCAACTGTTTGCTTTTGCCGTGGCCGTGGCGCTGACTTCGGCTTGGGTCCTGCTCCTGCTCCGGCTTAGGCAATGGGAAATCCGCCCGCTGCTCAGCTGGACGGCGGGACTCACACTGGTTTGGGGTCTGGTCTCGACGCTGTGCCGTGGCTCGACAGCGCAAAAAGCTACCGCGGGATGTTTGCGTCCATGCAGCGCGCCCTGCCAGCGGATCATGGCTGCCTCGCCAGCCGCAATCTCGGCGAGCACGAGCGGGCCATGCTGGAGTACATGACCGGAATCGTCTCGGTGAGGCACGAAGTCCGGCCCGAGGCTCGATGCGATTTCACCCTGCTTCAAGACAAGGCCCGAGACCGGCGCGTCCCGCCGCAAGGCGGCTGGCAGCTGGTTTGGCAAGGCAACCGACCCGGCGACAATAGGGAGCGATTCTCGCTGTTCGGGCGCAAATCCGGAGAAACGGGGAAGCTGATCCCGGTTTCGGGCATCAGACCCGAATGAGTGCGATGCTCCTTAAAGATTACTTTTTCATCCTGATCAGCGCGTCGTAGGCATTGTCGCAACGTTCGACTTCGGCATTGTCCGCCGTCGGGTCGACGAACAGGATCGTGGCGCCCCGCAGCGGCGACGCGAGTTTCCTCACCGGCGACAGGTAATTCATCTTCAACATCAGCGGCTGCGCATCGCCGATCGTGTACTCATAGAACAGCAAGGCGGCATTCGGATGAGGCGGTTTGCGCGAAACGCCTATGCCGTTCGAGCGCGCGATCATCGGATCGATCGCGAACCAGTCGACGGGCGCACCCTGCTGGCGGGCCTCGTCGATCATGTGGCTGTAAACGGTGAGAGCGAGCGGCACCTCGCCCGATACGACCATGTTGGCGAGGACGGAATTGCCGCTGCGCACCGACAAGCCGTTGCGCGCAGCGATCTGCCGGAAGAGCTCCGCGCCTTTTTCCTCGCCTAGGTTCTTGAGCAGGCTGCAGTACCATTCGCCGGCCTTCGCTTCCACGCCCAGCTTGCCTCTCCATCTGGGATCGAGCAGATCGGCCCAGCGCTTCGGCAGATCCTGCTTTCCAACTGCACGTGTGTTGTACGCCTGCACGAAAACGTTGATGAATTGCGGAGCCCACCCTCGATGGGCAGGCAGGGTGCCTTCCAGCATCTCCTTGTGCCAGCCGGAATTGACTTCCTGCAGAAGGTTTTCCCGGACCAGGGCTTCGAGTTCCGGCGAAGAGACGCTGACCGCGTCGAAGTCCCAGCGGTTCGCTCTTTTTTCCGCCACCGCGCGCTGCAGCACCTTGGCCGAGGAGGCGCGCCACGCGTTGACGCGAACGCCGTAGCGCTTCTCGAAATCGTCGCTGAGAATCTGAATCGTTGGTGCGGCGTTGGAGGTGTAGACGGTCAAAGAGCCTTCCTTCTGCGCCGCCTGAACCAGCCGTTGATGACGTGAAGGGCCCCCGTCTGATGCCAGCTCGGCGAACGATTGCGCCGATGCGAAAGGGGCCGCAACGGCCAGCAGCAACGCGGAAATCAGCCGATGGATCAAGCCGCCGCTTGCGCTGCCTGCGCCGCCCTGGAAACGCCCGCCGGGAGCGCCGCCATGTCCAGGCCGTACAACTTGCATGCATTCGCTGCCAGGACTTTCGTCTGCGTCTCCACGGGCAGGTGGCCGAGATCGCGGCGGATGACCTTGATCGAATTCGGCCAGGTCGAATTGGCGTGGGGAAAATCGTTGGACCACATGAGGTTGTCCTGGCCCCACCACTCGAGATTGCGACCGCAGACCGAATCGTTGAAGAAGCAGGAGAATACCTGGTCGCGGACGTACTCGCCCGGGTCGCGGGTGATGGGCGGCGGGTTCTCGCCGCGAAAGCGGCGAAAATAATAATCCCACTGCTGGACCACGAAGGGGAGCCAGCCGGATTCGTTTTCCACGGACACGAGCCTGAGCCGCGGGTAGCGCTCCAGCACGCCGTAGAAAATGAAATCGAAAAGCGCGTTCGCGACGTCCGCGAGCTTCAGGTTGACGCTGCCGCGGTAGCGCTCGACGCCCTTTCTTTCCTTGCTGTGGTAGCTGTGGCCGGTGAGGATATGCATGCTGACCGGCGCATCCAGGTCCTGGGCTGCCGCCCAGAATTTGTCGTAGTGGCCGGAATGAAAAGGGAGATCCGGATGGGGCGCCTGCCAGATCAAGGCGCCTGCTAGCCCCGCTTTGCGGCAGCGTTCCAGCTCTTTGACCGCGTTATCTACGTCATAGACAGAGATGGCGGGAATGCCGATGAGGCGGTTCCGGGCCACGCTGCAGTACTCGATCAGCCAATCGTTGTAGAGGCGAAAGCAGGCTTCCTGCAGCCCGGCATCCTCGAGAGCATACAGACCCAGCAGCAGCGTCGGATAGAGCACTTCGGCGGAGAGGCCGTCGACCTCCATCTCCCTGATCCTCGCGTTCGGATCCTGCCCCCCCTCGCGCCGCTGGAATCCTTCGCCCAGCTTGTGAGGAGGAAAGAGCGGTGCGGCTTCGCGATATTTTCCCGGCACGCCCTTCTTCCAGAGATCGACCGGCTCCATCACATGGGAATCCGCCGAAATGATGATCCCGTCGATCCCCCAACTCCGAGCATCCGTCGCCGCCATGTCGCACCCCGCTTGATCGGCTACTCGAAGAACTCGCCGTCGCGCACCACTACCGGCACGCGCTTGTTCTCCTTCGAATCGCCGGGCATAGCCTCGCCGCGGATGTTGAGCCGGCCGGAGGCGTCCTGAGACCCGACCCGGCAACCGATCCGCACCAGCACCAGCGGATCCTTGCTGGTGGCCTCGAACCAGTAGTACGCCCCGGCGGGAAGCATGATCCCCTCGTGCTTGCCGACATCGGTATGGCCGCCATCCGCGTCGTAGTAGCGCGCGCTGCCCTGCAGCACGATGAAGGTGTGGTCCTCGTTGGGATGCGTGTGCAGCCCGTTCTCGCCGCCGGAGGCGTAGACCTTGAGCGTCGCCCACATGTTCTCGGTCCTCGCGAGCGCGGTGTTGGTGCGCCCCTGATCGAGCAGCTGGGCGCGCATCTTGAAGAACGACGGCTTCTTCGCCGTCGCCTTGACGCCGGCACGCGTGATGTCGTGTTCCCGGGTGCGGTCGTCCTGATCCGTGGTCTGAATGGACATGGTTCTCTCCTTCTTGAGAGCGCGCCCCGAATCGATCAGCGCGCGGAATGTCACGATGTTAGATTAGTGCAGTGCCATACTCAAGTTTGGTCCTGTTCCTGGCCGCGCTGGCGACGGCCCTGCCGGCCTTCGCACAGGATACGTCGCTCTTGCGGTATGGCGGCCCGGACCGGTCCCGGAGGCTGATCGCTGCGGCGCAAAAGGAGGGCTCCTTCGGGCTGTACACGAGCTTCGCCGAAAAAGACCTGCCGCCCCTGACCGACCTGTTCGAGAAAAAATACGGCGTCAAGGTCAAAGTCTGGCGCGCCGGGTCCGAGAAAGTCCTGCAGCGAACCCTGGCCGAGGCGGTGGCGAAGCGCCACGAGGTCGATGCGATCCACTCCTCCGCGCTCGAAATGGAGACGCTGCATCGGGAGAAAATCCTGCAAGCGGTCGCATCACCGTACTCGACGGAGCTGATCGCGGGCGCGCTGCGGCCCCATCGCGAATGGGTTGCGACCTACCTGTCCGTCTGGGTGCAGGCCTACAACACCCAGCTCGTGAAAAAAGAGGACCTGCCCAATACGTTTCAGGATCTGCTGGACCCGAAGTGGAAAGGCAAGCTCGGCATCGAGGCCAACGTACCGGAATGGTACTCGACCGTGGTCCTCTCCATGGGAGCGGAAAAGGGCATCCAGTTCTTCCGCGACCTGATGGCGCGCAACGGCATCTCGGTGCGCACCGGGCATTCGCTCCTCAACAACATGGTCGTCGCCGGCGAAGTGCCGCTCGCGCTCACGGTCTACAACTTCATGGCGGAAGCCGCCAGGCGCAAGGGCGCGGCGATCGACTGGTTCGTGCTGGAGCCGGCGGTCGCGCGCATGAGCGGCATCGGCATCGCGCGCCGCGCCCCGCATCCGAATGCCGCGCTCCTTTTCTACGATTTCATGCTGTCGACCGAGGCGCAGGAATTGCTGGTGGCCATGGAATACGTTCCGACGAACCCCACAGTGCGGTCACCGCTCGCCGTGCGGCGCTTCACGCTGGTGGACCCGGCGGTCGCGCTGGACCAGAGCGACAAATGGACCAAGTCCTTCGAGGAGGTGATACTCAAGCGGGGTGGCCAATAGATGCGAAGTGGTGCACTCGTGAATCTAACAGCCAGACTTCTGTCGTTTGGTACGCGCTGCATGTCGAGCCGCCGCGCGCTTTATTTTGTGCTCGCCTTCGCCCTGCTGCTGGCGGCACTGGTCAGAACCGTTCCTCTTACCTATTCCCATTTCTGGGATGAGACGGTGTTCCTGCAACACGCCAAGGTCATCCTCGACGGCCGCACCAACTACGAGGAATTCCACCACCGGCCGCCTCTTCTGTCTTTCTTCTACGCGCTGGGATTCGCGATATGGGACAACGTCTACGTCGCCAATCTGGTGCAAGGGGTCGTCACCACGCTGACGGTGGTGTTCGCTTTCCTGTATGCAAGGCGGGAATTCGGCCTCGCTGCGGCCCTCTTCGGCGGCTTCCTCTTCGCGTTTACTCCGTACTTCGTAGAAGCGTCGCATGAGTTGCTCACCGATATCCCGGCGCTCGCGCTCATGCTTGCCGCCATGTGGCTGTTCGATAGGCCCGGCGCTCGTTATGCGCTCCTGTCGGGCATCGTCTATGCCTTGGCGATACAAACACGGTTCACTTCGCTTTTTCTTATCGTCTACTTCGCCCTGGACGCAGTCCTTTCCCCGAAGAGGATTCGGAGCTTGGCGTTTCTGCTCGCCGGGGCTGCCGCCGCTATTGCGCCCTATCTCGTTTGGATCCGATGGAACTACGGATCTTTCTTCTTCCCCTTTGTCCAGGCGCGGAGAATTGTCACCGAGTGGACGGCGCCGGTCCCTGCCAGTTTTTACTGGGATGCACTGCTGCAGGTTTTCCCCTACAGCATGTGGCTATTTTTCGGGGCTGGAGTCCTGTTGCCGGCCGCGCGCCGGGCGATGGATCGCCGAACCGGCGAGGATGGAGGGCGGTTGACCGGTCTCGCCGGGCTGGGCGACCAGACCAGGCGGCAGTTCGTGCTCCTGATGTGGGGAGGCGCGTTCTTTGCCTACATGCTCTCGATTCCACACAAGGAAGTTCGGTACCTGCTGCCTCTAGCGATCCCGGTAGTCGTTATCAGCGCGCTGGGCCTGGCTGAGCTGTTCCGCTGGTGCGCGCGGCGGGCAGGTCCTGCAAGGGCTCTCGGCATCCTGCTGGGAATCGCCGTGGTGATGCTGGACTATGCGCCATCGCTGCAGAAGCTCACAGAGCCCTGGCTCGACCGGTCGGAGCGCGAAGAGGTGCAGATCGCCCTCTACTTGCGCGAGGTTTCCACGCCGGCAGACACGATCTACGCTGCGCACAATTTTCCCGTGTTCGCGTTCTACTCGGAGCGCAGGACCGTCTCGCTCTTACCGATCCAGGGCGAATTCGACCAGGCTTGGCGCGAGCTGATGACGCGGCCGGGGTTTCTCGTGTATTACCACCCCGCCGGCATCGAGGAAACTCATTCCATCTACCCGTCATTCAAGCCGGATCTGCAGTTTCTCGAAACCGGCCCGAACTTCCACAGGGTTCGCGCTTTTCCGAGCGCCATAGTCTACCGTTACGAACCCGCCCCGTAAGCGCCGGTGCCGAGTGTGTCGCCGATGGCAGGCATTCTGAAGTAGACAACTCAGTACCACCGCACTTTCTTGTGAAGTATTCCCTGCGTGTTCGGCGGCGCGGCTTGAGTTATGCAAATGTCATAAGTAGAGTGAATGCGCAACGCGGTATAAGGCAAACCCGTCGAAATCCATGATTGTCCGGCTGGCTGCTGGTCCGGCCCGGCTCCCGCAGGCCCGATATGCGCAGCTCCGACATCGCCGTTCGCGTCGATTCACCGCAGACAGCCAACGGGTCAAGCCATCAGCCCGAGCGCTTCGAGGTGGCTCTCACTTTTGTTACCCTCGCCGTCACGGCGGTGGCGTGCGCACTCCTCGCAATGGACTCTACGGCGGTCCTCGGGAAGATGGCCGATCGGGGCGATGTGCCGGGCGCTCTCGGCCAGATCCTGTTTATGCTGATCGTCACGCTGCTCATCTGGGGGAGCCTGGTGTACCAGTTGACGCGCCTGGCGTTTTTCCGGCGGCGGCTCGAACACCGGCCTGCGACGGCTCGGGTGCTGGAAGAATTTTACGATGGCGCGGTGCCGTCGCTTACGGTGATCGTCCCGTCCTACAAGGAAGAGGCGCAGGTAGTGCAACGCACGCTGTTATCCGCTGCGCTCCAGGACTACCCGAATCGACGCGTAGTGCTGCTGATCGATGATCCAGCTCATCCGGCCAACGCCGATGATAAGCGGGCGCTCCGGCACATCGAATCTCTCCCAGTCCGGTTGCAGGCGCTCTTTGCTGATGTGGCGAAGAGGTTCGAGCACGAATGTGCGGCGTACGAACGCAGGCACGCGCACGGCGCGATCGACTCGCCCGTCGAAGCCGAACGGATCGGCCGCCTCTACGAGCATGCCGCCCGATGGCTCGAGGAGCAGGCGTCGCACCTGGTCCCGGAGGAGCCAGGAGACGAGCTCTTGCGCGACAAGGTATTTCTCCCCCTCGTGCGAGAGCACCGGGCGAGGGCGCGACGCGTGGCGTCACGTGCGCGGGGGGGCGCGCTCGAGGAAGCGCACCTGCTTCGAGAGTACCGCAGGCTCGCTTCCCTGTTCCGCGTCGAGTTCACCAGCTTCCAGCGCAAGCGTTACGTGAACCTCGCCCATGAGGCAAACAAGGCCATGAACTTGAACGCGTTCATCGGACTCATGGGCAAGCATCTGCGGGAAGTGCGGCGCGCGGACGGTCTGCACTTGGAGCAGTGCGCGGGGGACGCCGCAACCTTGAGCGTGCCCGACGCCGACTACCTGCTCACACTGGACGCCGACAGCATCATCGTTCCCGACTATGCGCCGCGGCTCGTGCACTACATGGGTGTCCGAGGCAACGAGTGGGTTGCGGTGGCGCAGACGCCCTACAGCACGATTCCGGCGGCCGCAGGCACCCTTGAGAATATCGCCGGTGCGACCACCGACATCCAGCACAACATCCACCAGGGTTTCACCGCTTTCGGCGGCACATACTGGGTCGGGGCTAACGCCCTGCTGCGCAAGAGCGCGCTGGAGGACATCGCTCAGGCGGACCGGGAGCGCGGCTTTCCGATCACGCGTTTTATCCTGGACCGGACCGTGATCGAGGACACCGAGTCGAGCATCGACCTCGTAAGCCGCGGCTGGCAACTCTACAATTACCCCGAGCGCCTCGCCTACAGCGCGACGCCGCCGGATTTCGGTTCCCTACTGATCCAGCGTCGGCGCTGGGCCAACGGCGGGCTCATCATCCTGCCGAAGCTGTTGCGCTACCTGCTGCGGGGACCCTTGAGGACACGCAAGGCGGTGGAAGGCTTCTTCCGCTGTCATTACCTGGTGTCGATTGCCGCGGTGAACGTGGGCCTGCTCATCATGCTCGCTTGCCCATTCGAGGAGAACCTGCGCAATCCTTGGCTACCGCTTTCGGCCACGCCGTACTTCTTTCTCTATGCGCGCGACCTCGCCCGTGCGGGCTACCGCTACGCCGACCTGTTGCGGGTCTATGCGCTGAATCTCATGCTGATCCCCGTCAACCTCGGGGGCGTGCTGAAATCACTGGGGCAGGCCCTCACCGGTCGCAAGACTCCTTTCGGGCGCACGCCAAAGGTGGCCGGGCGGACCGCCGCGCCGGCGCTTTACGTGCTGGCGGAATACGGGCTGCTCGGCTGGTGGCTGGTGGGCGCGACGACCGACGTCATGCACGGGCATTACGCCCACCTAGCGTTTGCGCTGATGAACACGGGATTTCTCGCCTATGCTATCTACTACTACATCGGCTGGCGCAACAGCGTGGAGGACTTGCGCAACGGGATCGCTCTTGCCAAGGGATTGGTGAATGGGGCCGGATCCCATCCACTCGTGCCGGCGACGATCTCGCTGGATCGTCCATCACGGCTGTGAATCGCATCGGCTCCGTGATCTCGCAACGAAAAAGGGCCCATCCGATTGGATGGGCCTTTTTCCTGGTGGGAGTCTGGCACTGACCTGCTTCCGCGTGCGCAAACGGCACGCTATCATCGCCGCTACCCGGGTAAGGTCTGCCGATGAGAGTTTTGCTCCACGATTCGAAGCGTATTTCCATTGCTCTGGTGTTCGCCGTATCGTGCGCGATTCACAGCGCGCATTCGCAAACGCTGCAAAAGCTCGCCACGTACCAGGGCGAAGACCGGCAGCAGCTGCTGATAGAAGGAGCAAGAAGGGAAGGCTCGCTTCTTTTTTATGCGACCTTCCCGGTCGAATACGCCGATCAGCTGATCGAGCCCTTCAGGAACAAATACGGCATCAAGGTCAACGTCTGGCGCGCCCGCTCGGAAATAGTTTTACGGAAGGTCATCACAGAAGCGCGCGCTGGCGGCCCCAGCGTAGATGTGATCGCCATCATTTCGCCTCAGGAGGAAGCGCTGCGCCGCGAGAGTCTGCTGCAGGAAATTCACTCTCCGTATCACAAGGACCTGGTCCCTGCCGCCGTGCCGGCGCACCGCGAATGGGTCGCGACCCTGCACCACGTGTTCGTGCAGGCGTACAACACGAACAAGGTCAGGAAAGAGGACCTCCCCAAAACGTATCAGGATCTGCTTGCGCCCAGATGGAAAGGCAAGCTGGCGATCGAGGGCGACGATCACGAATGGATGTCGTCGGTGATCGCGGACATGGGCGGGGCCGAGGGCGTCAAGTTCTTTCGCGACCTGGTCGCAAGCAATGGGCTCTCGGTCCGCAGCGGCCATCCCTTATTGACGAACCTGGTCGCCTCCGGCGAGGTGCCGCTCGCGCTGACGGTCTATCAGTACAGCGTGGAGCAGGCGAAGAAGAAGGGCTCGCCGATCGACTGGTTCGTGATCGAGCCTGCGGTGAGCATCACCAACGCGATCGGCGTCGCCAGAAGGGCGCCGCACCCGCACGCCGCTTTGCTGTTCTACGACTACATCATCGGTCCGGAAGGGCAGCGAATGCTGGCTAAGATCGGCTACGTCCCGACTCACGTAAGGATCGAATGGCCGGTCAAGGGCGTCAAGCTCAAATTTCTCGATGCCGCGACCTTGCTCGACGAGCAGGAAAAATCATTCGGCCTGTTCGAACAGATCATTCTCAGGGGCGCGACCCGCTAGTGCCGGGTCACTCGCGCCCGCTTAGTACGGCCGCTTCCCGCCCCTGATCGTCGTTCGCCACATCAAGCGACGTTGCGTCGAAGGGAAATCCGTGCGCGCGTGGGAGGAGCAGCGGTTGTCCCAGAGGAGAAGGTCGCCGACGCGCCAGACGTGCTCATAGACAAACTCCTTCCTCTCCGCGTGGTCGAACACGGCCTTGAGCAGCGGGGCGCTCTCTTCCTTCGGCATGTCGACGATTCCGACCGTCATCAGCCGGTTGACGTAGACCGCCTTGCGGTGCGTGTCCTCATTGGTGCGGAACACCGGGTGGATGCACTCGCCGAACGCTTCGGTGCCTTTGTCATCACCCTTCAGTGTCGAGCCGTAGTTGTAGTGATGGATGGCCTTGCGTCCGCCGAGCTTGTCGCGCACCGCGGGATCGAGCGTGTCGTAGGCGGCATAGCCGCTCGCGAACAGCGTATTGCCGCCGGCGTCGGGAATTTCGACCGAGTAGAGCATGGTCCCCTTGTCGGGCATCTCGGAGTGGATCATGTCGTGGTGGAACATCATCTCGCCGTCTGGCAGCGCTCCGATCGGCTCGCCGTTCTCGCGAATGTTCGAAATGAGCATGATCCCCGGCAGGAGCCGTGAATACCCCTTCGGGAAGAATCGTGGCGGCCGACGCGGCATGCCCATCTCGCCGAAATAGCCGGTGACACGGACGAGGTCTTCCTGTTCGAGCTTTTGGCCTGGGAAAACGATCACGAGGTGATCGAGCCAGGCACGATAGATCGCCTTGATGGTCTCGTCGTCGGGCTTGTCGTGCAGGTCCAGCCCGCGAATTTCCGCCCCGATATGCTTGGTGAGCGGAACAACATCGAGTCCGGCTCTTGTCATCGCGACCATCGATGGTATTGAAGCCGAGAAGACGGCGGGCGAGCTTCAGAACGACGGCGTGTTACCCGCCGGCGGCACGCCCGCCGAGCGGTTCCTGACGAGGGTCAAGAAGGGAATCGCGGTCCGGCGAAGAGACTTTAGTGCGGGCGGCGCCCGCCGATGCCTTCGCGCCGCGTTTTAGTCTGGCCTGTCGCGCGCGACGGCGTCTTTGCTACGCGCCTCACGCGGCGCAGGTAGGTCACTACGGGAAGTGGGAGATCGCTCGCGCTTCCGGAGGCTTCCACTCCGTGTATGAAGCGGCCGAACAGGTAGGCCACGCCTAGCCCGACTAAACACCACGCAACCAGTACCGCCACCAATGTGATCCAACTCATGAGCCCACCCCTCTCTTTGGCCAGGACGCTAAGGTAGCGGTTTAACAATATCATGAACTCGGGGTGTAGCAAAAGAAAAACGGTGCTCGGGGGCTGCTTTTGGGGTGTTGCGGCAAGAGGAAAGCACGCGATCCGTCACCTGTAAGCGACGGTCCCGTCAGG
>WNGC01000998.1_pt1 | contig 21221 bp, 28 predicted proteins | sample 5400051 | NCBI WGS metagenome assembly WNGC01 (sample SAMN13153368, study PRJNA577476) | soil metagenome | isolation source: 20 cm soil or saprolite under grassland replicate 2 | place: USA:California | collected 2016-06-15
CTTGAGTTACGTCGGGGATCCAGGTGGCCTCGCGATTTTTCCAGACCCGGCCGGGAAGACCGATCCCCATCGGAAACGTGAACTGTCGGCAGATAGCTTCAAAGGCAGAGAAGTCTCTGGTTGCCGAGCGCCATACCTCGACACAGCGCAGGCGTTTAGCGTCGTCGTCCACCTCCCAAAACGCGCCAAACTGCCACTCCAGATACTCACTGATCACCTGAAGGGTCTTTCGGGAAGCTTCTGCTAGCGTTCGCGATTCCGCCAGCAATCGCGTGACCGCGTGCTCCATTGCGGTACGGCGCTCTGACCGTTTGCGCGATGAAATGTCACGCGTCAGACCGCGGGTATGAATGAACTTGCCATTTTCCCACATCACGCTGGAGTTAATCAGAACATGGAGGATCGAACCATCTCTGGCCCGCATGCGCGCTTCATAGTCATGCAGCGTCTCGCCGCGTCTCAATCGCTCTAGGATGTCTTCGATCACCTCCTGATCGACGTGAAATTCTGCGATGGGGTGGCCGACGTACTCGTCGCGGGCGTAACCGAAGATTTCGAGCTCGGCTCGATTCGCCCGCAAAATGATTCCGTCAGGGCCAACCCAATGGAAGGGAATGGAGGCGTTCTCAAAAAAGTCAGCGAGCTCATGTTCGCTCCGCCGGAGTTCTGCCAATCTTTCCGTCCTGCTGATCTCATCCTGTGGCATGGTTTACCGTCGATAGGGTTTTTCGCCTGATTTTTTCAATTTACGGGTAAATAGAGTTTAAAGGTTGTGCCATGACCCGGCTGACTTTCTACGTCGATTCTGCCGCCATGATTTTTGACGATGCGCTGACATATCGGAAGGCCCAGTCCTAATCCTCTTCCCTTCTTTGCCGTAAAGAAGGGTTGAAAGATTTTGGGTAGATCGTTCTTCTCGATGCCAAATCCCGTGTCCGCTACCGTTATCACCACCATCCGATCCGTCCCATCAACCGGTTCGGTGTTTGCTTCGACGATGAGTTTTCCGCCCTCCGGCATAGCGCCGATGGCGTTGAGATAGAGATTGACCAAAACCTGCTCCAGTTGCTGCGGATCGGCACTGATCTTCGGTAAGTTTTCGTCCACGAGAGTGGCGGCTTCGATTTTTTGTTTATACAAATGATTGGTTATGAGATTGAGCGTTTTTCCCACCGTTTCTTTGATGTCGGTCAGGGTAAGCTCAGTGCTCCTCGGGCGGGCGAATTCCAAAAGCTCTTGAATGATTCTCTGACAGCGCTTGGTTTCCTCGTCGATGATTTTCAAAGATTGATATTGAGGGCTTGAGGGATCGGTCTCACTTAAAAGATCTTGAGCAAAGCCCATGACAATCCCGAGCGGATTGTTGAATTCGTGAGCCATCGAGGCGGTAATCTCCCCGAGAGAGACCAAACGCCCCGACGCGATCAGCTGCTGCTCTAGTTCATGGGCCTGTTGGCGCAATTTCTCTTCGCTCTGGCGCAGCGCTTCTTTGGATTGCTTGATGTCATGGATATCCGTGCTGAATCCGTACCACATTAAAACATGCGCGCCAGGATCCTTAACTGGAATAGCCCGGGTGAGCCACCAGCGATACTCACCGTCGTAACGCCGGTTTCGCACCTCGATCTCGTACTCCTTTCCTTCGCGCAAGCTCTTGGTCCATTGCTCGGCACATGTCTCATAGTCGTCCGGATGCAAGACGAGACGCGGCCAGTCGCGCGCGTTTTGCGCGGGCGCCAGGCCGGTGTAGGCGTACCAGCGATCGTTGGCAAACGTGATCGTGCCGTCTGGCGCAGCCGTCCATACGACCCCCGGCATCATATTGGCGACATGCCGGAAACGCTCCTCGCTGGCACGGAGCGCTGATTCCCGCGCCTCCAATTGTTCTCCGGCCTTCCGAATGGCTCTAGTGACCTCGCTAACTTCCACGACAACATTGGTAGACTCGGTCTCAATGGGCGCTCCAGTCGGTAGTGCACTCGCAGACCGCGCCAGCCCGGAAACCGGTTGAGCGATTCGCCGGCCAAACAGCACAGCGAGACCAACCGCGAGGAGCACGGTAGCCAGTGCTCCTGCCGCCATTGCGACCGTGGAACCGCGCAGCGTCTGTTCGATCTTTTCTTTTGGCACTCCCGTCGCGACCGTCCAGCCGGAAATGTTCGAGCGACTATGCGCGGAATACAAGCGTTGCCCCTCCGGTCCAACGCTTTGGTATGCTTCCTCGGGAGTTTTGCGAAATCTTTCATACAGGGCCGGCGCCGGCCGGCGGCCGACCCACTGCTCATTGTTCAACGTCCGGGCAATGATAATGCCTTGCTGGTCTAACAGAGTCATCGTGGCATCCGGCGGAACCGGATAGCGCAAAATAAAGCTTAACCATGTCGACTGCGGGATCACAGCGGCGAGAACGTACGCAACTGTCTTTTGTTGCTTTAATGGCACCATAATCGCCATGGCGTAACTACCGTCGAAGTTGTCTTTGAAAAGGGGCGACACTGCCGGTTGCCCGGATCTTACGACGGCTGACAGCGTTGCCAAGCCAATGGGTGTCCTAGGCACTCCGGCGCCGACCGGACTGTCCAGATTCATCAATTCCTGCCCTTTCCTGTCGGTGAGAATGATATTCACCCAAATCAATTGGTCGGCTCGAACCCGCTTCGCTTCCTCGTAAAACCGTTGTAATTCCCCGGCCTGCAGGTAGGGAGATTTCCCCAGGATTCCGAGTAGTCCGAGGTAGCGTTCAAGCTCCGAGTCGAGCGCTATCGACATCGCCCGCACACGCTCTAGAAATTGCTGCTCGAAAGCTCTTCTCTGTGCTCGCCAGAATATTGCCGTCATGGCCGCCGAGAAGACCAGAAGCGGAAGGACGGCGCCGAGCACGAGTATGACGAGATGAGTTCGAATCTTCATCGAAATTAATGGCGATTCGAATTGGGTTGGACTCTATGATGGTCCCCTTTATCAATATACAATGAATTTTCTTGTCAGAAAGGCCGGTATCTTTTAACTATGCTCGCTCACGGGTGGCGAGCATAGGCTGAGCAGGCGACTGAACAGGAGGCGAGCGGTAGTTCCACGACCAGCAGAACCAAGAGATACCAAGGCTTTTCGCGGGATCAACTGCCCGCGAATGTCAGGCCGGCAATATGGTGCGGATGACGCTTTTCAGTTGTTGGATATCCAGCGGCTTGGTGAGATAGGTAGTCGCGCCTTTCCGGAAGCTTTCATTGCGGCTGTCGACTGTGGGGTAAGCGGTAATCATGATCACTTTGATCGACGGGCAACGGTTTTTTATTTCTGCGAGGAGGGCGAGGCCATCGAGAGGAAACATCTTGATATCGAGGATAGCCAAGTGAAACCCGCCGTTTTCGAGCAGATGAAGTGCTTGATAGCTGTTGGGCGCTGTTTTAACCCGGTAACCCTCCTTACTGAGAATCCGGTCAAGGAGTAAGAGAAGGTTTTCTTCATCATCGACGACTAATACCGATCGGTGCACTGCTGAGTTACTTTCTCTCGTTGGTGACTGAACGCTATCCATAATCTTTAGTCAGGTTCATTTATCAATTGCCTGGCAATCGATGGTTCTTCGAACGGAGCCAGACGCTCGTGGTCTTTGCAGCGACCTGGTGCCTCTTGGTTAAGTCGCCCACAAACATCGCCTAGGATTTTTTTGATCCCACCACCACTAATACGACCCCACCCGCTAGTGCCAACCCACCTAACAACGGCGGAAGAGGCACGGTTTTTTCTTTTTCAGCCGTCGCCTGCAGAGGACCGATATCGACTATCTTCTCTCGTGTTGTGTATGTGATCCCCTGATACGCGAGCGCCACAATGCCCAAGATTATTAGCGCAATCCCTATCAGTATAGTCGGCTTCATCGTCTTTACCCTCCGAGGCTACAGCGCGCTGCGACCCTGGACGATATTGATCGCTAACACGACGAGAGCGATGACGAGCAGCAGATGGATCAGACCACCGATCGTGTATGCCGTAGCCAGCCCTAGTAACCACAGAACCAGGAGAACCATGAAAATGATCCAAAGCATGTTTCCGCACTCCTTCCTCCGAGGTTCGCTGATGCTTTCCACGTCAAAGAAGGCCGAGTCGGAATTGAGGAAAGAATTCTCTAAGCCCCTGGGCTCCTGTCCTGGTAAGCCTTTTGAAGCTCCGTTGCTTTCGATTCGAGCGACTCACCTTGGCGGCCGATCCATTCCTTCGTCATTGCTTTTCGGGTGTCCTCTCCGGAGCGTGGAGCCCATAAAAGTCCGGTCAACAAACCTATACCTATACCGATCAGGAATTCCGAAACTCTAAATTCTCCCTTCGTCATGATCCTCATCCCTTCTTGTTTATCGATTAAAGAAACTATCGACATATCGCGTAACACGCGCCTCACTGCTTCTTCTGAACTTGCAGATTGTTCTTGACGCTTTTGACGCCGCTGACTTGCGACGCCAATTGTTCCGCTCGTGCCTTTTGGTCCGGTGATTCGACAATACCAGTGAGGGAAACCACTCGGTTGGTTGTGTCAACGTCGATTCGGGTCAGATTTGCGGTTTTCTCCCCGACCAATTTGGCTTTCACAGAAGCTGTGATGGTCGAATCGTCCACGTACTCGCCGGCGGTTTCACCCGTCATTGACGTGCAACCCCCGATGAGTAGGAGACCCGCTAACATAATGGATGATAGTCTGATTGCGTAAGACATAACTCCCTCCTTCTTTCTTGCCGAATGCCGTCTAGCTTAGTAAATAAGTGAACCGGACTCTATTTGTCGCTTCCGTTCCTCATATTCACGACGAGATATTCTCTCGCTTTTATAATCGTCCTCAAGCCTATCCATCTGCCGCTTCGCGTTAAATTCATAGCCGGCTCCTGTAGCCAAACTGCCAACGGCGGCTCCACCTAAGAACTCGCATCCCCATTGAGTAAAACCGAGGAGCATCAACAAAAGAAAATATTTTTTCATGGCCTCGTCCTCCCTTTGGTTAAACTTTAACTGAGCAGCGCACCTAAAATCCTCTGACCGCGGTTCCTACGAGGGAATGAGGCTTCAATGGTAGATCTCTTTCAATCGAGGGGAGGGGCCGTGTGGCCTGATATCCCCACTGCTCGATGTCGATTGAAGTCTTCTCAATCGCGGGATTGGTTGACAAGCAAACCGCTTGACCCCACCAGGAGTCTCCGGCCTCAACTCTGAAGCGCTTACAATTGATCAAGGCCCGAGACTTTGCTGATCGATCAATCACATTCGCGTTACCTCGAGGCTTCATATTCTTCCCATAGCCAAAAGTATGATGAGTATCAAGAGAATCAGTCCAATCCCGCCGCTCGGATAGTAGCCCCAGCCCGTGCTGTACGGCCAGCTTGGCAGGGCGCCGATGAGTAATAGAATGAGGATGATGAGCAGAATTGTTCCCATAAAATCCTCCTTTTAGGTGTCGCCGTTAAAAAATTTGTAACGCAAATTTTTGCTTGTTTCGCGCCTGTCGTTACGCGGCCTTTTCCCAGATCCGACTCGCTCATCTTGTTTTGATTCGACTTGGGGGTCGATACTTTAATTTGTCTTTCTCTATGCTTTCATGACACAAAGGGTGTGCCAATTTGAAACGAGCATGTGATCGCGATTTTCAAAGGATTTTTTTTACGCGGCAAACTACCGAGCCATGTTTTGTCAGATTTTTCTTACAGAGCCCCGAAAAAACTGACATGAGGCGCGCTAAAGTTGCGAACAATGCAGAATCTTCTGCGAGTGGGGTCTTGAATGCATACGCAGCTCCCTATCGTTTGACGTTAAGTCTTTGCTCGTTTTTTAGCTGACCAAACAGGCCCGACTTTGGATAAATGCTCTTTGATACCCCGTTAGCTTGCTACCCGGGGGAGATTCACTATACCTATACCCGAGAACCGGGATTACCTCCTAGAACGGCGGGATAGGAAGTAGCCAATACCAAAGCCAATCAGTAGTGATTGTACCGGATAGCGGCGAACAAACTGGACCACATCGGCTCTCAGATTTCGAAAAGTCTCGTTGGAAAAAATTGCGTTCACGATGTCTTCGGTGCCTGCCTTCAGATTTTCAACGTTATCCCGGACAGTGGCGGTTGCATCCCGCGCCTTTTGCTTAAGGGCGTTGCTCGTGCGTTCTAAACGATCGGTTCTCTCATCGAACTCTTTCAACCGTCGATCGATCTCTCGCTGGGCGTCGTCGTACAAATAGCCGTATTTTTGCTGCACCACGCCGATCAACTTGTCTTTATTGCCGGCAACCTGCTCGATGTCGTCGTCAGTGAGTTTGCCCCACCATGATTTCAGCTCTCCTTTGATTTCATTCCACCGGCCTTCCAACTGGTGAGAATCCATAATCGCATCCTCCTTTTGTTTCTCAAAGTTTTGAACCATAAACAGAGCTGGGGGAGACCCGCCGGGAGCCTCCCCGCTTATGTGAACGCAACGTCTTAGTTAATAGAATTGGTTTAGCGATTTTTAGAGGAGGATTCTTTACCCATAGGAGAGCTGGAAGAATCTTTAGACGAAGACCCCTTCTCCATTGACGAAGAGCCTTTTTCCATGGATGAAGATCCTCTTTCCACTCCTAATGCCTTTGCGGTCGCAGCATCGAGTCTGCCACTGGCCTTGAGGCCATTCGCTGATTGGAATGCCCTGAGAGCCTTTTGTGTTTGCGCTCCCATCACGCCATCGGCGGGACCGGGATCTTGTCCTTTATCCTTTAAAGCTTCCTGGACTTTCTTGATGTCATCTTTTCCCCATTGTCCGCTGGCGCCCCGAGCAGAAGTTTGATCTCCAGACTCCGTTCCACTGGGGGCCGTGCCTGATTTCATTTGGCTGCCACTTGGCGAGGTCCCTTCGTCCTTTTGTGAACTGCCCGGACTAGTCGGTGCGGGTGAACTACCTGATTTGGTTTGAGACCAACCGGGTGTCACACTCAGCCCTAACAGCCCGGTTAGTCCCAAGGCCGTTATTACCGATTTATTTTGTTTCATGTTTTTTTTCCTTTCGCGCATAGATTAAACGTCGCGTTCATTTCGATGAGCTTGATGGATCTGCCGCCGCCGTCCATCGCGCGGCTTCCTCCGGCGTCATAGTGCCAAATGGCCGAAGCCGCGCATCCTCATAACCCCAATCCGTAATATCTTTAAGATACTGTGTCCGGGACAGCAGCGTCCCCTGGCACAACTTAGGCTTCTGCGCGGCAACTTCGATCTCATTCTCTAGCCGGCCCAACAGTTCTCTCATGAGCCAGTCCGGTATCAGTGACCGTTCCGTAGGATAGATAAAGCCGAAAAGGATAAGGTGAGTAAAAAGCACTCGCCAGTGCGGTTCGAACTGCTGGAGCAAGCGCCGCCAGTCCATGCGCTCGCCGCACGAACGAAAGAGGTGCGCTATATCTGCGCCGTCGTAACGTTCCCTCTCCATGACGAAAGCCTTCGACCAAATCATCTCTTCGGGTGGGCAGAATCGGATTGGCACGCCGAAGACTTCTCCCTCGATCGAGTGCTCGAACCAAGCATCGTTTATCGCGCAGATGCCGTTTCCCGAGCCAAAGATAACATCGACAAACAAGGCGTCTTCGTAAGCCTTTGCGAGCCAGTGCGGATAGCAGATCTCGGTTCGATGGCCCGCGATTGAAAGCACTTCTAGGGCCGATTGGACCTGTCTCGGACGAAGGTATAAATCTACGTCCTTGACATCTCGGGAAATGCCCGTGTAGCGTTCCAACATTTGCGCGCCGCCGACGAGAAATGGAATTTGTCCCTTGTTCAGATCTTCCATCACCTGGCGGTAGAAAGCGCAACCGTTGATGATTCCCGCTGATGATTGCATCGTAACGCCTCAACCGATCTCAGGCCGCCGGTAACTCAATCACCCTAAACGGCGGACGGTCTGGAAAAACCTGCTGCAGAAGTTTCATGGCTACGTTATAAACTGGCACGTTGCTTTTGGTTCGTCCTTCCGGACTCCCATGATGGGCGTGGCCGTGAAACACGAAGGTTACGGGGTAACGATTTAACGGCTCTTCTAATCTGCTCGATCCCAAAAATGGGTAGATCTCGACCGGCTCGCCCTTGACGGTGGACTCAATCGGTGAGTAATGGAGCAAGGCAATCCGCTTTTCCGTCCGGAGCTTTGCCAAGGCAGATTCTAACTTGAGCGCCTCCCCTATAGCCTCATGAACAAAGCCCTTAATCGTCTGCTCGCCCCAAGGCTGCAGCGCGCGCTCGCCGAAACCTCCGGCAAAACCCTTGACGCCCGCAAAGCCGATGCCGCCGATTTCGTACGCATCACCGTCGAGCATAACAGCGCCTGCTTCCGAGAGAATTCGACTGACGTCTTCTTGTTTGCCGGACTCGAACTCATGGTTTCCGAGCACCCCCACAATGGGGAGCTTCAGACTCTCCAGCTCTTTGGCGAGGATGGCCGCTTCTTCCGGCAATCCATAATCAACTAGATCGCCACCCAACAAGAGTAGGTCAGCGCTCTGAGCGATTTGTGAAAAGAGCGGTCGCAGGGTTTCGTGGGACGTTTTGTTACAGTGAATGTCGGCAATCGCCGCCAAACGTATAATTCCTTTTTCATGCGGGTTAAGATCTTTGATCATGGGCTGAAGGTATTGATTTCTGTTCGTCGGAACGAAAAATTCAACTCTATTTCGTTTTTTGACTTGTTGGCGTGGGCTCTGACACCTCTTTAAGGGCTGCGCCGGCGAGCTCTTTGTCCTGTGTACCGATGACTATGTCGCCCAGCGAGAGCACTCCGACCAGGCGCTTTTCGCGGCTGAGTATTGGCAGGCGCCGAATCTGGTGTTCTTCCATGATTTTACTGACTTCACTGACCTCTTGGTCCTCGAAGCCGTATATGACGTCTGCGGTCATAACTTCTCCGGCTTGCATCGTTTCCGGATGAAAACCATCGGCGGTCGCTCGCACGATAATATCCCGATCAGTGAGCATACCAATCAGATTATCGCCGTCACACACGGGCAGCGCTCCTACATCATGAGCCTTCATGATTTCAGCTGCTTCCGCTATGGAGGTCTCGGGATGGATGATTTCGACTTTCCGAGTCATGATTTCCTTAACCTGCACGATGCCCCCTTCGAGTCTCTCTCTACTGCCTTACCGGTGTAGCGCTCGCATCGCTATCAAACCAAATTACACACCGGTTTTAAAATGGAACAAAAGCTGTGCCAAACTAAATCGATAAAATAATCGCCGGATATCGAGGCAAATCGAGGTCTATTCCCGGCCGCGACCCCCAAGCGCGGTTTTCTTGTGGATATTTTGCGACAGGGAGACAGGAAACGCAGACGGCGAGTTTAATTTTACGGACATATTGCGAATTTAATTTGGTGGGGTAATTTGTTTATATCAACTTGTAAAAAGAGGAAGAATACCGGAAACGGATCTACTTTGACGAGGTAAAATATGACTGACTCAACCAATAGCGCGGATTGGAGATCTGAGGCAGTTCCAAACGAAACTTCCGGTCGAGCCGCCGGGAAGGATCGCAGAACAGACAGTAACGGTGCGACGGTGGGCGGAAAGGTGCGGCAAATGTCAACCGGCAAACTTTTAGTGGTCGATGACGACAATAACCTCGTGGAGCTTGTAAGAGTAAAGCTGCAAAGCGCCGGTTACGAGGTCGCCACAGCCTCAAAAGCAGAAGATGCGATCGAAGCGGCCAAGGGGGCGGTCTTTGATCTGTGCATTCTCGATCTGAGGCTTGCTGACCGGAGCGGAATATCGTTGATGCGGGAATTGCATTCGATAAATCCCGACATGCCGGTGATCATACTTACTGGCTATGGTAGCGTCGAGAGCGCCGTCGAGGCCATGCAAGAAGGAGCTTACAATTACCTGACAAAACCATTTAACACACAGGAGCTTCTTTTACAGATCAAGAGAGCACTGGAAAACCGCAGGCTTAACTCCGAGATCCAACGACTTAGAGGGCTTTTAGAAGAGCAGTTCGACTTTACGAATATAGTCGCAAGAAGCGATAAGATGCGAAGCGTCCTCGATATCGTTTCCCGAATTGCCAATACCGAATCGACCGTGTATCTCCATGGCGAAAGCGGTACGGGGAAAGAAATCATCGCGAAGGCAATTCATCTTGCAAGCCCGAGACGCGACAACCCGTTTGTGGCCATCAATTGCGCCGCTTTGCCTGAAACACTACTTGAAAGCGAGCTGTTTGGACATGAAAAGGGAGCCTTCACCGGCGCCAACAGAAGCACTAAAGGATTATTTAGCCAGGCTCATGAAGGAACCATTTTCTTGGATGAAATTGGCGATATGCCGCCCTCGATTCAGGCGAAACTCCTGCGCGCGTTACAAGAGCGTCAGTTCTATCCCGTTGGAAGCGAAAAGCCAGTTTTCGTGGATGTTCGAATCATCGTCGCCACGAATAAGCAATTGGAGGACGAGGTGGCAAAGGGCGCATTTCGTCAGGATTTATTTTATCGGCTTCACGTCATTCCAATCCATTTGCCTCCTCTCAGAGAGAGGAAAGAAGATATCCCACACTTGGCCGATCGTTTTCTCAAAAAGCTTTCGCAACAGATGAAGAAAGATGTGAAGGGAGTAACGCCACAGGCCATGCAAAAACTTATGCTCTACGATTGGCCGGGAAACGTTCGGGAACTGGAGAACACATTAGAGTACGCTGTGGCCATGACCCGGCAGGATATGATTACCGAGGACGCTGTCCTGCAGACGAAGAATTCATTAGCTTCCGCGAATCAAGAGGATTTGAACCCGCAGATGAACATCGCTCTGAAAGGACCTCTCAAATCCTACAAGGAAGCCAAGTATGAGTTCGAAAGAGGATATCTCATTCACCTGCTAAAACTTTGCGGCGGCAAAGCGAGCGAAGCCGCTAAACTAGCCGAAAAATCCCGGACAGATTTCTATGAATTACTGAGAAAACACGAGATAAAAATAGAAAATTTCAAAGGCTCCGATGCAACGTAAAGCGGGCTCATGCCGAGCGTTTAAGCAGTAAGATTTTTGATAGACTTCCTCAGGTTAACGGGATAATTTATTGCAAACCGTCACTGGTAACCGGAACCATCCAATTCAAACGAAATTCCGGCAGGTTGGTTTGTATCTCCCCACCCTTGTTAGTGTTGAGACAAATCCCTTCAGTTTGTAAGTTATTTCGGACATGGATCCCGGTCTCATGAGCCATGGCGCGGCCGTGTTACAGGCGATTAGATAGCCGCACGGTCGACAGCAGTCGTTCGTTGAAAAGAGCGGCGGTGATTTCCAGATACGTCTACGGGATTTCAAGGCAGTTGACACCGCGATGGGACCCCATCTGATTATCCACAAAGTATTTCGACAAATCGGCTGGCGAGTCCTTCACCATGCTCTTGCTTCAAGAAATGGAGCTGGCCGCGGTCTTGCTAAATATTCCAGTCGTTCAAAAGATTCTGGGTGTTCGGATTTCAAAGCAGAAGGTGTTATACGTTTGAATGCTTGGGGAGGTGTAACGATGAACGTGACTATGCTTTTGCAAAAAGGCGTCAACATGAGAAGCATTAAACTATATTCCGAGAAGCCCAGTTTTTGGCAGCTCGTCTTCTCGCAGAGCAAGGCTAACGGAGCCGACTATTACGGAGAGGAATTGCCGGGCTACACATGGAATTGGCCAAAGAACACTTACCTTCAGCGACGCCTACGCCGAAAGGGACATTGAGCCGCCGTTTGTCGCACCGTTCCTTCCAGTACGACGCGCACGCGAAATACGTGATCAACATGCGCCGCTTCAAAGAAGGGGCATGAGTCGTACTGCTTACCGGGGGTTTTCGGCTTCAATGATACTTGGCAACATATCATCAATACCGGCACTATCATTGGTCAACTTTCTCATGGTCTTTTTATTCCAGAACACTCACCCAAAGACTTCACCTTCTGATGCCCTGAACCCGAACGAGCCCGCTGCGTTTTTGCCAACCCAGAGACCTGCCTATTGATCAGAACTTTCACATAGACTGCCGACCGTTTTGTTAACATTCGGAATTAAATCCCTGTAAGAGTATTCTTACCATCGAGGATTTCAGTGGAAGGGCATTTCATACAATAACAACTGTCTAACCGGTTGTTATCTCCCGCGAGCACCCGGCAAATTCCTTTCAATAATGAATACTTCAGTGCTTTTCGCGGGTATGCGGTACGGATCTTGCCCATAGATACTTAAAATGGTTCGCGGATGGAGGTTTGGCGCGAACCAATAAGCCACAACATTCGGAGCTGAAGACATGCCCTCCGCTCGAAACTTTCCAAGTCGGGCATACCAAACGAACGGCACCGTCGGATGGCTGGTGTTGTTCTTGTTGCTATTACTGGCACAGGGTTGCGCGCTCGTGTCGACCCTTCCGAATTGGGGCCGGCAGGCCACAATTCCTGGGTCCAGTCGTAGTCAAACCGTTTTGGGAATTGCCGACGGTCAGCAAGCCGCCATCATCAAATCTTCCAGTAACGGACTTTCTCCTCAGCGGAGTCTAAAAATACCGGGAGCCACGGTCGGAGCGCATATCGGCGAAGCTTCCTGGTATGGGCCCGGGTTCAATGGGAAAAAAACCGCGAATGGGGAGACTTTCGATGACTCCAAGTTTACGGCTGCCCATAAGACTCTGCCGCTCGGCAGCAAGGCTAGGGTTACTAATATCGACACTGGAGGCTCCGTTGAAGTGGAAATCAACGATCGCGGCCCGTATGTGAATGGCCGGATTATTGATTTATCGCACGCGGCAGCTAAGGCTTTGGGCATCATCGATGCCGGTATAGCGATGGTGAGAGTTGAATTACTTTCCGGGTCGCCCAAATCTGCGGACGCGAGGGAGAAGTGAGCAGTTGATGGCATGAACGCTGTCGTCGATTTGTTAATCGCACCTAAGGAGGCGTCCATATGCAAATATACGTCGCGTTCCAACCTTTAGTGGCACTGATCGCGGGAATACTGATCTTGATCATCCCAAGGCTGTTGAATTACATCGTCGCGCTTTACTTGATCGTAACGGGAATATTGGGGCTGGCGAGGATCTAGAGCGTAGTTGCCGAATCAGCAGAGTGATCGAAAGAACCGCAATAAATTTTCAAAAGAGGGAGGGCTGACAATGTTAAACTGGGCTGTTACTTTTCTTGTCGTTGCCCTGATAGCAGGTGTTCTGGGCCTTACCGGAGTTGCCGGCGCAGCCACACAAATTGCGTGGATTTTGTTTGTGATTTTTCTAATTCTCTTCGTGGTAGGTCTCGTTATGGGGCGGCGTCCCTAGCGCTGAACACTGATCATGCCGCTTAATTCATGCTAATGCGCGAGGGAATCGCCTAGCGCGGGGCTGCAAGCGTCAGAAACGATTGCGCAGTGAAAGTAGGCCCGACGAATTCGGTCGTGACGTCACGACGGAATCTGTTATTAGGCTATCTTCAACGAACTCGAAACCGGCGGCCCGAAAGTGGAATTCGTTGTCGCCGTTCTCACGGATATCGTGTTGGGGAAGCCGCAAGAGCACTAAAGAGCGCGCCTCTAGTTCGTAAGGCTGCCCTCCGCGAATGAGCCTTCGTCGCCGAGTGGGTTTCTGGTCCCTCGTGTCGAAGGCAACCTCCCAGCGCACCTTGCGTCGATGAGCCGGCAATACGAAGCTCAAGGGTTCGTAGTGAGCATTCACTAGAATCAGCAGCGTGTCATCTACAATCCGATTGCCGCGAGCATCCGTATCCTCAATGGCATCACCCGCCAGCCGCAAACCGAGACAGTGGACGGAGGGGTTGTTCCAGTCCTCGTCGCTCATTTCTTTGCCGTCCGGGCGGAACCAGGCCAGGTCTTTCACTTCTGAGCCGCGGATCGTGCGGCCTTGGAAGAATTTGCGGCGACGCAGAACTGGATGTTGATGAAACAATCGCATCAGCAATCGAGTAAATTCCAAAAGATCCCGTCGCTGCGGGTCAAGTTTCCAGTCGATCCAGGAGATCTCGTTATCTTGGCAGTACGCATTATTGTTGCCCCTCTGTGTCCGCCCGATTTCGTCTCCCGCGAGTAGCATTGGCACGCCTTGAGAGAGAATCAGAGTTGCCAAAAAATTGCGCTGCTGACGTTTCCGAAGGGCCAGGATTTCAGGATTGTCCGTCGGACCTTCGACGCCGCAATTCCAACTGAGATTGCCGTTATGCCCGTCGCGGTTGTCCTCTCCGTTGGCCGCGTTGTGTTTGTCGTTGTAACAGACGAGATCGGCGAGGGTGAAGCCGTCATGGGCGGTCACAAAGTTGATGCTGGCGTATGGGCGACGGCCTCCTCTGTCGTAGAGATCGCTGCTCCCGGTGAGCCGGAAAGCTAAACCACCCAGCGACCCGTCATCCCCTTTCCAGAAGCGTCTTATGGTGTCTCTATATTCTGCGTTCCATTCGGCCCACAACACCGGAAAATTGCCCACCTGATAGCCGCCCTCACCGAGATCCCAAGGCTCAGCGATGAGCTTCACCTGCGACAACACCGGATCTTGGTGGATGATGTCAAAAAACGCTCCTAAGCGATCCACCGAATGGAGTTCCCGCGCCAGGGTTGAAGCGAGGTCGAAGCGAAACCCGTCCACATGCATCTCCAGCACCCAATAGCGCAGGCTGTCCATGATCAGCTGGAGTGTGCGCGGATGCGTCATGTTCAAGGTATTGCCGCAGCCGGTGTAATCCATGTAATAGCGACGGTCATCGGCTACCAGACGATAATAGGCCGCGTTGTCGATTCCGCGAAAACATAACGTTGGCCCGAGGTGATTTCCTTCTCCGGTATGGTTGTAAACGACATCGACGATGACCTCTATGCCTTCACGGTGCAAAGTCTTGACCATGGTCTTGAACTCCGCCAGCTGCTGTCCCAGTGTTCCCGGAGAGGCGTAGCTGGACTCCGGCGCAAAAAAGCCGATCGAATTGTATCCCCAATAGTTCGTGAGGCCGCGGTCGACGAGAAATTTGTCTGCGACGAACTGGTGAATCGGCATCAGCTCTACGGCTGTGATCCCCAAGGATCGGAGATAGTCGATAATGGCTGGATGGGTGAGAGCCGCATAAGTGCCTCTCAGTTCCTTCGGCACTTTGGAGTGACGAGCGGTGAATCCTCTTACATGCATTTCATAGATCAACGTCTGGTGCCAAGGAGTTCGAGGCGGCGCATCCTGTCCCCAACTGAAAGCCGGGTCCACGACCACGCACTTCGGTATTCCGTCGGCGCTGTCCCGCTCATCTTTCGATAAGTCGCCGTCCGGATGTCCGATCGTATAGCCGAAGAGCGCGTCGCTCCATTTGATCGAACCCGCAATGGACTTGGCGTAAGGATCCAAGAGCAGCTTAGCCGGGTTGAACCGATGACCTTCGGCAGGATTATAAGGGCCGTGCACGCGATAGCCGTAGAATTGTCCCGGCCGGGCTTCCGGCAAATAGACATGCCAAACCTGCGCGGTTTGTTCGGTCATCCGAACTCGCGTCGTCTCGCGGCCTTGGTTTGGCCGATCAAACAGGCAGAGTTCCACGCCCGTAGCGTTTTCAGAAAACAAAGCGAAATTAACGCCTGAGCCGTCCCAAGTAGCGCCTAGCGGGTACGGATTTCCGGGCCATACCTTCATGGAATGATCCCTTCGCTTGCCATCTCCGCAATATCAGCTGGATTCGTCTGCAGTCTGATCAGTTCGTCTGCAGTCTGATCAGATGGAAGCCGCAACGGTGTCGACGGCAGCAACATCGAAGCTGTCTTCGATCACGGCGGCTGTAGGAGCAAACGCGATACCAACATCATGCGTCCGTCGCAACTGCACAGAATCAAAGATCTATTCAGAAGCGCTTAACAGATCGCTCGCGCCGCTGTGTATGCGATTCCCTTCGACGTTTCGAGAATTCTCGAAATATGGAGTCCCTCACGAGTCATGAATACGATCACGTCCTTTCCGTTCTCATCCGTCCGCCTACCGCACCGTGTTCCTTGTGCGCGTCTTATGAGTCTCGAACGGATGGTGGATCTTTCAGCGGAGGTCGACTCTCATTTTGACGTTTCGAGAATTCTCGAAAGGTGAAGTTTCCCCTATTAGGCGATCACGATATCCTTGTATCCTTTATCCCTACCTCTCCCGTTGAGTCGGGCACGCGAATCCGGTAGACAAAAACATATGGCAAAAAGATTTTTCTCAGGCGCGACCACCGTGGCAATGGCGATCCTGTGGCTCATCGCGCGGCCGATTGACGCCGGCGAAGGCGCAAAGCCGGAGGTGCGACTTGCTCAGTTCCAAGTGCCCCAGTTGCCGGGATTGGGCGGTGCCGCGGTGGATTGGCGGCAATTGGATGCGTTTTTAACTTTCATTGTGAAGCGCTTCGGCCAGGAGATTCCTGCAGATCTGAGAGAATCGTTAGCAGAGGCGTTTCTCGACTCGCGTTACGAGTTGACGAATTTCGTGGAGCTTGCATCCGCCGGACAGAATCCGGTTCCGCAGATGCTGTTGGACGGTTGGAGTCGATTGTCGCCGATCATGAAACAAGCGCTCCCTGCGCTGCCGCAGGAGGCTGCCGACCGGTATGCGAACTTCATCGGCGTGCTGGATCAATTGGCGGCGCTGGGGCAAGGATCTCAGCTGGCGCTGCTGCAATTGTCGCCCGATGCTCTGAGAGAAATGGCGCGCATTTTGGAGCCGGCCGTAAGCGGCGATCCGATCGGGTACACCCTCGAGGTCGACAACGCGCTCCGCGATCTCCTCGGCTTCGGCGCTCCGCTTGCCCCTCCTTCTCCGGGTACGAGGCAGAGCCGACTGCCGGGTTTTCGGTCTTTTGCCAAAATCCGGCAAGCCTCTGTGCCTTCGCTCTGGTTTGGCATAGCGATGGCCTCAGAGCCTGACCTCAAGAAGTTGAATGAATGGGTGCCCGAAGACGGTGATCTCGAGGCTTATCTTCGGGCCGTTAGAAGTTTGCTGGCGGCGTTGAGTGACAAACTCGCGGCGAAATCGAAATTGGCCGAAGAGCATGAGCCTCTCACGCGGCAAATCATACTTGCCGCGGGCTGGCAGGAGAGTTGCTGGCGCCAGTTCATTAAAAAGGGAAAGCTCCTGACGCCTCTTGCCTCGGCCAGCGGAGCTTTGGGTTTGATGCAGGTGAGTCCCCATACGTGGCGAAACCTTTATGACCTGAAGCAGCTGGGAGCCGACATCGAATACAACGGCAATGCCGGCGCGGAGATTTTGCTTTATTACTTGACCCGTTTTGCCCTGAAAAAAAACGAGGACAAACAACCGGGCGGCGACCTCGCGCGCGCGACCTACTCGGCGTACAATGGCGGTCCCGGCCAGCTGAGCCGCTACCGGGCGGCTAAACAGAATCCGGCGTCTAAGAAGGTCGATGCATCGTTCTGGGAGAAATTTCAAGCTGTCAGGTCGGGCCGCGAGATGGAAGTCCGGAGCTGCTACCAAAAATAGCTGCGGAGTAGTTTGGCGCTACGGCGGAGGCTAGACGTGTCGTTTCGACGTTTCGAGAATGCTCGAAACGTGAAAGTTTTCCTCTCTGAGATTCCATCATTGCTAGCTCATCCTTATCCCCTTCGCCGTCTGCTCCACGATCACGAACTACGATCGCGTTGGTTTCCCCCGCCTTCCACTTTCATCTATCCTACTTCTGGTTCCGTCTCAGTCAAACCGCCCATTGCTAAAACACTTTCGGTCCTATAGAGTCGACACCGGATCATTCCTTCGTCTTAATGGCGCGCAAGAGGTAGAAAGCCGGGCCACACTCTCAACGGTGGCATCGACTTCGGCTCCGGTTTGACGGCGAGCGTATTCCCGGTTCTGACCCCCCTCCCTCTTCCAATATCCAAAGGCTATCAAGAGCCTGAAAAAAGGAGAGACATATGAATCCTGTATTGGTGATCGCTATCCCGCTGGGGTTGATAATCCTCGGTATGATACTGAACAGCCTCGACCTCGGTTTCGATCAACCCCCAAGCTCGCCCGAGCGAGATCCCGTGAAGCAATTAGCGGCCGAAAGGGAAACTTACCGCCAGTTCTTCGATCGGCAGCGCAGTCGAGCGGTGAAACGACAGAAAAGGGTCAGCCAATATGGCTGGTTGCTCATGGTTGCATTTATCGGCGCCTTCATCTGGGTGTACATGGATACCGTGACTAAGACCAGCCTTTCGAGTCGAATTGCTGCGCTTCAAACATTGGGGACAGAAGAAGGGAAACAGATGGTTCTGTCGGTGACTCTGAGCGACGGGAACAATGTTAAATACCTGATCAAGTTGCCCCAAGCCGACAAGTTGGAGACGGCCGCAAAAGACGGCGTTGCCAAAGAAAAGGTTTCAGCCTGGGAGCTGGAGAAACTAGGCACGGCATTGAGTATCGGCGATAATCCATTGCCGTTCGGCGTCGCGCTGAAGATCGCCTACTAGCAATTGAAGTGTCAGACAGACGCGAGATTGCCAGAGATCCAAATCAGACTTGAGGTGCCGAATTGGCACCTCAAGCTGGTGATTGCCGTCGTTTCGAGGTTTTGAGCATTCTCGAAACGTGAAAGTTCCCGCCAGAGGTCCCGATCGCGAACACGCTTCACGATCACGCTCAGGGTCACGCCTTTTCTCTCAGCAGCCGTGCGCCAGGGAAGGTGGATTCTTCTTGAAAGACCATGCCGAGCCACAGGTGTGGGCCGTCAACTCGTTCATTGCCTACGTTCAGTTCGCCATCAGATGCCGGAATCAGTCCGCCGATGATTCTTAACAGCGTCGATTTGCCGCAGCCCGATCGGATTCGCGTGATGAGAAAACCTCTCGTCATCATTAGGAGCTGAGAAGTGAGGGCAAGCAGAGTTATCCTCGAAGAAAAAGACGTGTTCCTGAATCGTGGGCGTGGATCACGGAACGCTTCTGAAGTCTTATTGAAACCGTCAGTGGCTAGAAAAGCTATTTCACGCCTCTGGCGAGCGCAAGGTTGTGCGGGATAAGTTGATTTCTGAGGTGGTAAACCGATATGGCTATCGAGCTTTCCCAATCATGGGCTAATCAGTTCGTAGCCCTGATCCTGGATAACGAAGTGACGGTTGGGGAGTTTGTCATAACTCCGCCAGTCCCATGGAGCCGTTTGATCCAGCGTAACGGGATATTCCAAATCGCTGAAGGATATCCAACTCTTTTGACAACCAAGCAAGCCAAGTTCGAGATGAGAAACTGGGACGAGGTTTCGTTGCCGGCCATCATGCGCGCGCTGGAAGAGCTGGGCGGCACCGTGGATTACGTCCTCTTCGGAAACAACGCGGGCCAGGGGCTGCCGCTTGCGCGGAGCTTGCCGCCGAACTTGGCCGGCAACCGCGCGGCGATTATCTACGCAAACAGTCTTCCGGAGAAAAGCGCGTACGAGAGACTGGGCTACCGAGCCTTCTTTCGAAGGAGCGAGGCGGTCGCCCGTCTACTCGAGCTGGCCAAAAACGCAAGCCGACCGCTGGTCCTCTGCTTCATCAATACGATCCAGCACAACGAGTTTAACTATCACGACCCGTGAAGTAAACGTGAAACGAGGGGGTTCTGGAGATGATCGAGTGAACGAGATGACTTATTTATCATGGCCGGTCCTAAATCGTAAATTAGGAGGAGTTGCTTTGCTTTGACCACCACCGTATTGGGTCTGTATTTTTTGCGTTACAGGATCCTTTAACTCTGCAAAAAGCATCATGGCCACTGGATCTTTGAAATTTAATCTGATTTTAAAGTTTCCCACATTCTTTATTTCCAACACGGCCACGTGCGGCGTCTCGAACGTTCCGTCAATCACGGAAGCGGTTATATGAGTCGTAAGACCGAGACGAGCCACCGTGCTTCTCCCGTCTAAAATGGCCAATACGTTTGGCGGTGTTTGTATCGCTTCATAAGTCGCTCCAAGCACAAATTGCCCTGGTTCCAATAAGAAATCCTCTTTAGTTAGATCTATTTCCTTATATTTGAGATCCTGCGCCACCGTTAGACTTACAACCTGATCAGGCTCGGGCACAAGCAGATTTTTGGCTAAATGGATGCGAATACCGACGGGGCGTATGTTTTTCTTATCAAAGTCAGGCTCAATGTTGATTTTGCCTTCATCAATATACTTCTCAATTGTTTGATGTGATAAAAACATGAAACCGAGTATAACATGAGGAGAGAAAAAATGTCCGGAATCTCCTAGGAGGGGAATATGGGGATATTTCACAGCACAGGAAGGCGCTCAACTCGCGCGCTTTCGTCTCAGCCAATTCGTTCGTGCGGCTAATCGTCGGCATTTCCTGTGTGGCGGTGCGTAGGATTTGGATTATCGACGCGGGAACTTATAAAATCACAACTGATCCATGGACTACCATTTGATTCTCCCAAAGCTTTATGTGGGTTCCTACCCCGGAAGAGCCGATGACATCAAGCTGCTAAAGCAGCAAGCCGGGGTTACGGCGGTCCTCAATCTGCAAACAGACGACGATATGCGGCACTTTAAACTGGATTGGGATTCGTTGCTAGGTCACTACAGAAATTCAGCGATCGATGTTCGTCGGGTGCCGGTGCGCGACTTTGACCCAGACGATCTAGAGGTAAAGCTCCCAAGTTGCGTGTCCATGTTAAATGAACTAATGCAGTCCGGCCAGACCGTCTACCTTCACTGCTCCGCAGGGACGGGCCGATCTCCCACGGTCGCAATCGCGTATCTCTTTTGGTGTTGTGACTGGGATTTGGATAGGGCGATCACTCACGTTACGCAGTGCCGACCCTGCTCGCCGAGCATCGAAGTGATTTCCCTCGCTACGGCGCGGGTTGGGCGCCTAGCCCCAACCTAGCATCTGATGCTGCGGTGAACTCGACTGACCTCATCCTTGTGATTCTCTTCGTTGTCGTCCTCGCGTTGTTTTGGCTTTTCGTCTGGTGGAACAGAGAATGATCGGACCAGGCCGGACAATTTTGTTTAGGAAAGAAATTGTAGGAGAAGTTTTATCTAGAGGAGGCTTTGGTTTTTTTATTGCTTCGTAGGTCAAAGAGAGGAAGCATGATCAGACTTCGACGTCTCGACTACCCTGGATACGGCGATGGACTGCGGGATCTGGCTTCCCCGTTCTTACAGATCTTTGATTTTCGCTTGGAAGCGACGTAAGGGCCTGTAAGGTTCGACACCTTCCATTGTCAAAACGCCCGTTACGGAAAGAAGCGATGATGCTTGGAAAA
>WNGC01002572.1_pt1 | contig 21210 bp, 21 predicted proteins | sample 5400051 | NCBI WGS metagenome assembly WNGC01 (sample SAMN13153368, study PRJNA577476) | soil metagenome | isolation source: 20 cm soil or saprolite under grassland replicate 2 | place: USA:California | collected 2016-06-15
GCTCGTCCGAGACCCAGAATAATCGCGCCGAACAATCCTTTCTTCGCATAACTTAGGACCGCAATCCGGGTCGCTTCCCAACGGGTGGCGCCGAGCGCGTAGGCCGCTTCACGCTGCAAATCCGGCACGCTGCGCAAAATCTCGCGCGAGACCGACGTGATGATTGGCAAAATCATGATGGCTATGATAATTCCGCCGGCAAACATGCACGGGCCGTAGATCGGGCCGGTGAAAAGTGGTATCCAACCAAAGTATTGTTTCAGGAATGGAAAAGGATAGTTCCGGAGCCACGGCACCATCACGAAGATGCCCCAAAGTCCTAGAATTACGCTGGGGATCGCGGCGAGCATCTCGATCAGCGAAATGAGCGGCTGCCGAACCCACAACGGAGCAAGTTCCGTAAGGTATGCCGCCGTCGCGATGCCCAATGGCACAGCAATGATTAACGCAATTGCCGAAGAAACCAGCGTTCCGTAAATAAACGGCAGCGCACCGAATTGCTCTGCTACCGGGTCCCACGTGGACGTGGTGAGGAAATGAAAACCGAATTTTTTGATGGCGAGTGAAGATCCAATCCACAATTCCCACCCGATCAAGATGACCAGCACAACGACGGCAGACGCCATTGCCAGGGTGAGCCATTCGAATGCCTTGTCGCCAAACCGCGACGGCGGCGCCATCCTCTCGCGCGCGGAGCTCTCTGCGACTGAAACCGAAGCAGTTAATGCCATTGTGGAGGGTCGGCAAGCAGGGCGTCTGCCCCACAACGGCCGTTCACATTACAACAAGCTACACGTTGCAGGGCGAGCGCATCGCTGCCCAATTGATTAAGATTTGATCTCGTCGATTCGCTTCAGAACACGTTGTTGAACACTTTCTGGCAGTGGCGCGTAGTCGAGGGTTTTGGCCATTCCTTGGCCCTTTGTCGCTGCCCATTTCAGGAATTCGATCAGCTTTTTGCCTTTGGCTGGATCTTTCTGCTGCTCATAAACCAATAGCCACGTGGCCCCGCAAATCGGATAGGCGTCTTTTCCCGCTGCATTTGTCATCGAGAAGCGGAAATCGTCTGGGATTTCAGCTGTCGCCAGCGCAGCAGTAATTGATTCAAGCGTCGGCTTCACAAATGTGCCGGCTGCATTCTTGACGTCGGCGTAGGGCATCTTGTTTTGGATCGCGTAGATCAATTCCACGTACCCGATCGCTCCCGGCGTCTGCTTCACCTGGCCGGAGACACCTTCATTGCCTTTGCCTCCGATTCCCGTCGGCCAGTTCACCGAGGTATTTGTACCAACCTTCGTCTTCCATTCTGGACTGATTTTGCTCAGGTAGTCTGTCCAAATATAGGTCGTCCCGCTGCCATCTGAGCGATGGACGACTACAATCTCTTGGTCAGACAGTTTTGCGCCTGGATTTAACGTCATCAGCTTCGGATCATTCCACTTTTTGATCTGACCGAGAAAAATTCCCGCAATCGTGTCCGCGTCGAATTTTAAGGCCGGATTCCCAGACAGATTGTAGGTAACCACATCGGCACCCGCGACAGTTGGAATATGCAAGAGCTTCCCAGGCGCTTTGCTCAAGTTATCATCGCTCATCGGCCCATCCGATGCGCCGAAATCTACGGTTTGCGCGAGGATTTGTTTCTGGCCTCCGCCGGAACCGATTGATTGGTAATTGAACCGCACCGAGGGATCGACCTTTGCGTATTCATCGAACCACTTCGAATAGATCGGATACGGGAACGTCGCGCCCGCTCCGTTAATCATCATCTGCGCCGAAGCTGTCGCGCTTAAGCCGAGCACGATTACGAGTCCAAGAAATATGCGTCTGCGGAGTTTCATCATACGATGAAGTTGCCGCACGCTGATTCGGCCGGTCAAAAGCTTTACTGTTACGTTTGTGTGACAGAACCGATTACTCTTCGCTGTTACCACTCGACAGCGCGTTGCGCGACGCTCGACGGCGACCCACGTCAAAATTGTTCCTGTGACGGAAATGTATGAGACGCAACAGCCTCGCCGAGATCAAGCAACTGGCGGGCGATGGCGTACTCCGGATCAGAGGCCAAGTTTCGCTGGTGAAATTTGTCCAGATCGTCTTTCACAGCTAGCCAGTGCTGATTTTTTGGATCGTTCATCTTAAATCATATGGCCAATTCGAGGGCTGCACTCCGCCGACTGCGAAGGTTGCCAAGCAAGAATCTCCTCCTCTAGGTCGTGGGTCATAACAGCTATCCTCTGTTCAAACCCCGGCTGGTTACACCACCTTGTCGGATTCTTCGCATCAATCATCAACGCCAAGAGCCGGGCAGCAAGGCGTCTGCCGTCCGAGACTCCCCAAAGCTCGGTAAACATCGTCTGCAGTGCATCCTCTCGTGTCTGCCCAGCATCCCGACTAAAGTGCAGGTTTTTCGCAAGCGCCTTGAGTGCTTCATCGCGTGAACATAAAATCCAAAATCTCTTCTCCTGAAGTTGTTTGGTACCCCGCTCAGCCCAATGCATAGCAACCGTTAAGTCCCAGGCCGCGTTGTCTATCGCTGACAAAGCACGTTGTCGGTCCGCCGTCGCGACTCGACGCAGAATCCGCTTTGAAGAGCGCGGTCCAAACTGCTGGGCCGCAAGGCTGATAGCAGCAGGCAGGAAAACGTAGTTGTTGAAAGTCCAGTCGAAGAATTTTTCAATCTTTTGATAGCGACTGAGCGAGGCAAGTTCCAACTTCGCAATCTTGAGCACAGCCAGACGATGCTCTTCTCTTCCGGACACATTTCCCCAGCGGGTTTCTGGCGATGGTCGCACCTTTGGCGGCGGAAGATCGGTTCGAGCAAATCCCTCGGCACGCTGCAGCGCGATGTCGATGTAAATTGATGCGTCCGCCTCATCGGCTCGGCGGAACAAAGTCAATTTTTCCAAAGCATCGGTCGGCCACTCGTGAACCGCGAGACCCGGATCAACGAGAATGTTGCAGCATAGCAAATAAGCCATGACTGCCGCTCCAAATCGCGCACGATCAGGCAACGGATCAGCGAAATCACTTGTTGCTGTCTGGGCAAGAATCACAACGTCGTTGAGGATGTTGCGGTCAAGGAGCGCCACGATTGTCACTCCGTCTGCGTGAGCTCTTCGACAGGTCTGCCAATTGTAAATATCGCCTGCTGTTGGGCCGGGACAGAACACATCGCTCGCACGCAGAATGGTCGCTACACGCTCTAGATCACCAGCCGGAATAGTAGTTCGAAATCGTAAAGCTCAATCGTCGACAAATCCGACGACGCGCGAATGACGCTGCTCGTCTCGCCAACCCTCTTCTTCCACTTCATTTCGCCGCGATTTCCTCATCCAGAATCTCGCGCACCGTGAGCGGCTTGATCTCGCGAGCTTCTTTCCGTAAAAAACCGATCGATCTCGAAGAGCGCGTCGCCGCTGAAATCGAAGCCGACGAAATAGCCAAGTTTTCGATCCTCTCGCATCATCACGGCCTCGAAAGAATCGATGTCTGGCCGGCCGACTTTGTCGCGCTGCTTGACTTGCACCGGATACCATACATCCATGAATTCCATTCGGGTGTTTCGCGAGAGCGCGCTGCGGGCATTGCGCCCACAGGAAAGATGCGGCCATCGATGCCCATGTCACCTACCTGCGCCTTGTTTGGAATTCCGCCGAGAGCGACAACTGCCCAGTTCTCGAACTCAAACGGCGGATATTTGCGAAGTTCCTCTTCGGTCTTCGGCAAGTCGCGCACGACAAATCCGCGACCGATTGCCCAAAGCTTTTCGTCTTCCTTGAGTCCGCAATCTTTCTTCAGTCGTGTTGCAACAACTCGACAGGCCGTCGGTGAGAAGTCGATCCCGACCCATTGCCGCTTCAACTTTTGCGCTGCGACCAGCGCCGTTCCGCAACCGCAAAAAGCATCGAGCACAATGTCGTTTTCGTTGCTGCTTGCTTTGATGATTCGTTCCAACAGCATGAGCGGCTTCTGCGTCGGGTATCCCAGATACTCGCTGAACGCCGTAGGCACGCCAAGTCGTGCAAACGCGTCACGATTCATCAACGTATTCAGTTGCGATTGCGCGTCAGACAAACTGCGCTCCAAATCCGTCCGCGCTTCCAGCAGCTTGCTGTAATCGGTCTCGGCAATGAGCACGTTCGCCGCACTTTCCAAACCAGTTTCGTATCGTGAACGACTGATGTCGGCGATCTGCTTCAGTGAAGTGGTATTTTTGCTGTTGATCTCAAGTTGGTCATAAGCATTCGCCAGCTGGAAGTAGGTGGCGCGCGCCTTGGCGATCACGTCGAGCTGAGCACGTCGCGCTTCTTGAAATGCAGAGAACGCCTCAGCCGCAGCACTCCGTCCTCGCACAAGATTTTTTCCAGTGATGGGGATCAGTTGCTCGAGAGTGAGCGACTGATCCATAAATGCATTTGGCGGTACATCGATAAAGCGCCGTACGCGGGATTCACCGGCAACGCGCGGATCATCCCACGCGTATGCCTGCCGCACCCGCTCTCGCGCTGCACGCCAGCGGTGCTCCGCTTCTTTGGTTGCCGGATTATTCTCCAGCACAAGGCGTGTGACGTCAGCTAACGAGAGTCGTGTCGAACCAGCGCTGTCTTCGCCGCCGTCAACGGCGATCTGACTTCCAAGTAATAGAGATGTAGCTAATAAAATTAAGAGAGTTGTTGTTTTCATTGATCCAGGACTGCGGTTGAAGACCAGGCATGCCAGCGAATGGGCACACCCCGGGCGTCAGCGTCCGTGGATCAGATGAGAAATGTGCAGAGCAGCGCCAGTTGCGGCGATGTTTTCGCCGATGACGCTGGCCTATCTCGTCGGAATTTCTGCACTTCGATTTGCCGACCTGAGAAAGAGAACGCAGTTACCAAGCTGGCGACCGGCAATTGTTGACTGGAATCACCTTTTGCAGTCGGATGCGACGCGGGCGCGGTATTCCTTGACGATGTCGCGCAACATATTTTGTTCGCGCAGGAACCCGGTTTGCACGCCTTCTCACTTGGAGCATTCGAAAGAATGCATATCCGCGCCGAAAGCGGCGTCGCCGCGATCGGGAGCGCCATCGCAAGCATGACCGACAAGACAATTCTACTCACCACAACAGTGATCTCATAGCACAATGAGTCCTGCTAGTCCATCAGCTGTTGGACTTCTTAGGATCTGTGTGGGTGCCCGTAAGAATGAGGACTCCTTCGTATAAATTAGCTGCAGCAAGTCGCGCCTGATTCGCGACGGTCACGTGCCTTGCATGTTGTTTCCGGAAGCCGCAGCTCTACGCGAAGATCGGTCTCGTTTTCAGTGACGCTTTCGACGTGGTAATTGGAAGGCGGAAAGTTCTCGTCGCCGTACTCGAAACGAATTTCTGCTGTCGGATGGAGCGGGATCAGCCGCGCGACCTTGTCGTAGATTGCCAGAACTTTTGTGCGGTCATGAACTCCCCGTTCTCCTCATCTTCAGGAACCCACAGCTGCACGATCGTCTCGTTCCACTGGTTCTTTTCCGCACCGCAATCGACCGTATCGAACGATGCTGCTTTTAATTCGGTCAGATGATAGCCGCCGTGAATTGTCGCACCGTCGGAGTTAGTAAACACCAATTGCTTCGCTGGAGCTTCTCGTAGCCTGCCAATGAAGTCGTGAGTCGTCATATTGAAGAAATGTCAGCTGTCTCAGCGCCGGAGCAACAGCCGCGTTCCCGCACACAACGGCACCCGATCACGCCGAGAGTGGTGCCGAGAACTGGTGCCACAAGATAAATCCACAAACCGCTGAAATGTCCGGAAACTAACGCCGGTGCCAGCGAGCGCGCAGGATTCATCGACGCGCCGCAGATCGGCCCGGCAAACAATGCCTCGAGAGCGATGACAGCACCGACTGCGATGCCAGCTGTAATTCCCTTCTCGCGCGCACCTGTCGAAACGCTCAGAATCACGAACATGAGCAATGCTGTCAGAAGCATCTCAAGCACGAATGATTGCATCGTGGAACCTGCTGGTACGGTTGCTCCAAGTGTGGCGCTTTGGGGAAACAGAAATCTCAGCACAACACTGGCCGCAAGAGCACCAGCACACTGACTCGCCACATAAGGAATGACGCTGCTTGCTTCAAATCGTCGCGCAGCGAAAAATCCAATCGTGACGGCCGGATTTATGTGCGCACCCGAAATGTCTCCAATCGTGTAAATCATAGCCAACACGATGAGACCAAAAGTAAGTGCCACTCCCACATGCGACACTGCGCCGCCGGTTACGCCATCGATCACGATCGCGCCGGTGCCGGCGAACACGAGACAGAAGGTTCCTAAAAACTCTGCGATCAGCTTTTTCGCCATCCTTTGTGGAATGCGCGACGACTTACATTTGCAGTTCCAACTCGCAATGCTCCTCGCAGAACTCTTCAATCTTGGCGCGAATTTCCTCCAGCAGTTCCCGCGTTTTCGCGAGCTTTTCTGCGTGCGTGCCGGTAAATTGCGATGGATCGGCAAACGGCCAGTGCAGCCGTTTCGTTACTCCGGCGAAAATCGGGCAGCCTTTCGACTCTGATTCACTGCAGACTGTGATCGCGAACGCAAATAACTGACCGGATTTGAATACGTCGAAAACTGATTGTGTTTCGTTATCGGAGATGTCGATCCCAATTTCCTGGAGTGCTTCAACGGCCAACGGATTGAGCGTTCCCGGTTCGAGTCCGGCACTCTCTGGTTCAAAAAACTCACCACAAACCTCGTTGAGCAAGGCTGCAGCCATCTGGCTGCGAGCGCTGTTATGAACGCAGATGAAAAGCACCTTTTTCTTCACAGATGGAATGTTAAATAAGACCGAACACAATTAAACCCATCTCTGGGATTGTCACCAGAACGTCACATTTCGGTGGGTAGCACGACGCGGATGGTCGTCCCTTCGTCGATTTCGCTTTCCGCCTCGACGCGCCCACCGTGTAGTTGCGCGATGTGTTTTACAATCGCGAGACCGAGGCCGGTTCCGCGGACTTTGTCGGGGCTGCGTGCTTTATCTGCGCGATAGAAGCGCTCGAAGATGCGCGGCAAATCTTCTTTTGCAATCCCGATGCCCTGATCGCTCACGATCAGCTCCATTTCGCTGTCGTGTTGTCGAGCGCTCAGCCGGATCTCGCCGCGCTTGCGAGAGTATTTCACCGCGTTGTCGAGCAAGTTGTAAAGCGCTTCCTGTAACCGCGTGCGATCAACGCGAATGGGCGACAGCTCAAGGGGAACATCGACAACAATATTGAGCTGTTTGCTTGTGAGCTTCTTCTCCCAATCGTGAATCATGTCTCGGAAAAAGCTCGGCAGATCGACATCCCCCAACTGCAAATCTGGATTCACCGATTCCAATTGCGCGAGCGTCAGTAAATCTTCGACGAGCAACTCGAGCCGATTCGAATGGCGCTCCATTACGCGGAGAATTCGGGTGAGCTCCTGACGAGGCGTTCTTGGACTGTCGAGTAACGTCTCAATATAGCCGCGCAGGATTGACAGCGGCGTGCGCAATTCATGTGAAACATTGGCCACGAAATCCCGCCGCACTTGATCCATTTTTTTTAACTCGGTGATGTCGTGAAACAAGACCAATGCACCGGTGATCTTGCCGGACTCGTTTTTGGTCGCGACGGCATGCAGCTCGATTTGCGATGCGTCCAGAGTCAACTCGGAGCGAACCGGGCCGTCGCCACGGAACGCATCGGTCAATAGCCGATCGAGGGTGGGGTCACGGACAATTTCCAACAGCGGCGTCGCTAGTGAAATTTCGGGAGCGTCGAACAGTTTCCGAAACGTCTGGTTACTCAAAATCACCTGCCGATTGGAATCGACTACCAGCAATGCATCCTGCATCGCCGAGAAAATGGTCTGCAGCCCTGATTCCCGTTTTGCGATCTGTTTTTGGAGCTGCTCCAAATCACTAACAATCTTTTCTAACTGAAACCCGATACGTTGGGCTGGCGCGCTACCCTGCAATAAAAATGTACGCGGCCGTTCACCGCGACCGATTTGGGTTATGACGTCTTCAACTTGCCGCCACGGCGCGATCCATTTGCGCCACACGATCAAGGCAATAACACCCAACGCACCGCAGATTAGGACACCAATGACCCAGGACACGGCATTTCTATTCTCTTCTAAATACTCTTCATAGCAAAGCGGCTGCGAAGATGTCTCGCAATTTCAAACCGGTTCGTACAACTTCTCGTTAGGCAACATCGTTGCATCACTTTCGGAGTGCGGGGCGTCCTCGCACCGCTTTCGCACGCACGCCGTTACCTTTCGCGGAGCCGATAGCCAAAACCGCGCACGGTTTCGATCGCATCGCCGGCTTTGCCGAGTTTTTCGCGCAAGCGCCGCACGTGTGTGTCCACCGTGCGGGTGTCGATCACGCTTTCGTAACCCCAGACGTCGTTGAGCAATTTATCGCGTTCCTGCACGCGTCCCCTGCGTTGGATCAACGTTCGCAGCAGCTTGAACTCGAGACTGGTGAGATGCACCCGTTTACCACTGACGCGAACCTGATGGCGCGCCGGGTCGATCGTGATCGGGCCGGCTTGGAGCGTTTCCTCTTGTTTCTCACCTCGCCGCAAAATTGCCCGGATTCGCAGCGTCACTTCGCGCGGACTGAAAGGCTTTGTTACGTAATCGTCAGCGCCGAATTCCAAACCGACGATTCGATCAATCTCCTCAGCTTTTGCCGTCAACATGAGAATCGGAATGTGAGACGTTGCCGCATCGCCTTTCAAAATTCTGCAGACCTCCAGTCCGGACATTTTTGGCAACATCAAATCAAGAATGACGAAATCCGGCCGGTTATCACGCGCCTTCTGCAGCCCGATTGCGCCGTCAGCTGCTGCCAGAGTTTTGAAGCCCGCCTTGTGCAAGCTCATCTCGAGAAGATCGGCGACGTCGCTCTCGTCTTCGATGATCAGGATTTTTCTCGCAGAACCTGTGTCCATGAACAGCGCATTCAACTTACGTGCGACATAAATTTCAATCGTTTCTATACCGCGTAAACGAGTCGCATCAGAGGCAAATAGCAAAGTTCACCGAATCGTCACGGTTTCGTCATACGACTGTAACAATCGGTTCTTAGCCTGCATCGCATTTACTGAGAGCGAATCCCCTCAGACAGCCAAAAACCATCACCAAAAAAGGAGAAACAGATGCTCACTAGAAAAATTGTTATGCGGGCAGCGGGCGGGAGTCTGGCTGCGATTATTTCACTAGCGGCACAACCGCTCTGGGCGCAAACATCTTCTGAATCCAAAGAGATCCAGGAGTTAAAACGCGAGGTCGAAGAACTCAGACAAGAAGTAGCCAGCTTGAAAAAACACGAGGGGCCTGCACCGAAGATCACTGCTGAAGGGCCAACCAAAACAGAAATCACTTACGATGGGAAAACTTTTGTCGAGAAATCCGTCCCCCTCGAGAAATCCAGCGCGGACAAATGGAAATTATCCACGTCGATCACCGAGATGGAACTGTACGGCGATGTGCGGCTCCGTTACCAATACAACGGAGGCGAGACCAAAGACAGGGGCCCAGTGGCGTCGCCTGGTGCGGGCATCGCAGGAACAAACGATTGGCAGGAGCGCGAGCGCGAGCGTTATCGTCTTCGCCTTGGCCTGCGTGGAACGCTTATGGACGATTGGTTCTTTGGCCTGCGGTTGGAGACCAGCAACAACGCACGCTCAACAAACGTGACGTTTGGCGACGACACAGCGAGTGACACGCCCGGTGGTGGCGGGCCATTCGAAAAGAACAGCGACACGGTCTACGTCGGCCAGGCGTATGGCGGCTACAAGGGTTTCCCGGGCTTTACGTTTACTGCTGGCCGGATGCCGAACCCGATCATAAACACCCGCATGGTATGGGACCCGGACATCAATCCGGAAGGTTTGGCCGAGCAGTGGAAACGTACATTTGTGTTTGGAGCAGAGCGCCCTCCGCCGGCGTCGTTCAGCAAGGATACCAAAGCCGTTGTGGCCGCGAAGCCGCCGGAGCCATTCCTGAAACTCGATCTCTTCGCGAACTTCGGCCAGTTCGTTTATGACGATGCGAATCCGGAGAATCCGCTTGGGGCCAGAAAGACTACGGACGCAAACGGCCCAACGCAGGAAGTCCCAAATCACGATGCGTTCCTGCTTGCATGGCAGGTAGGCGCGCGGTTTAACTTTCCCAAGAGCTTTTACTTCCAATTTGCGCCCACACTCTACAATTACACTGGCAACGGCGACACGTTTAATATCCACTACATAGGCGGTGATCCTCGCCTAACGAACTCAGATTCCTTGGCGCAAAACCAGACGGGGATCAACAGCCTGTTGGTGTTCGATATGCCGGTGGAATCGATCGCGCCAGCGCCGCAGGCCAACCGGGCCAAGGCAGCCAGCGCTACGCGTATCAGGCCGGGCTCGGTATCGGCCAGTTAAAGAAGAGGGGAGATTGGCAGATCAATCTTTGGTACCAAAACATCCAGCAATACGCGCTCGATCCGAACCTGATCGATGACGATATTTTCAACGCTCAGGAGAATTTGCACGGGATCGCCGCTCAGGCGTCATACAACCTGACCGCCGCTGTGAACCTCCAGCTGACCTACGCCCACGGGTGGTGGTATAACCACAATCTCGGCACCGGCGGAAATGTAGGTAGTCTGGCCATCGCAACCAATCCAACAACTGAATACAATTTCTTCACCGCCGACTTAAACATCAACTTCTGAATGGTTAGGTTAGCGAAAGCCCGTCGGGAGCATATGCCCGACGGGCTTTTTGCCGCTGATCATGGATAATTCTAGTTCATACCGGTGTAACGCATGATTCAAGGTTTGAAACGAAAAAAACAACGGCACAAGAAAGCACAGCGCGAAGTCTCTCCCGTCAGGATGCTGACCGATGAACTGGATGCGGTGCGACGCGATTTACGCCGGACAATTCGGTCTTACGCCGCGCGCTTGGAACTCGATCTCGCCGAAAGCATGGCGGCGGTGACTCTACATAAACGAGCCGAAGACTTGTCACGCGAGCGACTGCACGACATTCGCGATCTGACAATCATGATGCGCAAGCGCAAACTGAAACCGGAAAAAGGTCGGCGGAAAGATGTGCGCGAGCTCGATTCGCTCATTCGGGATTTGCACTCAATCGCCCACCCCAACGCTGAGCCCAGTGATTCCAAGTGAGGCGGCGTTTTCCGGGCATCATAGCGTCGTCCTGATACTCGTTAGGCTACGCGGATCAGCAGCCGGCGCCGACCACGCTCAGCGCAGATATGATTGTCAATGTTAGTTATCCGCGCCCTCGTGGAACTCTCGGAACAGCGCGACCAAAAGATTCTGCAGTGAAAAATTGTTGTCCATCTGGATCCAACGTATTCCTCCGCGCGGGAAATCTGTGGCCGTCAAAGTCGCAGTGACGCGACCGCGGTCTTTTAGTAAATAGATTTTTGCACCCGGCGACAAATCAATCCAACCGTACAGGGGGAATTGCCGAATGCGCGCGACCGGGATCAGCTCGCCATGGCCGCTCCTGGCGAAGAAGACTCCTCGTGCGGAATCGACCTGGATACCCGGAAAGTGAAAATCGAACGGCTCATCTGTACGCGGAGTATCGTCGCCGACATAAGGCAGATTACTGAACGTGATTCGCGCGACCAGTTCACCGCTTTTGCGTTGGCAGAGTTCGTGCCAGATCATTTCGCCGTACGTGAAAGTCTGGGGGTGATCCGGGCTAGTAACACTGATCGCGTTCGCCAGGGCCGAAGCGTTCGCCGCGAAAAGGACAGCCAACAAAATCGCGACTCGCGTCCTACGAACGCGGGATGAGACGCGTGATCGTCCAGTATCTGCCTTCATCGTTCGCTTCAAATCTTCCTTAATGAATCGGTGGCGAGGACGAGAGGACGATTCAGCAATCAATGGCAGCCGCCATGCTCCTCGAAAGGGTTGTAAATTTGGATCGCGTAATACCACATAAAACGTCCGGACGCGCTGCAAAAGTATGCGCACGACCAAAAATCGCTTCTACATCGTGCACAGTTGCGCCGAAAAGAGTAAGCGACCCGATTCGCCGCCATATCCTCGCACATGAGCGCGATCGTGGTGACGCGGGTGGTCATACGTTTGGCCTTCCCATTCGCTGTGCGTCGGATGCACGCTCATCTTGCTAACCCCCGATTTGAAAATGAGCCAATCGTCATCGAAATCCTCGGCCACGCGACTTGCAATCAGGTAACCAATTATCAGCCGAAGGGGTATTGAAGCCATTGATTCCATGGCGTCGTTTTTGTCCGGGCATCCAGTCGCATACGAAAGTTGTTGCCTGCCGATTCGTCGAAGCAGTAATCCGATTCTTACAACGCATGTAAGGATTGTGTTTCGTTCGCGACCAATCGCGCATGAATAATGGTAGCGATTTCGATTTCATCATCATCGGTTCGGGGGCGGGCGGCGGCACTTTGGCATATCACCTCGCTCCAAGCGGCAAGAAGATTCTATTAATCGAGCGCGGGCCATTTGTTCCTCGTGAGAAAGAAAATTGGAACTCGCTGGAGGTGAATGCGCATGGCCGCTACAACACGAAGGAGCTTTGGCGTAACGCAGACGGCACAGAACTGCATCCGCACACCAATTATTACGTTGGCGGTAACACGAAATTCTATGGAGCCGCGCTCTTCCGTCTGCGGGAAGAAGATTTTGGCGAGATTAAACATTTCGGCGGGACTTCGCCGGCCTGGCCGATCTCGTACAGCGAGGTCGAGCCTTATTACACCGAAGCCGAGAGCATTTATCATGTCCACGGTGCTGTCGGTGAGGATCCAACCGAGCCACAACGAAGCGGCCCATATCCATATTCAGCAATCAGCCACGAGCCGCGGATACAACAATTGAGCGACGATTTCGCACGGCTTGGGCTTAAGCCGTTTCACACGCCACTTGGAGTGATGCTCGATCAAAGGAATCGACAGAACAGCCCATGCATTCGTTGCAGCACATGTGATGGCTTTCCCTGCCTCGTTAACGCCAAAGCAGACGCGCACATCTGCTGCGTCGTGCCAGCGTTGAGATACGATAATGTGACGCTGCTGACAGAGGCGAAAGTGACACGCTTGGAAACGGACAGTTGCGGCCGAGAAATCACAGCCGTGCATGTCGAGCGCAACGGAACGAAAGAAATCTACCACGGAAATATTGTCGTGGTTTCAGGAGGCGCGATTAATTCCGCTGCCTTACTCCTGCGCTCTGCAAACGACAAACATCCAAACGGCCTCGCGAATGGCTCCGATATGGTTGGCCGGCATTATATGGGCCACACGAATTCCGTGCTGATGGCGTTGTCCAAATGCCCAAACCCGACGGTGTTTCAGAAAACGCTGTCCGTTAATGATTTCTACTTCGGATCTCCAGATTGGAACTTTCCGATGGGCCACGTCTCATTTGTGGGAAAGCTCGACGGCGATACGCTTAAGGCTGGCGCGCCAAAGATCGCACCGAAATGGACGCTCGACCTCATGGCCAAGCATTCACTCGATTTTTGGCTGACGTCTGAAGATCTGCCCGATCCGAACAACCGCGTCACGATCAATCGCGACGGCGACATCGTCTTACAATACAAGGCGAACAACGAAGAAGGACACAAACGGCTGATTAAAAAACTCGAATCGCTTATGCAACAGCAAACGAAATGCTCCCTTCACGGGCACGAGTGCCACGAAGGTTTGTTCGCGCGGAATCTGTATCTTGGACAGCGCATTCCGCTTGCCGGAGTTGCGCACCAGAACGGCACGATTCGTTTTGGAGATGATCCAAAGACAAGCGCGCTCGATCGCAACTGCAAAGCGCATGAGCTCGACAATCTTTATGTTGTCGATGGAAGCTTCTTCTGTTCGAGTGGCGCCGTGAATCCTGCTCTTACCATCATCGCCAACGCGCTGCGAGTCGGTGATCACTTGCTGGAGCGAATGGGCGCCCGACGGGCCGAACCAGAAATGATGGCGACCGCTTGAGCACGCCTGTAGCCGGGGACGGTGACCGAGTAACTCGAAAAAGTCGCGACGCTTCCAGGATTTGGTCCTAGATATGATCCGACATACGGCGATCTCCTCTTGAATCCGTGCTGGGATAATCTGCGCGGTGACAAGCGCTTCGACAAAATCATTGCCGCAGCCAAGGCCGCCAGCAGATAGGTCATCGTTCAGAAGAGAGAACGTTCAACGTTCAACTTCGAACGCCCAACGCTGAAATCAGCAAAGCATCGCATGTCTTGATCCGTCATTGGACGTTGAGCGTTGAGCGTTGGACATTTCTGAGTTCGATGAGCTCCAATAAAGGCAGCGCTTTGTTGATTGTCGCGCACGGCTCGACCGTGAACCCGGATTCGAGCGCGCCGACCCTGGCGCATGCGGCGGAAATTCGGCGGCGGAAGATCTTTGCGGGTGTGGAGTGCGCCTTCTGGAAAGAGGAACCAAGTCTGCGCGATGCGATTTTTTTGTTCGATCCGGAATCATTACGCGAAGTTTACGTCGTCCCGAATTTTATCAGTGAAGGCTATTTCACGCAGACAGTTATTCCGCGAGAGCTTGAGTTGAACGGCCGGATCACAAAACGGCCGAACGGCCAGATTTGGAACTATTGTGAGCCGGTTGGGAGTCATCTAATGATGACCGAGCTGCTGCTCAAGCGCGCACACGACGTCGCGCCCGATGTGGTTCCCGCCGAAGCCAGCTTGCTGATCGTTGCGCATGGAACCGATTTGAATGAAAACAGCGCAGTCGCGGCGAAGCGCGAAGCGGAAAAGATTCGGGCGTTCGGTAAATACGCGGCTGTCCTCAACGTTTACATGGAAGAACCGCCGCTCGTGTCTGACTGGCGCAAATTGACCGAAAGTCCAAACGTAGTTGTGGTGCCATTTTTCATTTCTGACGGATTACACAGTTATGAGGACATTCCGATTTTGCTCGGAATTGCTGGAGCCGCGGGCGTTGACCGCGGCCGGCCGGGGTCACCGCCCCCGGCTACAGCACATGGCGAAATCTTTCGCCAGAATCCGTACGCCATCGACGGTCGCAAATTGTTCTATGCACCATCTATCGGCACCGATCCCGGTTTTGCCGACATCATCGTCGAGCAGGCGAACGCGGCTGGAAAAACTTGAAATCGTGCTAGCGCTCGGCTTCTTATGCGCGAGAGTGTTTTCCCGCGAATGAAGGAAACCACGTGCAAAAAGCTGCAGGAGATCGGGGGATTTGCGTTGGCCGGCGGGTGCACGCGCAAACGAATGAAGCAACTCGTGGAGATGATTCGCGCCGCACGCGATTATCGCTGGGTTGGCGTTTACAAGATTATCAAGCACGAGTTCGTGATTGTGTCCGAGAGCGGCGAGGAACCGGCAACGTATCCACGTTTTCCGATTAGTCAGGGATTGTGCGGTGCGGCTCTGGAGTCCGGCCAACCCGTCATCGTGGGCGACGTGAGCAAGGATCTCCGGTATCTGCCGACGTTTCATACAACTCGTTCAGAGATTATTGTGCCGATGCGCAACGATCATCGGCACGTTCTCGGGATGCTCGATGCCGAGAGCGATAAATTGAATGCCTTCGACGAAGAAGATCTGCAGTTTCTCGAACGGGCAGGCGGTTTAATCGCTCATTGTTTGCACTGATGGATGTGCCGGCGCGCCCGGCGGTCGCGCCCTATTAATGCGGGATTTGATTGAGGAAATTTTCAACGGCCTTCCTGTGCCGTTTTCCTTCGGTCAAATCCTAGTCAGAAGGAGAGAGTGTGCCGGTTTTGTCCTGTTGCATCGCGATGACGCATCGCTCGATCTGTTGGAGACTTACCGAGACGCGGAAGGGGCGATCGGAATCGCAAAGTACGATGACGCGGGAAACTATCGTCCGCTCAAAACGGCGCCGAACTTACGACATGGCTGGCGGCTGGAGCTCGCCGCCGTCGAAGAACTGACACGTGCGCTGGATTATTTTTATCCCGGCCGGCTCGCTGTTTTCGCGGCGTGGAAAAGCGGCTACCTCAAAACGACGGCCTTGCGCGAGACACTGGATCGTCAGTCAGGAATGTACCGCGTTGCCGCAAAAATTTCCGATCCACAGATCAACGATCTTGTCACGGACTTCTGTCGGTCCGACACCGGATGCCTCAGAACTATTCTATGGAAACGCGATCGGAACCGTGTAATCGCGTCGACGAAATTGCCGAACGAGAAGTTTGATCCTGTGTATGATCAAGGGACGGCTTCAGGTCCACCGGGGTCAGCGACCCCAGCTACAGCGGCAGCTGCGGCTACAGTTCCGTTGCTTTGCCAGGAAGCGTGCAATCTTCTGGTCGCCGAATGCCGGAAAGTCGTGAAAGACGAAGACGTTTAATCTGTAGAAACGTGGAACGGTCGGCGCGGGGACTCCTCAACGCGTTGGAAACAAAACGTGAGTTTGCAGCCTGATATTGCCCCTTGGGCGAGGATTTCCGTCGTCTTCGGAGAAGCCGATCCACCTGAATGAGCATTGTCACGCTCTGCACTATGAATATTTGACGGCGATTAGAGACCGCCGTTACAGCTCACAGATGATCATCCGCGCGCGCACGGTTGTGACGATGGACGGAGCGCCCATTGAGAACGGTGCTGTCGCTGTTTTGGGAAACCGGATCGTCGAGGTTGGCAGATTTGATGATGTCAACACGCGCAACGCCGGCAACACTGTCGACCTCGGCGAACAACTGTTATTGCCGGGGCTGATCAACGCGCATTGCCACCTCGATTACACCGGTTTGCGAGGCAAAATCGCGCCGCAAAAATGTTTTGCAGAGTGGATTCGCGCGATCAATGCGGAAAAGGCAAAGCTCTCACCGGACGATTATCTCGCGTCGATCAACGAAGGTTTCGCAGAGGCAAGAAAATTCGGCACAACTGCGGTCGCGAATTTGACCGCTTTTCCAGAATTGATCTCGGAGGTTCAGCCGCCGATTCGCACCTGGTGGTGTGCGGAACTGATCGATATTCGCGCGCCGGAGCGCGCAACTGAACTTATCCACGCCGCAATTGAATCACTCCGTAGTGCGCGACCTGAGCCTGTCCTGAGCAAAGTCGAAGGAGTCGCGCAGTGGGGCCTCGCGCCGCATGCCTTGTTCACGGCGTCGAGAGACTTATTTCGGCGTTGCGAGCAGATGGCCCAACGCGACAACGGTTTGCTGACAACGCACTTGGCCGAGTCGCGTGAGGAAATGCAGATGTTTCGCGACGCCTCAGGGCCGCTCTACGAGTTCATCAAGAGCATCGGAAGGCCGATCAATGATTGCGGGAATGAAACCCCGCTGGGATTGTTCGTCGGCGCGCTCGGCGATCGCGCCGTACCGCAGTGGATCGTGGCGCATTTAAACGAATTGGCGGAAAGCGATTTCGAGTTGCTGGAAACATTCAATTCAAGATTTCACATCGTACATTGCCCGCGAAGCCACAACTATTTTGGCCACAGCCCATTCGCATTCGATCGCCTGCGCTCGCTGGGATTCAATGTTTGCCTTGCCACCGACAGTCTCGCGAGCAACAAAACCTTGAGCTTGTTCGATGAGATGCGCGCTTTTCAAAATAACTTTCCGCGGGTTTCACCGGACGAAATCTTTCAAATGGTGACCGTGAATCCGGCGCGCGCGTTGCGAAGCGAAAATGCGCTGGGACAGATACGGCCCGGTCTTGGAGCAGATCTCATTGCCGTGCCATACTCAACCTCAACGGATATTTTCGAGCAAATCCTCGCCTTCGATGCGCCCGTTAGCTGGGAAATGGTGAACGGAAACACGTAATCCACGCTTCAACTCCCGAAACTGACAATCGGCGAACACGTCTCACCCGTTTAACACTTCAACGATTAAGATTTTAACGCGGCGAAGCCGTTGCTTGCCCACTGCTAACGACGCCCGTAAACTCGGCGTATGGCCGCACAGGGAATGCAGCAGAGGCAAAGCCTCGCGTTGCAGCAGGTTCTGTCGCCGCAGCTGCAACAGAGTCTGCTTATTCTCCAGACTCCGCTGCTCGAGCTGCGCAATCTGGTTCAACAGGAGATGGAAACAAATCCCGTGCTGGAAGAGTTGCCAGAGGATTCAGGCGCCAACGAACGCAGCGAAGCTGAAGCTTCAGCCGACGAGAATTTCAGGGACGAATTCGAAAAATTGGCAAGCCTGGATGAGGAATGGCGCGATTACATGGCGCAGTCGGCCAGCTCCAGCTTCGATGGCCGGCGCGGTTCGAAAGATGCAGACGAGAAACGCCAGTTCCTTTTCGATTCCATTCCAGTCCAGGAAACACTTCAGCAAAATCTCGTCGTGCAACTCAACCAGACCGTGCTCAGCACCGACGACCGAAAAGCTGCGGAGCTGATCATCGGCAATATCGACGACGACGGATTTCTCCAAAGCACCCCGGAGGAAATGGCGCTGAACTCGGGTATTCCACAGAACGATTTCGAAAGGATGCTTGGATTAATCCAAAGTTTCTATCCTGCCGGAGTTGGTGCGCGTGATTTACGCGAATGTTTGCTGATCCAATTGCGACGACAGGGAAAGGAACACAGCTTCGAGTACCGGATCGTTTCCGAGCACATGGATAATCTGGGCAGGCATCACTTTCCGGAGATCGCGCGCCGAATGGCGATCTGCGTCGAGGATGTGCAAAAGGCCGCCGACAACATCGCGCGACTGAATCCTCGCCCCGGCCAGGTTTTCGCCGCCGCGCCGCAGAATTACGTGTTGCCGGACGTGATCGTGGAAAAGGTGGACGGAGAATATCAGATCTCCTTCAACAACGAACAGATTCCCCATCTGCGGATCAGCAACCTGTATAAGGACATCATTGCGTCTGGCGACTCGCAGAGCAGCGACGCGAAAGACTATATCCGGGACAAAATCCGCAGCGGCAAATTCCTGATCCGCTCGATCCATCAAAGGCAGCAAACAATTATAAATATCGCGCAGCAGATCGTTTCACGGCAGCGCGATTTCATCGAGCACGGCCCATCGCATTTGAAGCCGATGACCATGGCAGAAGTCGCCGAAGCCGTCGGCGTGCATGAGACCACGGTTAGCCGCGCGGTATCCGGCAAATACATGGCCACGCCGCAGGGCGTTTTCGAGATGAAATACTTTTTCACAGGTGGCTATCAAACTGCGACCGGCGAATCGCTGAGCAACACCAGCGTGAAACAAGCCATTCTCGACCTCGTGAAGCATGAGAGCGGCAGCGCGCCGTTGAGCGATCACGAGATCGTCGAGATTTTGAGCGAGCGCGGCATTCCCATTGCGCGACGCACCGTCGCCAAGTACCGGAGCGATCTAAACATTCTGCCCAGTCACATGCGGCGGAAATATTGAAGTGCTGCGAAGCCGCCCTTGAGCGTTAATGGCAAGTGAAACTCCGATGCAGCCCGCGCAGGATTCGGCCGTCGCGGCGGTTGTTACTCCGCCGGAGCGCGCTGATGAAATATTTCTGGAAGGCCACGCTCGCGATTCGCAGAGTTCTGCACGTTGCTGCGAGTCATGCGCGATTTCCTTCGCGATATCGCGCTCTTCATTTCATTGGTCCTTGCGTGACCGTCTTCGGTTCGGCGCGAATCAAACCTGACGATCCGCATTACGAACTGGCCCTGAAAATGGGCGCGGCGATTGCCCGGCTCGGATTCACGGTTATGACCGGCGGCGGACAAGGGGGTTATGGAGGCGGCCCAACCGCGGCGCAAAAGAGGTCGGCGGCCGCTCGGTTTGGATGCAACGTCCAGCTGCCATTCGAGGAATCATCCAACATATGTCTCGATCGTTGTGTCCGGCTGCATTATTTTTTCGTTCGTAAAGCGCTGCTGATAAAATATTCCTACGCCTTCGCTGTTATGCTCAGCGGCGTCGGCACCCTCGACGAGCTTTTTGAGGCGCTCGCTTTGATCAGAACGAGAAGATCAAACATTTTCCGATTGTGATCATGGGAACCGATTACTGGCAGCAACTGATCGATTTCATTGAACAGATGGCGCAGCGTGGGAAAATCAGTCCCTCGGATTTACAGCTGATTGAGACATTTCAACGCAAACCAGACGATTCTCCGCGAAACGTTTCCGAGTGGCCTCTGAATCCGTGATGTGTGCACTAAAGCTCTTCATCCTTGTTCAGGCCATCCTTGTGATGGCGGCGTTGGCCCAGATGCCCTCTGAGCAAAACAGCCCGCTCCCCTCACAAGCGAAACAGGTGCACGGTCTCGCGGTACCAGTGCCGAAAGAGATTTTCCGTTCTCTCGACCAATTCCGGGACGCGAACTGGCGCGCTGTAAAACGTCCCGAGGTAGCTAGCTGGAAATCACATGGTGATCAGGCCCAGATCGCTACTCTGCTGGGTGTCGCGATAGCGGAAGGTTTCATTGCAATGGAAGCGGAAGATTCGGCTGAGGTGAAAAATATCGGTAACAGCGTGCTATCGCTAGCACGAGGACTTGGCATCAGAGAGCGCGCTCTTCGGCGCAGTCGCAGCATTATGGAGCTTGCCGATAAGAATGAATGGTCGGAGGCGCAGAAAGAGTGGGATGGTGTGCTTTCAGATCTCGAAACCGGAATGATTGAACTCAAAAGTGCACAACTGGCCCAGCTGGTAAGTCTTGGCGGATGGTTGCGCGGGACAGAGGCTCTATCCGCGCTGGTACTTCAGAATTATTCACCCGAGCGTTCCAATCTTATTCGCCAACCCGCACTGATTGATTATTTGGAGGAACAACTTCATGCGATGAGCAGTGACATCCGAGCTCGTGCCCTTGTGGTAAAACTGCTCGATGGGATACACACAATTCGTTCACTCGTTGAAAGCGAAAATGGACCTCTGTCGGAAGAAATGGTCCGAAAAGTCCACGGCGTCTGCAAAGAGCTTGTGCCGCTGTCGTCACGACGGCTTGAATGAATTGCCAACTTGAAGTCGCATACAACCCATCTCTCAAATAGGGAACGGGTGCGTTGCTGGAGATTTGGAGCTGCAGCAAGGCCCGAGGAGAGAGAATATCCTTCATGGATCTTTGACCGACGAGCAACGCCGCTGCAGCACCAAAGATCTGCAACCCTCCGGGCTAAGTTCTGGCGGACTGCTGGCGGCGTTGCTCCTCAGTCACAGAGCGCCTTGGCTATGCTTCTTCGTCGCGCCTTGCCAGCGGCGCGCCAGAACTT
>WNGC01000593.1_pt1 | contig 21193 bp, 16 predicted proteins | sample 5400051 | NCBI WGS metagenome assembly WNGC01 (sample SAMN13153368, study PRJNA577476) | soil metagenome | isolation source: 20 cm soil or saprolite under grassland replicate 2 | place: USA:California | collected 2016-06-15
TTTCCGTACCTCCTCTGGCAGATGGTGAGCGGGGCGAAGATCGCGCCGCGGCGCGGCCGTGCCGGTGTGCGGTGGGTCCGCGCGCTCACCGACCTGCCGACGGTGCTCGGCGAGGTCCGGGCCGGGCGCCTCTCGCCGCGCGCGTACCTCGAATCGTTGCGCCCCCCGATCGAATGGGCGGTGCTGGCCGCCGACGATCCGGTACCGGCGCTCGTCGAGCTTCCGGCCGCTCTGGCTCTGGCCTGGCGACGCCGGAAGATCGAAGGACCGGCGCGCCGCTCGCCCGTCCTCGGCGCTCTCGCGTCAAAGGCGAGCCGCGAGTGAACATTCTGAGCATCGAGGACCCCCGCTGGCGCGAGTTCGTGATGACGCGCTCGAAGGCCACGATCTTCCATCATCCCGCGTGGGCGCGGCTCCTCGCGGACTGCTACGGCTATCCGGCCATGGCCGTCGTCATCCAGGACGCCGGCGGCGCGGTCGCGGCCGGGGTCCCGGTGATCAACGTAAGCCGGCCGGTGGGTGGACGCCGCTGGGTCTCGCTGCCGTTCACCGATCACTGCCCGCCGCTCGCGGTCGAGCGTGAGGCCGATCTCGTCGCTGAAGCGGTCGACCTCGCGCGCACGCGAAAGCTCGACACCCTCGAGGTGAGGGCGCCGCTCGCCGCGCACGCTGGCCTCCAAAGCGGTGCCGCGTTCGTCCGCCACGAGCTCACCGTATCCGGTGACGTCGACGCGACATGGATGGGTCTCTTCAAGAACCACCGCCGCAATGTGCGGATTGCCGAGAAGGCCGGTGTGCGCGTCGAACGCGGCGAGTCCTCCGCCGATCTCGATACCTTCTACCGGCTGCACCTGCAGACCCGTAGGCGCCTGGGAGTCCCGGTGCAGCCACGGCACTTCTTCCGCCTACTCCTCGAGCGGATCATCCAGCAGCGCCTCGGGTTCGTGCTCACCGCGTACAGCGGTGCGGTCCCGGTCGCGGCTGCGATCTTCGGATCCTGGAACGGAACGCTCGTCTACAAGTACAGCGCGCGCGACGAACGCTACGCGAAACTCGATGCGAACTACCTCCTGCTCTGGACCGCGATCCGATGGGCCGCGGAGAACGGCTGCCATACCTTGGATCTCGGCCGATCGAACATCGAGCAGACGCTGCTCCGTGGGTTCAAGAGCGGATGGGGCGCGCGAGAGGAGCCCCTCACGTACTCGCGCATCGCGGCGACACCCGCGCGGCTCTCCTCAGGAAGGCTGCGGAATGCGATGGGCGTGGTCATACGCAACTCGTCGCCCTGGGTCTGCCGCGCCGCGGGCGAGCTCTTCTACCGGTACGCATCGTGACCTCGCGAGCAGCGCTCCCTTCCTTCTTCCCGGCCTTCTTGCTCGTCCTGGCCGCGTTGGCGACCGCGCCGGCGGGTCATGCCTCCGGACCCGCCGAGGCCCCGGCATTCTCGGCGCTGCACGTCGAGGGAAAGCAGCTCCTGAACGCGCAGGGGCAGCCGGTGCAGCTGCACGGCGTGAACTATTCCGGGACCGAGTACGCCTGCATCCAAGGGTGGGGGATCTTCAGCGGTCCGAGCGACGGCGCCTCGGTCGCTGCGATGAAGACGTGGAACGTCAACGCGGTGCGGATCCCACTCAACGAGGACTGCTGGCTCGGCATCAACGACGCGCCGGTGCAGTACGCCGGCGACAGCTACCGTCAGGCCATCGCCGGCTACATCGACCTGCTCAGACAAAACGGCCTGTACGCGATTCTGGATCTGCACTGGTCGGCGCCCGGCTCGATGCAGGCCACCTCGACCGCGCCCATGCCCGATCGCGATCACGCTCCGGACTTTTGGACGTCCGTCGCGACCACGTTCAAGGGCAACGACACCGTCGTGTTCGACCTCTTCAACGAGCCGTGGCCGGACAATCAGGACAGCCCCGCGGCGTGGACGTGCTGGCGGGACGGCGGTAGCTGCTCGGGCGTGCCATTCGAGGCCGCGGGCATGCAGACCCTGATCGACGCGGTGCGGGCGACCGGCGCAACGAACGTCATCGCATTGAGCGGCGTCTCGTACGGCAATGCTCTCTCGGGTTGGCTGAGCTACGCGCCGAACGATCCGCTCGGGAACGTCGTCGCGGCGTGGCACGTCTACAGCTTCAACGTCTGCAGCGCGCTCTCCTGCTTCAACTCCACGGCCTCCGCCGTCGCCGCGCACGTGCCCCTCGTGGTCACCGAGATCGGGGCGGTGTGCAACGATGGCTTCATGGCCATGGCCACGGAGTGGCTCGACGGCAAGGACGCCGGATATCTCGCCTGGACGTGGAATGCGTGGGGGTCGTCGTGCTCGTCCATGGCGCTGATCAGCGACTACTCGGGAACGCCAACCCCCTACGGCGACGCGTACCGGACGCACCTCGCGACGCGCCCATAGCAGGCTGCGGATCAGTGCGCGAGGAAGTGCGTCCTATAGACCTGCCCGTACGTCGACGCCGCGCCGCTGTTGTAGTCGCTGATGAGGGCCATCCCGCCGCAGCCTGAACCCGCGTTCCAGCTCCACGGGAAGTAGCTCTGGCCGCGCGCGTCGAGCCAGGTCATGACCATGTCCATGAAGGTGTTGTCGCAGCTGTCCGCCCCGGTTTCAGTGACGAGCACCGGCACCGTCGCGGCGAGCGTCCCCGCCATGCCGTCGTAGCAGGAGCTCGAGCTGCAGATGTTGAAGTTGTAGAGATGCCAACCCGCAGCGAGGTTGTTCAACGGGTCGCTCGGCTTGTACGCGAGCCATTGCGAGACGTTGTTGCCCCACTGCACGCCGGTGAGGACGACAACGTTCGTCGCGCCGGTCGCGCGCACCGAGTTCAACATCGTCTGCATGCCGGCGGCCTGGAACGACACGCCCGAGCAGCTACCGCCGTCGCGCCAGCACGTCCACGCGGCCGCGCTGTTCGCCTGGTTGTCCGGGTACGGCTCGTTGAAGAGCTCGAAGAGGACGGCATTGTTTCCCTTGAAGGAGTTGGCAACCGAAGTCCAGAACGCGGGGGAGTGGTCCATGTCCGGCATCGGCACCTGCACCGTCGCCTTCGTTCCGCCGGGCGCCGTCCAGTGGAGGTCGAGGATCGCGTACAGCCCGTTCTGGTTGAGCAGGCTCACATAGTTCTTGATCGCGTTCTGGTAGTTCGCTCCCGAGTAGGCGGCGGGGGCGCCGTTGATGCCAAGCCAGCAGTCCTCGTTCATCGGAATGCGAACCGCGTTGATCTTCCACGTCTTCATCGCCAGGATCGATGCCGAGTCCATCGGGCCGTCGGAAAGACCAAAGCCCTGGATGCAGGCGTACTCGGTGCCCATCCGGTTCACGCCGTGCAGCACCACGGTCTGGCCCGCTCCGTTCACGAGACTCTTGCCTTGCACGTGGAGCGGTGAGGCCGCTCCCGTCGGCGCGCTCGGCGCGGGCGTCGCGGTCGGGCCCGGCGTCGGAGCCGGCGTGGATGGCGGCGTCGCGGTCGGCACGGGCGTCGCGGTCGGCACGGGCGTCGGCGTCGGGACGGGCGTGGGCGTCGCGGCGGGGGCCGACACCGAGAAGGACGCAGCGGGCTCCTTCCAGCTGTAGAGCGTTGCCCAGCCGACAGAGAAGACGCCCACGTTGACGATGTAGGTGCCGCCGACGGCGGTCGACGGGACCGTCCAGTTCAGGGAGTAGCTCCGGAGCTGGCCGGCCGAGAAGGTCTGGTTGTCGAACCATTGCTGGTAGACGAGCGTCGTGTTGTCGGGCGCGACGACCTCCACGTCCACGAGCACGGTCTGCGCTGCGGCGCTTGTGACCGTCACGGTGATCCCGGTCGAACCACCGCGCGCGACGCTCGCGGGCAGCACCGCCGCGGTCGAAACGAAGGCCGCGGGCGCGGGCGTCGGTGTCGGCGCAGGCGTCGGCGCAGGCGTCGGCGCGGGGGTGGGTGCCGTCGTCGGCGTGGGTGTCGCGGTACGGGTCGGCGTTGGGAGGGCCGTCGCCGTCGAAGTCGGTGTGGTCGTCGCCGTCCCGGTTGGCGTTGGCGCGGGTGTCGCGACCGGCGCGCCCACCGCGAATCCGGTCGGGTTCGCCCACATGTAGTTTGCCGCCCACGCGGGCGCGAAGACTCCGACCTTGACCGTGTATGAGCCGAGCGCCGCGCTCGCCGGAACTTGCCACGTCGCTGGGTACGTGCGTTGCTGACCAGCCGCGAACGTCTGGTTGTCGAACCAGACCTGGTACGCGGGCGCGGCGCCGCCGGGCGCCCAGATCTCGATGTCGACGAGCGCCGTGCTCGCGGACGCTGCGGTCACGAGCGCAGTGACCCCGAGAGAATTGCCCTGTACGAGGCTGGTCGGCGCGACCGATGACGTTGCCGTGAACCCGGGCGTGGGAGGCGCCGTGGGCGACGGGGCGACGGTCGGTGACGTCGGTCCGGGGGTCTGGGTCGAGCCCGGGCTCGGCGGCGTGGTCGGGACGGCAGTCGGTCCGGGCGTTGACACTGGGGCGGCGTTCACCGCGAACGCAGCCGCGGATGCCTTGAGCCCGTAGAGCGCCTTCCAATCCTGTGAGTAAGCGCTGACGGTGACGCTGTATGTCCCAAGGCCCGCCCCCACCGGCACTGTCCAGGTAACCGGGTACGCGCGCTGCTCGCCCGCGGCGAAGCTCTCGTTGTGGAACCACTTCTGGTAGGCGAGCGTGGCGCGTCCGGGCGAATACAGCTCGATTCCGATTACCGCGGAACTCGCGGCCAAACTCGTGAACTTCGCGGTGATCGTGACGGACGCGCCCGGGACCGTCGTCGCCGGGTCGGCGGTCGCGCCGAACGTGAACGTCGCCGACGGTGTGACATACGCTTTGTCTGCGGGCGGCCCAGCGGTCGCCCCGACGGTGATCAGGCTCACGACGTCCTCGTCCTCGAGCCACGTGACACCGTCAGCCACGACACGAAGTCGCAAGGGATAGATGCCCGCCGTCATCGGCGCTTTCACGCGGAATGTGAAGGTAGCGATCCCACCGGGCCCGACGCTCGGTTCGGTCTGCATCGCCACGCGATTGGCGGACGGCCATCCAGCTGCAAGCATGAACAGACTCTTGTCGTCGTCGATGATCCCAAGATTCACCTGCTGACCGGGCACCCCACGCGTCCAGGTACGGGCACCCGTGTTGCGGAACCGCACTGTGAGCGGCCCGCTCGTTTCCCCGGGAGCGAGCGTCGGATGCAGAGACTGATCGACGAGCTCATCGTGGAACCCGAGATCGCTCGTGAGCGAAAAGGCGACGCGCTCATCGTCGAGCCACGTGAGCCCGTCGACGACGAGCCGCAAAGGCACGCGGTAGACGCCCGGCTTCGTCGGCGCCCGTGCCGTGAACGTGAACGTGCCGATCATGCCGGGAAGCACCATCTGCTCGGTTGTCGTCGCGATTCGCGTCGTGGACAGCCAACCGACGGCCACACCGGAGTCGGCGAAAGCAGTCGAATCGCCCGCGACCCCGAGGTTCACCTGGGTGGTGCCGCCTCGCTGCCAGACCGCGAGTCCGGTGTTCCGATAGCGGACCGTGTACGTCGTGGTCGCGCCCGGCAGGAGGGTCGGCGACGCACCCTGATCTACGAACGAGCTGTGATAGGTGAACGCGGTGATCGGCGTCGGGACGTTCGAGGAGAACACGGAGACGCCCACCGTCGCCGCCACGCCGAGGAACAGCAGCAAGAGGACGCGCGTGAAGGCCATACGTAGGCCCCGCGTAGTGATGCCGTCGCTCTCGTACATCGAATAGATGAATAGACCTACGTCGCCTGGTGTACGAGGGAGAAGCTGGTGTAGTCGGCCGTACTAGGGTGCTCGCCGCTAGGGGCATGACGTTCCGCGCGTTACGGCTGTGGGGCAGCCCGTCATCGCGTTCGTCCGCAGGCCGCGACGTCATCGATACGACGCAGGCTGTGGCATGCGGCGGGTGGCGTCCGTCGCTCGGCTCGATGTCCCGGGATTCGCCACACGTGCGGGATTCGTTCGACTCCGCGGAGATGCTCTCTCCTCTTATTCAGTCTTCCGGCTGGCCGTTCGCCGACGGCACGGCGTGGACCCCTTCCTCATACGTGTGAGGATGTTCGCCTGCTTGCGACCGCGATCCGCGGCATCGTCTTGTCATCGAGCGCGGGCTCAGGTTCGTGAGATCGTCGGCGTCCCTGCGATCCTCGGCGCGGCAAGAGTCGATCACCGACACACGCCCGCATCCCGTGCGGTCGCGGGGAGGGACTCGGGGCGGAGAGCGAAGGCCGGCGAGCAGGCCGGAGGCAGAGCCCGGGCCCAATCGCGGCCGCCCGTCGCAGGGTACGGTGACCACGGAAGCGTTTGGACAGCAGGAAGGTGCCTAGCATCGGCGGGCCGTCTCACTGGGTCGTCGGGCCGCAGCCCGACCACTTTGCCGGAGGCTCGTGCCGTCCAGATCACAGACCGTTTTGCGACAACAACGTCCTAGTTCTTGTCGCGTTGACGTCGTAGTGTTCCGTTCCACGTTCAAGCGAGGAAGTAACCCCAGTGGCGAAGCCCGTCAGCCGCTCTTCACGGCGCCGCAGCCGCGTAACGAGCAGGCAGACGCGCCTGAACCACCGCGGGCTCCAGAACCGGAGGCGAAAAGGGAAGTGCAGCAGTACCAGCGGGACATGCACACGAGCGCGGGCAGCGGCGATCTCAACGCGTCACTCGGAAAAGGGTCGGAGTTCGAGGGCAAGCTCGCATTTGAGGGCAAGGTCCGGATCGACGGCACCTTCACCGGCGAGATCTCGACGAACGACACTCTCCACATCGGCGAAGGCGCCAAGGTCTCGGCCGAGATCAGCTGTGGCACCGTCATCGTCGAGGGCGACGTCGTCGGGAACATCAAGGCGACCGGCGCGGTCGAGCTTCACCGACCGGCAAAGGTTCGTGGCGACATCACGAGTCCTTCTCTCTCGATCGAGAAGGGCGTGGTCTTCGAAGGGCGCTCCAAGATGGAGAGCATCGAGTCTTCGAATGTCGTCAACCTGCGCGCGGCGAGTGATTCAGACTAAGCACCAGAACCCGGAGACCTAAACCGTGCAAGGCGTCCTCGCGCTCGATCGGGTCACCGTCCGCGACGCGGATTTCAGCCGCGCCGCTTTCGAGCGTTTCGCGCCAAACGGCTGTGTCTTCGAGCGCTGCGACTTCCGCGGCGAGCTGTTCGATGAGCGTCTGCAGACGCTCTTCGCGAGTAGAAGGCAAAGCATCTTCCGCGAGTGCCGCTTCGACGGCGCCGACCTCCATGGCGTCCGGCCCGGGCAAGCGCGGTTCGAGAGCTGCAATTTCGCTCGCACGAACATAGACGGTTGGATTTCCGCATGCGCGGAGTTCGTGAACTGCACATTCAGCGGGCCGATCCGCAACGTCACGTTCCACGGCAAGCCGTGGGGCCACGCGGCCGAGCGGATCGACCCAGTGCGAGCCGCGAACGCGTTCACCGGCAACGACTTCACCAAGGCCGAGTTGATGGGGGTGCTCTTCGTAAACGGGATCGACGTGAAGGCGCAGCGCTGGCCGGCGGGCGATAGCTACGTCGTCATCGATCGCATCCACCAGCGGGCCACTCGCGCGCGCGCCGTCATCCTGGACTGGCGCGACCATGAGTCGCGCAACGAAGCCCTCGCGATGCTCCAGCAGGTGGCGTTCGTGTTCATCCACCAAACCGGCATTGCCACGCCGCGCGCGGACGACCGCTGGCCGGCCACACCCGAGAACCAGCGCAAGGTCTGGGAGACGCTCGAAGCAGTTCTCTAGTCAACCCGGGTCTACGATCGAGTGATGCCGCGGCCGCGATCAGTAGCGTTCCTGCTTCTTATCCTTATTGCGGTCGTTCTTGCCTCGGACAGCTCGCAAGCCAGTTTCTGCGCGTGTGGCATCCAGGTTGGTGGAACGGTTGCCACTTCGGATCGGGGGACGATCGTCATCGAGTTCGCCGGTAGCCCCCAGCCCGGCAAATTCAACGGGACGACCATCACCACACGGATCTGGGGTCGAACCGTGTTCCTCTCTCGTCTGTCACGGAATGCCCTTCCGGGCCGGGGCGTGCCAGTGGTGGCGACCCTCGACGTCAACCGAAATAGCGACGGGAGCTATCGCCTCAATGCGATCTGGGCGAACGTTCGCTGATCTGGCGCGACCCGGAGAGGTATGATCGCTGTCTCGCGAGGACGCGGACAGCGCTCCTTCTGATCGTCCACCAGAGAGCCGGATGCGGTGAGAGCCGGCGGCGATAGAGATAGGAGAGACCACCGCCGAGCGAATGGGGTAGGCCCCGTATAGCCATCAACGAAGCGCGCCGGCGGGGTCGGCGAAGCTGGGTGGAACCGCGAGATCGCCCTCGTCCCAGTGACGAAGGGCGATTTTGTTTGTCTGGAGAACGGCGATGGCGAAAATCGAGCGCAAGGCTGACCACGGCGACGAGAAGCTCTATGCGCTGCGGCACTCGACCGCGCATGTCATGGCGGGCGCCGTCCTCGAGCTCTTCCCCGGTGCGAAGTTCGGCTTCGGGCCGCCAGTGACTGACGGCTTCTACTACGACTTCGATCTCCCGCGTCCCCTCACGCCCGACGACCTCGGCAAGATCGAGGCGAAGATGCGGGATGTCGTGAAGGAGAACGTGCCGTTCGAGCATCGCGACATGGCCGTGCCCGAGGCGCTCACGTTCTTCGGCGAGCGGAACCAGGACTACAAGGTCGATCAGATCAAAAAGCTCGCCGAGAAGGGCGCCGACGAAGACAGCGACGATGAGGTCAAGAACGGCAAGGTCAGCGTCTACCAGCACAACGGGTTCGTCGACCTCTGCAAAGGGCCGCACGTCGAGAAGACCGGGAAGATCGGGCCGTTCAAGCTCCTCTCGATCGCGGGTGCGTACTGGCGCGGCAACGAGCGCAACCCGCAGCTCCAGCGCATCTACGGGACGGTCTGGCCCGACCAGAAACAGCTCGACGACTACCTGAAGCGTCTCCAGGAGATCGAGCGCCGCGACCACCGCGTGCTCGGCAAGGAGCTGGAGCTCTTCCGCATCGACGAGGAGCTCGGGTCCGGTCTGGTGCTCTGGCTGCCGAACCTCTCGATCGTGCGCGAGGAGCTCGAGACCTGGTGGCGCAAGATCCACCGCGAGCGCGGCTACACGCTCGTCTACACCCCGCATATCGCGAACGAGAAGATCTACCAGCGCTCGGGGCACCTCGAGAAGTACGGCGAGAACATGTACGGCCCGCTGCTCTTAGACGAGGGCACGCAAAGATTCTGGATCAAGCCGATGAACTGCCCGGGCCACATCAAGGTCTTTCAGTCGAAGATCCACTCGTACCGCGACCTTCCGCTGCGCATCGGCGAGCTCGGCACCGTCTATCGGTACGAGCGTGGGGGCGCGCTTCACGGGATGCTCCGCGTCCGCGGTTTCACACAGGACGACTCGCACATCTTCTGCGCGTGGGAGCAGGCGCAGGACGAGATCGGGAAAGTCTTCGATCTCGCGCTCGAGTTCCTAAGCGTCTTCGGCTACACGGACCCAGCGATCTATCTCTCGACGCGTCCCGAGAAGCGGCTCGGGTCCGACGAGCTCTGGGACAAGGCCGAAGAGGCGCTGCGGACGGCGCTCGGCACACGCGACGTCCCTTACAAGCTCGACGAGGGCGGCGGTGTCTTCTATGCGCCGAAGATCGACATCAAGGTCCACGACGCGATCGGGCGCGAGTGGCAGGGTGCGACGGTCCAGATCGACCTCAACCTGCCCGAGCGCTTCGACGTCACGTTCGTGAACGAGAAGGGCGAGCGTGAGCGCGCGGTGATGATCCACCGCGTTCTCTTCGGGAGTCTCGAGCGCTTCGTCGGGGGCCTCATCGAGCACTACGCCGGGAATTTCCCGCTGTGGCTCAACTGGGAGCAGGTCGCGGTCATCCCGGTCCGCGAATCGGCCCTCGACTACGCGCGCGACATCACGAAGAAGCTGCGTGCGGACAATTTCCGCGTGCACGTCGACGAGCAGGCCGGGGACCTGCGCAACCGCGTCAAGGAAGCGCAGCAGCGGAAGGCGAGCTACATGCTCGTCGTCGGGGACAAGGAGGCTGCGTCCGGCACCGTGTCCCTGCGGCGTCGCGGCTCCCGCGACGAGGAGCGCGGCGTCACGCTCGACGCGTTTGTCGATCGCATCAAGAAGGAGCGCGACACGAAGGCTCTCCCGGCCGACTTCTCTCAGCACGAGCCGAGCGCCGGGGATTCCCTGGCGTGACCGTCCCGGTTCTTCGCGGCATGACGGTGGAGCTTCGGCCGATGAGCTACGACGACCTGCCTCATCTGATGAGGTGGGGGAGCGACCCTGACTTCCGCCACTACCAGTGGGCACAGAAGCCGGGCGCCTTCGGCGAGAAAAACGCGCGCGCTTGGATTGAGCGCATGTCGCGGCCCGGTGATTCGGCATGCTGGGTCATCGAGCACGATGGCCGGCCGATCGGTTTCGCCAATTACCGAGACTTCCATCCGAAAGGGAAAAGCGCCGAGGTCGGCATCGGGATCGGTGAGCCGGATCTATGGGGAAAGCATCTCGGACGCGACGCCCTGGAGGCTCTGGTGCGCTACCTCTTCGATCAGCTGGACTTACACCGCATCGGCCTGTCGGTCGTCGGCTTCAACGACCGAGCGATCTCGATGTACAAGGCCGTCGGTTTCGAGGTCGAGGGTATCGAGCGCGATGGCGTCGGGACCGAGGAAGGCTTTGTGGACGACGTGAAGATGGCGATCGTCAGGGGCCGGCCCAGACCGGACTTCGATCCCCGCCCGATCACGCTCGAGGGAGCGCACGTTCGGCTCATCCCGCTGCGGATGGAGCACGCCCAGGCGCTTTTCGAAGCGGCCGACGAGGACGACATATGGCGTTGGATGGTGCCCCGGCCCAGGGGGCTCGAAGGCTACGAGAGGTACATCCGCTGGGCGCTCGACCAGACCGTGCTCGGGCAGCAGCTGCCGTTCGCCGTGATCCGAAAGGCCGACGGCGAGCTTGTCGGCACCACGCGTTACGCGCATATCGACCCGCCGAATCGCACGCTTGAGATCGGTTACACGCTCTACGGAAAGGGCGCGCGGCGAACGCCCGTGAATACGGAGTGCAAGCTGCTACTTCTCCGTCACGCGTTCGAGACACTTGGAGCCAACCGCGTGTGGCTGCAAACCGACAAACGGAACGAACGCTCACAAGCGGCGATGGCGCGCCTCGGTGCGATCAAGGAGGGCGAGCTCCGTAGCGAGCGCGTTCTCGCCGACGGCCATCTCCGCACGAGCGTCGTCTTCGGGATCACTAAAGAGGAATGGCCGAGCGTGCGCGAACGCCTTCTCGGCTTTCTAGCCCGGTGATATGCTCGTCCCAGTTGAAGTTCTTTCACGGGGAGCGGCCGCACTGCTAGCGGCATTCTCACGCCACTAACCGAGGTCTCCCTATAGCCGCGCCCGAACTACGGATCAACGAAGCGATCCGTGTTCCTACCGTCCGCCTTCTGGGTCCGAACGGCGAGCAGCTCGGGATCATCCCGACGGCGCGCGCGCTGGCCAAAGCACAGGAAGAGGGCTACGACCTCATAGAGATCGCCCCGAATGTTCAGCCGCCGGTCGCGCGCATGGGCGATTTCGGGAAGTACCGCTACGACCTGCAGCAGAAGGCCAAGGACGCCAAGAAGAAGCAGAAGGCCGTGACGTGGAAGGAGATTCGGGTCTCTCCGAAGATCGACGACCACGACATCGACACGAAGATCCGATCCGCCGCGAGATTCCTCGACGAGGGCGACAAGCTCAAGGTCACCGTCCGGTTCCGCGGCCGTGAGCTCGCGCATCCTGATCGCGGTCGCGTGCTCCTCATCGCCATCGGCGACAAGCTGAAAGACCACGGCGTGATCGAGCGGGCTCCGCTCCTCGAGGGCCGGCAGATGCACATGGTCATGAACCCGGTCCGCCGTGACGCCGTCACCGGAGCGCCCGCCGCCCCCGCAGTGCAGCCGCCCGTCGCCGCATCCGCAGCACCGAGGCCTGCCGCGGCCGCCGCGGCGCCGAAACCCCCTGCCCCCGGTCCGCGTCCGGCACCCGCCGCGCCGCGCCCTGCGACCGCGTCTGCGCCCGCTCGGCCGCCTGCGGCGCGCCCTTCACCGCCTCCGCGCGCGCAGCGACCCGCATAGTCCTAGCCGCTACGCCGCTGCGGTCTGCTTTGGCCAGTACGCTTCACGGTTGGCCGCAGTAGCAATAAACTGAGCGTTCACGTCGCGCTTAGACCGGAGGTCGTTCACCGTGCCCAAGATCAAGAGCCATAGCGGCGCGAAGAAGCGTTTCGAGTTCACCGGGCGCGGCCGTCTCAGGCGCGCGAAGGCCTACAAGGGCCACCTCAACCAGCACAAATCGCCGTCGCGTAAGCGCCGTCACGCAGGGAAGGCACTCGTGGCTAAGGGCGACCTGAAGCTCGTCCGCAAGCTGCTGCCGAACCTGAAGGGAAGGAGCTAAGGGATGTCGCGCGTCAAGCGCGGAGTCGCCGCGCACAAGAAGCACAAGAAGCTGCTCTCGCAGGCCGAGGGCCGGCGGGCATCGAAGCACAAGCTCGTACGACCCGCTCGCGAGGCCGCCATGCACGCGCTCCGCTACGCATATCGCGACCGCCGCGCCCGGAAGGGGCAGTTCCGCGCGCTCTGGATCGCCCGCATCAACGCCGCCGCGCGCGATGCCGGCGTTTCGTACAGCCGACTCATGGCCGCACTTCGTCTGGCGGGGATCGACCTCGACCGCAAGATCCTCGCGGACATGGCGATCCGCGACCCCAAAGTTTTCCGTCACTACGTAGACTTGATCAAAGAGAAGTCGAGCCAGCAGACCAACAAGTCATAACGGCGTCGAAGGAGAGCAGTACCGCGCACGCGGCGCCAAAGAGAGACCGGCAGAGGTGAAAGCCGGTCGCGCCGAACGACGTGGGAATTCGCTCCGGAGCCGATCGGCAGAAAAGCCGATCCGGGTGAAGCCCGATAGCGCTTCGACCGAGCGTCCTTCTCTCTAGAGAGGGGAACACGGGTGGTACCGCGGAGGCCCGCCTTCGTCCCGAACGAACGGCGGGTCTATCTATTTCCGCGCGGAGGCGACCGTGACCGAGAAGGACGTTCGGGAGATCCTCGAAGCGGCCGAGCGCGAGATCCCGGAGACGCGGGATCGCGCCGGCTTAGCTGAGAAGCGTGCCCGTTTCCTTGGCCGCGAGCGGGGACTGCTCACCAAGATCCTGAAGGAGCTGGGCGGACTGCCCGCCGATCAGAAGCGGACCGTCGGGGCGGCCGCCAACGTGGCGAAAAAGCGGATCGAGGACCTTCTCGCCGCGCAGGAGCGTGAGCTTCAGCGCACCGCCCTCGATCCGACCCTCGAAAGGCCCGAGGACATGACCCTCCCGCCGCGGCGCCTTCGCGTTGGCCGTTTGCATCCAATCTCGCAGACGGTCCGCGAGGTCTCTCGGATCTTCGGGACGCTCGGCTTCGAGACGGTCGAAGGTCCCGAGATCGAGTGGGACTACTACAACTTCGAAGCACTGAACATCCCGGTCGGCCATCCCGCGCGCGAGAAATGGGACACGCTCTGGATGTCGAATCCGCTTGGCGACGATCCGTCGCGTCCGATCCTCGGCCGGACGCACACCTCCCCGATGCAGGTGCGAGTGATGGAGAAAAGGAAGCCGCCCATTCGCGTCGTCGTTCCAGGGCGGTGCTACCGCTTCGAGGCGACCGATGCCATCCGCGAGTCGATCTTCTTCCAGTACGAGGGTCTGGCCATCGACGAGAAGCTCACGATGGCCGACCTCAAAGGGACGCTGTACGCGTTCGCGCGGCAGGTCTTCGGGAGCGATCGCAAGATCCGTTTTCGCGTCGACTACTTCCCGTTCACCGAGCCGTCCGCGGAGATCGCATTCGACTGCTTCGCCTGCGAGGGTCGCGATCCAAACTGCCGCGTCTGCGGCGGCGACGGCTGGATCGAAGCCGCAGGCTGCGGCATGGTCCATCCCGACGTCCTTCGCCGCGTCGGCTACGACCCGACTCGTTATCAGGGATTCGCGTTTGGCGGGGGGATCGAGCGGCTCGCGATGTTGCGCACGGGGGCGCCGGACATTCGACTCTTTTACCAGAACGATCTCAGGTACTTGGAACAATTCTGATGAGCGTGAGTAGCGAGCGGGCAGCTCCGAGGGCCCCCGCGCGGTGGGGCACCGGCCGGAGGCCGGGGGGTCCGCCGCCGCGTAAAGAGGGTTTCGGAGCTGCCCGCTCGCAGCGAGGCGGAGTCTCATGCTGATAAAAGTGCCGATCTCCTGGCTGCGCGAGTACGTCGACATCACGGTGCCGATAGACGAACTTGCTTTGAAGCTTCACATGTCGAGCACAGAGGTGAAAGGCATCGAGCGCCCGTGGTGGGACGACAAGATCCGCGCGGCACGCGTCGAAAAGCTCGCCAAGCATCCGAACGCCGACAAGCTGCAGCTGGCAACCGTCGACTACGGCGCGGGCGCTCCAAAGACGGTCGTTACGGGTGCGACGAATCTCACTGAGGGCGCGATCGTTCCGTACGCCGACGAGGGCGCGACGATCATCGATGGCCACACCGGCGAGCGCACGGTCCTACGCGGCAAGCCCATGCGTGGGATCAAAAGCGAGGGCATGGTGCTGTCGCAGAAGGAGCTCGGTCTCAGCGACGAGCACGAGGGGATCCACATCCTCGACGCGAATCTCCCGGTAGGCGCATTGCTCCGTGAGGTTCTCGGCGAGACCGTACTCGCGCTCGAATTGCAGCCGAACCGACCCGACTGTCTTGGCGTCGTGGGCATCGCGCGCGAGGTCGCCGCGCTTCAGGGGACGAATCTCCGGGAGCCGCCGGTCGACCGGCTCGGGCCGGGCGCGCCAAAGGGTCTCGACGTGCGTATCGAGGATGACCGCGCCTGCCCGCGGTTCGCCGCCGCGCTCCTGACCGGCGTCCGCATCGGCCCGTCGCCCGCCTGGATGCAGGCTCGCCTTGTCGCCGCCGGCATGCGGCCCATCGACAACGTCGTCGACATCACGAACTACGTCATGCTCGAGCTCGGCCAGCCGCTCCACGCGTACGACCATCGCAAACTGCGTGGAGGGATCCTCGTCGCACGGCAGGCTCGCCGCGGCGAATCGCTCAGGACGCTCGATGGCGTCGACCGCGTCCTTCCCGAGGGGACGCTCGTGATCGCCGATGGGGAGCGGTCCCTCGGCGTCGCCGGGATCTTGGGAGGCGAAGACTCGGAGATCCGCGAGGACACCACAAGCGTCGCGCTCGAGTGCGCTTCATTCGAGCCGCGCGGGATCGGTCGCACCGCGACAAAGCTCGGACTGCATGGATCGTCCGGGAGCGCCGCGGCGCGCCGGTTCTCCTGGGAGCTCTCACCCGACCTCGTTCCGATCGCGCTCGCGCGCGCGTGCCGCCTGCTACGCGAGCATGCCGGAGCGAAGGTCGAAGGCGTAATCGATCGCTACCCGAATCCTCGCCCGCGAGTGAACGTGCGGATGCGTTTCTCCGACGTTCCGCGCGTCATGGGCATCGAGATCGATCCGGCCGAGACGCTGGACATTCTCCGGCGCCTGCAGTTCATGGCGGCCGCCGACGGTGACACGCTCGTCGCCACACCGCCAACGGTCCGGACCGACATCGCGATCGCCGAAGACATCGTCGAGGAGGTGGGCCGGATCGCGGGCTACGATCGCTTACCGACCCGCATACCTGACGGCCCGCTTCCGCTCGCGGAACGGCATCCACTCGAAGAGTTCCGCGAGCGGGCGCGCGACGGTCTCGCCGGGTTCGGTCTTCAGGAGATCGTCTCGTACTCGCTCATCGATCCCGCGTGGCTGAAGCAGCTCAGTGCCGATGGGCCGGGGATCGCGCCGGAGCCGCTGCGCGTGGTGAACCCCACGACGGTGTCGCAGTCTGCGGCTCGGCCCACACTGCGCGCGAGCCTGCTCGACACCGCGCGCCGGAACCTGCGGCACCGCTCGTCCGTGGCGATCTTCGAGATCGCTCCTATATATCTGCCGCGACGCGCCGATCTTCCCGAAGAGCGCTGGATCATCGGCATCCTCCTCGCCGGGAACGCGCAACCAGTGAAGGACGGCGAGACGTGGCTCGTGCCGGAGCGCCGCTTTGACGCCCGCGACCTGCAGGGGATCGTCTCCGGTCTCGCGGACCTCCTCGACGTGCAGGTGTCGGGCGAGCGCACCGACGCACCCGGCCTTCATCCGGGGCGGAGCATCGCCTTCACCGACGGCGGGAGGGCGCAGCTGACGATCGGCCAGCTCGATCCCCGGGTCGCGCAAATGTGGGAGCTGCCGGCCGAGACCTTCGTCGCGGAGATCGACCTCGCTGCCTGGCAGGAGGCCTCACGGCCGCCACACGTGGTCGCGCCGCCGCGGTTCCCCGCGGCGCTGCGTGACCTGGCCGTAGTCGTCGATGAGGCCACACCGTACGGCGACGTCGAGCGCGAGGTCCGGGCGGCAGGCGGCAAAGACCTCGAGTCGGTCGCTTTGCTCGATCTGTACCGCGGTGAGCAGGCCGGGGCCGGCAAGAAGTCCTTCGCGGTCCGGTTGGTGTTTCGGTCCGTCGCCGGGACTCTCGGCGAGGCGGACGTCGAGCGGCTCGTCAAGCGCATCACTGGGCGCCTCCAGCACGCCGTCGGTGCCACCATCCGGGGCTAGCGAGCGCCGAAACCGGTCAGACCGGGACTGAACCCGCGCGCAGCCGGGGTGGTACCCAGATAGACTCGGCGCCCAGCGCCAGGGAGGTGTGTGAACTAGTGGAGAAACGTTACTTGCGCAGAGGGCTTGCCCTCGCTGTCACGGCATCGATCGCACTCGCGGCTTGTACTCCAACACCATCGAGCGGCACGAGCCCCTCACCAGGGGCATCCGCGAGCACAGCGGGCTCGTTCTCGCGCGGCCAGGGTGGGGAGCTCAAGATTTTGTACTGGCAGGCGCCGACGATCCTGAACGTGCACCAAGCCACAGGGACCAAGGACGCCGACGCGGCGCGTCTCATTCAAGAGCCGCTTGCCTCGTGGGGCGTCGACGGCAAACCTTCGCCCAACCTCGTAAAGGAGATCCCCACCGTCGCGAACGGCGGAGTCTCTTCTGACTTCACGACCATCACGTGGCATCTCCTCGATGGGCTCAAGTGGTCCGATGGCACGGCGGTCACCGCGGACGACGTCGTGTTCACGTCGAAATACATGGCAGACGAGGCAACGGCTGACGTGAACTCTAACTACATGGATGGTGTGAAGTCGGTCGTCGCGACGAACCCGACGACTATCACCGTCACGTATTCCGCTGCGACCGCGAACCCATACCAGTTCGGAACGGGCGGCGGCAACGAGATCATGCAGAAGGCGCAGTTCGAGAAGTGCATGGGTGCGAAGGCGAGCGAGTGCCCGGAGAACCTGAAGCCGATCGGCACCGGGCCATACAAGCTCACCGAGTTCAAGTCCGGCGACGTCGTGACCTACGAGATCAACACCAATTACCGCGACCCCAAGAAACCGTTCTTCAAGACCGTCCAGATGAAGGGCGGCGGCGACGCTCTCTCCGCGGCGCGCGCGGTCTTCCAGACCGGCGACGTCGACTACGCATGGAACCTCCAGGTCGAGGCCCCCGTGCTCAAGTCTCTGATCCAGGGAAGCACCAAAGGTGACTACCTCGGCAAGGCGAGCTCGAACGTCGAGCGTGTCAACATCAACTTCGCGAACCCCGACCCGGCTCTCGGCGACAGCCGCTCCGAGCCGACCACGAAGCACCCCTTCTTCAACGGCCCCGATGGCCTGATCGTCCGGCAGGCTCTGGCAATGGCGACCGATCGAGCGACGATCGGTGACCAGCTCTACGGCGGCCTGACTGGCACGCCGACATGCAACCAGCTCCTTGGAAACCCAGACTGGGAATCGAAGAACACTGCGAGCATGAGCGTGTGCAAGTTCGACGCAGCGGCAGCCAACAAGCTGCTCGACGACAACGGCTGGGTGAAGGGCTCTGACGGCGTCCGCGCCAAGAATGGCGTCAAGCTGAACATCCTCTTCGCCACGACCGTGAACGCCCTGCGTCAGAAGGAGCAGGACATCCTGAAGGCCAACTGGCAGGCCGTGGGCTTTAAGGTCGAGCTCCGGTCTATCACCTCAGGTGTGTTCTTTACGAACGCTGCTGATGGCGCGGACCGGTTCTACTACGACGTGTCGATGTTCACGAACGGCACGACTCCCGATATCACTGGTTACATGGCCGGCTGGACGACCAAGCAGATCGCCCAGAAGTCCAACAACTGGAACCTACCCAACATAGACCGCTACTCGAACCCGGCCTACGACGCGATCGTCGACCAGATGCGCATCACGACGGACCAGGCGAAACTGAACCAGCTCGGTATCCAGGCCAACGACATCCTGATCAAGGACGTCGTGGTCATCCCGCTGGTGAACCGATTCCAGGTGGCATCCGGTAAGAGCAAGAGCCTTCAGGGAACGAACCTGAATCCTTGGGACTCTGAGATGTGGAACATCGCGGACTGGTACAAGACGCCGTAAGCAAGCGACGGTGTACGGTAGTGCGGTGGACGACCTCCACCGCACTACCTGCACCTCCCTCTATGGGATGAGGAGCCGGTAGCTTGGGGCGATACATCATTCGGCGGCTGCTAATCGCCATCCCGACCCTGCTCGTCATCAGCTTTGTGATGTACGCGATCCTGGCGCTGGCGCCTGGCGACCCACTCAGTCAGTTCGCGGCGAACCCGAACGTCCCAGGGGAAGTCCGCGAGAGGATCCGCGAGTCGCTTGGCCTGAATCAGCCCTGGCATATCCGGTATGTCAAATGGCTCCTAGCGCTGCTCAAGGGCGACTTCGGCTACTCGTTCATGAGCCACATACCCGTGATCAACTTGCTCATCGAGCGCCTTCCAAACACGCTTGCGGTCGTCGGCGTCGCGTACATCCTCGGTGTGGCCCTCGCGGTCCCGATCGGGATGATCTCGGCCGTGAAGCGCTACTCGATATTCGACCACCTCGCGACGACGTTCGCGTTCATCGGTTTCTCGGTCCCGACCTTCTTCACCGGCCTGCTTCTGATCATCCTTTTCAGCATCAACCTGCACTGGTTCCCGTTCATCTACGACTCGACGCTCAAGGTCAGGGACTTCGCGTCGCTCATCGATCAGATGAAGCAATCGATCATGCCGATCATCGTCCTGGCCCTCTTCGACACGGCGACATTGGCTCGGTACATCCGTGCCGAGATGCTCGAGCACCTACCTCTCGACTACGTACGGACCGCACGCGGTAAGGGAATCGCGGAGCGGCTGGTCGTCGTGCGTCACGTCCTCCGCAACAGCCTGATCCCGGTGGTGACTCTGGTCGCCCTGGGCGTTCCGGCGGTGTTCGCCGGGGCGATCGTGACCGAGCAGATCTTCCGCGTTCCCGGGATCGGCGAGCTTCTCATCCGCTCGATCAACGACAGCGATACGCCGGTGGTCGCCGCGATCGTGTTCCTCTTCGCCGTTCTCGTCGTCCTCTTCAACCTGGTCGCGGATGTCCTGTACGCCGTCCTCGACCCCCGGATCAGGTACGCCTAATGGCCACCACTGCCAACGTCCGGAAGATGCCAATCGGCGCGACGGCGGACATGATGCGACCGCCTCGGTCGCTCTGGAAGGACGCCTGGTACCAGTTCCGCCGGCATACGCTCGCGATGGCGGGGATGGTGACGCTGATCATCCTGATCCTCGGGACGACGATCGGGCCCCTCATCTACACAACGCCGATCAACGGGATCGACTTCTCGCGCGCCATCGAGGGGCCGTCGCTTGCGCATCCGTTCGGCACCGACGATCTCGGCCGCGACATGCTCGCCCGCGTGCTGTGGGGCGGCCGCGTGTCGATCGCGGTGGGGATCACCGCGGTGCTCCTTGCCATCACCCTCGGTACGGCGGTCGGCGCACTCTCGGGCTACTTCAAGAGCCTCGACAACCCGCTCATGCGCGTGACCGACCTCTTCCTGTCGCTCCCGATCCTGCCGCTGCTCCTCATCATCATCTTCCTGTTCCGCGACACGCTGCGAAAGATCTTCGGACCGGAGATCGGCATTTTCCTCATGATCGTGACCGTGATCGGGATCCTCACCTGGATGCCGGTGGCGCGTCTCGTGCGCGCGAACTTCCTCTCCCTCAAGAACAAGGAGTTCGTCGAGGCGGCGCGCGCCGTCGGCGCGACCGACATGCGGATCATCACCAAGCACATCCTTCCGAACGTGCTCAGCTCGGTGCTTGTCGCGGCGACGCTCGGCGTCGGCGGCGCGATCATCCTCGAATCGACGCTCTCGTTCCTCGGCCTGGGATTCCCGTCCGATGTCCCGACCTGGGGGCGGCTGCTCTTCGACGCGCAAAACTACCTCGACCTCGCGCCGCACCTCGCGCTATTCCCGGGTCTCGCGATCTTCCTCACCGTGCTCTCGGTCAACTACATCGGTGACGGTCTCCGAGACGCGCTCGATCCGCGCAAAGGCGGCTGATCGAAGCACGGACCGGCAGCTCGGCGAGCGCCTCCCGCGAGGGTTCTACGCGCGCCCCACGCTGCGAGTGGCGCGCGATCTTCTTGGAAAGGTCCTTACGCTGGAGACGTCCGGATCGACAAAAGCCGCCCGGATCGTCGAGGTGGAGGCGTACCTCGGCGGGCGCGATCCAGCGTCGCACGCGTATCGCGGCCTGACGCCCCGGACCGCGCCGATGTTCGGCCCTCCCGGAAGGAGCTACGTGTATTTCGTATATGGCATGTACCACTGCCTCAACGTCGTGACCGAGCGCGATGGCGTCGCGGGCGCCGTACTGCTGCGCGGTGCTGAGCCGATCACGGGCTTCGACGACCCCGGACCACGCCTGCTCGCCGGACCCGGCAAGCTCGCGCGCGCCTTCGGGCTGACGACCGCGTACACCGGTCTGGACCTGCTTCGATCGCCGCTGGCGATCCGCGACGCTCCGGCGATCCCACCATCGCAAATCGTCCGGTCCGTCCGCGTCGGGCTCAGCGACCACGCGACGACGGAGAAACCGTGGCGGCTACATGTCCGCGGCTCGGCCGGGGTGTCCCGCCCGTGAACGAGGGCGCGCTCGCCCG
>WNGC01000594.1_pt1 | contig 21189 bp, 18 predicted proteins | sample 5400051 | NCBI WGS metagenome assembly WNGC01 (sample SAMN13153368, study PRJNA577476) | soil metagenome | isolation source: 20 cm soil or saprolite under grassland replicate 2 | place: USA:California | collected 2016-06-15
GTAGGCGTGATTGGTCCGCACGGCCGCGGCCTGGCTGCTGCGGAGAAGTTGAGCGACGACGTCGATGTCCAGATGGGCACGTTGAGTAAGGCGCTCGGCGCAAGCGGCGGCTACATCTGCGGCTCTCACGACCTGATCGACTGGCTGATTAATCGTGCGCGCTCTTTCATTTATTCCACCGCGCCGCCGCCCGCAATCGCCGCCGCTGCCTTCGCTGCAGTGAATTTTCTTTCATCTTCACAAGGAGAGAAACGAAGGCTTCTGCTTTGGACAAGAATCAGATTAATGCGCGAGCTTCTCTCACCTCTCACATCTCACGTCTCACCCAGCGAAAACTCTGGCAGCGCGATTTTCCCTTTTATCGTAGGCGATGAGCAGGCGGCGATGGATCTGGCCGCCGCACTCCAAAATGAATGCTTCCTTGTCCCGGCTATCCGCTATCCAACGGTAGCAAAGGGCTCTGCGCGGTTGCGCATTACCGTGACGGCATCGCATGATGAAGATCAAATCCGAGCACTCTGCCATGCGATTAAACGTCTCAGTAAAACTGCATGACTTGTAGCCACCGGCCTGTGGCCGGTCGAGCCACCAGATTTTGACAAGCTGGACGGCCCACAGGGCCGTGGCTACAGAAACCGCGCCAAAATAGGTCTCAGCTTTTCCACCGTAGCTTTCGGCCAAAGTTTCCGGTCAGTCACCAGCGCAGTATCCAACGCGAAGTGTTCCGGCCAGTTCGGTTCGGTCGGCATTTGGGGGACCACGCTCACAATGATTTTTTTCGCCGTCTCTGCATTCGCTAGTAAATGGCTGAGAACGGTCTGCGCCGAGACTGGTTCTTCTTCCACCTTCCAGCAATCGTAATCGGTGATCATGGCCATGGTTGCGAACGCGATCTCCGCTTCGCGAGCTAATTTTGCTTCCGGAAGATTGGTCATCGCGATGACGTCAAAGCCGTTGCGGTGATTAAATTCCGATTCCGCGCGCGTCGAAAAAGCCGGGCCGTCCATATTCACGTAGGTGCCGCCGTTGTGGACAGTGATTCCGAGAGACCTGGCCGATTCAGCCACAAGGTTCCGCAAGCTTGCACTGATCGGCTCTGCAAATGCAACGTGGGCCGCAATGCCATCACCGAAAAACGTATGAGCCGCGCGCTGACTCGTGCGATCGTAAAACTGCGAGGGTAGGACCACATCACGTGGCACATATCTTTCCTGCAAACTGCCCACTGCCGCCACCGAGATGATCCAGCGAACGTTTAACAAGCGGAGCGCGTAGATATTGGCGCGATGGTTAATTTCATGCGGCAAAATTCGATGACCGCGGCCATGCCGCGGCAGAAAATAGACCTGACGCCCGCTCAGTTTTCCCTCAACAAGTATGTCGGATGGCGCTCCAAACGGTGTGTCAATCTTGTGTTCAGTGATGTCACTTAGTTCCTCTATCTCGTACAAGCCGCTGCCACCGATGATTCCAATGGCTGGAGACTCGTCTTTCGGGATCGGCATGCGGGGATTTAAGACACGAATTACACGAATTGTCACGAACCTCGTAGCGCTGAGTGAATTCAGGCGGAATCCGTGAAATTCGTGTCGTGGCTTGGACGAAGGCGGCGTGGCCGTGTATTATTTTCGCCCGTCCATGCCAAAATTTTTTATTAAGACTTACGGATGCCAGATGAACGAGCGCGACTCGGAACAGGTGGCACATTCGCTCCTGGCCCGGGGGTACGAGCGGGTCTCAAAAGAATCAGAAGCGGACGTCGTGCTTCTGAATACATGCAGCGTGCGCGATATGGCTGATCAGAAAGCGCTGGGGAAAATGGGAATGCTTGGCCGATTAGCCAAAGAACGGCCGCACGTGGTGTTCGGGTTCCTTGGCTGCATGGCCCAGGCGCGCGGTGGCGAATTGCTGAAGGGATTGCCGCATGTCGATCTAGTGGTCGGCACGCAGAAATTTCACCGAGTGGCGGATTACGTAGCGGAACTGGTGGCCAGGAAAGCGGCGCGGAATTCAGAAAACGCCGGACGCCCAACGTCCAACGCCCAACGTCCAATGGAGAGACAGATGGACGATCTGCGATTCTCCATCGTAGACGTTGCACCGGAATCCGGTTCGCAATCGACGATCCGCGACCAGCAACTAGCTCAGAGACAGGCGACGGCATTCGTCTCAATCATGCAGGGATGCAACATGCATTGCACCTTCTGCATAGTTCCGCAGACGCGCGGCGTGGAGCGCAGCCGTTCCATCGACGACATCGTGAGTGAAATTCGCGATCTCGTTTCGCGCGGCGTCAAAGAAATCACACTACTCGGACAAATTGTGAATCTGTACGGTCGCCACGAATTCCCGAAGACGGACAACAAGTCTCCCTTCGTGCAGTTGCTCGAAGCCGTTCACGACGTCGAAGGCCTGCAAAGATTGCGGTTCACTTCCCCCCACCCGATCGGTTTCCGCGACGACTTAATCGACGCGATCTCGCGTTTGCCAAAACTCGCCGAGCACGTTCATCTGCCGTTGCAATCTGGCTCCAACAGAATTCTGAGAGCCATGCATCGGGCGTATACGGCAGAAAAATATGTCGATCTTGTCCGGCGAATTCGACGGGCGCGTCATGGCATCGCAATTACCACCGACATCATCGTGGGATTCCCTGGCGAGACGGAAGACGATTACAAGCAGACGCGCGATTTGGTCGAAGAAATCCAGTTTGATAACGCCTTTGTCTTTCGCTACTCCCCGCGCCGCGATACACCGGCCGCCGACATGCCGGATCAAATCGACGAGTGCATCAAGGAAAAGCGGAATCAGGAGTTATTGCGAATTGTAAATCAGTCAACGCGACGCGCTGGCGAGAGGTTGGTCGGGCAGTGCGTAGAAGTTCTCTGCGAAGGACCGAGCAAAACAAATGCGGCGCGCTTAATGGGTCGCACGCGCACCAACAAGATTGTCGTATTTGAAGGCGGCAACGAATTGGTCGGAGAACTGGTGGACGTTGAAATCGAACAAGCCAACGGCTTCAGCTTGTACGGATCCCCACGTGACAGCTCGTCCCACTTTTTGGGTTGCGTCGACGAGATCGCAAGCTGAAGATTCGCCCGCCGCGCGGCGGTGGGAATTCGCCGTGCCAGACTTGCTCGACCAGTGATTTACCATTTCTCTTTGCACACCGCCGGAATCATCGTCGGCGCATTTCTGATTTTGGTTGGTTTGCTCGGATTAATAAAACCTGAGCTCGCCAGTGTGATGCAGCGATTCCCGCGTTCCAAGATTGCGGGCATTGGTCTGCTCAGCATCTGTCTCATCTGGACAGTCTGGCTACTCGCCACGATCCAGATGGGCGAATTCTCCGCCTTCAGGCGCCCACTTCTTATTGCCTTGCCAATTGGTTACCTGCTCGTTCTGCGTTTCGTCGATGAATTTCTCGCCGTACGCGCCCTTGGAATTCTTTGTTTGCTTGCAGCGGAGCCGCTGCTCGACGCGGCCTTTCTGCGTTACGAAAGCAGCCGGTTGCTAATAACGGTTTTCGCTTACTTGCTGATTGTTGCCGGTCTGTTTTGGGTCTCGATTCCGTACGTCCTTCGCGATCAAATCAATTGGACCGCACGAAGTGTTTTTCGCTGGCGCTGTTTGAATGCTGTCGCTTTTATCTATGGCGGAGTGATTCTCGCATTCGCCTTCACACAGTACTAAGCAGAATATAGGCATTCTGCCTGTGGGCTTGGCGGAGATGTTCTCCGGTGCCTCTTTTCCAACGGGTACAAACCCATCGGGCGCACAGACTGAAAGTCTATGTTGCGACAGATGAATCGGATTCTGGTGATCCGCGGTGGCGCAATCGGCGATTTCGTCCTCACCTTGCCGGCGCTCAAGGCGCTACGTGACGCATGGCCGCAGGCCCGGATCGAGATTCTTGGCTACAAACATATCGCGGCGCTCGCGGAAAACCGTTTTTACGCGCAAGCGGTGCGCTCCATTGAATACGGGCGCCTCTCGAGTTTCTTCGCCAGGAATTCCGAACTGCCAGCGGAGTTGGCAAATTATTTCGCCAGTTTCGATTTGATCATCAGTTATCTGTATGATCCGGACCGGATTTTTGAAAACAATCTGCGCCGCTGTGGCGTTGAACATCTACTTTGCGGACCAGGCAGGATCGTCCAAACGGCTGACCATGCCGCGCGCCAGCTTGCCCAACCGATAGAAGATCTCGGAATCAGGGTCGTTGATCTTGCTGAAAGAGTTTTCCCTTCGGTAGACGATCGACAGTTCGCCAGGAAGTTTCTCCGAGATTTACAAGAGCCGATTCTCGCCATTCATCCGGGAAGCGGCAGCACGGAAAAGAACTGGCCTTTGGAAAATTGGATCGAGTTGTTTTCAACAAGCGGCCGTTTTCCACTCGCGGAAAGTAAAGATCCACAGCCGGGAAACTTTTCGTCCTTGATCGTCATTTCAGGCGAGGCGGACCAAACGGAGACGGAAGCACTGGAACGCGCGTTGAAAAATCGAGACGTTCGTTTTGCCAAAAATCTACCGCTGACGGATCTGGCTGCCGTGCTTGAACGCTCGATCTTCATCGGACACGACAGCGGAATCTCTCACCTCGCCGCAGCTGCCGGCGCAAATTGCGTTCTGCTTTTTGGCCCGACTGATCCCAATCTATGGGCACCCAGAAACAAAAACGTACGAGTTCTTCGCGCGCCAGGCGGGAGGCTCAGTAATTTGGAAGTCGCACCGGTCGCAGAAGCTGCCGTTAGCGCGATGGCAAGGTAATCAAGCGAACGTCTGCAACAGGAGCCGCAGCGTTCAGTTTTTACTCGTCGTAGCCATGTGGAAACTTCTGATGCCACGCCCACGCGCTCTTGATGATAGCATCCAGTGACTGGAACTGTGGTTGCCAACCAAGCTCTTTCTTGATCTTTTCCGAGGAAGCGATAAGCCGCGGCGGGTCGCCAGGTCTGCGTGGCTTTTCAACCGTGCCGATCTTTCGCCCGGTAATTTTGCGACAGGCCTCAACAATCTCCTGAACACTGGAGCCGCCTCCCGTGCCGAGGTTGTAGAATCCGCTGCCGGACGCGCCAAGAGCCAGAATATGTGCACAGGCAAGATCGACGATGTGGATGTAGTCCCGAATACATGTGCCATCGGGCGTTTCATAGTCCGTGCCGTAAATCTCGACATTCGCGCTTTGACCGAGCGCGACCTTCAGCACTGTAGGAATCAAATGTGTCTCAGGCCGGTGATCTTCGCCGAAATTCTCGGTAGCGCCCGATGCATTGAAATATCGCAATGAAACAAACTTCACTCCATGTATCTGGTCGTACCAGCGAAGAATTTTTTCGAAAGCCAGTTTCGATTCGCCATACGGACTGATCGGCCGCGGAATCGCGGTTTCGTCGATCGGAACTCGCTCGGGCGGACCGAAAATCGCGCAGGTCGATGAAAAAATGATCCGTTGAACCCCCGCTGCCACCATTGCGTCGAGCAGATTCAAGCCGTTGGAAATGTTGTTGCGAAAATACTTTGACGGATCGCGCATGGATTCGGGGACGAGTGCGTATGCTGCGAAATGCATTACTGCATCCGGGCGCGTGCCGGAAAGCGCAGCCCCGATTTTGCTCCGATCCGCCAGGTCGCCTTGAATGAATTGTGCCCGGGAATCGAGGGCCCGCCGATGACCTTCGATCAGGTTGTCGAAAATTGTAACTTCGTGGCCTTCATCCATCAAAAGCTCGGAGCAGACGCTTCCGATATAGCCCGCCCCGCCAGTGACGAAGATTCTCATGGGCGGGGAAAATGCAGCGAGACTCGCGTTAAATCAAAGCGAACTGCGCGCGGAAGACGATTGGGCGACGGTTTTGCCCTTCTTTTTTTCAAGGGCTGCAACCATCCGCCGTACGGAATGATGTTTGCTACGCGGCGCGAGCACTTTCAAACTTTGTTCCTCAGAGCCCCATTGCAAAATGTCGATGTCAACATAGCGGACGCCCCATAGCCTCACCTCGCCCCGGCTTGACTTGTACAAGTCAATCGTGTCCGTCCCGATCAACGCATTTCCATAATCGTCGATCACATATTCTTCACTTGTCTCGGCAATTCGGAACCGCGTTCCAAGAGGAAAGTGCGACCAATCAGAGGCGGCGCTCATCACGTGGCGACCGGAAAGATACTCGCCCATGGCGTTGCGGGCTCCGCTTCCTCCCTCGTGTTGCGTATAGGCCGTGGTACGCACATGTGGCATGCGACGCCCGCTAGTGAGAGTCGGTTTCGATTGCGTGGCGCAGCCGACCATCAAGCAAGCTGCAGCTCCCGCGAGCGTAAGGTTAAGGCATCTACGCATCTGCACGATCGGGCCCTCAATAACAGCCCAACCAACCGAGGGCAAGCAATTATTTACGGAAATTCCCTAGGACTGAAACGGTGACCCACGGAGGACTTGTCGAGACTGTGATGTTGAAGACCGATGCCGGCAACGCGCTAATGCGCGGCCGCCTGCGAGAGCTCGCTCGTGCAATGAGGACAACGCGTCGCCTTTAAGGGGATCTTCATCGCGCATGCCGGACAATCTTTTGTGTCGGGCTCTTTTACCGCCGGGTGTCTGAGTTGATTGATTACGCGAACCAGGAGAAAAATCGCGGCCGCGACAATGAGAAAGTTAATCAAGAGCGTAATGAAGTTGCCATAATTCCAGGTGATCGCCCCGGCTTTTGCGGCGTCTGCGGGAGTATTGAATGCCATCGAGCCGTCTTTGGCCGATCGCAGAATCACAAATTGGTTAGAGAAATCCAGTCCGCCGCTGAGAACACTGATGGGCGGCATGATCACATCCTTCACCAGTGAAGTGATGACCGAACCAAAGGCTGCGCCGATAATCACGCCGACCGCCAGGTCGACGGCGTTGCCTTTTACGGCGAATTCCTTGAATTCCTTCAAGATCCTATTCATACGACGATGTTGACTAGTTTCTTCGGGACTACAATCACATTGCGCACCGTCTTACCGGCGATTCGATCTTGAATCTTCGGGCTCGACAGTGCGGCAGCTTTCAGCTCTTCGTCCGTTGCAACGACCGACATCTTTATTCGATCGCGCAGTTTGCCATTTAGTTGAATGACGATTTCCACCTCATCCTCCGCCAGAAGCCGCTCGTCATAAGCCGGCCACGACTGTTCCGTGATATCGCCAGTCGCGTCGGTGAATTTGGCGTTTAACCTTTCCCATAACTCGGAGGCGATGTGAGGCGCAAACGGGTTCAGCAAAATCAGGAAGGTGCGCATCGCTGATAATGGAATCATTTCGACGTTGGTAAACGCGTTCACGAAAATCATCATTTGTGAAATTGCGGTGTTAAACGAGAGCGATTCAATATCCTCCGTGACTTTCTTGACGGTGGCATGGAGGACCTTCTGCTGCGCCTTGTTCGGATCGGCGGTCTTGATCTTTTCGGACAATTGCCATTCGCCCGCCTGGTTCTCAGTCATCAGCAGTCGCCACGCTCGCGCCAGAAAGCGCGCTACGCCTTCGACGCCGCGCATGCTCCATGGTTTCATTTGCTCCAGCGGCCCCATAAACATTTCGTAGCAGCGAAGTGCGTCTGCACCGTGCTGGTCGATTACGTCATCGGGGTTTACAATGTTCCCGCGCGACTTCGACATTTTCTGGTTGTCCTCGCCGAGGATAATTCCCTGGTTCACCAACCGCTGGAACGGTTCGGGCTTCGAGACGTAACCCAGATCGTATAAGACTTTCTGCCAGAACCGAGCGTAAAGCAGGTGCAGCACTGCATGCTCAGTTCCTCCGACGTACAAATCTACGCCGCCAGGTTGATCGCGGCCCATCCAGTAACGTTCCGCCTCTTCGCCAACGAATCGTTTGTCATCGTGCGGATCGCAGAACCGCAGGTAATACCAACATGAGCCTGCCCACTGTGGCATCGTGTTCGTCTCGCGCAGTGCATTGTCGGAATACCGGATCCACTCCTTTGCTTTTGCCAGCGGCGGCTCACCGGTGCCGGTCGGTTTGTAATCGTCGAGTGGCGGTGGAACTACCGGCAATTCCTTTTTATCCAACGCGCGATGTTTTCCATTTTCCCAAATAATCGGGAACGGCTCGCCCCAATAGCGCTGACGCGAGAATAACCAGTCGCGCAGCTTGTAATTGATCGCACGTTTGCCCAAGCCGCGTTCTTCCAGCCACGCCGTAATCTTCTTTTTCGCTTCGGCGCTCGCCAGCCCGTTGATGATCGGCGAATTGACTGCGGTGCCTTCACCGGTGAATCCAATTGCCGGTTCATCTCCTGTTGGCTGAACAACAGCTACAATTGGTAGATCAAATTTTTTCGCGAATTCGATGTCACGTTCATCGTGTGCCGGCACGCCGGAGATTGCGCCTGTCCCGTAGCCAAGCAGCACGTAATCAGCGATCCAGATTGGAATCTTGTCGTTTGTCGCTGGATTGATGGCGTAAGCGCCGGTAAACACGCCGGTTTTCTCTTTCGACAGATCGGCACGTTCGAGCTCACTTTTTCGCGCGGTGCGCTCGCGATATTCTCGAACCGCGGGCCACTGTTCCTCGGTAACGATGAGGTCGACCAGCGAATGTTCCGGCGCGAGCACCAGGAACGTGCCGCCATAAAGGGTGTCCGGCCGCGTAGTGAAGACGCGAACTTTGTAGCTGCGACCGCCACCAGGATCATCGATGCCGGCTATCGGGAAATCGATTTCTGCGCCTTCGCTTCGGCCAATCCAATTGCGCTGAAGCAATTTAATTCCCTGGGGCCAATCAAGTTCGTCCAGTTCATCGAGCAACCGCTCCGCATAGGCGGTGATGCGTAACATCCATTGGCGCATCGGTCTTCGGACAACCGGGAACCCGCCAACTTCACTTTTGCCATCGACAACTTCTTCGTTGGCCAACACTGTGCCAAGTTCCGGGCACCAGTTCACCGGGACTTCAGCGACGTAAGCCAGCCGAACGCTATCGGGGTCACTTCCGCGATACGTAGAAATCGGTTCTGCCCGTTTTGTCTGTGGGTTGAACCACGAATTGTAGATCTGGAGAAAAATCCATTGCGTCCACTTGTAATAACGCGGGTCGGTCGTGTTGATCTCCCGCTGCCAGTCGTAGGAAAAACCGATCCGTTTTAGTTGGCTCTTGAACTTCGCCACGTTTTCGCGCGTGGTGACGGCCGGATGCTGCCCGCTCTTGACCGCGTATTGCTCGGCAGGCAGGCCGAATGCGTCCCAGCCCATTGGATGCAACACGTTAAAGCCGCGCATCCGTTTGTAGCGAGCAATAATGTCCGTCGCGGTATAACCCTCTGGATGTCCGACGTGCAACCCTGCCCCACTTGGATAGGGAAACATGTCGAGGATGTAAAATTTCGGCTGCGCGGCATCGAAATCTTTCTCGCCGGGATTAGGCGCATGAAAAAGCTGCCGCTCCTCCCAAATGGCCTGCCACTTTGGTTCGAGCCGGTCGAATGGATATGGTTTGCGGCGCTCGCTGCTCATCGGATTAGAATCAAGAACCCAGGAATCCACGAAAGGAAACTGAAATTTTACTCGTCGGTTCCTGGCTTCCAGATTTTATTTCAGGGTGATAGCGCTTCTCGTGGCGACCCGCAATCCGCATAAGACACGCGAGCTCCGGCAAATTCTTGGATCAGACTTCACGGTCCGCGATCTGCGCGCACATTCGGAAATTTCCGAGATCGCCGAAACTGGAACGTCTTTCGAAGAGAATGCGAAGCTTAAAGCGCTTGCCGTATCAAGAAAATTGCCAGGGCTCGTGGCTGCCGACGACTCAGGGCTGGAGGTCGATGCTCTTGGCGGCGCGCCGGGAATCTACTCGGCGCGTTATGCCGGTGCGAACGCGACCAATAAAGAAAGAATCGACAAGTTATTGGAGGAGCTTGCACGAATTGACGCTAAGAAGGAGCAACGTAGTGCTCGATTTCGCTGCGTGCTGGCACTCGCGCGAAATGGTGACGTCCTCGGAACATTTGAAGGAATTGTTGAGGGACAAATCGCTGATCGACCGCGCGGGTCGCATGGATTTGGGTACGATCCGATTTTTGTTCCAAATGGTTTCCACCAAACTTTTGGCCAGCTTAGGCCCGCGGAAAAAAATCAATTGAGCCACAGGGCTCGCGCCTTGAAGAAACTACGCGCCTTCTTAAACTCGCGCGCCAGCCAATAGAAAACTGACGGCTCTTATAGTCTAAGGTTTGGGAGGTGGTGGTGGCGGTGGCGGCGGTGCAGCCCCCCCAGGTGCTGGCGCAACACCGCCAGCCGCAGGACCAGAAGCTGCTCTAATCTGATAGCCGACCTTCGTGATTCCGACCGAGCGAACCTTGTCGAGCAGTCCGATGACATCACCGTAGATGGCCATCGGCGTTGCGCTGATCGAGATTTTGATATCCTTATTTGCGCTGTGCAGCTGAAATAGGCGTGGCAGGACCTGGTCATCCGGCACGTACGCGTTGTCAAAGAACACTGCGTTTCCTTCCAGTACCTTTACGGAAACAAAATCCTTTACGCCAGTTGGCGGAGGCCCTACGGCAGCCGGCAAATTCACGCGAATCCCTTTCATGTGAGTCTGGCTTAAGCTCACCATCATAAAGCTGGCGAGCAGAAAGAACATAATGTCGATCAATGGGATGATCTCGATGCGCGCTCGTTTATGCGGAACTGGCGAAGAGAGTCTCATATTAGTACGAGGCTCCTGTCATGGTAAAGGTAATGGGGATGTTGACTCTGGAAAGTGTTCCAGGCCTAAATCGCCACTGTTGAAAGGCGCTGGTGGCGGCATTATCCAGTATGGGACTTCCAGTGCTCTTCGAGACACTACAGCCACCGACGTTGCCGCTGCCTGAATCCACCGAGCAGACAATCACTCCACTGCCCGTGACGTGCCGCGAACGCGCCTCGTAGGGATATTGGGGACGCGGTGCGTACAGAGCAAGGGCTTTCGCTTTTGACATCGACATCGGCCCAGGGGCTTTGACGGGCACGAATTTCTGAGCCGCTTGTTGTGGTGGGCGCGGCGGCGGTGTTCTTTCTTCGACGAACTCCGGCTGAATATCTGGAGGGGGAGGAGGCTCGGGGATCGGAATATCTTCTGGTGGTGGAGTAGCCTCAGGTGGCGCCAATACCGCCTCGACCACGGTCGGCGGCTGCGGAGGGAGCTCCACCGGCGGGGGCTCGTGTCTTTGAGCGATTGCAACCGCTGTGAGGTGGAGCGCTATTGCAGCCCCAAAGGCCGTCCAAAAATACCACGGCGGCGGCGGCCGGTAAATTAACGGTCTTACTTTCTCGGTTGCCATACGCAAATCATCGGGGTCCCGGAACTCCCTTGAGCGCTTCGCTCTTAATTTCAAATGAGATCTTATAAAAACCAGCCGAACGGATTACATCCAGCGCATGAGCAACATTCAGATGAACCGAGTCGCGATCGCCCCGAACGAACACCTTGGCGTCAGGGGCCGACTGGTGCACCTGCTTCAGGCGATTCAGCAGTTCCGTGTCGGAGATTTCGTCTTTGTCGAAGAAGTAATGACCGTCCTTATCGACAGAGACGCTGATGTACTCGCGCTTTGTCTGCGTCTGACCTGAAACCCCCGAGGGCAGGTTCACTTTGATCCCTTTCATGTGCACCTGGCTCAAACTCACCATCATGAAACTCGCCAGCAGAAAGAACATGATGTCGATCAGCGGGATGATCTCGATCCGCGCTTTCTTGTGAGGAATGGGTGATGCTACGTGCATTATAATACCTTAAATCGACGAGCCTTTCCCGGTGGTCGCTGTTCTGGCGATCTCCACTTCATGCTGCGCAGCTTGGGTGCCCAACATCACCTCCAGGTTTGTGGCTGCCGTCTGCAGTTCGAACTCTAAGTTAGACACTCGGGAAGTGAAAAAGTTAAAGGGAATCAAAGCAAAGATGGCAATGCCAAGACCGCAGGCCGTGGCAATGAGCGCCTCGGCAATACCGCCTGTGACCGCCTGTACAGCGAGCTCTTCGTTACCGAGAAAACTGAACGACTTGATAAGACCGGTAATAGTGCCCAACAAACCGAGCAACGGCGCAAGCGTAACCAGCGTGTCCATCACAACGAGGAACCGGCCGGCGCGTTTGATCTCGATACCGGCAGCAACCTGCAAGGCGCCTTGCAGTGAAGCATGCTGGTGATTGAGGCCGTTCCAAATCATGCGCAAAACCGGGTCGCGCGAACCTCGGGCAAGCCTGGAAGCTTCAGCCGTATCGCTGTTTTCAATCGCGGTGAACACCTTGTCGATGCGTTTCGGATCGCGTCGGAACCAGCGGCCACCCCACCAAAAAATTCGCTCGATCACGACCGTAAGCGCGATGATCGACACAATCAGAATCGGCCACATAATCGGCCCACCTTTGTGAAACTTGTCGATCAACCAGTTGCTGCCAAGAAACCCGGGTTTGGTTTCTGGCGTAGGAGCTGGCGCGAGAGTCGCAGCGACCGTCGCAGCGGGACTCTCGGCGCCGGCCGCTGCAGGGCTGGTCACTGCGCCTGGTGCTGCGGGCTGCCCTACCGCTCCAGGTTGTCCAGGCGCCGCAGGTTGTCCGGGCGCTCCGGGTTGTCCTGCCGCTCCAGGTTGTCCTGGCGCTCCAGCTTGTCCTGGCGCTGCCGGTTGCTGCGCCGCAGGCTGTCCGGGAGCTGCAGCCTGCCCGGGCGGAACGTTAGTAACGGGCGCCTGCTGTGCCGCGGCCGGATTCGTACGTGCTCCTGCAGGCGGAGCTTGTGCCGGTGGCGGTGATTGCGCCAGCGAAATCAGTGCGAACGCAAGTGAACAGAGGCATGTGATGATTAGTGTTTTCATAGTTGAAGCAGGAGTTTGGTAACCGCTTGGATTTGCGTAAGGGTTTATCGTTATCGCAGATGACTCGGGCGAGAGTCGAGTAAAACTTTTCATTTTTTTGGGCGACACTTCCATCTGAGGTCGCATCTTTAAATCGAAATATCTCTACTGCTGGGATGTAAGGCAAGTCATTGAATTTGTTATTGCTTAGCTTTCCTTACCATTCCGACGCGAAACAGACTGGGCGATCGCAACGCGGTTGCGCAAGCGCGGCCAATTGTCGATTGCTGTTTCCAATTGATCTCCGTCGTGAAGCGGCCCGACGCCAGAGGGCGTTCCGGTCAGAATCACATCACCCCGCAAAAGTGTGAGTGACTGAGTCGCGAATGAAACAATCTGCGCAACCGAATAGATCATCCGGCTCGTGCGCGTGCCCTGGCGTAGCTCGCCATTCTGCCAGAGCTCCAGCGAAACATCGGCTACATCCGCATCGGCATAAACAAACGGCCCAATCGGCGTGTAAGTGTCAAACGATTTGCAGCGGCCAAATTGCTTCTCGCTCTTTTGCAAATCCCGATCGCTGACATCGAGAGCAATTGTGTAACCGAAAACAAAATCGAGCGCGCGTTCCACAAGAACATTTTTCGCGGTCTTGCCAATCACCACGGCCAACTCCGCTTCGAAATCGGTTTGATGTTCGGGAAACGCGATTTCGATTGCACCGTTGTGCGGCAAAAGCGAACTCGGAGCCTTAAACCAAATCAACGGTGTGCCCAGCGGCGTCCGTTTCATCTCTGCGATGTGATCGGCATAATTCAATCCGACCGCGATTAGTTTCGACGGAGCAACCGGAAGGGCGATATGTAAATCTGCGAGCGGCAATACTTCGCCGGTGGGTTGAATCTCGATCCAATACGGTTTTGCCAGCAGATGCACGTCATCGCCGCGCAGTTCGCCGTAGAAAAAACGATCGCCTGATTTGAATCCACCAAATGTTCTCATTGCGCCATCATAGTGGTGTAGCGGCGGCTGTGTCAGCCGCCGAACTGTCGATGGTGGCCCCTGGCACAAACGCCGCTACAACTATTTCGGCATAACAGCCACAAAATCGCGCACAGGTTTTTGCCCTGGAATTGAAAATGCGCTGCCGTCCCCTCGCAAAAACCAAAATGCGCTCGAAGAACCGCCATCCAGATTTAGTGCACGGGTAATTTTCGCCTCCGCAGAGATTGGTGTTGCAGCGAGGATTGCTCCTAAGTCCGCAAGCGAAACTTCCGAGCAAAAACCGAGCAACGCGCGCTCGTGCGTTGCCGTCGCGGCAAAGGTTCGCCGCGCCCGCTGCGAATCGTTCAAGCCACGAACGCGCTGAGACGCATCGACGAGGAATGGACCACACTGAATTGCAGCGGCGATTTTTTGAGGCCGCGAAAATTCGCGGCTGCGCACAATTTGAACCCCGCGCGGCGACGCCATCAACACGCCGGTGATCAGGCGGGCGCGCCGCAGCGGCGCGATCATTTGCTCATTCACGATTCGCAAGCCAATCGGCTCAAAATTCGCATCGAAGTAGCCGCCGTTTACTGCGGACGCGTAGTTTTCGCGTTTCATTATGCCGGCGAGTGTTTGGCCATCAGGATTATCGATCACTCGCAACGTGCATGATTTGGCGGAGAAAACGGCAAGATCCAGATCGGCTCGCTGATCGGCAGCTGTGTTTTCTACAACAACGTGTCGATGCTCAATTCCTGCGCGACCGGCTTCTGACTCTACTGAAAGAACGTTCCAGTCTGCATGCGCGGCAGTCGCAAAAGCGAAGAAAAGGACAAAAGTCCTAGGCTTTAGCACCGTATTTGCCGATCAAATCTTGAAAGCGCGGATCGCTGCGCAGGGGGTCCCAAATCGGATTTACTTTTAGCAACTGTGCGGTGACGGAGCTCGGCCGGTTTAACAATCCATCGAGGATTTCGATCGCGCGATCCTTGTCGCCCAGAGTTGCGTAAACCTCAGCTACCCCGGTCATAATTTCCGGGCCCCCAAATGCGTCCTTGCCTTCAGGAACTATTTCAGTCGCGCGCTGCACTTCTCCCAGCGCTGACTCTCTTTCGCCCAGGTACGCGAGAACTTTTGCCCGCTGAATGTGGACGTCCGCATTGTCAGAAGTCCGCTTGAGTTGATCCTCCACGATACTTTTCGCCTTCAGGAAAGCCGCTCGCGCTCCGGTCTCATCGCCGAGCGCCTTTCGTGCAAAGCCGATGTAGTAATACTTGCTCCATGAGTGGCCTGGAAAAGCAGCGATCTCGTTGTCCGGCAGCTTCTCCGCTGCCTCCAATCCTTCTTGGTACTTGCGTTCCAAGAGAAGAACGTTGGCCCGCGCCTCCGCCGTCTTGAGTCTCTGGTCGTCGGTCAGAGAAGCGGAGTTCAGGAGCTCAAATCCTTTCTCCGCCACGCTAAAGTCGCCTTTTTCAAAGATGGCCAACTTCGATTTGATTTCCCACAGCGCGAATCCTGTGGGGTTCAATGCGAGAGCCCGATCGATAGTCTGGTTCGCCTTGCCGAAATCTCGTAACATTTGATAATTGAATGCCAGATTTTGCAGTGGCCAGGTGTCTTTCGGATTGAGACTGACCGCCTTTTCCATGTTTGCCGTGGATTCGGCCCATTTTCCCTGCCGCCGCTGAATCGCGCCGATGGCCAGATAAACTTCCGATTCGTTGGGCAAATCGCGCTGCGCCATTTCGAATTCTCTCAGCGCCGCGTCGTAGTTGTTGTCGCCATAGTAGTAGGAGAAGCCCAAAGCGAGATGGCCTTCCGGCAGATCGGGTTGTAGCTGCAGGGCTCGTTCAGCCAGACTGCGCGCTCGTTCGCGACGTTCCGGCGTACGGTCGATGTCGTGCAGAAACCAACTTTCCAATTGGGAATAGCGCGCCAGCGCGAGGGCAAAATTTGGATCTAATTCAATGGCGCGAGCGTACAGCTGCTCGCTCTGCTTCAGTTTTGCGGGCTCTTCAACTTCGCAGGAAAGATTGTGCGCCTGCACAAAAGCCAGGTAGGCCTCGGCGTTTTCAGTCGGCTTTTGTGTCATTTGCGACTTTTCCCCAGGCGAAAGCTTCGCTTGGAGCGCTTCTGCGATCTTTTGGGCGAGATCGCTCTGGATCGCAAAAACGTCAATCACGTCGCGATCGTAATCGCTTGCCCAAATGTGTTCATCGCTATTTGCGTCGATCAACTGGACGTTCACACGCACCTTATTTCCGGACCGGCGCACACTTCCTTCCAAGATATTGGAGACGCCAAGCGCTTTGCCTATGTCGCGAAGGTTTGTCGCCTTATCTCTGTACTGCATCACCGAAGTGCGAGAAATCACCTTCAGGTCGCCTATCCTCGACAAACTGGTAAGCAGGTCATCCTGAATACCGTCGGCGAAGTAAGCGTTCTGTGGATCGTCGCTTAAATTCTGAAACGGCAACACCGCAATTGATTTGTCCACCTTGTGCGCCGACGCTCGCGGCAGCACGAAAAAGCCGACGCTAGCGGACATGATCACTCCGGCTGTGGCTAACATGATGACGTTCCGCCGGACCTGTGTGCGCGGCCCGGCTGTTGGCGTTGTTCTGATTCCTTGTGCCGTCACGTCGAAAGCCCAGGCCAGAATCAAGGCAATCGGAAAACCAGTCAGCAAAAGCACAATCACCAGTCGCAACGTCCAGTTTGGCAATTCCCAAGCCGGAAATGAGGCAGAAGCAAGCTGGATGACGCCGCCCGCCGCGATGACGTAAGCCGCCGCCACCCGGTAAACCTTTCGCCGTTTCACCTCCTCGAAAAAACCGCTCATAAAAAGAGATTGGGTTTGCACGGGACGATACTCGAAAGGCCTAGGTTAGACAAAAGGAGTCTCCGCCTCGTTCACTTCAGATAGTGGTCACTCGCTTTTGCCAATTTTTCTCGCGCCATTCGCGACAGACGACTGTTCGCCGGCAGTGAAAAAGAGAAACCGACGCTAGGCTGTCGCGTCGTCCCTCCTGATCAAAGCCTGGAAGCGCGGATCGCTTCGCAGAGGGTCCCAGACCGGATCGAATTTCAGAAGGGGAACTGTGATTCCACTGGGCGTACTCAGCGAATGCTCGAGAAGTTGAAGCGCTTGATCGGTTTCACTTGTCCACGTGTAAATTTTGGCGAGCTCAAGCGTAGCTTTTGGTCCAGACAGCGCGTCCTGAGACTCGGGCAGAAGGTCGACCGCGCGTTTACCCTCGGCAATGGCTGCTTCCTTCTCACCAAGCCCGGCGAGAATCTGACCGAGCAGCGCGTGCCGAAAGGCGTTATCCGGGCTTTCGCGCAAGGCCTTTTCTGCAATGGGTCGAGCACGTTCAAAGGCAGAGCGCGCCTTTTCTCTGTCATTCAAAAAAGTATAAATCACACCTTCGAAAAATTCTCTTGGCTTATCATCATAAGGGAGGGTTTGAGGCAATTGCTTTAAAGTGGCAAGAGCTTCCGGAAATTTTCGCTGCAACATGAAAAGTTGCACCCAGCCGAACGTGACGAGGCCCTCCGGATCGACTCTTGGTGGCATGTCCGCCAGGTCTTGCTGCATCTTGGTGAGGTCCCCTTTCCAATCGAATGCAAGCATTGCCTTTTCCGCGCGCGCGCTAAGCGCATTGGGCGCGGCTTCGATGGCACGATCGAAAATCTTGTCCGCGGTTTCGAAATCTTTGTTGGCGCGATAATTGTCGGCGAGATTTACAAGAATAAATGCGTCCTTTGGACTGAGCGACGCCGCTTTCTCGAAATTGGCGGTGGACTGCGCCCATTTTCCCTGGCGACGCTCAATGGATCCAATCGCCATGTAAACTTCCGCTGAATTTGGCAAACTTAGTTTCGCAATCGCAAACTCCTTCAGTGCGTTCTGATAATCACGCTCGCCATAGTAATAATAAAAACCCATTGCGAGATGTGCCTCAGGCAAGTTTGGCTGCAAACGCAGCGCTTCCATTGCCGCCGCTCGCGCTTTTTCCTTTCGCGCAGGCGTCGGATCGAAGGTGTGATACATCCAGTCATGGACCCATGCCAGTCCGGCAAATGCTCCTGCAAACTCCGGATCGAGTCTTGTTGCCTGTTCAAAAAGTTGCTCGGCCCTTTCTGTGTCTGCGCGAAATCTGTCTGGACGCGTGAACAAATCGTGAGCCTGCACAAATGTCAGATAGGCTTCGCCATTTTGGGTTGGCCTGCGCTCGATCTGCGCCTTTTCCGCTGGTGACAACTTCGCTTGTAATTCATAGGCGATCTTTTGTGCCAGATCAGTTTGAATCGCGAACACATCGGTCAAGTCGCGATCGTAATCTTCCGCCCACATGTGCTCGTCATTCGAGGCGTCGATCAATTGGACGCTCACGCGCACACGATTTCCAACGCGCCGAACACTGCCTTCGAGAATGGTAGCCACACCCAGAGCCTTTCCGATCTCTCGGACGTTCGACCCCTTCCCTCGATACGGCATCACTGACGTGCGCGAAATTACCTTGAGGTCGCCGATCTTCGACAAGTTGGTGAGCACGTCGTCCTGAATACCGTCCGCAAAATACGCGTTCTCTTTTTCGTCGCTCAGACTTTGAAATGGCAACACCGCAATCGATTTGTCGATCTTATGCGCTGAGACGCGAGGCAAGAGAAAGAACCCGGCGGCGGCGGAAATGATCACACCGGTTGCGACAAGAATGATTATGTTCCGGCGACGATGCGATCGCGGCGTTGCAATCGTTGGCGTTGCCCGAATGCCCTCCGCCGTAATGTCGTACGCCCATGCAAGCATCAGGGCGATCGGAAAACCGAGGAGCAAAAGCACGATCACCAGGCGCAGCGCCCAGCTTGGCAATTCCCACGCCGGAAATGCAGCGGAGGCCAGTTGTATAGCCCCTCCGGCAGCGATGATATAGGCTGCCGCCACGCGGTAGACCTTGCGCCGCTTTACTTCGTCGAAGAAGCCGGTCATGGCTACAGATTTGGTTAGTCGCAACTAAGTCTACTACGACGATATTGACAGGCAAAGAAGCCTCGGCGTTCACTTTAGACCGGTCGCGAAGACGGTTTGGAAATGCGGGGTCTGCTTTTCTCGCGAAACCACGCTGACTTCGATCTCTCGGAAGCGGCTCTTTTCCAAGAGCTGATGCAACTTCACTTCGCTAAAGCCGAGCCAGTGGTCCGCGTAGAGTTCACGAGCCTTTTCGAAGCGGTGACTCAACAGGTCGAGAATAACCAGACGACCGCCGCGCTTCAAAATCCGATGACCTGCATCGACGGCGCGCTCAGGGTGAATGGCGTGATGCAATGCCTGGCTCAAAATCGCAAGATCGATACTGTTTTTCGCAATCGGCGGGTCTTCAATATCGCCGAGCCTGTATTCGAGGTTCTTGAAGCCGTGTTTCTTCGCCAGTTGCGATCCGAATTCAACCATCTTGGGCGAATTGTCCACGGCGATGACCTTGCGCGCTTTTTTCGCCACCAACTGCGAAAGTGTCCCCTCACCCGCCCCGAGGTCGGCCACAGTTAGCGGCGGGAGCAATGTGATCAGCGTGTGGGCGAGCGCTTGCCATGACCGGCCCGGCACATAACCTCGGCCGAACTTGCCAGCGAGTTCATCGAAGTACTTCCGCGCTTTGTCCTGGCGCTTTTGGAGGATGAGCTTGAGGCTCGTGCGATCGCGCGAGGTTTCCGGCAGTTCATGGGCAAGCAGGCGCGTGATCTCTGCCACACGCTCCTGCTGGGCCCTTTGACGATGGTGGTTCGCGCCGTAGTAAACATTCTTTCCCACGCGCCGATCGGCCACGACGCCCGCGCGTTTCAGTTGAGCAAGATGGCTGGAGATGCGCGACTGGCCCATACCCAAAATTTGCTGCAACTCGGCCACGGAAAGCTCTTCCTGTTCCAGCAGGAGCAGCAGCCGCAACCGGGTCGGGTCTGCCAGCAATCGCAGCAAATTAATGGTTGACGCCATGTTGTCAGCCAACGATATATCGACGCATCATGATTGGTCAATATGTTGACCTAAAGGATTCAGGGTTCAGCGCCAGGTTTCAGACCAAGCCCGGCGCCGCGATTCTGAACCCTGAACACTGAAACCTGAACTCCTTTCAACTCATGTCTCGCCGTTACATCTTTTCTTCTGAGTCCGTTACCGAAGGCCATCCTGACAAAGTTTGCGACACGATCAGCGATTACATTCTTGATGCCTGTCTCGAACAGGATCCGTTGAGCCGCGTGGCTTGCGAAACGCTTGCCAAGGGCAATCTCGTCGTGCTGGCCGGCGAAATTACGAGCAACGCGAAATTTGATCTTGAGGAGCGCGTCCGCGCTGGCATTCGCGACATCGGTTATGTCAACGGCGATTGTATTTTTCACGCCGATACCTGCCGCGTCATCTGCGAGATGAGCGAGCAATCACGCGACATCAAACAGGGAGTCGATAGCGTCGCTGCGGACGGGAAAGCGACGGCCGAACAAGGCGCAGGCGATCAGGGACTGATGTTTGGTTTTGCCTGCAACGAAACACCCGAGCTGATGCCCGCGCCGATTTCTTTCGCCCATAAATTGGGACGCGAGCTGACTCGGTTGCGCAAATCGGGCGAGATCCCCTGGCTGCGGCCCGACGGCAAAACACAAGTCTCGATCGAATACGACGGCTATAAGCCTGTGCGAGCCACAACCGTGGTCGTTTCCTCACAGCATACGGAGGATGTGAAACAAAAAGAAGTCCGCGAAACGCTGACGGAACTTCTCATCAAAAAAGTGATGCCGGCAGAATGGCTGGACGCGAAGACGGCCTACTTAATTAATCCAACAGGCCGCTTTGTGATTGGCGGCCCCGAAGGCGATGCAGGCATAACGGGTCGCAAGATCATCTGTGATACCTATGGCGGGATGGGACGCCACGGCGGCGGCGCCTTTTCCGGGAAGGATCCGACGAAGGTGGATCGCAGCGCCGCGTACATGGGACGGTGGATCGCAAAGAATGTCGTGGCGTCGGGTTTGGCGGAGCGATGTGAAGTTCAGTTCGCGTATGCCATTGGTCACCCGGAACCAGTCAGCGTGAGTGTCGATACGTTCTGCACCGGCAAAGTGGATGAGGAGAAGTTGGAGCGCGCGATCTGGGAAGTTTTCAATTTCAAACCGGCTGAAATCATCAAGCAGCTCAATCTGCTTCGTTCGATCTATCGGAAGACAACCAATTACGGTCACTTCGGGCGTGTTGACGATGTTGATGCGCTCACGTGGGAAAAGACCAGCAAGGCCGACGCGCTCAAAAAGGCAGTGCGCTAGTTATCCACAGATTTCGCAGATTTACGCAGATTAGAAATGCAGAAGGATC